>Ga0334722_10005995_pt1 | contig 12133 bp, 14 predicted proteins | sample C3_bottom_MG_FD_207210 | JGI IMG/M metagenome (GOLD analysis project Ga0334722, IMG submission 207210) | Sediment microbial communities from Yellowstone Lake, YNP, Wyoming, USA - C3_bottom | ecosystem: Environmental > Aquatic > Freshwater > Lake > Sediment | place: USA: Wyoming | collected...
TAGGGACGGTAAGTCAAGGCAAAACTATTGAAGAGGCCGTTGCAAACCTCAAAGAAGCTACTGAACTCTATCTTGAAGAATTTCCCTTAAAGGTTGATGCACGCCCCATTCTGACAACCTTTGAGGTGAGAGAGCTTGCCGCTTAAGAAAACCTCTGGGAAAGAATGCGTGAAAATTCTCTGCAATAAGTTTGGCTTTATTGTGAAGCGACAAACAGGAAGCCACATCATTCTTCGCAAGGAGACATCAGAAGGAGCAATCGGAACCGTTGTGCCAAACCATAAAGAGCTCAAAGTTGGAACCCTCAAAGGAATTTTAGAACTCGCAAAAGTCAAGGAACAGGAATTTGCAAAATTCCAATAGTTTTTAATAGCATTCATGTTTCAAGAATAGAAACTACGGGGAGTATTATTTTCAGGGAGGTACGTATGGCATTGGAAACTAAGTTGGGGGATGCACCGATGGTGGACCCGCAGGCACGAGTTCTGTATGTAGATAAAAGTGAAGCGAGCACAAGAATGGATGGATTTTTGAAAGATCTTGGCATTGTATTTACAACCGTGGAAATCGAAAACCCTGAAACTGACCCTCGCGGCTTTCGCGCACTTCCGCTCTACCACTTTATCTCGCGCGGTGGCTATGAATTCCAAATCGCAGGAGAACAAGAAATTCGCTCCGCTCAAAACGCCATCCTTTCAGATTACAAACGCGAGCTGAGAGAACTTGCACAGCCAGAACGAGAAAAATTCCTGGAGGATCAGGCGTTTCGAAATTTTTAATTTATTCTTCTTTCTTCTTCGGTGCTTCAATCTCGTCCAGCAAACTTCCGTCCTTCTCAATCAATCCGACTTGTTTTCTCAACGACTTTGCGACTGCATCTCCCACAATTTCTGCAAGCTTGCTTGGCAGTGATTTTCTGATATCGCCCAAATCGGTGATTCCTGCTTTGAAGAGCTTACGCGCTCTTACTCGTCCAATTCCCTCCAAGCGAATCAACGGCAACAATTCCTCCTTCACGCCGTATTTCAAGCGCAAACGCACTTTCACAATCTCTTTGAGCAACGGCTGATAACTCATCAAGCGCGCAAGCTCGTGACAAGCATACAATAACCAGTCTGCGTTATCAATCTTCACGCGCGTTTCTCCCGGACGGCAATCGTACTCTTCCAAAATCCACTCCTCATCCTTCTCATCCATCCAATCTTCCAGCATGAACGCAGTCTTCACACTCGAAAACCAATCTTCATACTCGGGTTCAAACATATCCGGCTCTTTTTGGAGCAAATTCCCCTCGACGCGCGCATATCGTTGCATCAACTCATCCATATCCTTTTGCTTCACGCGCAAAAGCGGACGCATCTCAAGCGAATTAGACACGAGATGCAAAAACGAAAAGGCTTTCAACGTCGTCCTTCCTGCTTTTTCTAACCCGACCAAAAACTCGTGCGCGCATAACGGATCAACATACAACTCTGCAACACGCTTGCCCAGCATCGTCGCACGCAAACCTTCACTCATCTCCTGCAAAAAACCCCACTCAATTAAGAGTTTTAACATCCGATCGATAATACGCGACATGCGCTCCATATCCTTATACTGGAACGCCCAAAACGTCTTCTCAAAAAACTCCAAGATAGACTTTCTTGAAGAAATAATGCGCGCGTTAATCAATGAGAGCAAATACGTACGCAACACCGGCTCAACGGCAAGCTTACTATAAATCTCCTCAGGAAAACCCTTCAAATAATGCTCGATGATAAACTCCTTGTCGCCTTGAGTTTGCGCGATCACGACCACTTCACCAAACGCATCATACTTTGGACGCCCTGCACGCCCTGCCATCTGCAAAAACTCCAAAACAGGAATATGCGCCATCCCCTGCGAACCAAAACGCTTCACATCACGCACAATCGATCGAAACGCTGGCAAATCAATTCCTGCAGCAAGCGTCGGCGTACACGAAATAATCTTAATCACGCCCACACGAAACGCGTCCTCAACCAACTCCTTTTGCTTTGCGTGCAAACCCGCATGATGAAACGCTATCCCATGCTTCACACACAACGCGAGCCGCTCACACTGCTTTGTTGGCCTCCCCAGAACACCAAGCACATCTGTTGATAATTTATCAAGCACCGCGCCTTTGAGCGGCGACTTCTTCGCAATATCCTCTGCCACCTTCTCCGCAGAACGCTTCGCGTTCACAAACACCAATGCTTGCTTCTTGAGATCCATCGTATCGAGCGCCAAATTAATGACCGGGTCTGACGTTTGCTGAAGAATCTTCATTGCACACCCGCATACGTCTCAATCGTTTTGCGCGCATTCGGCTCCAAATCAAAATCGCGCAGTGCGATTTTAGGAGGAACCCATGCATATTCCTGTGCGCGCGCATCCAATACAACCTCTTTTGAATCTACTTTGAGCGGATGGTCAACGTAGAACCGGTCCTGCTCACCCCGAAAATAACCTGAACTTGGAATCTTATGAAACGCACAAATCATCTTCCCTGCAACGCCCGCAAGATTCGCCTGCTCCTTTGCCGCACGCGCGGCGGTTTGTTCACACTTCTCACCCAAGTCATTACACTCCCCAATAATCGACCAACGCCCCTGCCACTTGTGCGTTTTCACAATCAAAATCTCCTGCTTATTCCTTCTTTTGCCGCCCGCGTACACGGGAATTGTTCCTGTTGCAATCGTTGCGTTTAATTCATTCTCTTCTTTCATTTGATGCGCAGCAGCATACATAATCTTGCGACCAATAATTGGGTCCATGCGCACCACTCTTTTCGGATTAAAATTCTTGACCAACCAGGCAACATCCATTATCGGCTCCACATACGCGCGCACAATCGGCTCACGCGACTTTTGCACCCATTCCTTGTCAGCGTATACAGGAACCCCATGCGCAACTGCAAACCCCGTCTCAAACGCAGCAGACGCGCCCAAACGCCCATCAGGAATTACCAAATACACAAAACTTGCTTGCGGAATTTCCTTAACATGCCCATTCTCTACAACTCTCATCGCATCATAATACGCAGACTCAGCAATATGATCAATTCTGAGCACATCCCCTTCAACAGAAACAAACCCCTCAATCGCAGAAATCACTCTTCCGCTGCGCGGAGAACGCACATTCACTCCCAAATCACGGAATTCTTCAATCCTCCGATCAATCAACTCAGCAAACCTCTGCAAACTCCCATTGATCACAACATCCAAACCCCGCACCATAGCCGCTTCCACCACCTTAAGCCCATAAAAACCTTATGCTCCTTTGATGTTCTCACAGTAACCCAACGCCAATGTAGCCATTGACGGGGGCTTACGAACCCTTTCGGCTTCGCAAGCTTTAAAAAGCAAACCACGCCCCACGACTCCAACGGCCCCGTAGCTTAGCCTGGTGGAGCATTCGACTGATAACCCTTGGTTGGGCTAGATATCGAAAGCGCCAAAAGCGCCGATTAAGGTCCCGTGTTCAAATCACGGCGGGGCCACTTTTTATTTTATTCTCTTTCATACCTCTTGAGCGCATCAAAACTCTTTCCTATATTCAATTTGGACAATGTATCCTCGAACTCGCTCTTCAGTTGCCTACTTTCTTCATTCGACAAACGAACCAAGTGAAGATCGCTCCAGCCATATTTATGCCTCTTGTGTACGTACGTTTTTGGAGAGAACCCTCTTCGTTGGAGAAGTACGGAAACCTGCTTGGCAAGAGCAGATGATACACTCGCAAATACGAATTTATCCTTTAAGTAACCGTCGCTGAGCGTCAGACCGAGCAGAACTCCCTTAAGAAATTCAGAATTGCCAAGATCTTTCAATCGTACCGATTTGCTCTTCTGCGAAGAAAAGTCCAAATACCGTTCTGGAAATTGATAAACGAATTTCGAGTGGATTTTTATCGCGGCCTTGTTCTTCTCACCGCCCGAGTATACTTTCACATTCTTTTTGAACAACCTTTTGATGATCGTTTTGCAGAAGAACGCTAAGTCCTCATCCCTTTTATCTAAGTGAATTTTTGATATAAACCCCGTGTCATAATATCGAGAGCCATCTCCTGCCCACAGACCCACATACGTTCCTTTCAAAAGCTCATTATCCTCTGCTATCTCTTTAACGATTGTTTTTCGGCATAACCTGTTCTTTTTTGACAATCGATACCACAAAGTAGAAACAGGTATCCCGGTTAACTTATGCACCATTCTTAACGATTGATATTTTTCATACAATTCTTCTTCCACGCGTATCGCAAACCTGTCGTCCTTTAAAATGATACGACGGGGCTTGTCCAGTGACGCTTTCAAAAGAATTCCTACCGATTCACTTTCGCAGTCACTACAACCGGAACGCCCGTAAGCCGCGCATTCACCTGATCATAGCACACACTCATCAACGTCCCATACTCATTCGTCTCAACACGCCACGGGTGCAACGGCGTAAACCCTGCATACGTACACGCCTCATCCGGCTGCAACTGCATGATCTGCGCACCATAATACCACCTGCCACCGCCCGAACGCGCATAGTCACCAGTAATCTCAGAACGAATCTCAAAAACCATCCCTGCAATCGCGACTAACGCAGTCACTAAAAATAACACCATCACCTTCTTTTGCATGACTCTTGAGAATAGGTTTTTGTTTATAAAGGTATCGGGGTGCGAATATCTCACTTTAATGCGATTGAACTAATTTCGCGCGTCTTGTTTCCCATGCCTTTTTCCATTTGCATTTGGGACAACCTTTACCTGCCTTAATGTTGCAAGGCATCGCGCCCCACTCATGTCCGCATTTATGTCTGAATCGTAAATGGGTTTGATTATTGACATAGTTAGTGGATAAACACTCAGATTCAATTAACTTTGCAGCCGCTTGCATTTCTTCAATTGTTCCTTTTGCTAATCCTTCACATACGCGACACCAAGTTCCTGCCTTAATACTTGAGGGGGCCGCTGCCCATTCATGCTTTTTTCACATTGGAATTTTAACGGTGTGGAATTGTTGACGTATTCTTTAGATAGACAAAGTCCTCTTTTTGAAATCGCAATCTCTTTGAATTTTTTCAGTTTATCAATAGAATAAACGTCAAATTCTTTATAATCTATTTTATCTGTTTTTAACGGGTGAATGTTATGTTTTTTACATTGTTCCGCTATGTACTCTTGCATTTTTTCAAAAGGCACTGTTGCTGGAACTTCTATCAACGTGATGCCTTTTGCTTCGCACGGCGCCCGTTTTAGCTGATCGGCTTTTTGTATTTCTTCCAGCGACCTCTTTGAGTGAAAGAATTCATTTCGTTCAAAATGGTGTCTTCCTTGATACTCGAATGCCAATTTCAAAGATTCGCAGTACCCATCTAGTTCTAAAGGTGATCCCTTCATACCCTCTAACCACCCGGGTCGCACTTTTGGAAACTTTTGGTTAAACATTTCTTCAAAAAAAGCTCTACAAATTCGCTCGCTCACTCCTGTTGAGCATACACCGCATCCTTGTCCAGACTTAATGTGTGCGGGTGCGTTCTCAAAGTCGTGTCCAAATTTGCACTGGAGTTTTACCTTTTTATGCGTGTTAACATATGGTGATAATAGCTTAAACTCCCTTTGAGCTAAAACCGCGTTGAAGTCTCTTCTCATATGCGCTTCGCTTGAATTCTTTAAATGTTCAGGGCTGTGACGTTTTCCCTTGTTCCAGGAAGGCCTGCCTAATTTTTTAAGCCTCATTTTCTCGATTGCTTCTTTGGTGTGGAGCCAAGGGCGGTCTTTTCCCTTCTGTGCCGCGCTTAACTTCATTCGTGTTGATTCTGAGATTTCTCTCTTGGCCGCGTGTTTGCTTAAACACTGCCGAGAACAGGTTTTGAAAGTTTTCAACCGCGTTTTGTTTACAATTTTTTCCACTCCACAGATTATACAATTTACCTTTATGTTTTGTTTTTTTGGAGAGGGTTTTCCTTTCTTGGATTTCCAATAACAGTTCTGGTTGCAGAATTTTCCAAGATTGTGCTCTATTTTCCATTTATTTGGATGGATGGTCGCATTACAAAATAAGCAGTTTCGTGTAAATAAGCCGTTTTGTGTAACCCGCTTTATCCCTGGGATAGACTTGCCTGTTTTGTAAATGTCCGCACATTTTTTAGAACAGAACTTTCCTCTTCCGCTTGCGATACGTGAAAGTGAGTATAGTTTCTGTTTTCCGCAGTTTAAGCAGGCTATTTCCTTGCTTGTTCGATTCTTTTTGGGTTTGCCTTTCTTGCTCGCATACGCGCAGATCTTACTGCAAAATTTTCCCTTTCCTTGTCTAATATGTGCGGGCCATTCTAAGAACTCAGTCTTGCAATTTTGGCAAACGCGCTTTATCTTCCCCGTGTTGCTATTTTGAGTCATCGTTATTGAACGAAATTCGTTCGCCACCCTAATTGTAACCTATATATTGTGGTATATAAATTTATCTCGGTTTAAAATTGGACTGCGTCTCTCAAAAACGTTTGTAGAATAAGAAAAAAAGACGCCCCCAGCCAGACTCGAACTGGCGACCTTAACCGGCCTTGAGTTTGACCCAAGACTTGCGGTGTCTAGCCTCAGCTTGAGATAACAGCCTCGTGGCAATGATGAATTAACATCATTTGCTCGCACGCTCTACCGGCTGAGCTATGGGGGCATCAGCACACCGTGAAATTGACCCCTTTAAAAGCTTTTGCCTGCTCAAAACTTGCATGATATTTCGTTCATTTGAAGAGCCAACGCGCTCAAACCAGAGTCCGAGATTTTTGAATCCAGGAAGTTCAAGACGGTGTTGGCCTTTTCCTTTATTTGAAATAGACCCTGAGAAACCATGCTCTTTGAGCAGGGCTAATAACGAAATTAAAAACTTTTCACTCTTGCTGCTGATTTCAATTCGGGGATAATCGTTCTTCTCGTGCTTTTTCCAAACTATGCATCCATCTGTGTCGAACATGCCTCGCATGAATGCAAACTCGCGCTCCCGATTCTTTTTGACAAAATCGGGAATACACAGCCGTTCATACTTGCGACCCACCGGTATGCCTCGTTCTTTAAGATCCAGAAAGACTTTTTTATCACTGAACTTGATATAAATCGTATTCTCATCAGTTCTTTCCTTTGCGATTACTGATTTTTCAAAGACTTGATAGAATAACGACGGAACGTACTTTGCGAAGTATTCTTTATCCTTCAGTTTATTTCCTGAACAGTACACCCAATACTTCACTTGACTTTTTGAGTTTGACAGGCATCCATCTCCCATCATCATGCCTAAAAGCTCAGCACACGCAACTTCTCTGTCCATCTATTGAGTTTCCACTTTTTGATTTATATTCCCTGCGTCGCCCTGTCCAGTGCTTCCCTTGCGAAACGTTTAAGAACCCTCCTTTGAGAATAAACTCCATGAGCCAATACGATCTCGAACTTGACAAAGTTGTTGAAAAAATCAAAACAGACAAAGCAAAAATCGTCTGCATCCAACTCCCTGAAGGCCTAAGGCCTGACGCGAAAGAAATCTGTCAAGAAATCGAGCAAAAAACAAACGCAAAAGTCATCATCTGGCTTGGCAGCTGTTGGGGCGCGTGCGATTTACCCCTTGAAGTCAACCGCTTAGGAGTTGATTTACTCGTTCAATGGGGGCACTCTGAATGGGGACACTAGCTGCCATCTTACCCATTCTTGGAATCCCTGCAGGAATCATAATTGCTCATTTCACGCAAAGCGAAGTAAAAGCAGGCAAAAAACACCTCCAACTCCTTCAACACGTTTTCCTGTGCACCACTCTTGCAATCTCTGCGTGGCAGTCAGAACCCATCGTTCTCCTTCGTTACGCCACCATTATGGTCTCCGCGCTCTTATTTTTAGGGCTCGTGATGAAAAAAGTTGAGCAGCATCTCTTTTTTGTTCCTATTCTTGGAATCGTCAGTTCGATCACGCCCATCGGTGTCTTTTTGTACTTTATCCCCACCGGAACCCTGCACTCCAAAGAAAAAGGAAAACTCGCTCTTGCATGCGCGGCCTTTGCTCTTCTTACAATTCTTTTTTCACCGTAGCCCACGCGCGATAAAAATAATCAAGACCACTTACAACGGTGAGTATCATTGCAATAAGGAGTCCATACCAACTTCCCGCAACATTGAGCAGTACCATCAACACGGCAATATTCTGAGAAAGCGTCTTGAGCTTGCCCAGCCAACTCGCCGTGATTATCTTCTCATTTGGCGCAAGCAAGCGCAGACCCGTCACCAAAAATTCCCGCGCAATAATCACGAACGCCATCCACGCATCAACACCCTTATCGATCAAAAAAATCAACGCCGCGCCCACCAGCAACTTATCCGCAAGCGGGTCCAAAATCGCACCCGCGATCGACGTCTCTTTACGCCTACGCGCAACCCACCCATCAACAACGTCCGACGACGCAATAATTGCGAAAATAAGCGCGGCAACATCACGACGGTAAAAAAGCGCTGCGATAAAAAAAGGAATCGCAGCAATCCGTGCAAGCGTAATTTTATTCGGAACCGTTACCATTTCTCCTCCCGAATGCCCCAAAAGAACGCAACATGATTCACCACAACATGCGCAAACATGCTCACAACGATAATGATAAGCGCTGCCTTCGCACCGGGGAAAAACACCAGGCTCCCAAGCGCGAGCGCGCCAATCGAATAATCAATTTGGTCAAACGGAACCCACGGCAACCCTGAGCGAATTTTTAAACGTCGCTTGAAAAAACTCTTCACTGCATCCCCCAAAAGCGCGCCAACGCTCGCGCACACGCTCCACGTTACTGCAGAAAACGCAAACGGCCAGTAAATCAACGATACAAGAACTCCTGCAAGCGTCCCTGCAACCGAACCTGCAATAAACCCTCTCCACGTCTTATGACTCCCGAGCAAACGAACCCCGTTTAACGACAGCCCAAAATCCATCGGGGCATTCCAAGGAATTTTACGCGCAAACACCGGAGCCATATTCGCAACATACGCAGGAACCATCAGGTACAATAACTGCAAAAACATCATGTTCGTCCGCCCTGCGCTGCAACCGCCTTATTCACTGCCCCTGCAATATTAATTACAATAACTGCGTACAAAAACTCCTGAACAAACCCATCTAGGAGCGATACCACCACAAAACAAAAAATGGAAAGCGATGCAAGCTTTGAAAGCCACGGATGCGGCTTTTCTATTGTCTTTCGCTCGCGCGCAATTCCCATCCCAACCAGCCACGCTACAATCATGACACCAAGCAATACTGCATTTGCGGTCATCTTAGTTGGATAAAAGAAATACAACATCAAGGCAGACGGATAAAACAACACATCCGCGATCGTATCGAGCATGCTTCCCCACGCTGAATACTCATTGAAACGGCGCGCAACAAAACCATCAAGCACATCTGTTGCGCCTGCAAAAACAAACAAACCCAAAAACAAAAAACGCGCCCGGACGATTCCTGCATAATATACTGCAGGACAAAGCACGATGCGCAGCCAAGTAATCTTATTCGCTAAAGACATACTGCTCTTTGCACAGAAGTACTATAAAAACTAATCCACAAACTCAATTCCCAGCTCAGACTGGATCTCTTCACGCGTTGCGTCAGAAAGCTTCTTTGTCTTGCCAAAAATCTGCGGGCTCTTCACACCCGTCACGATAATCATCGCCCGTAGTGTTCTGCCCAGATCCTCATAGATTTGCGCGCCCCAAATAATCTTTGCATCCTCAGAAAGCCGCGTTGAAATCGTCTCCACGACTTTTCGCGCCTCATTAAGCGTCAAATCCTTACTCCCTGCAACATTAATCAACGCGCCACTTGCGCCCGTGATATCAACATCCAAAAGCGGATTCGTGATTGCTTTCTCAACCGCCTCAACGGCGCGATTCTCCGAGTCGGATTCGCCAACACCAATTAATGCAACGCCCCCATTACTCATCACTGCGCGAATATCTGCAAAGTCAAGATTGACAAGCCCAGTTCTTGTGACCAGCTCAGCAATTCCCTTCACTGCATTTGTAAGAATTTCATCTGCAACCTTAAACGCCGTGTGCAACGGAAGATCAGGCGCGAGTTCTAAGAGTTTATCATTTGGAACTACAATCAGCGTGTCCACAAACTGCTGCAACTTCTCAAGACCAATCACTGCATTATCATACCTGCGATTGCCTTCCATCGTGAACGGCATCGTCACAATACCAACGGTTAATGCGCCCATCTTCTTTGCAATATCCGCGACAACAGGAGCAGAACCCGTCCCGGTTCCGCCACCCAAACCACACGTGATAAAAACCATGTCAGCATTTTGCAACGCATTCTTAATATCGTGCTCATTCTCGTGCGCTGCATCCTCGCCCACTCTTGGGTCGGATCCCGCACCCATTCCTCTTGTGCGCTCTCTTCCAATCAGAATTTTTTTATCAGCAGTCGTGTAAAGCAAATCCTGCGCGTCAGTATTAATCGCGATCGTTTCCGCACCATGAATGCCCACTTCAGCAATCCGATTAATGGTGTTGTTCCCACCGCCACCGCACCCAATCACCTTAATACTTGCGCGCTGCCTTGCGAGAATCTCTTCTAACTCCGTATCAATAGGATGATTCGTACTCTTCTTTTGCGTGAGCTTCGGATCCGTTGATTGCGGCTGCGGTTTGATAAAATTCATCATATTCCCCTTTTACCCAATACAAAAAAGAGACAGCACTGCATATTTAAGCATTATGTTGGACGAGAATATAGAATTGAGTTTATGCGACTTTCTTCGCCACTTTCTCAACTGGCTTTTTCTCTTCAGCTTTCTTTAATTCCTTTTTCACAAACTCTGCTTCAAGACCGGTAAGCTCCATGACCTTCTTTGCAAGTTCGTCAGTTAATTGCTTAGGAAGCTCGGGCAAAGTAATCTTCACTTTCTTTTCTTCAACAACCACATCGGTTTTCACACCCAAAAGTATTTTGAGCATGGAATCCACCTGCACTTTCTTGTCGGTTACTACTTTGTGCACGTTCAACTCGTACAGGATTTCGCGCCCTGCAAGCGGATGATTGAAATCAACAATCACCCGCCCACCACTCACCGACTTTACCATGCCCACATATCCATCGATGTTTAATCGCAAACCCGGAACCGGCCTAATTTTTTGTTCTGCAAACTTATTCATCGGAATCATCTTCAGCATCTTTGAATCCTTCTTCCCAAACGCATTCTCAGGAGCAAGATCGACCGTGTACTTGCCCGGCTCTTTCCCTTGCACAAACTCATCAATCCCTTTCAAAATATAATGCTCACCAATGCAAATAACAATCGGCTTATACTCTGCCTTCTCAGAAAAAACCTGCGCATCCTTTGCAATCTTCACATCAGTTGTATCAAACACTTCATTCGTTTCCTTCAACCGACCGGTAAAATCCAACTCAACAAAATCGTGCTTCTTGAACGGCATAGAGAGTCACTCCTTTGAACCGCTTTTTAAACTTTTCTTATTCTTCGCAAACTCCACAATCTTCTTTGCAACCTGCTTTGGTGTAAACTTCGTGGTATCAATAATGAGCTCGTAGTTTTTCAGATTCAGCAGATCGAGATTGTACCATTTCTTGTAGCGTTCTGCATCATTGTTCATCCGCTTATTTATCCGATCCGCCATCTCTTTTTGCGAACCTGTCCGTGCTTCATCGGGCCTTTGATCCTTGAAAATCCGGCGCGCGGCCTCATTCACGTCCACATCAAGAAACACTTTCACCGACTTTGGAACAAAATGCCAGGCAAGCCTGCTGTCAAAAACAAGATTGTCTTCTTCCTTTCCCATCATTTCAAGCAATTTATCGCACTCCTCATCAGTCCACTTCTCCTTCTTTCCCACTTCATTGAGCTCATCAATCGTCATCTTGTGCTTCATCGCGATCTTTCCACGCAAATCGCCCGCACTAAAAAACTTGAAGCCAAGCTCCTTTGCAACCAACTTTGCCACCGTTGACTTCCCTGAACCGGGCTTTCCTGTGATGCTGATAATCATTTGTTTTTCCAATGCGCTCTTCTTTTTATGTCTTTTTACAAAAGATTTATATATAAACTATATAATTTTCACTCCTTGATGGGAGTGGAGTGAAGATGACACTAGAACACATT
>Ga0334722_10005996_pt1 | contig 12132 bp, 14 predicted proteins | sample C3_bottom_MG_FD_207210 | JGI IMG/M metagenome (GOLD analysis project Ga0334722, IMG submission 207210) | Sediment microbial communities from Yellowstone Lake, YNP, Wyoming, USA - C3_bottom | ecosystem: Environmental > Aquatic > Freshwater > Lake > Sediment | place: USA: Wyoming | collected...
GGTTGCGCCCTGCTCGTGGCGCACCAGCACATGCTTGACCTTGGTCTGCTTGAACAGCTCATCGTAAATGAACAGGACCGAACCGCCGGGATAGCCAAACACGTACTCGACTTTTTCCGCCTGTAGACACTTGATGAGGATTTCCGCGCCCGATAATTCCATGATTCCCGCTGGCTTTTACCGAAAGCTTTGAACACTAATGCCTGCCCCCCGTTTGGTCAAGATTTTTTTGTTGCGGCGCAACTTTTGCGCGCCGAAGATTCTGCTGACGTGGCATCGGTTAACGCACTAGAATTCAGACAAAATAAGCAAATAGGAGAATCAGCCTGGGCTAGTAAGGGTGAACCCTGCCTAGGCTCCCATGCCCTCCTGAGGAATATTTCGAGGATATTGATCTGGCATCGCGCAACGAACTTTCCGGGTTTCTCGCAGAGGTCGAACGCCGCGCCTACAAGCAGGCGCGATTCGCCGTGCGCGATGAGGAAGCGGCATTGGATATCGTGCAGGATTCCATGCTCAAGCTGGCGGAAAAGTACGGCGCAAAATCTTTGGCAGAGTTGCCGATGCTGTTCCAGCGCATCCTGCAGAACACCATCCGCGACTATTACCGACGCTACAAGGTGCGCGCGACCTGGACCACGCAGCTATCCTCGCTCCTGAGCGGAAAGGAAGGCGCGGAAGACGCCGATCCGCTGGAAACTTTGGCGCCGGAGCCAGGGTCAAACCAAGCACTGGGCCCGTCCGATCATCTAGAAAAGTCGCAACTTATTGTTCTAATTGAGGATGAACTTAAACAATTGCCGCCACGTCAACGCGAAGCCTTCCTGCTGCGTTACTGGGAGGAATTGGACGTTGCCGAGACCGCGCAGGCCATGGGCTGTTCGGAAGGCAGCGTGAAGACCCATTGCTCGCGTGCCACGCATACCTTGGCCACAGCACTAAAGCGCAAGGGGATTGCATTATGAATGAACGCGAATTTGGTCGCAAAATCAAGCAACAGCTTGATCAGACGCTGGATCTGAAACCGGCCGAACTGAATCGGCTGAAACTCGCGCGTGAACACGCCTTGGCGCGCCAGCGTATCTCCGAGCCCGTGTTTGCGCTGGTCTGGGTCGACGCCGTTATGGGACGCCTGTCAGGCAATCCGGCCTCGGCCAGCATCATTTTGGCCGGCGCGGCGCTGATCATGGCGCTCGTCGGAATCCAGTACTGGCAGCAAACTCCGAGCGTGGAGGAGATAGTCGAAATCGACGCCGAGCTCCTGACCAGCGATCTGCCGATCAACGCCTACCTCGACAAGAGCTTCGATACATGGTTAAAGCGTTCGCAGCACTGATACTCGGGCTGTGCTTCGCGCTCCCTACTTTCGCCGCAACCGCCGAAAAGAAACAGCCGGACTGGTCGCAACTCACGATCGAACAGCAACAGATCCTCGCGCCGCTCGCCGGCGAATGGAATACGCTCGCAGAGCGCCCAAAGAAAAAATGGCTGCTGCTGGCGAAGCGCTATCCGAAGATGAAGCCGGATCAGCAACTGCGCATCCAGACCCAGATGAAGGACTGGGCCAAGCTGACCCCGCAACAGCGTGCGATCGCGCGCGAGAACTACAAAAAGCTGGCCAAGCAGCCACCGGAAAAGCGCGAGGTGGTGAAACAAAAATGGCACGAATCCCAACAACAGAAGCAGGACCTTTCGAAGAGCGCAGCAACCATTCCGGCTGCACCCGGAATGGATAAAGCAGTATCTTCATTGGCGCCAGCGCCAGCCCCTGCCAGCGCCCCTGCCAACCCGCAGCGCTGAGGTGCGCATCGGCGCTGACGCGCACGCTGCCCCCGCCGCGCCCAGCATCAAGCGGCGGCTCATCTGCATGGTGTACGAATCCCTGCTCGCGTTCGGTGTCGCGTTTTTCGCGAGCTTGCCCTTCTTGGGTGCTGCCGGAATCGGCGCGGGCGGATGGCTGCGCCATGCGTACCAGGGCTATCTCTTTCTTGTGCTAGGCCTGTATTTTGTCGCCTCCTGGCGCCGCCGCGGACAAACCCTGGCGATGAAGACCTGGAAGCTGCGCCTCGTTGGCGCCGGGGGAAGCAGAATCACGCTACGGCAGGCGATGCTGCGCTATGTCTGCGCCTGGCCCAGCCTGCTCTTGGGCGGCATCGGCATCCTCTACGCGCTCCTGGATCCCGAGCGCCAGTTCCTGCACGACCGCCTGGCAGGCACGCGGCTCGCGCCAGCGGAGAGCTGAAGCGCCCGCTCAGAAGAAATATCGCAGCAAGGCCTGCCATAAACGCCGCTCAGGCAAGGCGCCGAAGTTGCTGCCGGGAATCCCGTTGTTGAGCTGCGACTGCAGCGCTAGATCGACGCGGCTCCAGTGATAGCGCACTTCGAGCCACTGCAGCCGGCTGTGATCGACGACGTCGTAGCGGACCATCGCGGTGAGATCGAGGCGCTTGACCAGGGCGTCCTGCCAGACTGCGTATAGAAATACATTATCCCTGGTCGGGGAATCCTGCAGGCTCGCAAGCACGCTGCGATATAGCGCATACGCGGGCGGCGGGCCGCGCCGCAATGCCTCCCAAGCCGACCTGTTCAGTCCGCCGCCGTTGTACTGGTACTCGGCCGTCAGCGAAATATTGCCCGGCGTCGTATAAGTCAGGCCGGTGGACAAGCGCGAGCGAAAGGCCGCATCGTCCGGGCGCATCAGCGCCTGTGACAGGAGCGAGGCTGCGCGTCCGCCTGACCATTCGAGATAGGCCACAGTCGCATCGTTGGGCAATGCCGTGACATTCAGCCCCAGTTGCGGCGACTGCCCTGCGCCGCCGGACAGCAGCCATTGCGGCGTCAGCGCATCGGACAGCTTCTGGCTGAGGGCGAGCTGCCAGCGGGCGCGCTGGTTGGTCGCGCCCAGGTCCGGGCTGAAGGTGCTGTCGCTGGGTTGATGGCCGAGCCGGGGCGAATAGAGCGCAGTCAGCGAGCCGCTGGTCCACAGCGTCTGGCCACGCAGCATCGCGCTGCCGAGGCGGTTTTCACGCAGGGACGCGGGATCGAGCGAGACAACCGTTCGCAGCGCGCCGGCGCGAAAATAGTCGGTCGGGTTGTACCCAAGAGCGACGCCGCTGCGCGCATTGATGCGCCCCAGATCCGCAACCCGGTCTGGCTGAAGCTGCCAGCTGAGGTAGGCCTCTTTCAGCGTGTTGATGTCGCGATTGCCCGAGACTCCGTCCATCCGGCTCATATCCAGGCGGTCGGCGAATACGGCGCGCCAGCCGGGCGCGAAGTTCGTGTCCAGTCGTGCGTCGAGCGACAGGCGCGCGCCATGCAGCGCGAGCCCGGGGCCCTGCCGGCGCGATTCGCGCGCGGCCGCCTCCACGTACACGCGCCAGTCTTTGCCCTGCTCGGCGCTCGTCGCGGTCTTGTCGGCGAGCAGCAAGGCCGCGTCATCCGCGTCGTCGGCCGACGCCGGCATTGCCGCCGCCAGCAGGAGCAGGGCCAGGAGCGCGCGCACGTTCTACTCGGGTTTGAAGCGCGGCAGATAGTCGCGCTGCAGCCACACCTCCGGCACCTCGCGCCAGGCATAGTCGCCAAAGCGCATGACCGTCACCCAGTTAGGATCCAGCCCGTCGATGATCACGGTTTCGGTCGGACGCTCCATCCCGAGTTGCAGCTGATAGCGCCGATAGTAGGCCGTCTTCAGCAGTTGGCCGCTCTCGGTGTAGAAGCGCGCCTTGACCGGCCGGCTATTGGTCGCGTCCAGCCACATTTCGATGTGGTGGTAGGTCACGTCCGCGGACACCGCGGCCAGCGCCAGCTTGTAGCAGTGGCGGTTCTGGCGATCGCCGTCAAGCACGCTTTCCTCGGCCGCCAACTGCGCCTGGTAATCCTTGGCCAAGTTAACCGTGACGACATCGCCGTTGGCGGCCTGGCCGAGCAGGCGCTGCTGCGGCGACAAGCGGATGCTGGCCTTGGAGGACGGGTCGAAAAACCACAGGTCATTGCCGCTCTTGAGCATCAGTTTGTTCGCGTCGCGCGCAGGTGCGACAAAGCGGATCAGGCTGCGGAACTGCCCGCTGTTGGCGTCGGCTTTCGAATAAACGCTGAGGGTACTGCTGTCGACCTGCTTGCTGTTGCGGTATTCCACCAGCGCTACAGTCAGCGCAAACGGCTTGTCCGGATTGCGGATCGCATCGCTCGCGGCGAGGATCGCCTGCGCGCTGGGTGCCGCAGCTGCGACGCTCGCCGCCAAGACCAGGCCCAGGCCCGCAATGAGTCGTTCCAAATTCATGCAGACTCCTATTCTTCTAAGAACCCTCTAGACATGCCTGAGCGCATCGACGATGAGCATGCGCGCCGCACGGCGCGCCGGCCACCAGGCGGAGACGACAGCCACTAAGGCCAGCCCGGCAGCCGTGACCAGCATCATCGCGGGTTCGCCCCAGACTCGCACAGTCAGCGGCACCGGGTCGACCTGCCCCGGCGGCAACCAGGTGAGTCCGGAATGGTTCACCAGCCAGGCCACGCCCAATGCGGTTGCAAGCCCAGCCACCGCGCCGATCAGCCCCAGCAGCAGGGCCTCCGACATGAACAGCCGGCGTATCCCAGAGCGGCGCAGTCCCATGGCACGCAAGGTGCCGATCTCCGCGGTGCGCTCCATCACCGCCATGCTCATGGTGTTGCCCACCGTAAACAGCACGATGGCGCCAATCAGCACCGCCATGAAGCCGAAGATCGCCGCGAACATCCCCACCGCCTGACCGTAGAACGGATTCAGGACTTCGAAATCCTGCACCTCCAGCGGTTCGGCTTTCAGGGTGGTCGCGAGCAACTCGGCCAGGCGCGCCTTCGCCGCCGGAATCTGATGCGTGTGCACAAGCTGCAGCACGACCGCGGTTGCCTGGGGCTTTTCATTGCCGTAGAGCAGCCGCTGCGCCTGCGCCAGGTGCATTCCGACGAACATGTCATCGAATTCCTTGAAGCCCTGCCGCTCGGCCTTGACCACCCGCAGGGACGCGACATTGGGTGCGCCGTGGACATTGGCTGCGAGCAGCTCGATGCGCGCTTCGCTCGTCGTCACGGCCGGCCGCGCTTCGAGCGCCGCGAGCGCAGTGATGTCCGCCGGCGCGCTCGCGCCCTCCGCGGCCTCCGCCTTGGTGCGCTGCGGACAATTCGGAACCGCAAGCGGCGCGCACAATTCCAGCACGCGCGCGACGCCGTTGCCGACGACCACCGCATCTTCCGCGGTCCCGGTCAGCGGGGATTGCGGCCAATCGATCGGCAGGGCGTACTCGTTCCAGCGGCGCATGCGATTGCGGTCGGCGACGACCAGTCCGGCGCCGAGGATGGTGCGCGACACGCCTGCGGCGAAGTTGCCGGCGATGCCGCCCAGGGAAATCGTCGGCGTGACCACGGCGAGCATGGGCGCGAGCACCGGATCGTGCGCGACCACGTCGATCACGCGCTGATAGGCGGCGATGCCGTACGCCGCGGGATTGCCGCTGCCATAGAGAAAATAGTCCTTGCGCTGTATCTGCAGGTGGCCGCCGCGCATGACGTAGCTGGTCTGCAGGCTGAGCACGATGTTGCGGGCGTAACCGCCGAACACCAGGATGGTGACCGCGCCGATGACCATGGCGAGCAGCGTCGTGAGCGAGCGGCGGCGGTTGCGCAACAGATTGCGCAAGGCGAGCGCAAGCGTGCTCATGCCGCCGCCTCCATCAGTTCGCTCGCGGTGCAAACATCGCGTTGTCGGCGGCAGGCGGCAATCGCGGCCGGTCGCATCCCCATTTCATGGGGCCCCTGCTCCCTGCTCATGCCGCCCCCTCCTCGGGCCGTGCGTGCCGCTCGATGTTCTCGATGCGCCCGTCGCGTATCATCACCGCGTCGTCCGCCTCGGCCAGCACCTTGGGGTCGTGCGAGGAAAACACGAACGACACATGATGTTCGCGCTGCATGTCGCGCATCAATGAGATGATGGCCTCCCCCGTATGGCTGTCCAGGTTCGCGGTCGGCTCGTCCGCGAGCACCAGCTTCGGCGCGGGCGCGAGCGCGCGCGCGATGGCGACGCGCTGGCGCTGCCCGCCGGAAAGCTGGCCCGGAATGTTGCGCGCCTTGTCCGCCAGGCCGACCGCTTCGAGCAGGCCCGCTACGCGCCGCTTGCGCTCGGCCGCCGGCACGCGCGCGAGCAGCAGCGGGTATTCCACGTTCTCCTCGACCGTCAGCACCGGCAGCAGATTGAAGTTCTGAAAAATGAAACCGATGTGGCGCGCGCGGAAATCGGACAGGGCATCGTCGGTGAGATCGTGCACTGCGAGCCCGGCGACGATCACCTCGCCCCGGCTCGGCTGATCGATGCAGCCGATCAAGTTGAGCAGCGTCGTCTTGCCGCTGCCCGAGGGACCGGAAATCACGGTGAAGCAATTGGCACGGATTTCCAAATCGATATCGACCAGGGCCGGAACGTCCACGGCGTCCAGGTGATAGGTCTTGCCGATCTTGTTCATGCTGACGACATTCATGCTGGCCTCAGGCGCTCGGATGGACATGGCTGCATCCTAAATGGCCGCCGCAGCGCGGCCAAGCGCGATGCGACGAAACAGCCGGATTCGGGCGCCAAACGCGCTTAGGCGTCGCGAACCCGGCGGCGATCGGTCTAGCGCGTGCGCAGCCATGCCTCGCCATCGCCTGTCCCCGTCAACGCCTTTCGACCCACCACATCATCGCCATCGCGCCCGACATAAACAGCGCGCTCGGCAGCACCGCCGCGTAGAACGGCGCCCAGTTCTGGATGATGCCTAGGGACGATGACAACCCGTTCAGCAGGTGGAACAGCACGCCGAGCATGATGCCGGTAAAGATCTTCACCCCCAGCCCGCCCAGGCGCACCTGCACATAGGCGAATGGCAGCGCCAAAGCCATCATCACCAGCGTGGCGAAGGGATAGAGCAGCTTCTTCCACATCGCGATCTCGTATAGGTCGGTCTGCTGCCGGTTCTCCGACAGGTGGCGCGTAAACTGATAGAGGTCGATCGCCGACATCTTTTCCGGCTGCACCAGCAGCACCGACAGCAGGTCCGGCGTCAGCACCGAGTGCCAGTCCGTCTGCGCAAGCTTGGCGACACTGGTGCCGCCGGCGTCGAAGTGGGTCTGCGCCACGCCGGAGAGGCGCCAAGTGTTGCTGCCCTTGTATTCCCCGCGCTCCGCATAGCTGATGCTGCGCAAGCGGTATTCGGCATCGAACTCGTAGATCTTCACGCCCTTCAGCATGCTGTCGGGCGTGACTTCGCGCACGTTGACGAAGCGGAATTCGTCCTTGACCCACAGCCCGGAGCGGAACTCCTGCGCCACGACGGCGCTCATGGCAGAGAGGCGCATTTGCTGCGCCGAACGCTCGGCGAAGGGCGTGACCAGCTCGCCAAATGCAAATGTCAGCACGACGAAGATGGCGCCGATGCGCACGAGCGCCGCGCCTGCCGCATAGGGCGACAGGCCGGAAATCCGCATCACCGTGTATTCGGAATTGGCAGCCAGGTGCGCCAGGGCGTAGAGCGTCCCGATCAGCACCGCGATCGGGATCAGTTCGTACACGTGCCCGGGCAGGGACAAGAGCACGAACAGCAATACATGCTGCAGGCGGTAATTGCCTTTGCCCAGGTAGTTGAGTTCGTTGATCAGGTCGAAAAACGCGAACAACATCAGGAACGCGACCAGCACCAGCAGCGTTGCCGCATAGATTTCGCGCGCCAGATAGCGGCGCAGAATGATCAACGCCCCCTCCGGAACGACAGGCTGCCCTTCATGCGGCGGTAAAACATGGCCAGCAACAGCAGCAGCATGGCCACGTGCACCGCCCACCAGCCGATATGAAACGAGAGCTTGCCTTGCGACACCCAGGCCTGACTCACGCTGATGAGGTTGCTGTAGGCCATGTAGGTCAGCAGCGCGAACACCAGATTGGCGGAGCGGCTGGCACGCGGATTGACGAACGCGAGCGGGATCGCGAGCAGAGCCAGGTTGAGCGCCGCGAGCGGCAGGCCGATGCGCCACAGCAGTTCGGCCAGATTGCCTGCATGCGGCTCGGCGAGCAGCGTTTGCGTGGACAGCGCGCGTGCCGGAATATGCCCCGATTTCGCCTCGCGCGTCTCTATGCGCACGGCATAGCGCTTGAATTCCATCACGCGGTATTCGGCCTCGCCCGGATTGCCCTCGTAGCGCCTGCCGTCGGCGAGCACGATGAAGCGATCGCCGTTGGCGGCGGTCTCCTCGAAACCGCGCCGGCTCACCATCACCCCCAGGCGGCCGTGCTGCATGGTGGTGACAAACACATTCTGCACACCGGCCGCGTCGCCGTTCACGCCTTCCACAAAAAATACGCGCTCGGCATCCGCGGATTCGCGAAACACCCCCGGAGCGATACGCGACATTTCGTCGCGGCTGTCGAGTTGGCGCCGATATGCCTCGCTCTGCTGGTTCGCCCAGGGCGCGAGAAACGTCGACAGCAGCGCGATCACGAACACCAGCGGCGCGGCGAAGATCAGCACCGGCTTCACCCAGGCGGTGAGCGGCAGCCCGGCGCTGAACCAGATCACCATTTCCGAATCGCGGTAGCTGCGGCTGATGGTCATCAGCACCGAAATGAATAAGGTCAGCGACAGCAGCACCGGCAGATAATTGAGTGCCGAGAATCCGAGCAGCGCGAGCACCGCCTCGGACACCAGCTTGCCGCTGGCCGCCTGCCCCAGGAAGCGGATCAGCTGCGTGGTGAGGGTGATGGCGAACAGGATGGCGAATACGGCTACGGCAAGATTGCCGAATTCGCGCAGCAGGGACCGCTGGAAAATCGCCACTTAAAAATGCACCTCCGGCGCCGCGGTGAATCGATGCCGCCGCGGCGTGCAGCGGCTTTGACTTGGCAGGAACAAAGCAGGGATAATCGAGCGTTGTCGACTGATAACTCTTCAAGGAGCAGCCAGTGGAATTTAGCACAAAACGGGGTAGCCCGGAGAAGCGCGCTACGCCCTGCATCGCCGCGGGCGTGTATGCGGGACAAAAATTGAGCGCGTCTGCCGCCGCGCTGGACCGTGCTTCCGGCGGCGCGCTCTCGCAAGTGCTGCGCCGCGGCGACATGGAGGGCAAGCTCGGCGCGACGCGCCTCCTGTACCAGGTCCCCGGCGTCGCCGCCGAGCGCGTGCTGCTGGTGGGCCTGGGGGCGGAGGCGGATCTGCGCGAGCGCGAGTACTGCGACGCGGTGCGCGCAGCGGTCAAGGCGGCGCAGGATACCGGCGCCGGCTGCGCGACGCTGTGCTTCACCGAGATTCGCGCCGGGCGCCGTGACGCCGCCTGGAAAGCGCGCCAGGTGGCGCTGGTGGCGGCCGAGTGCGCTTACCGCTTCGATTACATGAAGAGCAAGAAGAGCGAGCCGCGCCCGCTCGCGCTGGTCGAACTTCTGACCACGGCGCGCGATGCGAGCGCCGCGGGGCGCGGCCTCGCCCAGGGCGCGGCGATCAGCGCCGGCGTGAGCCTCGCCAAGGACCTGGGCAATCTGCCCGGCAACGTCTGCACCCCCAGCTATCTCGCCGAGCAGGCGAAGAAACTCGCGCGCGAATGCAAGCTCGGCGTCGAAGTGCTGGAGAAGAAGGACATGGAGAAGCTGGGCATGGGCTCGCTGCTCTCCGTCGCGCAGGGCTCGCGCCAGGCGCCCAAGCTGATCGTGCTCCATTACTCAGGCGGCGCAAAACGGGCGAAACCCACGGTGCTGGTCGGCAAGGGCATTACCTTCGATACCGGCGGCATCTCGCTCAAGCCCGGCGCGGAGATGGACGAGATGAAATTCGACATGTGCGGCGCGGCGAGCGTGCTCGGTGCGCTGCGCGCCTGTGCCCAGATGAAGCTCAGGCTCAATGTCGTCGGCATCATCCCCACCACCGAAAACATGCCCGGGGGCGCGGCCACCAAACCCGGCGACATCGTCACCAGCATGTCGGGGCAGACGATAGAGGTGCTCAATACCGACGCCGAAGGCAGGCTGATCCTGTGCGATGCGCTCACCTATGCCGAACGCTTCGAGCCCGAGGCCGTGGTCGACATCGCCACGCTCACCGGCGCCTGCGTGATCGCGCTGGGGCACGTCGCCAGCGGCCTGTTCAGCAACAAGGATGCGCTCGCGCGCGAACTGCTCGCCGCCGGCGAGGAAGCCCACGACCGCGCCTGGCACATGCCGCTGTGGGACGACTACCAGGAGCAACTGAAGAGCAATTTTGCCGACATGGCCAATATCGGCGGCCGGCCCGCGGGCAGCGTCACCGCCGCGTGTTTTCTGTCGCGCTACGCCAAGAAATTCGACTGGGCGCACCTGGACATCGCCGGCACCGCCTGGAAATCGGGTAAGGACAAAGGCTCTACCGGACGGCCGGTCGCCCTGCTCAGCAGCTTCCTCATGAAACGGGCCGGCAAAGCGTGAACCGCATGCACGCAGCGCGCGGCGACCCGCGCGACTTCCCTATCGCCGCGGTCGCGGCCCGCCCATGACGCGCATCGACTTCTATTTCGACGCCGAGGACAAACTGCAGGTTGCCTGCCGCCTGTCGGCCAAAGCGGCGCAACAGAAGCTGCGGGTGCTGATCTACACCGCCGACGAGGTCGGCGCGCATCGCATCGACAAGCTGCTCTGGACCTGGCAGTCAACGGCATTCTTGCCGCATTGCATGACGCGGAGCCCGCTCGCCGGGGAGACGCCGGTGCTGATTACCCACGATCCCGAGGACACGCCGCACGACGAGGTGCTGCTGAACCTGCACCACGACTGGCCTCCCGCGTTCAGCCGCTTCCAGCGCCTGGTCGAGATCGTCGGCCGCGAAGACGACGATCGCGAGGCGGCGCGCGCGCGCTTTCGCTTCTATCGCGATCGCGGCTACGAGATCGTGAAGCACGATCTGTCCAAAGCCAATGGCTGAACCCGAAGACCTGTTGGGCAAGGCCGACGCGCTGATGGCGCGCCACCGGCCCGGGCACGCGAGTGGCCCGTCCTACCCCGAGATCCCGGTGCTCGAAGAAGTGGTGGACTACGCCTGCGGTAGCGACGATCTGCCGGTGCTGACCGAGTCGGTCGAAATCGATCTGGCCGATGCCCGGCCGATGCAGGCGGCGCAGGCACTGGCGGCGGACCTGCGCGCCACACTGCTGGCGGCATTGCAGCCCGAGATCGACGGCCTGATCGAGGAACGCCTCAAACAGAGCCTGGAGCCGCTGGTCGAAAGGCTGTTTGAAGACATGCGCGGCCAACTACAGTCGATTGCGCGCGAAACGCTGCGCGCAGCCATCAATACCGCAGTGGAACGCGAATTCGAGCGGCGCAAGACCGACGCATAATGGCCGGGCCGTCCGATCCGCGGCGTACGAACTTGCCCGGACCGGACCCCGTCGAAGCGCAATCGCCGATCTGGCGTGCACCAAGCGTAACAGGCCATATATAGCCCTTCGGCGATCCGCTATAATTCGCGCTTCGCTCATTCGAGCCGATCGCCCTACCCCCGGAAAAAATGGAATTAGCCAAGAGCTTTGAGCCGCACGCCATCGAGGCGCACTGGTATCCCGAATGGGAGCAGCGCGGCTATTTCGCGCACGCGAACGACCCGGCCAAGCCGGCCACGGCACAGCCGTCCTATTGCATCCAGCTGCCGCCGCCCAACGTCACCGGCACCCTGCACATGGGGCATGCGTTCCAGCAGACGCTGATGGACACGCTGATCCGCTATCACCGCATGCGCGGCTTCAATACCAACTGGGTGATCGGCACCGACCACGCGGGCATCGCGACGCAGATCGTGGTCGAGCGGCAGCTGCAGGCCGAAGGCAAGGCGCGCCATGAGCTCGGCCGCGAAAAATTCCTGGCGCGCGTGTGGGAATGGAAGCAGGAATCGGGGGCGACGATCACGCGCCAGATGCGGCGCCTGGGCGCTTCGGGCAACTGGACCTATGCCGATACCGAGGGCCAGCACGCCGGCTACTTCACCATGGACGCGAACATGTCGCGCGCCGTGGCCGAGGTGTTCGTGCGCCTGTACGAGCAGGGCCTGATCTACCGCGGCAAGCGCCTGGTGAACTGGGATCCGGTGCTGGGCACCGCAGTGTCCGACCTTGAAG
>Ga0334722_10005997_pt1 | contig 12132 bp, 8 predicted proteins | sample C3_bottom_MG_FD_207210 | JGI IMG/M metagenome (GOLD analysis project Ga0334722, IMG submission 207210) | Sediment microbial communities from Yellowstone Lake, YNP, Wyoming, USA - C3_bottom | ecosystem: Environmental > Aquatic > Freshwater > Lake > Sediment | place: USA: Wyoming | collected...
AGCCATCCTGAAAGTCTTCTGGGTAAATTAGACGGTACACATTTGAGACTGGAAACGAAAAAACCTTTGGAAGCCGTCGCCCGGCTGGCCGCATCCGGACACGAATTCATCCGACTAAACATCCACCAGGCCGACCTGGAAACAGTTTTTCTTAATCTCACCGGAAGGAGCCTGCGCGACTGATGCGTGCCGTAATAACTCTGGCATTAAAAGACCTGCTGCTGTTGTGGCGTGATAAAGCCGGACTTTTCTGGGTCATGGGCTTTCCGCTTATCATGGCGCTCTTTTTTGGCTCGATTTTTTCCGGTGGCGGAGAAACCGCTGCCATGAAAATTGCGGTAATTGATCAGGACCAAAGTGAAAACTCAAATGTCTTTGTGGCAGAACTCAAAAGTTCGGAAGCGCTTCGGGTTTCATCCGTTCCGCTGGATTCGGCCCGCGACGAAGTCCGCCGAGGGAAGCTGATTGCATACGTTTTGATCAAAAAGGGATTTGGAGAATCAAGTTTCTTCTCGAGAAGTGATTCCGGGGGCATTGAGCTCGGCATCGACCCGGCCCGCAAAGCCGAGGCCGGCTATCTGCGCGGGTTAATTACACAGGCCTCTTTCAAACCGATGCAGGAAACATTTACCAAACCTGATAAAGCTAAAGAGATGATAGACCGGCAAATGTCGGGTTTAACCGATGCAGTAGTGGCCAAAAATCCGGAATTAAAATATTTGAAAAGTATGTTCTCAAGTCTGGACAAATTCATGGGTGAAATTGACACCACCTCACTAAATGCCAATTCCCCGATGCAGGGTCCCAAAATTGAAACTGTTGAGATTTCCAATGCTACTATCCGCCCCAAATCTTCATGGGAGATTACGTTTCCTCAAGCGCTCCTCTGGGCCCTAGTTGGCTGTGCTTCAACTTTTGCAGTCTCGATAGTTGTGGAGCGCACGCGCGGAACGTTTTTGCGCTTGAGATTAGCACCAATTTCCCGTATGCAGATATTAGCAGGCAAAGGTCTGGCCTGTTTTTTGGCCTGTGCGATTGTATTGACTATTCTCATCGCATTGGGTACAACCATATTCGGGGTGCGTGTCAATAATCCTCTCATTTTGGCAGCGTCGATTTTCGCCAGCGCCGTTTGTTTTGTAGGCGTAATGATGACCATTTCGGTATTAGGCAAGACCGAACAGGCAGTCGGGGGCGGCGGCATGGCGATTCTATTGATATTTTCGATGACCGGCGGCGGGATGATTCCACTCTTGTTTATGCCGTCCTGGATGCAGAAAGTGAGCAACATATCTCCGGCCAAATGGAGCATTCTCGCTTCGGAAGGCGCCATCTGGCGCGGCTTCAGCTTCAGCGAAATGCTTTTGCCGCTGACAATTCTGATTTCAATTGGGGTGATAGGATTTACCATCGGTGTGACAATTCTTACAAAAGCTGACTAAATAATTTTCTTTCTCTAACAGAGTATACTTTCAACTCAAGTATTTATAATTTCTGCTCCTGAATCAAAGAAAGTTTTTTCGTTTCCGTGTCATAGGCAAAAAGATTTCCAAACCGGGCCCAGCTGACCAAGGTATTAAATGTTTTGTTGTAATTCTCGTAGGGCATTCGTAGCGCAATCATCTCCAGCACTACTTCACCGTCAATGGTGTGCTCGGCCTGACGCTCCAACATTTCTTTAACTTCCCGGAAAATACTAAATTGAAGGATTTGCGAACGCCACATCGAAGGGCGTTTTTGAATATCTGCTTTTATAAAATCCCGCCCGCCCGGTTCCAGCACCACATCACTTTTGGGTGTATCCACAAATTCCAGGAGTTCCGCCGCCTTAACTACAGGAATTATCTTGCCAAATTCCTGTCCCATGTCATCAGCTATAGTGAAAACTTCACCGCGCCCATCATGGGCATCCAGATATTCCAAGAGTCCCACTACATTGCCGGGTGAGACATTGGGAATTGGCTCTATTAGAAGAGTTTTTCTGAAAGTGGGGACCGGACTTTCTTCGGGCATTTCGTAACCGGTTATGATATCATGAATACGGTCAACCAATTTCATGAGTGCCGGTGACCGATAATCCCGAGGACGTGGCAACGGGTTATCCAAAACAGCGGCAATTCTTCCCGGATTAGTACCCAGCACCACTATTTTCCCGGCCATATAGGCTACTTCTTTGATATCATGACTCACCATCAAGATAGCGGAAGGATTTCTATCTTTGGCAATCCAAATGTCCAGCACTTCCGCCCTCAATGCTTCTGCTGTCAAGGCATCTACCTGGCTGAACGGTTCGTCCATGAAAAGAACTTCCGGGTTTACGGCTAGGGCTCTGGCAATCCCTACTCGTTGTTTCATTCCGCCCGAAAGTTCACGGGGGTAGGCTTTTTCAAACCCGGCCAAGCCGACCAGCCGCACGACCATCTCAACGCGGGAATGTGACTCATCAGGAGCAATCCCTTTGGCTTTTAATACGACTGCAATATTTTCGGTTACGTTCATCCACGGATAAAGGGCGAAACTTTGAAAAACCAGGGCAGCGCCGGCACTAATTCCTTCCAGCGTTTGGCCATGATAGAGAACTTCCCCCTCGGTGGGTCGGACCAAGCCGGCCAGTATACGAAGAATGGTAGATTTCCCGCATCCCGACGGTCCTAATAGCGCTATGACTTCATCGGGCTCGATTTTAAGATTTATGTTTTCCAATACTCTAAGGGGCTCACCATTGGGTAATTTGAAGCTATGCGAAATATTTTTGAGTTCATATAACACTGGTGAAGCTACTCCCGGCGCCATTACATGATTCATGAAATTACCCTCATTTGTTCAAAGAAAATTGTTGTTCAGCCCAATGATACATGGACTTCCAAACCAACCGATTAAAAGTCACCACCAGCGCTGACATCACTAACACACTGGCCGCCAGGACCGGATAATTGGCGCCTTGTGCCGCCTGGCTAATTTGAGACCCCAAACCCCAGGCCGAGAGCGTTTGACCTCGGAATGTTACATATTCAGCAACAATACTGGCATTCCAGGCGCCGCCTGCGGCTGTTACCCAACCTGTAATCAAATAGGGAAATACAGCAGGAACATATACACAGGCGAATCTCTGCCACTTACTCAAATGATAACTCTTGGCCGCTTCCCTAAGATCTGCCGGAATCGCCATGGCTCCGGCAATTACATTGAACAACACATACCATTGAGTTCCCAGAAGCATCAACATGACGCTTCCCCATCCCAGGGAGATGTTGAACAGGTAAAGCCCGGCAATTACTGCCGGAAAAAGCATCGGAGCCGGAAATGACGCCACTACTTGTACGACTGGCTGAAAAAGTCGAGAAAGACGAGGTGAAAGCCCGATAGCCAGTCCGGCCGGCAATGTCCAGATAGTTCCCAAAGCAGTGGCCAGCATCACACGCCCCATTGTTAAAAACGCGGCAGAAAAAATCGCCAACCATTTTGAAATACTTATATCACTTAGAATGTGGACCAATTTCAAAGCGCCAATTGTCAGCAGACCCAAAAGTGCAACAAAGGCAGTTATCGAAATTACAGTTGCTTGAGTATTCGATTTCGAAACAAGTCTCTTTTCAATTGGAATAATACTGACATTTGAAATCGCTTTTGGGCGATTTCGGCCCAGCACGCTTATTAGTAACTGCCCAATACCAGATTTACGAAGCCAGTTAAGAAACCATGATGACATTATTTCCTGACGGCCGCTCTCTTCAACACGGAATTTCTGCGCCCACACCACGATTGGCCGCCAAAGAATTTGATCCAGAATAACGATTAGAATCACCATGGCAGCAATGGCCCAGAGCATGGCCGGTGCATTCCCCTTCTGAACGGCCACGCTCATGTAGGAGCCCAGACCGGGCAGACGAAAGTCATTGTCACCAAGTACAAAGGCTTCGGTAATCATGAGAAAAAACCAACCACCTGCCATGCTCATCATGCTGTTCCAAACCAGACCTATCGTGGCATAAGGGAGCTCTACCCCTTTGAGTCTTTGCCACCAGTTAAACCCATAAACTCGACTCACTTCTTGAAGATCTTGCGGCACCGAACGAAGCGAATGATAGTAACTGAATGTCATGTTCCACACTTGCCCGGTGAAAATCATGAGAACGCAGGAAAGTTCCAGTCCGATATTGCTGGAAGGGAATAGCGCAACGAGAGCTAAAACAAATCCGGGCATGAAACCCAGAACGGGGATACTTTGTAGGATATCGAGCAACGGAACCAGAACTCTCTCGGCAATTTTGTCTTTGGCCGCCCAATAGCCGTAGACAAGAGTAAATCCCAGTGAAAAAAGGTAAGCAATTAACCCCCGGCATAGTGAAAAAAAGGTATAGCGCGGCAAAGCTTTTGGCGAAAGATCGATTTCAAAAACCTGCCGGTGTGCGCCCGTCCACTCTCGCGCCAACCCCACGATGCCAAATAGTAATCCGCCCAGTCCGATGACCAAGGTGACATCTATCCAATTGAATTTCCGCGGCCGCGTAAGAAAAGCGACTGCTTCTCCCCAGATGTCGTTAAATAATTTGTTCATAAGGCATTGTGGCCAGATAAGAAAACAGAAAAACGGTCATTGACAACTTCTTTTATTAGGCGACTACCGGATTATGGTTTGTACAATTGAGGCGAGAATTTTATCGAGAGAAATCTGCTAAATGGTCAATTCACAGCGCATGACCGTTATCGCTTGACCTCCTAGAAAAACACGATCATTTTCGACTCTGACACGAACTTCACCGCCACGAGCCGACGCCTGATACGCCAAGAATTCTTTTCTATTTAACCGTCCCATCCAATATGGACCGAGAGCACAATGTGCCGCACCGGTAACGGGGTCTTCCAAAATGCCGACGCCGGGAGCAAAATATCTGGAAACGAAATCGTATTTGCCGTCATCTCCTTTGGCCGTCACCATCACACTTCTTATTTTAAGCTCCGCCAATTTGGAAAAATTGGGGCGAACGGCTCTGACTTCATCAACCGTCCCAACTTCTATCAAATAAGAGACCTTCCCTTTACCCGCAAAAATTGGTTTCACACTCATCGCTTCGACTAGCTCTTTGTAATCGTTAATTGGCAAAATCGGCGTAGCCGGAAAATTCATTTCAATCCAGTCGCTATTTTTGCAGGCAGTCAAAAGACCGCTGCGGGTATAAAATCTTGCTTCAGCCGAGGATTCCAGATGTCCTTCCTCCCACAACACATGCACGCTGGCCAGTGTGGCATGTCCACACAGGTCAACTTCAATGGTCGGAGTGAACCAGCGAAGATTGTAACCATCTTTTTCAGGATATAGAAACGCCGTTTCGGACAGATTCATTTCTTTGGCGACATTTTTCATCCAGACTTCATCAGCGGCCTTATCCAGAATGCACACGCCGGACGGATTCCCGGCAAAGGGCTTATTGGTGAACGAATCAACTTGAGTAATTATTTGCTTCTTCTTAACACTCATGGCCAAACAAAAAAGCCCCAATAGCTGGGGCTTGAAAGCGAATTCATTTCGTTTATTGGGGAATCAAGCCTTGAAGGCTTTGAGCGCCAAATCGCGGCTATCATAGTGCTCGAAGACGGTAATCAGACGTGTGATGGTCAAAATCGATTCAATCTTATCGATATTAGCCAATACCAGCTTGCCGCCGGCGTTTCTGACCGTGGTCAGAGCCGAGATTATCATGCCCAGACCGATGGAGTTCATCCAGTCGACTCTGGCCAAGTCGACAACGAAGTTTTTCTTATTCTGATTAATATATTCGTGAATTTTCCCGTGAAACATGGTAGTTTCCTCGCCGCCCATGATTTTCCCGGAAACCTCGAGAATGACTACATTGCCCTGCAAGATATCATCAAACTTCATCCAGTCCTACCTTTATGAAAGAGTATCAATAACTTCCCTGATTATAAGCGCCCATTGGCACCTAACTAACAGGGGTTCAAGGTAGTCGGTGCAATTCAAAAAGCAAGCTGTTTTTGAAAGTGAGATTGACCTCTTAAGTAGTAAAGAATTTATTCGTGCCTCGACATTACCCTGCAACTTTGCTACCCTTCTTGTCTTCTTTTTTGACTTCCGGTTCGTCGTCGAGCATGCCCAGCTTTTGCATCACCTGAAGTTTCACTTTCTCGAACACATTCTGATTGTCTTTGAGATATTGCCGGGCGTTTTCACGGCCTTGGCCAATGCGGTCTTCGCCGTAGGTGTACCAGGCGCCGGATTTGTCAATGATGCCTTTGTCGGCGGCCATATCGAGCAGTTCCCCTTCGGCGGAAATTCCTTTGCCGTAGATAATATCAAACTCGGCTTCACGAAACGGCGGCGCCACTTTGTTTTTCACCACACGGACTTTGGTGCGCGAGCCGATAACGGTTTCGTTTTCTTTGATGGTCGCAATGCGTCGGATATCCAGTCGAATAGTGGAATAGAATTTGAGCGCATGGCCGCCGGTGGTGGTTTCGGGATTACCGAACATCACGCCGATTTTCATTCTGATCTGATTGATGAATACTACCGACGTTTTGGACTTGGAGATTATGGCAGTAAGTTTGCGCAAAGCCTGTGACATGAGCCGCGCTTGCAGCCCCATGTGACTATCACCCATTTCACCTTCAATTTCTGCTTTTGGGGTCAGTGCCGCCACCGAATCAACAACTATTAGGTCTACGGCACCCGAACGAACCAGTGTATCCACTATTTCCAGCGCCTGTTCGCCGGTATCCGGCTGGGATACTAATAATTCATCGGTATTAACGCCCAAGGCACGGGCATAGGCAGCATCCAGAGCGTGCTCGGCATCGATAAATGCGGCCACGCCGCCGGCTTTCTGGGCTTCCGCCACAAGGTGTAATGTGAGGGTGGTCTTACCGGATGACTCCGGTCCGAAAATCTCGGTCACACGGCCTCTGGGAACCCCTCCAACGCCCAAAGAGAAGTCCAGCCCCAGTGAACCGGTAGAAATTGTCTCAACTTCAAGTATGGTGTGGTCGCCCAGTCGCATAATTGCGCCTTTGCCGTAATTCCGCTCAATTTGCTGAATTGCGGAATCCAGCGCCTTGCGCCGGTCAGGTACGATGTTAGTTGTGGTGGCCATTTCGGCTTTCCCTTTCTTTATTTCAATCTTCTTGCCTGCCATAACAGTCACCAAAATATGGTTCGTTATGGATTAAATATATCACTTTTTGACTTGGCTCAAATGTAAATCTATATACTGACAGGGAATGTCAGTGGAAGTTTAAAAAGGCGAGTTTTCCAGGTTTCACGGCCAACCTAAAGGGCCAAGAGCCGTATTAATAGTAATAAGGAGCTGTCAAAACGCCATTTATTGCGAGGATAAACTGATTGACTAAAATGGGCGTTTGACGGAGATTGTATGGGAAAGCTTGAAAATATAACTGCCCCATAAAATTGTTTGTATTGGCGGGTGAAATTGGTTGGAGAATGCTGCAGACCCTCTTTTTAGCCCGTCCGGTAGAAAATAGTCATGAAATTTGCCAATTTTGTACATCTGCATACCCACAGCCACTATTCACTTCTTGATGGCGCCAACAAGCTTGATGACCTGATTGCCAAGGCCAAAGAATACAAAATGCCGGCGCTGGCCGTCACCGATCACGGCAATTTATTTGGTGCGATTGAATTCTATAAAAAAGCTACGAAGGCGGGAATTAAGCCCATAATCGGCATCGAAGCCTATGTCGCCGGTGGCAGCCGACATGATAAGAAGCCTTCGAGCAAATTCCCCGACGGCGGTTATCACCTCATACTTTTAGCAAAGAACTATAAAGGGTATCAAAATCTGGTCAAGCTCTCCAGTATAGCTTTCCTGGAGGGGTTCTATCACCGTCCCAGAATGGACAAAGAGCTATTGCGCCAGTATTCCGAAGGAATAATTGCCACATCGGCCTGCCTGAAAGGGGAAGTCAACTGGCACTTGCTTAATGGCGACACCGAGGGCGCAGTTGCTGCCGCCAGAGAGTTGGAACAAATATTCGGAAAAGGAAATTTCTATCTCGAAATTCAGAATCACGGTATCGAAAAACAGGCCAATCTTATTCCCAAGATTCAGGCCATCTCCCGCGAAACAAAGATTCAATTAGTCGCCACTAACGACTGTCACTACATGCGCCGTGAAGATTTCGAGGCACACGATGCGTTGATGTGCATTCAGACCGGGAAATTCATGTCCGACCAGGACCGTCTCAAATATCAAACTGACCAAATTTATTTCAAGTCACCCGAAGAAATGCAGCGCGCTCTCGGTGAATACGAAGAAGCCATGGCCAACACGGTGAAAATTTCCGAAGCCTGCAATCTCGAACTCGAACTGGGAAAATTGAAATTGCCGGTATTCCCCATTCCGACACGCTATGTCGACGCTGATGACTATTTGGATTTTCTGTGTCGGCGAGGTATCGATGAGCGCTATGGCAAAATGACGGATGAACTCAAAAAGCGACTGGAATACGAACTTAGTGTAATCAGACAGATGGGTTACTCCGGTTATTTTCTGATTGTTAAAGATTTTTGTGATTATGCCCGTTCGCAGAAAATAAGAGTCGGTCCCGGGCGAGGTTCGGCGGCCGGGTCGCTGGTTTCCTATGTTTTGAAAATCACCGATGTTGACCCGATTCATTTCGGTCTATTGTTCGAACGTTTTTTGAATCCCGAGCGCATTTCCATGCCGGATATCGATATCGATTTTGCCGACCGCGGCCGTGACCGGATAATTGAATACGTCATTAACAAATACGGCAAAGAGAATGTCAGCCAAATTATAACTTTCGGCACCATGGCGGCACGCGCGGTCGTCCGCGATGTCGGTCGGGTGATGTCGTTGCCTTATGCGGAAGTTGATAAAATTGCCAAAATGATTCCATTTGCGGTGGACATGACGCTTGAGAAAGCGTTGGCTCAATCAAAAGAATTAGCTGATTTGGTTAAAACGGATAAGCGTGTGGAGAAGCTGCTAAATATTTCCCGCACACTCGAAGGTTTAGCTCGTCATTGCAGCACGCATGCGGCGGGAGTAGTCATTGCACCCACTGCTCTCACAGATTATGTGCCATTGTTTCTTGGCTCTCACGACGAAATCACCACCCAGTTTGACATGAACATGGTCGAGGAAATCGGCCTGTTAAAAATGGATTTTCTGGGGCTGCGCACTCTCACGGTTCTTGATGACTCTCTTAGAATGATTTCCGAAAACTATCCTGATGCAAAAATAGATATTGACCATCTCACATTGGACGACCCGGAAGTCTTTAAGCTCTTTGCCAGAGGGAATACCATCGGCATTTTCCAGTTTGAATCTTCCGGGATGCGCGACTACTTGCGCCGTTTGGGAACAGAAAACTTTACCGACATCACGGCTATGAATGCGCTTTATCGTCCGGGGCCGTTGGATTCCGGCATGATTGACACTTATATAGAATGCAAACGAGGCGCCCAGGGCACCAAATATCTCCATCCCAAATTGGAGAAAATTGTAGGCGATACTTACGGCGTCATAGTATTCCAGGAACAAGTATTGAAAATCGCCAACGAATTGGCCGGTTACACCATGGGCAGCGCTGACCTGCTGCGGAAGGCGATGGGGAAAAAAGATGCGGCACTCATGGGCGAACAGAAAAAAGAGTTTATCGACGGCTGTGAGAAAAACAAAATTGACAAGAAGCTCGCCGGCCAAATTTTTGAGCAGATTGAGACTTTCGCCCGCTATGGATTTAACAAAGCTCACTCGACCTGCTACGCCCTGATCGCTTATCAGACCGCCTGGCTTAAAACTTATTATCCGCAGGAATTCATGGCGGCCTTGATGTCTTCGGAAATTAACAATACCGACCGAATCTACACCCTCCTGGAAGAATGCCGTCGCATGGGCATTGCCGTGCTGCCACCTGACGTGAACGAATCGGGGATTGACTTTAGAGTAGTCGAAGGGAAAATAAGATTTGGTCTGCAAGCAGTGAAGAATGTCGGCGAAGGGACCTCGGCTGCGATAGTAGAGGAAAGAGAAAAAAGCGGCCGATTTTCCACGCTGGCCGAATTGGTTAGTCGCATTCCGCAGCGTTCTTTGAATCGAAGAACCTTGGAATCACTTATTGCTGCCGGCGCGTGCGATTCGCTCGAAGGGACGCGCGCTCGTAAATTTGCGGCCGTCGAGCCCATGCTCGAGTTTGGTCACAAGGTTTCGACCCGTAGTTCCAGCCACGACCTGTTCTCATCTGCTGGAAATGAAATCAAACGAGTTTCTCCTGAATTACCCGATTTGGATGACTGGTCAAGCTCCCAAAAGCTGACCGAGGAAAAGAAAGCCCTTGGTTTCTATATTTCCGGCCATCCCTTGGACCAATACCGCGATGAGCTTAACTCTTTTACCTCCAACACGATAGGTAATTTGGAGCTATTGAATGATGGGCGGGAAGTAACAATTGGGGGGATATTAACTAAGCTTAACACTAAGATTGACAAAAAAAATAATACCATGGCTTTTGCCACACTTGAAGATTACACAGGGCAGCTGGAGTTGATCATTTTCTCAGACACATTCGAAAAATTCCGCGCTAAATTGGAAGTTGATAAGTTAATCCTGGTTACCGGCAGATTATCAACAAGGGAAGGAGAGGCGGCCAAAGTCGTTGTCAATGAGGTGGTTGCAATGGAACAATTGGGGGAACGTTTTAGCTGCCAATTGGTTATAAAAATTGATAAAGAGTGTTCCGATAAAACAATTGAACGGGCACTATCTTTTTTGGAAAATTTTTCCGGTTCTGTGCCGGTAATTCTCGCGGCCAGGGAGAACGGGTCAGAAGTGTTTATTCGGTCAAAGAAATATTCGGTAAATGTAGATTTTAAGCTGCTTAACAATTTGAAAGAATTATTGGGAGAATCAGGCGCTTACTTACGCCCATTAAGCAGAAAAGATGTTATATTATAATACTAAATAAAGGGTGAGATTATGAAACTGCTCAAAACATTACTGGCCGTAGCCATCGTGCCGCTATTAGGCTTCTCTGCCTTTGCCGGCGATGAAAAGAAGGCCGACAGTACGATTACCCAGCCAACTACGCCGACGACTCCGGCAACTGCAGAAATAAAATGGCTGTCCTATGATGAGGGGTTGGCCAAGGCCAAGAAGGAAGGGAAACATCTGTTCATTGATTTTACCACCAAATGGTGCGGTTACTGCAAAAAAATGGATGCTTCCACTTTTATCAGCCCGGAAATCGTCAGTATGCTGAACAATGATTTTGTCCCGGTCCGGATTGATGGCGACTCCGAAAAGGAACTGGATATCGACGGTTACAAAATTACTGAAAAGAACTTGAGCCGCTACGATTACAAAGTCCGCGGCTATCCGACTTTCTGGTTTCTTAACTCCCAAGGTACCAAACTGGGTGCGGTCCAGGGGTTTCAGCCGGCCGAGAATCTTTTGAGCACGCTCCAATACGTCAAAGAAAAGAAGTACGAAAAGGACCCGGGACAACAGCAAACAGAGGAAAAGAAGGACGATTCTGACAAGAATTAATCGTCGCTCAAATAAGTATTGAAACCCTTTCGGCGATAACAAGATTAGATCTGGACGAGAGGGTTTCTTGTTAGCGGCCGATAGAATTCGTATTATGATTCAAATGACCAAAAAGATATCTCTGCTGATACTTCTCATATTTGCTATGCTTCAGTTGGATGACTGTTCCAGCGGAGGGGGGACATCCAAGGAAACCGACAAAAATACCAGCCAGACGAACAGCCAAACCGCCCCTACCATTAATGTCCCTCAATTTTCAGCGCAGGACCTAAACGGGAATTGGCGCAGCTCATCAGAATGGTTGGGAAAGCAAGCGGTGGTCATAAATTTCTGGGGCACCTGGTGCCCCCCCTGTCGTCATGAGGTCCCGGATCTGGTCAAATTATATGCTGAATACAAGGCTAAGGGAGTCGAATTAATAAGTCTGGCGGTCAACGACGCTCCCGACAAAGTAAAAGAGTACGCTTCGGACAACGGCATGAATTGGGTCTTGTTGATGGCGCAAGATCAGATCTTAATCGATTACAAAGCTACTACCGGAATTCCTACCACTGTTTTCATTAGTAAAAGCGGCAACGAAGTCGTG
>Ga0334722_10005998_pt1 | contig 12132 bp, 9 predicted proteins | sample C3_bottom_MG_FD_207210 | JGI IMG/M metagenome (GOLD analysis project Ga0334722, IMG submission 207210) | Sediment microbial communities from Yellowstone Lake, YNP, Wyoming, USA - C3_bottom | ecosystem: Environmental > Aquatic > Freshwater > Lake > Sediment | place: USA: Wyoming | collected...
TCCTGGTGTTTAAAGGCGAGAGTTATAGATTTAAAAACGCCCTCTCTAACTGTTAAATATTACCTCTTATGTATCTTTTTGTGCTGGCAATGGCCAATATTTTTTCTGCATTTTTCTTTGCCGTTTTATGCATTTTTATATTGCCAAACACATGCATTTTTAATGCCCACCCAAATAAGCCTTTTTTACTTCATTATCATTAATTAATTCTGAGGCTTTGCCTTCTTTCACAATTCTTCCAGTTTCCAAAATATATGCACGTTGCGCAATACGCAAAGCCGATATAGCATTTTGTTCTACTAATAATATTGTTTTTCCAAGCTTATTTATTTCTTTTATAATTCCAAATATTTCCTGTACAATAAGTGGAGCCAATCCCATTGATGGTTCATCTAATAAAAGGACATCAGAACCACTCATTAACGCCCTACCTATGGCTAACATTTGTTGTTCTCCCCCTGATAGATTTCCAGCTAATTGTCTCTTTCTTTCTAATAAACGCGGAAACAAACTATAAACTTTTTGAAGGTCATATTTTATTTGTTGTTCATCTTTACGATTGGTCGTTGCGACTATTAGGTTTTCTTCAACAGTTAATTTAGCAAAGACTCCTCTTCCCTCTGGTACATGAGATAAGCCAAGGCGAGCAATAATATGTGAAGGTAAATTTGTTATCTCTTTGTTTTTAAAAAATATTCTTCCGCTTTTAATACCAATCATACCCGATATTGCTCGTAAAGTGCTAGATTTACCTGCTCCATTAGCACCTATTAAAGTTACAATTTCACCTGTATTAACAATAAAAGAAATTCCGTGTAGTGCTTTGATGCCCCCATAGGATACTTCAAGGTTTACGATTTCTAAAACTTTACTCAATTAGCTAACCTCCCTTTCTCCAAGATATGCCTTGATAACAAGGGGATTATTCTGAACGTCTTGCGTTTTACCTTCAGCAATCACCTGACCAAAATTCATAACAGTTATGAAGTCACACAACATCTCCACAAGTTTCATCTGATGTTCAATTAAAATAATCGTAAGGTTAAATCTTTTTTTTATATTTTTTATTAATTCCACCAAATCTAATACTTCTTGAGGATTCATGCCTGCCGCCGGTTCGTCCAGTAAAATCAGTTTTGGTTCAGTAGCCAAGGCACGTGCAATTTCCAGTTTTCTCTGTATTCCATACGGTAGGTTACTTGCTTTTTCATTTGCCCGATTCTCAAGATCGAATATTTCCAATAATGCATAAATATTTTTATTTAGCTCGTTTTTTTGCCAGAAGTGATTGTGTTGCTGTAATTCCCCTATTAAAATATTTTCTAATACAGTTAATTCGTTAAACAAACGAAGATTTTGAAAAGTTCTTGCTATTCCTAACCTAGAAATTTGAAATGGCTTTTTCCCTATTAAATTTATTCCTTCAAAAAGAATTTCACCGTTACTTGGACGGTAAAGTCCCGTAATTATGTTAAATAAAGTTGTCTTACCTGCACCGTTTGGTCCTATTATGCCATGGATAGTATCCTTTTTTATCTGTATATTAAAATTAGAAATTGCTTTTAATCCACCAAAAAAGTGGTTTAAATTTTTAATTTCCAATATATTCATTTGACGGCCCTCCACTATGTGTGCTTAATATCGTTTGTTTTCGCGTTATAGAAAACCATTTTCTACCTAAACTTATTAAGCCTTCAGGAAGGAATAGAATTACAAGACAAATTGCTAAACCAAGTATTATAAGATAAGCAGAGCTTTCTCCCCAGGTAATCCAAATAATCCTATTACCGAGGTATAATAAAACAGCACCAAGCACTGGACCAAAAAGAGTACCAATCCCTCCTAAAAGAACCATAATTACCATTTGATCAGCTATTATAGGACCAAATACACTATCAGGGTGAATATAAGTAATCCAATAAGCATATGCTCCCCCAAGCAAACCCGGAAAAAACGCACTTAAAGCAAATACTTGGTTCTTAACCCATACAGTATTAATGCCAAGCGTTTGAGCAGCTATCTCGTCTTCACGGATTGCTTCAACTTTTAACCCAAAATTACTCTTTTCAAAAACAAAATATACACTTAGAAATATTAAAAGTGCCAATCCAACCATCAAAAAATAAAAGAAAAAATCATTTAAAATACTTGGCAACCTCATCCCAAAAGATCCACCAGTTATTTTTATAACCAAAATCAATTGGCGCATCATTTCGGCAAAAGCCCATGTACCAATTGCAAAATATGCGCCATTCAATCTAAGGGTTGGATAACCAATTAAAGTTGCAAAAATATAAGTAAAAATTCCAGCTAAAAGCACAGAAAGAAAGAATGGGATATGATAATGTATCATTAATATTCCCGTAATATATGCTCCAACACCAAAAAATGCGCCATGGCCAAAGCTGGTATAACCCATATACCCTCCTATCATATTCCAACTTAAACTCAAGCCTATCCACATAAAAACTCCTGTTATAATCCTTAACCAAAAAGATGAAATTAAAAATGGTAATACCATTAATCCGATGATAAAACCCAAAATTATAACTATCTTTTTTACCTTGGGAAAATTACTTTTTTGCCACAAAGGTTTCTCCTCCCCGTATAATGATTTTAGAAATAATCTTTAAACGGTAATAAAAACCGTTTCGATTTTATAAAAAATTGTTCTTTGAAAACTGGAAATTAGACTTTCTTTTTGCCGCTGGACCAGGCACAATATAATCGTGAGATTGTTTCTGGGTAGGTATTTAACTCCTTTACCATCCTTTACCCAATATGCCTTTCGGGAAAAACAATAAAACGAGAAATAAAACAAGGAAAAGTATCAAAAAGATATATGCACCACCTAAGTAAACTGAAACGAAACTATCAATTAAACCAAGTAGTAACCCAGCTGCAATCGCTCCAGAAAAGGATCCCAATCCACCCGCTACAACAATAAAAAAGGCAAATGCAGTGTAACGCACACCCATATCAGGGTGGACTGAGAAAATCGCTCCAAGAAAAATTCCTGCTACACTTGTAAGACCCACATAAATAGCATAAACTAATCGTGCTATGCGATGGCCATCAATTCCCATTAAACCTGCAACTACTTTATTTTCAGCTGCTGCTCTAATCATAATTCCAGTTTTTGTTTTATTTAAAAAGAGCATAAATACAATGGTTATAATAATTGCAAACACTGTAGCACTAACCCTTAAAGCAGGTAGAGTAATACCAAAAACGTCAACATTTTTATCTGAAATCCATGATATCAAGTTCCTATTATTAAACCCCCATAAAGTCAGAGCCGAGCCCCGCAAAAAAATAGAGAGGCCAAAAGTAAAAGCAAGTGCTATAAGAGCTGCGCTCCGATGTTTTATATTGATAACCTTTTGAATAACTGGTTGAAAAAAATAGCCTATTAAACCATACACCACCATAACCACCGGTATCATGTATAAAGGGTCAACATGCAAAAAATAATTTACCCAAAATGCTGTAAATGCTCCTAACATTACCCATTCACCTACTGCAAAATCAACAATATCCATCACTCCAAAAGCCAACGTAAAACCTACAGCAATAGTTATAAATATTCCACCAATTAAAATACCATTTACCAGTGTTTGAATTAATAGTCCCACAGATCCACCCCACTTTTGATGCTTTAAGGAAACCGCAAAAAATATACGGTTTCCTTAAAGCAAATAATTTTTTATTATTTTTTATCGTTTATCAAAATCTGGCTGGGGATAAACAGGAGCTTGTTCTCTTAAATTTTTAGGTCCAACAATTACCTGTTTACCATCAATAATCTGAACAGTTAGTGGTTTTAAACCAGTATTATCGTGGTACCAATTACCCTCAGTGGCAAACTTAATTGGTCCAAAAAGGGTATCTTTTAATTCAATTTGTTCAAGTGCTGTAACCAATTTATCTCTTTCTTCTTCAGATAATGGTGGCGTTGCATTAATTTTAGCTAAGGCTGCTGCAAAAACTTCGCCCGTAACTGCACACCCAGCTTCTGTATAATCAGGAGTAACACCATATTCTTTTTGCATAAATTCCACGTAATTTTTTGTAGAGCCAAAAAGTTCATCTTTAAGATTTAATGCAGGTGTCCAAACTGTTGCCCCAATAGTAAAATCACCATCTTTGCCCATATTTTTTGTAAATTCTGGTGATGTAATACCATAATGCATGACAAAAGCTTTAGGCAAAAATCCAAGAGTTTTTGAAGCTTTTATAATTTCCATATGGTCTTTATCATGACCTCCAACTGCTAAAATATCTGGTTTAAGTTCCTTTATTGCACTAATAAGTGGCGTAAAATCAGTTCCTGAAGGAACAATATCATACTTTAAAACCTTTATACCTTCTTGTTCTGCAGACTTTTTAAAAGCTTCTGCAACTGACTTAGAAAAAGGATCATTAATTCCAATAATTGCAATAGTCTTCGGTAAAGGTTGAACATCTTTCGCTAAAGTCGTAATAGGAGAACTTCCTGTAATATCTGCTGCTGGAATTATTCCAAAAGTATATTTAAATTTTTGCTGCCAAATCAAAGGTGACTCAGCAGAACCTGTTATCATCGGTATTTTATATTTTTCCAAAATTGGTGCTATTGCCATAGTAACGCCACTTGTATAAGGTCCAAGTATAAAATCAACTTTTTCAGATGTTATCATCCTTTCAACTGCATCAGCCCCAGCAGTTGGATCACTTTGGTCATCAGCAAAAACCAATTTAACCTCATACTTTTTATCACCTATCTTTATTCCACCTTTTTTATTTACTTCATTTGCCCACACTTCATAACCACGCTTCGTTATATTACCTCCATAAACTTCTGGCCCGGATAACGAGGTAATTACCCCTACTTTGAAGTAATTTCGGGTTTCTTCTTTTACTCCATTACCACCACATCCACTTAATATTAAAGTAAGTAAAAAAATAATTAACAAAACATAAATAGTCTTATAAAAGGTATTTTTCATGAACATTTCAACCCCCTAATAATTTTTAAATTTTTTAATTTTATGATTTTTAAAATTACTGTTATATTAGGTTTTATTAAGTTCATTAAAGTAGTTATTTGATATTGTTGAATTTACTTCATTTAATATTCCATATTGATGCATCTTTCGTACAACGGTTGATTGATTCACTCCTAAAATCTCTGCCATCCTGTAAGTATTCTTATATCGTGCAAAAGCTTTTTTTATCAATTGACGTTCAACCTCTTCAGTAGCTTTTTTTAAAGGACAAATTTCAAGTACAAAGACGTTTTCAGCATCTTTATCATGGTGAAATATATATTCTGGCAAATGTACTGGTAAAATTTCAAAAGCCTCAATTGTAACTATTAATCTTTCTATTAAATTTTCTAATTCCCGGACATTACCAGGCCAATTATAAGAACATAGAATTTCAATAGCATCAGGAGTAAGTTTTTTTTGTAAACCATATTTTTCAGAAAAGAATTTTAAATAGTAATCTAATAAAATAGGTATATCTTCTTTTCGATGTTTTAACGGAGGAATAATAATCGGTACAACATTTAATCGATAAAATAAATCTTCCCGAAATTTTTTTTCTTTAACTAATTGTTGTAAGTCACGATTTGTAGCAGCTATTATCCTTATATCTACATTAATATAACTACTACTCCCCACTCGTATTAATTTTTTTTCTTGAATTACATAAAGCAATTTTACCTGAAGGTTTAGTGGAAGCTCGCTTATTTCATCAAAAAAAATAGTTCCTCCATTTGCTAATTCAATTAAACCTTTTTTCCCCTCTTTTTTAGCTCCAGTAAATGCACCACCTTCATACCCAAATAACTCCGACTCCAGTAAATTATCAGGAATTGCACCACAATTAATAGTTATAAACGGACCATCTTTTCTTTTACTTAATTTATGAATTTTTGAGGCTATCACACCCTTTCCCACACCCGATTCACCTTGAATTAATACTGTAGAATCGACCCCCGCAACCTTTTCCACCAATTCAACAACATGCTTCATTGCGGTACTTTGATATACTATTTCTGCTGACTGTAAACGTTCTTTTCGTAATTTAGTAATTTCTTGTTGATAAGTCTCCATTAATTTTTCAGTATCTTCTAATCTTTGACGCAAATTATTTAACTCTGTTATATCTCTGGAATTAATTACAACCCTAATAATATTTCCATTTTCATCAAATACAGGATTAGCAGTGACAACAAGTTTTTGCCCACTTTTTGTTGTTTGAACTGACGTAATCCTTTTTTTTTCCTTAAGCACTAATGGCGTAATAGCAGGGCTAAATAGTCCCTGCTTTTCTAATTCACTGACATTTTTACCTACAATATCTTCAGCTTTTAATCCATAAAAACGTTCGCAAGCTTTATTAACTTTTAATGTTTTTCCTTCACCATCAGTAACATAAATTTCATCATAAGACGAATTAAAAATAGCTTCTAGTTCACGATTGAGTTCTTTCATACTTTCTAATTCATGAGCAATTACTTCTAAATCAGTTATATCCTGAAAAGATATTACAACCCCTACAACATTTTCGTTTTCAAATACCGGATTATAATGAGCAATAAACACTTTTTCAGCTAATTCAATCTTATTATTTAATTCCGGATGTCCAGTTTCAATAACCTTAAATATTGTTGATTCGGGTAGTTTTATAATCTCATTAATTTTTTTACCTATCACCTCCCCTGTTAGATTTAAAAGGTTACGGGCAGTCTTATTACAAGCTATAATTATCATATTAACATCAATTATTAATACCCCGTAATATATTTCTTCAAACCCTTTTTCTAAATGCATAGCCCTACACCTCAACAGGTTTTTGGGATTATTCATTTCAAGTAGCAATTTTCATGCCAAATCCAAAAAATATTTTAAAATCCTAAATGTATTTTGAATTATTTAAATTTTCTTATTTTTATTAATGTATTTTTGCATTAAAATCTTGCAGTCTAAAAGATTTAACTGCGAATATGAAAATTGAGAAAAAATGCGATATTGCATTAAGTTAATGCAACCACGCAGTAATTTTATTGACATTAAATAAGATAAAAACAACAGACATTCTATTTTAGGAGTTATTTAGTAAATTATCTTTCTCTTGCTTTCTTTTGATTTTTATTTCTAAGCTAAAATAGACATCATTGTATACTAGTTCACAACTTTTTAAAAAAGACAAATAAATTATAATGCCATTTAGATTTCCAACTTTAAATCACTCTTTTTTCCCTTAATTCCTCAATTTCTTCATCGCTATAACCAAGACTTTTTAAAACTTCATTTGTATGTTGACCCAAAAAAGGTGGTGATAAACGGTACTGTACTGAAATATCCTCTCCGAAATGAATAGGATTTCCTACCATTTTTATCTTACCAGCGTTAGGATGTTCCATTTCCACCACCATATCTCGATAAAGTACCTGCGGATGTGTTACAACATCAGAAATATTATTTATAGGGCCGCAAGGCACTTTATGTTCCTTCAGTAAATTTATCCAGTAATTAGCTTCATTGCGTGCAAATATTTCCTGGAGAAATGCTTCCAGTTCTTCTCTATTTTTTACCCTCATTTCATTTGTAACGTACCTCGGATCATCAACCAAATTTTCTAACTGCATTGCCTTGCAAAAACGTTTCCAGATAGCATCATTACCCACAGCAAGAATAAAATATCTATCTTTAGCGCGAAAAGCACGATATGGAACGATTGATGGATGAGCCGAACCCATTGGTTTTGGATTTTTCCCTTCAGCAAAATAATTACTTGCAGCATAACTCAACCATGAAACTTCTGTATCTAATAATGACACATCAATATACTGACCATTTCCTGTCTCCTGGCGAAGCTTAAGAGCTGCAAGGATGCCAATAGTAGCATACATACCTGCTCCAATGTCAACCAAAGCCACACCTATTCTTACAGGCTCTCCATCTTTTATTCCTGTTATTGACATTAGCCCTCCTTCACCCTGAATAAGTAGATCATAAGCAGGTTGTTGGGCAAATGGTCCATCCTGACCATATCCTGAAATAGAGCAATAAATGATGCGTGGATTGATTCCTTTTATTTTCTCATAATCAATTTCCAGACGCTTAGTAGTTCCAGGTAAAAAATTTTCTACTATCACATCAGCCTCTTTAGCCAGTTTATAAATAATTTCTCTTCCCTCCGGCATTTTCAAATCTACTGTAATGCTCTTTTTGTTTCTGTTGATACTTAAAAAATAGGCACTTTCTTTACCAAAAAAAGGAGGCCCCCAACTCCTTGTTTCGTCACCTTTTTCCGGCATTTCAACCTTAATTATCTCTGCCCCTAAATCTCCTAGTGTCATAGTACAAAATGGACCAGTTAAAACGCGAGATAAGTCAAGAACCTTTATCCCCTCAAGTGGTAGTCTTTTCTTTTTCTCCTGAACCATTCATTTCACTCCTAATATTCATTTTATTCTCTTAATCCAAAAATTCCTATTTCGGAATATCCCTCTTTCAATATTAGAATATTAATCACTACCTCCTATCCACAATAGCACCTTTAGCCCATCAGGGGTCAAGGATACACTGTTACAGCTCCTGCTCGTCCTTGACCCCAGGGCCTTCTGCGGTTGTTAGCATTAATAGACTAATTACAATGACTATCTTATAGAAATAGCCTTATAAATAGAAATAGCCTTATAAAAAATTTTGGTATAAAATCTTCACCAAAACGTTTAGATTATGAATATTAGAAATTCATACCTTACATATGATTTTTTAAAAATATGATAATATATATTGGTAATAACAATCTTTTATAAAAAACCTTTTTTAATCAGGAAGCGGCTGGTTTTTAGTTTCTCTAGCAAAAAACAATGTGATAATACCAACTAAGTAAATTGAACAAACTGTTGCAGAAGCATAAGCAAAATTACCATGAAACCATGAAATTAAAATTCCAGTCAAAAAAGGACTAATAGCCGAAATTATACGGGCACCATTATAACAAGTACCTTGACCGGTTGATCGTATACTTGTCGGAAAAAGTTCAGGCAAGTAGATTGGTAGTCCAGAAAAAACCCCATTAGCAAAGAATCCGATTAATGGTACAAGTATTAAAAATAAAACATAATTTTTAGCAAGATAGTAAATAGGAGGAGCAATCAATAAGTTTCCTAAAAAGAAAACAAAAAACGCAGTACGCCGCCCCCATTTATAAGCAATAGGTCCAAAAATTAGTGCTCCAATAATCGCTCCAACATTTTGCAACATAGTCGCATATAAAACTCTCGCTTTAATAGCTGCTTCAGCTAATCCAGCTTCTTTCGCCAACATATTAATTGTTGAAGGTATCCAGTTTGTTGAGCCGTAAAGCCCGAAAAGAGCCACAAAAGCAATTAAAAAACCAATAATCGTAGATTTTATATATTTTTTAGAAAAAAGTTGAAAAAAGGTAAATGTTGTATACTCTTTTTCCTCTTGCTCAATTGCAAACATCTTCTGTTTTGCTTCTAACCTTTTTTGCCTTACTGCCAACCATTTTTCAGGCTCTTTTACACTAATTCGAATAAAAAATGTTATAAGAGCTGGCAACGCCCCTACCCAGAAGACCACTCGCCAACCCATTGGCCCTACTAAATAATTAATTAAAGCAGCTAAAAAAAATCCTACAGGCCACGCCATTTGCATAAAACTTCCTGCAAATGGTCTAAGTTCATCAGGCCACGTTTCAGCAAGTAATGCTGCACCAGCAGCCCATTCACCACCTACACCCAAACCAGTAAGAAATCTGAAAAAAGCCAATTGATGCCAATTATGCGCAAAACCGGATAACCCTGTCATTAAAGAATACACGAGAATAGTAATTAAAAGCGTTTTTACCCTGCCTATATAATCGGATACTATTCCGAAAAAAATACCTCCAAATGCAGCTCCAATCAAATATATGGACATTATTATGCCACCATAATAGCCTATCTTCGAAGCATCCACTCCTTTTCCAAGCAATTCACTTACTGCAGGAACCATAACAACGTTATACAACATTGCATCCATGCCATCAAACAACCAACCTAACCATGTTACAATTAAAACAAGCAACAAATACAAACTGATTTTAGGCCTCAGTTGAATACCAATTTGAGTATTCATTTTCCAAATCCCCTTTCTAAAAAATAATTTTTAAGTGATTTTTTAAAAATTTCTTTCTTTACAAGTAGAATGTTCGCCTCCTTGTTCCTATTATCGGAACGTTATTTCTATATTTACTATTATTAAATTATTAAAATATTTTAAATATATCAACTATTCTTACTTAAATGGTAAAATTTCAATCTTAGATGGTATTATTTTTAAATTAACAGTTAAGAAATCACTTTGAAACAAATGCGTATTTATGAGCGAAACGGTTAATAATGGCTGGAATATGAACTTAATTTAAATTAGCGTTTATCCGTGAATAATTAAAGTAAATTTGGAGATAGTACGGACTATTAGCAGTTGACGACTGGCCCATAGACAATTAAAAATTCCCTGATTTCTACAATTGTATATCATTTTCCCAACCGACTTTATGTCGGTAGTGATAGAAAAACCATCTCTAACAATACTCAAATTTTTGAGATCACTCAATAAGCCTTGTTCAGGCGCAGGTTACAGGAGTAGATCATAGTAAGGTAGTTTGAAAGCAGGTAGTTCAACAGATATGGCATGAAAATTTCGATGAAAATAAATAGGTTTTTATAAAAAATTTACCACTATAAGCTATTCTGATTTGGCAAGAAAACATTTGTTCAGATTTTCAAAAAAACAACAACTAAAGGAAAAAATAAAAACATCGAATTTTCGAGAAACTACAGGTATTCAAATATATTTAAATTTTTGTTATAAAAATACCCTCAACATTTTTATTGAAAAGCGGTTGAGGGCAAAAAATACTTTCAAAAAAGCAATAACAGTTTTTATATCATACGCTATTATTCATCCCGACTGCGAAATTTAGGCTCACGCTTTTCCTGAATAGCTTTTATCCCTTCTAAATGGTCTTCAGTAAACTGAGTAATAGCAAAGTTGGAAGAAATCATGTCTAACGCAGTCCGTAAATCCAACCTTAATCCCTGATAAACTGCTCGCTTCATCATCCTGATTGCTACTTCGGGACTTTTTACCAACCCTGCAGCAAATTTATAAGTTTCCTCCATTAAATTTTCCGCCGAATAAACCCGGTTTATTAACCCAATTCGCAAAGCTTCCTGAGCATCGATAAAATCACCGGTCCACAGAAGTTCCAAAGCTTTGGCCGGTCCCACAAGCCGGGGTAAAAAGTATGCTCCACCATCTCCTGGAACTAATCCTATCTTAATATATCCCTCAGAAAAACGCGCAGTATCAGCAGCAAAACGCAAATCACACATTAAAGCCATATCAAGACCTGCACCAACTGCAGTACCATTTATTGCAGCTATCACTGGTTTATCCATTGTCTCTAAAAGTAATAGGGGTATTTGCTGAATATGTTTCCAAATAAGATTTTTACTTGAAAGCGGATCTTTTTCCGCCGTTTTCTTTAAAAGTTCTAAGTCACCACCAGTACAAAAGGCTTTCCCTTTTCCGGTAAGCACTATTACTTTTACTTCATTATCCCGGTGACATTCTCGTAAATATTCTACCCAATGGTCAATCATCTCTAAAGTAAAAGCGTTCATTTTTTCTGGGCGGTTTAAAGTAATGGTGGCTATACCCTCTTTTTTTTCCAGCAAGATTTCCTGGCTACTCATACACGTATCCTCCTCATAATTTTTTAGCCGCGATTGGCTTTACGGTATCCCAAAGCGTCAGAAGATAAAATTATTTTATGAATATTACTTGTACCTTCAACTATTTGATAGTACTTGGCATCTCTAAAGTAGCGAGCCACCGGATATTCTTCGGAATATCCATAAGCGCTGTAAATTCTTAAAGCATAATCAGCACACTTGTTAGCAGTTTCACTGGCAAAGAGTTTGGCCATCGAAGTTTCCCTGGTGTTGGGAACTCCTTTGTCTTTTAAATAAGCAGCGCGGTAGGTTAATAACCGGGCAGCATCAATATCGACAACCATCTGCGCAATCCAATCCTGAATCATTTGAAAACGACCAAT
>Ga0334722_10005999_pt1 | contig 12132 bp, 8 predicted proteins | sample C3_bottom_MG_FD_207210 | JGI IMG/M metagenome (GOLD analysis project Ga0334722, IMG submission 207210) | Sediment microbial communities from Yellowstone Lake, YNP, Wyoming, USA - C3_bottom | ecosystem: Environmental > Aquatic > Freshwater > Lake > Sediment | place: USA: Wyoming | collected...
CGCACTGTCGTGGGATCCTGTTTCATCAAGGCAATGATGTTCTCAAGGAAACCCCTGCCCATGTATTCGATGAGCATCGCTCTCAATTCGTCGTCGTTGAGGCTCCCCCCAGCAGGTTGCAGGGGAGCATCGGTCCTCAAAGTGGTCATTATATTCTGATCGCTCGCTAACCCCGCAAACGCTGCGGGGTGCGCACTCGCTCCGGGATTTAAGCTCCCTAATGCAAACGGCTTGGAGCTTCGATCCTCCGGGTTGAACTAATTATTCTAATCGGGAGAATTATAACACAATCCGACAGGAACAATCTCCTCCCCCCGCTGTGTTCAAATGGAATATTTCCTTGCAAACTTGGCGCGTTTCTATTATCATTGATCACGATGGAAGCAGCAATACACGCAATTGAGCCGCAATTCCTTTCCCAGGCCCTCTCCCAGGGATCAAAACTCCGTATCGGCCAGATGAACAAGTCGGAACATGAGGGCGTCATTCGAGAGATCGGCCGGTATGAGATCAACATCGAAGTGAATAGTAATGTCATTACCCTCTTAAAGAAGGATATCTCCTATATTTCCACACCTGCCCCGTTGATCACCCCGAATGCTCCTGCCTCTCCCGAAAAGTCTTCACCCCCTGCTGAACAGGTTTCCTCAAAACCGAACATACAACAGGAATTCCTGGACAAGGCCATCCGCGAAAACCAGGTCCTCACGCTTTTTCTGATCACCGGTCAACGCATCCGTGCCACCATCGATGCCTATGATAACTTCACCGTGCTGGTCAGGGAGAACGGTAAACAGCATCTGTTCTACAAACATGCGATCACAACGATCAACCGGTAACCACTCGCGCTGAGGCCGGACCCGGGAGCGAGGGTCGATCACTCAGCGTGCATCAGACAGCGTAGATCGACATCTTCAACCGTTGCCGAGGTATTTCATGGAGACAAACCTTCTCGACAAAATGCTGATTTCTTATCTGTCCCAGAAGACACCTGTAACGATCATCCTCCAGAACAGGAATCGTGTTTCCGGCAAGATCAAAATGTTCGACAGCTATGTTATCGTCATGGACAACCAGAAGAACGAGATCATCTACCGCCATGCAATATCGTCTCTTCTCCCCAGCCAGGCCGCAGGACAAAGCCCGCAACCTCGCGAGCAACGGGCCGAACGTGCAAAGCCTGCAGCGAGACCTGCCCCGAAGACCGCGCACTATCCCGGCAAGAGCGCTTCAAACAGCAAAACGGCCCGTCCCGCGCCGAATGCCTCGGCAGCAACGGCAACTTCTGAACCCGGCCTCAGCAACAGCATGAAGGAAGGCCTCCTTCGATGGATGCAGGAGCAGAAGGCGGGAAAATAGCATGACCCGCCGCTCACCGGCGCTCGCGGTCATCTCCGGTATTCTGCTCGCGTTGTCGTTCCCCAGCCTTGGCTATTCATTCCTCTCTTGGTTCGCCTTCGTCCCTTTTCTCTTCGCGCTTAGAGATCGTACCGTACGGGAGGGATTCCTGCTCAGTTTCCTCTTTGGGCTCGTTTTTTTCTGCTGCACCGTCTACTGGGTGACTGATTCGATCCATATCTACGGCCACCTGCCACTCCTGCCCGCCTCCTTCATCACCCTGTTTCTCTGCGTCATCCTCGCCCTGTTCATCGCGCCCTTCGGCGCCGCGGTCGTCCACGTCAGGGCAGCGCGGCCGGACATTGCCTTCCTGGCAGTGCCGGTCATCTGGGTCACGCTGGAACTGGCGCGCACGCACCTGTTCTCGGGATTTCCCTGGGCCCTCGCGGGATATTCCCAGTACCGGACGCTGCCGGTCATCCAGGTCGCGGACCTCGCGGGGGTGTACGGCATCTCCTTCGTGATCGTGCTCGTAAACACCGCCATCGCCGAACTGATCACCGACCGGAAGCGCTTCGTGCCGCTGCTGATCGCTTCGGTCGTCCTTCTTGCCGTCCTCGGCTATGGCCATCACCGGCTGACCGGGGGACCGGAAAGCGGCGGCATCACGGTCACGGTGGTCCAGGGGAACATCGAGCAGAGCAAGAAGTGGGACCCCGCCTATCAAAGCGAGGTGATCGCGACCTACCAGCGGCTGACCCTCAAGGCGCTGGAGCAGAATCCCGACCTCGTGATATGGCCTGAGACGGCAACTCCTTTTTACTACGGCGGTTTCGGCGCCGGAGATATCAAGATGACAAAGGACCTGCAGCAGTTCGTCCGGACGATGAACACGCCGCTCCTGACGGGCAGTCCGACCATTGAGACCAAGGGGGGCAGGATCGTGGCGCTTCGGAATACGGCGCTTCTACTTGGCCGCGACGGGGCGGTGGACAGCCTGTATCACAAGATGCATCTGGTCCCCTACGGTGAGTACGTGCCCATGAAGAATATTCTGTTCTTTTTGGAGAAGATGGTGCAGGGCGTCGGTGATTTTCAAAGCGGCACCGAATATACGGTCATGAAGGTCCGTCTTCCGGCGGGAGATTATGTTGCCATCGGAACGGTCATTTGCTACGAGATCATCTTCCCCGACCTGGTGCGACGGTTCGTGAACAAAGGTGCGACGGTCATAACGACCCTGACGAACGACGCATGGTTCGGAAGGACCGGCGCACCTGAGCAGCATTTTTCCATGGTGGTCTTCCGGGCGGTGGAGAACCGCGTCCCCATCGCCCGCGCGGCGAACACCGGCATCTCGGGGTTCATCGATACGCATGGCCGCATCCTCGACAGTTCCGGCATTTTCACCGAGGCCAGCCTCACCCTTACGTTCATCCCCGGCAGCACGAGGACCTTCTATACCCGCTATGGCGATGTTTTCGCCTGGCTCTGCGCGCTCACAAGCCTTATCCTGCTGGCACTACCCTTTCGAAAGTAAGTCCCCGCTGTGAATGTACCAGAGCACAACGAGATCCATCGACCGATGATGGGCAGAGAGAGGACCTGGTGTCTCCGCTCCTTAGTGGCAGGTGATCGTTCTCAGGAAATCCGCGGACTTGAGCCTCTTCCCGAGGATATGGAGGGTATGAGAGGCGAAGGCACGATCAAGCTCATGCATGATGTCGGCGGAGGGTTTGAGGCGGGTGACCTTGTCGAGGTCCATCCGTAAGGCGTGGTAGTAAAAACCAATGGCTCCGGGCGACAGCCGGACCTGGTCATCGCCCGAAGAAACGATGCAGTCCGGGCAGAGAACGCCGCCCTTGAGGCCGTAAAAGACCATCTGGCGATCGGCGGCACAGCCGCAGGAGAGGCACTTATCAAGCCTCGGTTGAAAGCCAAGAAGCGAAAGGAACCGTATCTCGAAGACCCTGAGCAGGAACATCGGATCCACTCCTTCATTCAGGAGGTGCAGAATGTGGTTGAGAAGCAGGAAGGCGTGCATATTGCGCTCCCCTTCCGGCGCAACCTCCCGCACCAGTTCGACAATGACCGAGCCGGCGGCCATGCGATCAAGGGTTTCCGTCATCTCAAAATGCTGGCTGATGATGTCAGCGGACTCGATCCGGATCAGCTCCTGATGTTCCTTTTCGTAGAGATGCAGCCGGGCGTGGGTGAACAGCTCAAGCCCCGCGCCGAACCGGCGGAAGGATTTTCTGGCGTTCTTGGCAACGCCCTTGAGCTTGCCGCGTTCCAGGGAGAAGAAGGTGACGAGCTTATCCGCCTCTCCCAGGTTCATACTGCCGATGATGACGACTTCGGTCTTTGATTTCATAAGTTCAGAAATAAGAGGCTTTATAGCCGCGGGCTTCTGCTTCGCCGCTGTCGGGAGGCATTATACACCGTTGAGAGCCGGGGAAAAAGGAAAACTGCGGTCCTTGGCAGCTCTTCACTCATAGGCTAGAGTACTTTACTTACTGCGGCCCTACAGATCAGCGCCTACGTCAACGCTATCTACTAACTCAGCGGCAGGGTAACCGTAAAGACACTCCCTTTTCCGGGCGTGCTCTCGGCCCATATCCTTCCGCCTTGGTGCTCGACGATCTGGCGCGCGATAGCGAGACCGAGACCGGTCCCGTCTACCGAGTTGGAGATCTGACCGCCTGACCGATGGAACTTCTGAAATATCAGTTCGAGGTCCCCTGCCGGGATCCCCATGCCGGTGTCCGATACTTCAATGACGATCTGGTCCCGAGGGGCTGACTCCTGGCGAACCGCAACATGGATGGCGCCACCCTGCGGCGTGAACTTGGCCGCGTTGGAGAGTAGATTGGTCATGACCTGCATGAGACGGTCATGGTCTCCGGAGAGATGAGCGATCGGTGAATTGAACGACCTTGTCAGGCGAAGCCCTTTGTCCTCAATAAGCGGCCTCATATTCGTGATGGTATCCTGAATGATGTCTTCAATGGACACACTGGTGATCCGCCACATCATCGCTCCTGATTCGATCCGAGACAGGTCGAGAAGGTCAGAAATGAGCAGCGAAAGACGATCGACCTCGACATTGACGGTGTTCATGATCTTCGTTCTTCTCTGTTCGGGCATGTCCGGTTTCATGACCACCAGTTCGACAAACGCCTTGATGGTCGAAAGCGGCGTGCGAAGTTCGTGAGAGACGATCGAGATAAAGTCGGACTTCATGGCGTCGATCGCCTGCAGTTTTTCGTTCGCCACCTGCAGTTGGGCGATAAGCCGCTCTCGTTCCTCCTCGCCGCGTTTGCGATCGGTGATGTCGTTCACAATGCACACCGTTGCCAGCGGTTCTCCGAGCGGGTTCCGCATCGCTGTAGTGGTAAAGCTGAGGATGCTGTGCGGGTTCTCTTCGCGCTGGCATTCCACTTCGCGGGTTCCGGCCGTCCCGCGATCGATGGCCGCCTCCAGCGCTTCGGCGAATTCAGGGTCCCTGCTCAGCCCATTAACAGGACGTTTGTCCACAAGGTCCTGCTCACGACAATTGAACAGGATGCACGTCGCATGGTTGACCAGCCTGACAATGCCGTCAGGATCGACAACAATAAGCGCATCGCTCATAGTATCGATGATCAGTCGGGCGGCGAAGGCGACCGTTATCGGCATGAACCTGAAGCGAACTATTGAGTAGCCTGAGATCAAGGTGAACAGGAAGATAGCAACATACCCCATGGGGTACCAGGTCACACCGAACGATCCAAGAAAATCGACGGATGCCAAGGATCCGATGGCAAAGGCTATCAATAATATCCGTGAGCGTCTCTGCTGCGTTGAGTTCCTCATAACGCTGCGGTACCCCGCCACGTAGCCGCGCAGCGCCAGGAGCATCACGGCCAGAAAAAAAAGAATAAATGGCATGCTCGTTATGCCGGCTTTGGGGAAATACCCCCATGAGTAATGGTAGAGAGAATTGAACTGGAGATCGGTTGTAAGGATGATCGTGATAAAGAGGACGCTGAGGACCCAGACGGTCAGTACGCGTTTCCTGAGCCGCTCATAGTCCTGCAAGACCAGCACACTGAAATTGTAGACAGCTGCCGGAATAATGCCAATTCCGATATAGGCGGCCTTCGCCCACCACATCGCGACGTTCACGTCGATCGCGTTGTACATGCGCGAAAAAGCGGAAAGCCACACGCCCATGCCGAGCGTCAGCAGAAAAAATGCCATACTCATACGCGATCCCCGTTCACGGATCAGTCCGTAGACGCCGAGCAGGCTGACTCCCAGTGCGACTATGAGCGATTGGACAGCCAGAGGAGTGAGGAGGTGCCGTGAGAGATCACACAAAGTGTTCAGCATGCGTTTCCTTGCATAGGGCGGGAGACAAGGAGCTATGAGGACCTGCTGCTCGGCGGAAGGTCCTTCCTGTTGCGGAGAGAACCTGAGTACCCGGTGCCTCGAAGGAGATCAGGGAAAATGCATACCGGCCATCATTTCCCCTGCCCGGTGCTACTGCATCTTCCGTATCCGAACCTCGATACCCTTCTGGTCCTTCATCAATGCCGCCAGCTTCGTAATGTCCGTATCGCCGGTGTGATAGGGATAGAGGACCTTCGGTTGGACCATTTTTGCGGCGTCGGCTGCCATCTCAGGCGTCATGGTATACGGGAGGTTCATGGGCAGGAACGCAATGTCGATGTGCTTGAATTCTTTCATCTCCGGGATGTTCTCCGTGTCGCCTGCCACGTACACCCGTTTATCCCCGAAAGTGATAATATAACCATTTCCGGCGCCTTTCGGATGATAGGGCTGTCCGTTCTCGCGCTTTCCTACTATATTATATGCCGGTACCGCCTCGATGGTCAGTCCGTCGATGGTCTTTACGTCTCCGTTCTTCATGACCGTACCACCACTCACCTGCGCCGAGCATATCTCGGTCAGGACAACCTTAGTCTTCTCCCCCCGTACTTTCTCCAGTGCGACCGGGTCAAGATGATCTCGATGCTCATGGGTTATCAGAAGAATATCGGCCTTGGGAAGTTTCGAATAGTCCGCGAGCTTGCTGTACGGGTCGACATGGATGACCTTGCCGCCGAAGGCGAACATCAGCGACCCGTGGCCGATGAACGTGATCGTGAGATCGCCCGATGAGGTCTTGATGATGTCCAATTGGAATTGCTCCTGACTTTGAGCATTGGATGCGAGGATCATGATGGACAGGATAAACAACATACGCAGATTTTTCATAAGGTTCCTCCTTGTCAATAATTACCGATAATTATGGTCTTGGATTTCATAGCCAACCGTTTTGACAAACTAAGGCATTATACATTGTTGCAGCAATTAGAGAAAGAGATGAAACGTAGAGCCCCTACTCAACGAATGATCGTTATCACCTTACCTCAAAGACGATCTCGTCTTCAACAGTTCCGTCTGCTCTCATAAGAGAAAGACGATGAATGCCGGGAACGGGTGACCAGGACGCGGTGTTGATCGGTATGCCGTCGAGGACCATTGCTGCAGGCGGGGTGGACCGAAAAAACACTTTTTGGCGATCTGTCGGGATATCCGGATCGATGGCGATCACCATATCCGGCGCGGGGTACAATATTTTCGGTCTGACGATTTCACGTATTGAACGCACCGCATCCGTTTCGGTCCCGATGATGAACCATTCCTGCCGATCCACGGTTTGTGCGACACCTGCAACAGCAGATGTTCGCATGACGACACCTGCCGGCGCCACCGGAGACTTGCTGGACGCATTGCGGTGAAGATAGTTCATGACCTCGAGCCAGATGGGCGCAGCACCGCTCACGCCTGACACATTCCACATGGGTGCACCGGAGAAGTTCCCTACCCACACCCCGACAGTGTATCTGTCAGAATATCCCATGCACCAGTTGTCGCGCATGTCTTTGCTCGTACCGGTCTTGACGGCGGTCCAGAATCGGGTGGCCAGCGAACTTTCGAAGCTGAAGGTCGCGCTCCGGGCCTCACGGTCAGATAGAATATCTGAAATGATGAATGACGTTTCGCGGGACAGAACGCGTCGCTGCGGCCCCGATCTGTCCCCCGCAGCCAAACGCAACCGCCCTGCTACGCCGCCGTTCGCCAGTGTCCGATAGGCGTTCACGCTATCCCAGAGCGTGATATCCGCCGAACCGAGGGCAAGGGATGGCCCATAATGATCCGCCGCATCGAGACCGGTGAATCCTACATCCTGGAGCGTTTCGATAAGCGTCCCTGTACCCACCAGATCGATCGTCCGTACCGCTGGAATATTGATCGACGACGCCAGCGCCGTCCGCACCGTCACCGGGCCCCGGAACATGCGATCATAGTTCTCCGGCCGGTATATGCCACGACTGGTCGGCACGTCGATCGGAGAATCGTCTAGGACCATTGCAGCCGTCAATTGCTTATTCTCGATGCCACGCGCGTAGAGAAAAGGTTTGATTGTTGACCCTGCCTGGCGACGCGCCCTGATACCGTCCACTGAAGAAGCCGATGACAAGGCTCCCGTGTTGGCCACGTAGGCAAGAACATCACCGCTCCGGTTATCCACCACGAGAACCGCTCCGTCCCGCACGTTCCGATCCTTGAGATTTCCGAGCGACTGGCGCATTGCGTCAATGGTAAAACGCTGAAGACCTCCATCGAGCGTCGAGAGTACCTTCCTCTGCCCCTTGTGCAGCAGCAACTGAGCGACAAAGGGAGCGACGTCCATCCTTCTCCGTACGATATAGGGTCTCGTAAGCTTGTCGATCGCCAGAGATTTTATCTGATCGGATGGTATCGCATTTCCCAGCGCCGCAGCAAGCAATGCTGCCCGCTCACCGACCTTTTCCGGTGATGCATTGGGAGAACGGATGAGCACGGCGAGGATTGCGGACTCTCCTTCGTCCAGCCCGCTGGGATCCTTGTCAAACAACCCCCGCGACGCAGCCGCGATCCCCTGCAGTTCCCCCCGGAAGCTCACAAGGTTGAGATACGCTTCCAGTATCTGGTCCTTGGTCCATTTCTGTTCAAGGTATCGCGCCGAGTTTATCTGCTTCCATTTCTGACCGATCGTCCGCCTGCCTGATCCAGTGCGAAGCCCTTCATCTACCATTGCCGACAGCTGCATGGTGATCGTGCTCGCCCCTCTCCTGTTGTTCATAAAAAGATTACTCATCGCCGCTGAGGTTAACGCTATCCAATCCACGCCGTGATGGCTAGTGAACCGTTTATCCTCGGACCGGACAACCGCTTTCACGAGCGCCGGGGAAACATCTGCAAAACTGACCCAGGAAAGCCGTCTGCCATTCGGATCTACGCGCAGCTCATGAATCACGACTCCATGCCGGTCCATGAGCACAGCGTCGGAGACAGAACGCGTTGAACGGACGTCCTCATAGGATGGCGCCGCGTGAGCAGCGTTCGCTGCAAGCATCAACAGTATGACGATCGACAGTTCGGTCCGCATCATGATCCTTTTAATCAGTGTCCAATCTCCATCTTCCCATTCGGGCTCTCGCCGAACATCTCCGGCGCATAGAGAGCCTCGACCCGGGTCTCGGGAAGCTCGAAGCTCCCGCTCGTGTTCAGGCGCACCGTGTATTCCAGGGACCACGGACCTTTGGCAACGTACTCGTAGTAGGCTCGATAGGCCGTGAAAGAGCGTTCCGTAAACACCGGCCATGCCCAGCCGGTCTGTTTCTGGCCGCTGGTCAGCATGCGCGAGTCGCCGCCCAAGCCGGAGCCCAGGATCGTCGAGCCCGCAGGGATGGGATCGTTTACCACCACCCAGGTCATGTCCGCCTGAGATTCCAGTTCAAGTTTTATTCTCGCCACGTCCCCCCTCGACCAGTTGCCTTTCTGCTTCTGCTCCACCGGAGTTATGGTCTTCTTGATCCGATAACCGCTCGAGAATGGCTCTTTGAGCGGGATTGCCGCGATGCTCTGGACCGTTGCCCAGGGTTTTCCGGTCCCCTGGTGCGTGACAGCCAGATCGGCCTGTTTGAGCGGCCAGCCGAACATGACTGCCGCTCCCTCGGCGGCGGACTTCCAATCAACACTCTTCGTCTTTTCCTCAAGCTTGATCTGGGTCGTTCCGGTCACGGGCACGGACTCGAACTTCTTCGAGAACTTCTCCATTGCCATGACGCCCCAGGCGTTCGCGATCGTGGTGCTCCAGTGCCCATGGTACTGCCGTCCGAGAGCGCCCCTCACCAGCCGTGGCATATCGTCCTTCCATGAGTTTCGGTCGAGAAACGTCAGGACCGTCTTAACGGCGTTCACGTCGCCCGACACCATGAGCCACCAGAAGTAGTCCGTTTTCTCCGTTGAGAACCCCATGGTCGTCCCCTGGAAGTTCAGACGCGACCGTATGATCTGCTCCGCTTCCGTCAGCCGCTTGCCGTTATCCGGTACAGCCGGAACGCGCATCAGCACGTTCATCCAGTCGATCACCGCCGATGTGGGCCAGAGGTTCGGTTCGACCGAGATGGAACCGAGCAGTTTTGGCTCGGCCTTGTTGTGGCGCGAGAGAGCTTCGAGCGCGGCCATCTTCCGGATCGAGACATCGGCGATCGGGAGTGCCGACCAGCGTACAACCTTTCCTTCAATGAATCCCCGCAGTCCTGTCAGCATTCGGTCTTTCACTTCCGCGGGGATTTCCCAGCCCGCCTCATGGGAGATGGAGAGCATATACGCCGTGAGCGTATCGCTTCCGACAATACAGGTGGGGAAGTACTTGACCAGGCCGTCTCCGTCCATATGCGCAGGGAGATCGGCGATCACCTGTTTCCAGAGCGACTCGTCCCGAAGAGCAATGGCCCGCGAAGTCCTCTGCTCCATACAGGTGTAGGGATACTGCTTCATGTACCACGTCACGCCGCCGAGGCCGTTGGACAGTTTCTTCCGGAACGCGACGTTCATCCCGCCTTTGCCCGGGAGCGCATCCTTCGGTTTTTCAACGGCAAACGTATAGGGCTTGTCGATCTGCGTGATCGTCGCCTGGAAGACCCGGGTTTGGATTGCCTCCACAATTTTCTGCGCGACCTTCAACCTGTCCGTAGCCGCGCCGTTCTTCTCTTTCGCGCTCACTTCCCAGGTGAGCAATTCGATATTGAGCGGCACCGAGGCATCCCAGAACAGCTCCCTCGCTTCTCCAGGAGCGAGGCTTTCAGTCTTCGGCTCCGGCTTGAACTGTGCTCCGGTCACTGTGGTCATAATCTCGACATCCATCTTCCGGTCCGAGGCATTCCGCACCGTGAACCCGGCTCGGAATTTGTCCCCTTCCCGCAGCACCGGCGGCAGCCCGGACAGGAGCATCAGGTCCTGGGTCGTGCGGATAGAGGTCTCGCCGCTGCCGAAGAGTCCCGTCTCGGCGTTCGCCACAGCCGCGATGCGGAAGCTCGTGAGTGAATCGTTCAGCGGGATCTCGACCAACGCCTCACCATTGTCGTTTAGCTTCACCCTCCCCTTCCAGAGCAGCAGCGTGTCGAACATCTCGCGCGTCACTGACCTTCCGCCCCCGCCGCCTGAAGGGAAGGCCTTGAGGCCGTAATGCCGCTTGCCGATCACCTGCATCTGCGCTGTAGCGGTGTGGACCTCGTAGCCCCTGCGGCCCATCATGGCCTCCAGGAGTTTCCAGCTCTTGTTCGGCATGAGCTCCAAAAGCCCTTCATCAACCACTGCGACAGCAACCTCCGTGCTCCTGGGCGGATAGGGATTGTTCTTGTCCCGCGTAAGAACCTTGATCTTGACCTTCGCCTTGTCGCGGATGCGGTAGACCTGCTTCTCCGGTGTCACGAAGACCTTGAGCTCATGGGCACGCCAGCCGACATTGATCTCGGCAATGCCGAGCTTGAACGCCGGCCTCCCGAGGTCCACCAACGCGGTGGGTTTCACGTCCCCAACCCGGCCTCGCACGACGAGTACGGACACGAAGACGTTCGGCGCGTAATTGCCTTTGACCGGGACCTCGATCACCGGCATGGTGCCGGAGAGTTTCCTGACGAACGTTTCGATCACACCCTCGCGTTCAACGGTCACCAGCGCCGTGGCCTCGCGGAATGGCATGCGTACCTGGAACTTCGCCGTGTCGCCGGGCTCGTACCGCTTTTCCTCAGGAAGAAGATCGATGCGGTCGTTGTCCGATACATCGAACCACCACTGCCCCTTGTCGGCGATCCAGATGTCACGATGGCTGATCGAGGAATTGCCGTCGTCATCTTTAGCCCTAGCCTGGATGATCACGTTGCCCGAGACCGGCGACTTGGATTCACAGATGAGCAGACCCTTGGTGTCGGTCTTTCCTTCGCAGATCTGGGTTATCTTTTTTGTCTCGGTGGAGTGTTCATAGGCATAGAATCCACCGATGAGCCGCTTGCGGTGCGAGTAGGTCTTGCGTTGGAAAAGATCCGCGGTCACGCTCCGGTTCGGGACCGGCTTCCCGGACAGGTTCGCTACACGGATATGGAACTTGAAGGAATCTTTTGCCGCGACCCAGGAATCGGGCTTGATACCCACGAGGAGCTTCGAAGGCCAGAGAGGAATGCGCGAGGACACGGTCTGGACCTCCCCGCTGCGATCTCGGAACTCCATCTCCGCCTGGATGTCCTGGGGTGTCGGAGATTTTGGCAGGTCTGTAATAGTCGTCCGAAGAGCGCCCGCCATATCAAGCGTGAGTTCGCTGGTCATGGATCCTGACTGCTGTCCCGGTTTGGCTGCGCGCGGCGTTTCCTCATCGCCTTCATATCCTCCATCCCCTTCATATTCGTCAGACTCGTA
>Ga0334722_10006000_pt1 | contig 12131 bp, 6 predicted proteins | sample C3_bottom_MG_FD_207210 | JGI IMG/M metagenome (GOLD analysis project Ga0334722, IMG submission 207210) | Sediment microbial communities from Yellowstone Lake, YNP, Wyoming, USA - C3_bottom | ecosystem: Environmental > Aquatic > Freshwater > Lake > Sediment | place: USA: Wyoming | collected...
GTTCTTGCGGAAGGAAAAGAGGAAAACGTTTTCCATGACCGATGCCGTCAGCAGGTTGGCGTCAGGCAGCAACAGCAGGGCATGGGTATCGCTGAGACGATTGACGGTATTCATCAGCTCCGGGGGGGTGCTGACCCGATAGGCGGTTGCATGGGAGTCGGCACTCAGCAGGGTATGCATCAGGGCAGAGCTGCCGATGACCGAAAAGCGGGAGAGCATGGGCAGGGATTTCCGGGCCGTGGCAATGTATTCGCTGACCGGTGTCGACATGTAAACCCCGGTCACGTTGGGCCGGCTGGATTTTGGGGGGGCTATGATCAGTCCGAAGACCACGGGAATGTTTGCGGGCAGGCGCAAGGCCTCAGTGACCGCTTCAAGCCCCAGTGCCACGACCACACGGGCATCTTCGCGCTCGACCAGCCTTTCGAGTTTGCCCCTGGCTTCGCTCGTGCCGTATTCTTTCACCTGCGAACGCAACGTAGCCCTGATTTCCGAGGACACATCGGCCACCTGACGGTACTGGATGTCGCCGACGATCAGAACGTCAGCGGCCAGGGCGCCGCGCGAAGCAAGCAAGATCAGACACAGCAGCGCTAAGAGGACAATCCGTTGCTGTACGACGCCGTATTTTGAGGAGCCAATAATGCTCATGGGTGCGTTGTGCTCTGTCCGGCCTTCAATAGTTGACCTAAAATTTGTAGGATGCCGTCACAAAGGCTGAAATACCTTCCCGCGGAAAGTCTCCCGGCACCTTCTGCTGGCCGCCCGAGGTGTCAGGGTCCTTGAAACGCTGATCGAGCAGGTTTCGTATGGTTGTCTGAATTTCCAGGCTCTCGAAAAAATTCCTAAGCGTAATCGAGAGATCGACCGTGGCATAAGCGGGCATCTCTGGCCGGGAATCGCCTGCCGGGCGCGGGCGGGGACCGGTCCAGAGCAGGTCACTGTGCAGGTTCAGATACTTGAACGGGGCGTAGTTAACGCTGGCCGTGCCCCGATGGGACGGGACATAGGGGAGCTGACGATCGGTAAGCGCATCCCGCGGATCCTGGAAGACATACGTGGCTTTCCAGTGGAATTCCGGGCCGACACTTCCGTTCAGTCCAAATTCAACACCCTGGGTCTCGGTTTTGCCCAGATTGGTATAAAACGCCGGGGTCAGAGAAGAATCCCAGACGATCTGGTCGTGTATGGTGCTGTAAAAATAGTTGAGGTCTGCGGCAAGAAAACGGTTGAATCGGTAGGACAGCCCGGCCTCATAGGTTCTGATCCGCTCGGGTTTGAGGGTGGGGCTTCCCAGCAGCAAGGGGTTGTTGATGCTGTAGAGCTCGATAAAATTAGGGGCGCGGAACGCCTGGCCAAACAGTAATTTTAATTCGGCATTCTCCATGAAACTCCAGACCAGGCCGACCCGCGGGTTGGTGGTGTCGCCGAAATCGCTGTAGTGATCATAACGAACACCGGCTGTCAGGTTCAGCGTGTCCAGCAGCCGCCATTCATCCTGAATATAGGTTGCCCAGGTTTCCCGCGTCACGTCCTTGTTCCAGTTGGACGATTGCTGTAACCCCCCGAGGAAGGCGCCGGTGTTGGGGTCGTACGTGGTGAGGTGTCTCACGTCATACTGGCGCAATGCTTCGAAGGAGGCCCCAATAATCAGGTGGTTGTTTTTAAAGGGCTCCCAGTCAAATTGCTGCTCGACGCCGATGGTGCGGTCCTTGACCAGGGGTTTGCCGTACGCGCCATCGGGGAATGTTCCAAAAAAACCGGCCGGATAGATCTTGATGACCCCGTACTGCTCGAAGAAGTCGTAGCGAAGTTTGGTCGTCAGCGACATCGCATCATTGAAATGCAGGTGATAGGCGAGTTCCCCCCAATAATTGTCCACATCGTTGTGGCTGCCGTCGGTCAGGGTGTAGTTGTAGCCGATGTAGGCCCCCTTGCGCCGGCTAACAAACTGCCCCCTGAACGAAAAGTCGCCATACCCTATTTTCAGAAAGGCGTCGGTCTGTCGCATGCTCAGGTCCGGTGCACCGGGTGCGCCTGAGAAGGGGGCGGTGGGGACCGGAAACAGGGGCGGGTTGGTAGAAAGATAGTCGGACTCGACCCGCAGTTTCGGGCCATTGGTCTTGTACTGATCGAAGCTGGCAGTGACGCTGAATTTATCGCCGATTGTGGTACCACCCACCACGTTTGCTTTATACGTATCGAAACTGCCTCCCCCTGCCTTCACCTCCAGACCATCGATTTCTTCTGCATCGCGGGTGATGATATTGATGGTGGCCACGAAAGCATTGCTCCCGTACAGGGCCGAACCCGGACCACGCACCACTTCCACCTGTTTGATGTTTTCCACCGGCACTTCTATTTCTGCGAACAGGCCGCTGGCGGTAAAGTTCTTGTTCAGGGAATGGCCATCGATCATCAGTAGGATTTTTTCATTGAGCGCAGTGCGAATGCCGCGGACCTCGACCATGGGGGCGCCGAATTCATTGAGGGATATGCCGAAACCCGGCACCATCTTGAGAATGTCGAGCAGATTGCGTGCTCCCATGGTGCTGATTTCTTCGGCGGTGACGATGGTGGCGATTGCCGGCGCCCTGCGCAATGACGTGGTGCGTTTGGTGGCAGTTACCAGATCCTTCTCTTCAAAATACATGAGGAGTTCATTGGATGGAGGGGGCGGGGCGGTTTCATTCTTCTGGCGTGGCGGCGCGTCGTTTGCGGCACAGGTTGTTGCCCCCATAGGGACACACGTCGCAAGCAGCGCCGCAGCGAATAAAAGAGTCCTCTTCAAGGCAGTCCCCCTAAAGTTGGCATATATCAAGTGCTTCGTAATCCGGGCGCTGCTCCCGCAGGAACAGGGAACAAGGATTGGCCATGCTCCATAAAAAAACATGGTTCTATAACACGTGATTGTTTGTAAGACGTCTTTAACGGAAAGTCAATTGATTTAGTGGTTGTCCCGGTTAAACGCAGAGACTGGACACTTGTTTGGCGAAGGAGAAACTACCAAGTATTGTGACTTCATGTGGTGTTACTGTCCCCGCTGATTTGTTTTTGTCAGTTTCGCCAAGAACAACGAAGTGCTAATTGCGATCAGCAGGATAAGAAAAGAGACGGTCGCGCTATTTAGGAGTGCCGGGTTAACGAGAAGAACACTGCCGAGCCCGAGCATCATGACACCTGACATGAGCTTGAGCATTCTGCCCTGCCATTCGCTGAGCTTCCGCCTTCCCAGAGTGAGAGTGAAACCGATAACGATGGTCAACAAAGGGATGACATATACCATATTGTACAGGACGAGATAGAGATAGTAGCTTGTCGTGGTGAGGTTGTGCAACGTAAGAATGCGGGTAAACACCAGGGGAAATCCGGCGGTACAGAGCAGCTCGTAGAAGTTGGCAATGACGGCCAGTACGGTCGTCCCCACCAGGATCGAGGCAAACGATGTGGTGCGCAGCAAGGCGCGCATACGCTCAAACAGCCTGGGTTTGGCGCTGTCGGGAATGGACAGGGAAAGTCCTTGTTTGAACAGGAAAAAATCCTTGATGTTGATGGCGGCAACAACCAGCGAGACCGCACCGGCGATTTTGGTAATCAGCGCCACATGTCCCATGACCAGAAACAGGTTCAGCCAGGCAGCCATGAACAGCAGATAAATAAACCCTGAAAAGAACACATAAATACCGCCGATAAGCAGCATTTTGTTGCGAGACTGGGCGTGAACGAGCAGGCCAAGCAGGGTCAGCAGCACAAAGAAAGCACAAGGATTGAAACTGTCCAGGCCGGCAATAACAATAGTCAGCACCGGCAGCGAAGGCGACTGGTCAGTCAGATCGCCCAGAATCGGAATGCTGATGGGAATGCCTCCCCTGGTCGCAGCCTGGGGGGCTGCGGTAGGTATGGATGGCGGTCGGGGGGCGGCATGCATGGGCAGGTCTGGATGTTCGAGTAAAGCGGCCGGATCGATACATGGCGTTATGGCACATGCTTGTATCGTATTTTCCAGCAAGCCGCGTGTCTGATCGTTAAAGCCGGTGAAAACCTGGCCATGAATGAACGTGACCGGCACTCCGGAAGATCGCTCGCCATGCGCGAGGAGCAACTTCGCCAACAGCCGGGCGTTTTGTCGGTTGTACCAGACTTCGTAGGACTTGATTTCCAGAGCCGGGTGGCGGCGTTTCAAATGATCGAGAAACTGGCGCCCCTTTTCGCAATGAGGGCACCCTCTGCCCCAAAAGAAATAGACGTGAATGGTGCTCGTGGCGTGTGCCGTCAGTTTTTCCCGGGGAGGTGCCCCAGGCGGAGTGTCAGGCGCGGCCGCCTGTTGCCACCACGGTGAAAGGAGCAGCGGCAGGGATCCGTCGGAATCCCCCAGGCTGGAATTGTCCTCGGAAGAGAGGCACAGGCTGCTTGAGCCAAAGGAGCGGGAGGAACTGCCAGGGCATTTTACTTCGGAATATGCACGGTCGGTGGTTGCCCCTGCTGTTACCGACAGCAACAGGCTTGTCGCCAGGATCAATATTGGCAGGACTCGTGTCATCTGTCCCGACTCATGTGTGTCAGTACGTTTCGACATTGATACCATCATATCATTGAAACAACTGTTGTCTAATGTGCCTGGCCTGAGAAAGGGGCACGGGTACAAGCGGAAAACGGAACAACCAATACTTGCTGGACGTTATGTGCTACTTGCGGTTCTATGACCGTATCACTACCGCAAAGCAGCGTTATTGTTATTGAGTAAATCTAAACAAATGGTGACTAATCCAGGCTTGTTTAATTGAATTTAATAGTATTGAATGGGAAACAAGCTAAATAGTGCCTACGGGAGTAATGTTATCTTGAACAACTTTCTGCAGGCTGTGTTAAACTGACAGCAGGAGGAACAACGCCATGTCAACGGAAGCGCAAGTAGCCATGCTCATGTTGCGTCTCCTGGTGGACAGGCCGAGAGAGCTGTCCAAAGTGATAGACTACCTGCAGAAACAGGTGCTGAGACGGAAGGCAGAACTGGAGGCCGGAATTTCCAGAGCCGCGACCCGCGAAGAAATCATGAACGAATTTATCGAGAAGTACGGATTGACGGTGGATATCACCGATGATGATGTCCCGGAAAGAGTGCATAAAGAGCTGTTGTCCGACGAACTTTCCCGGAGAATGCACGGCCTGCCCGCGGGGGGCAGATTCAAACTCGGCTAAAGGGATGCGGTCGTCAGACAGGTGGGCGGTCGTGCGTTGGGTATAACAACGTGATGTGCGCTACGAATGAACAGAGGGAGGTGCCACTGCAGGCACGTCCCTCTGTTGTTTTGAGGCAGCGAAAACGGGGCTCCGGCTATTTCCGGTGGCAGTACGGTTATTCTGCGATATCATAGAACTCTACCTCGTATCCGTGCCGGTGGGGTTCGACCCGGTACACAAACAGGAGCGCTATTATGAGCGACAAGCAACTCAAGCAGAGCCCGCTGAGCGACACCTTGACCGATCTTCCCCCACTGGGGCTGGACGTGCACAGCCTGGTCAGTGACTTCCGCCGTTACTATACCCACTCTTTGGGACGCGACCGCCACTGCCGCTCCACCCACTATGCCTACCAGGCGCTGGTACTGGTCCTGCGTGAACGCCTGATGGAACGGTGGAAGCAGACCCGTTATGCCTACGAGGAAAGCGGCTGCAAGCAGGCCTACTACCTCTCGCTGGAGTTTCTCATGGGGCGGGCTTTGGGTAATGCCATGCTCAACCTGGGGGTTGAAGATGACACCAGCCTGGCCCTGCAATGTCTGGGAATGGAATTGGAGGAATTGTCCGGGATGGAACATGATGCCGGCCTCGGCAACGGTGGTCTGGGGCGGCTTGCAGCCTGCTTTCTCGACAGTTGTGCCACGTTGCAGCTGCCGGTGACCGGGTACGGCATTCGCTACGATTACGGTATGTTCCGCCAGCAAATCGCAGACGGCGAGCAGGTGGAAGAGCCTGACCACTGGCTGCGCGACGGTAATCCCTGGGAGATCGAGCGGCCCGAATACACCCAGCGGGTGCGCTTCGGCGGCCGCACCGAACAGCATCGCGACAACGCCGGCCGCCTCGCGGTGCAGTGGGTGGACAGCAACGACGTGCTGGCCATCCCTTACGACGTGCCGATACCCGGATACCGGAACGGCACGGTCAATACCCTGCGGCTCTGGAAGGCGGCGGCCACCGACGAGTTCGACCTGGGCGAGTTCAACGCCGGTCTCTACCCCGAGTCGGTGGCGGCCAAGAACACGGCCGAGCAGATCACCCTGGTGCTCTATCCCAACGACTCCAGCGAGAACGGCAAGGAGCTGCGGCTGCGTCAGCAGTATTTTCTCGCCTCGGCCAGCCTGCAGGATGTGTTGGCCCGCTGGGTGGGAATACACGGCGCCGATTTCTCGGGATTCGCCGAGAAGAATGTCTTCCAGTTGAACGATACGCATCCCAGCTGCGCCGCAGCTGAACTGATGCGGCTGCTGATGGACGAGCACGGGCTCTCGTGGGAGCAGGCCTGGGAGATCACCAGCCGCACCATGGCCTACACAAACCATACCCTGTTGCCCGAGGCGCTGGAAAAATGGCCGGTGCGGCTCTTCCGGCAACTCTTGCCGCGACTGCTGGAGATCATCATGGAGGTCAATGCCCGCTTCCTGGCCGAGGTGGCCCGCCGCTGGCCCGGCGACACCGACCGGCAGCGGCGCATGTCTCTGATCGAGGAGGGGGGCGAACCAATGGTGCGCATGGCCTATCTGGCCATCGTTGCCAGCTTCTCGGTCAACGGCGTGGCAGCCCTGCACTCTCGGCTTCTGGCAGAAGGGTTGTTTCGCGATTTTCACGAGTTGTGGCCCCGCAAGTTCAACAACAAGACCAACGGCGTTACCCCGCGCCGCTGGCTGGCGTGGTGCAACCACGGCCTGGCGCGGCTCCTGGACGAGTCGCTCGGGGCAGGGTGGGAGGTGGATCTGGAGCGGCTGCGCAGCTTGCTCCCCCTTGCTGGAGACGGCGACTTCCGCCGGCGTTGGCGCCAGGTGAAGCTGGCCAACAAGGAACGCCTGGCGCAGATGGTGGCTGCCGAGTGCGGGGTGGTGTTCGACCCCCAGGCGCTCTTTGATGTGCAGGTAAAGCGTATCCACGAGTACAAGCGTCAACTGCTCAACATACTGCATGTCATCCATCTTTACGCCCGCATCAAGCACGGGGAGAGCGCCGACTGGACGCCGCGCTGCGTGCTCTTCGGCGGCAAGGCAGCACCAGGTTATTTCATGGCCAAGCGCATCATCAAGCTGATCTGCAACGTGGCCACCGTGATAAACGCCGATCCTGAGGTCACCCCCCTGCTCAAGGTGGCCTTTCTCCCTAATTATCGGGTTTCGGCCATGGAAGCTATCGCCCCGGGCGCCGACCTCTCGGAGCAGATCTCCACTGCCGGCAAGGAGGCGTCAGGCACCGGCAACATGAAGTTCATGATGAACGGCGCCATCACTATCGGCACCCTGGACGGCGCCAACATCGAGATTCGAGAGGCGGTGGGCAACGACAACTTCATTCTCTTCGGACTTACCGCCGAACAGGTGGAGGAGCACCGCCACCTCTATGACCCTGCGAAGATCATTGCCGCCGACAAGGACCTGGGCAGGGTGCTGCGTCTGCTGGAGAGCGGGCATTTCAGCCAGTTGGAGCCGGGGATCTTCGACCCCATCGTGCACTCGATCTGCAGCCCCAACGATCCGTGGCTGACTGCCGCCGATTTCCATAGTTATGTCAAGGCTCAAGAACGTGCCGCGGCTCTCTTCCGCGACGTGGAGGGGTGGACGGCCATGAGCATCCGTAACACCGCCTGCAGCGGCCGCTTCTCCACCGACCGCACCATGCGCGAGTATAACGCCGAGATTTGGCACCTGTCGCAGGTGCCGGCAAAGCCGATGGCATAATGCTGACCGGAAACGCGGGGATGCAGATTGAAGCTATTTGAATTCAATTGACACAAAATGATACAATTTGAAACATGTTTGACGGGGTAAACGAAAGGCACACTCAACAGCAGTTGAGTGTGCCTTTCTTGTTTGATGCAGTGAAATTATGGATTGAGTCTTGGAGGGGCTGCCGATGATCTACGGTGGGCAGTCGGCGCACATCGACTTGAAGAGATTGGTGCTCAAATACCGGTCACCGCGATCGGGTATGATGACAACCACCAGGCCGGCCTCCAGTTCTGACGCCAGCCTGAGCGCCCCGGCCACCGCTGCCCCGCCGGACATCCCGCAGAAAATCCCCTCCCGTGCGGCAAGCAGTCGGGCGGTTTCAAAGGCATTGTCGTCTTCCACGACAATCTTGCGGTGACAGGCATGGGGGGCGTAGATAGGAGGCACGATCGCCTCCTGCATGTTTTTGAGCCCCTGAATCTTATGCCCGAGCACCGGTTCGACCGCCACGATACTCACTTCCGGCTTGGCTTCCCGGAAGTACCGTGCTACCCCCATCAGGGTGCCGCTGGTTCCCATGCCGGCCACGAAATGGGTGATGGCTCCGCCGGTCTGGTGCATGATTTCCGGGGCGGTCGTTTCGTAGTGAGCCAGCACATTGTTCGGATTGGCATACTGGTTGGGCATATAGTACCGCTCGGGATCGTCATCGTAGATCTTGTGGGCCAGCCGGATTGCGCCGTCGGTCGCCTCGCAGCCGGGAGAGAGCACGATCTCGGCGCCATACGCCTCCAGCACGCTGCGCCGCTCCATGCTGACGCAGGCGGGCATGACCAGCTTGATGCGATATCCCCGGGCGGCCGCGATCATGGCCAGGGCAATGCCGGTATTGCCTGATGTCGGCTCCAGAATGACTTTGTCCGGGGTCAGCTCGCCGCTCGCCTCGGCAGCCAGGATCATCTGGCGGGCCGGGCGGTCCTTGACCGAACCGCCGGGATTGTTCCCTTCCAGTTTTGCCAGGATGCGGACGCCGGGCTTCTGGCAGAATGAACTGATTTCAACGACAGGGGTCGAGCCGATTGCCTCGAGCAGACTTTGTCCCTTTATGAACACCTCGTAGACCTGATAGATGGTGATATTGCCCCGGAACGGTTCGGCAGAAAAATCTGAGCACTTCAGGTGAGGTGCTCAGATTCAATGAAGTTTGGCGCGCCCGGAGAGATTCGAACTCCCGACAACCTGGTTCGAAGCCAGGGACTCTATCCAGCTGAGCTACGGGCGCGTAACGGCATATTACTTGAAAATCACCAGCTTGGTCACCTGGGCCCCGGGTATGGTGACGCCGTTGGTGTCGATAAGGCTGTAGGTTACCAGGAAGTCCGAGGCTGAAACCTGGGCGTTCGGATCTACGGTACAGGAGATATCAAGGAACTCACCCGCACCGAAACCGTTTTGGGCGGTGATGCCCAAAAATTTAAGCTCCCGGGTCGCCGCATTGTAACTGGCACCACTGATACTGCCGTTCGCTGCCGTGCCGACCATAACGGCAGATGCCGATGCATCGGTGCCGGTGAGCGACCTGGGGGCAACCCCTGCCGGCAGGGTGAGCACGAGATCGACCCCGGCGGCCAGCGTTGCGGTCGGCAGGGAGCTGATAGTCAGCTTGACCGTGGCCTGTGTGACGATTTTTACCAGGGAAGGGCTGGTTACGGTGGTGATGCCCGTATTGTTGCTAACCCCGGGAGAGGCCAAAAACTGGCTCAGGGGAGCGGTTATGACCGCAGGATCGGTCAAAGTCTGATTGGTCGTGTCCACGGCATTCGTCAGGGTGGTGAGCACGGTAGCGAGAGTCCCGCCACTGGCCTGGATTTTTTCTGACACCGCCGCCAGAATCAAGGCATAGCTTTTTTGGTCGTCGGTGGCGCTGCCGGGATTGCTCACATCGACCGGTTGGGTCGTGACAATATTTTTGCCTCCCAAGTAGAGGGAGCTTACCAGCGTGTTCATGGCTTGAACATTGGCGCTGGTCATGGTGGCCCCCATTTTCTGGACGGCAATTTCCGTCAGGGGCGTTACGGCAGCAGACAGGGCTGACCCTGTTGCCGAAACAGCGGTGCGCAGCGGGATGGCCAGCGTCACGTTCGGCGTGTTGGTCGCTTCATCGGTGTAGGCCCCTCCGGTTGCTTCGATCAGCACCACTCCGGTATAGCCGTTGATTTTAGTGGCGTAACTGCCGTCGGAGAGTGTGGTCGTTGTGGCCAGTTGGCTGCCTTTGGTGCCATCAGGATTTGCGGCATAAATGGTAACGGTTGCGCCTTTCAGCGGTCCTTTGGATACGACACCGTTTATGTCGATGCCGGTCTGCTGAACCGGGCCGCCGCCAGAAGGGGTTCCGGTTGTTCCGCCGCCACCGCCACCGCCGCATCCGCCCAGGGCGAGAGTCAGGAACATGAAAAGATAAAAGAGCAATTTCTGCTGTTTCATACCACACCTCGGTTCTGCTTGTTGTCCCAAACTATTAAGTTATCACAGACGCATGGCAGAAATAAACCCATTTGCATGATTTTGCAGTTGCCTTTTTGTCAAATAATTTTACAATCCACGCCGTAATTCCCTTTTGCCGAACCAACTATTATCAAGCGGATGGGCACAATGCTGCAGGATAACCGTATTCGAGTTCCATCATTTTTCAGGCTGCTTGCCAAAACAGTGCTGATAGTGCTTGTTGCCGGGCTGGTTACCGAGCTGGTTGCACACCTGTTGCCAAAGCAGTTCGACGACGGCTCCCTGCGCCAAGGTGTGATGGAGAGCATCATCCTGGTGGTGGTGTATGCGCCGCTTCTCTGGTTTTTTGTCGTCCGGCCCTCCGGGGCCTCTGTCTGGCGGGAGCATTACCGGACTGAAACGATCTTGTCCGAGCTTGTCGATGCTGTTATGACGGTGGATGCGGCCGGCGTGGTGCAAAGCTGCAACTGCGCGGCCGAAGCCATGTTCCGTTCTCGCTGCGAGAACCTGGTCGGCAAGGCTGTTACGGACCTGTTTGTCGAAGGTGCGCCGATACAAAAGCGATGCACGCTTTTGACCGAATCCCGGGAGACGGCCACATTCCCCAATATTGAAACGGTCGGCCGGCGTCCGGGAAGTGAAAATTTCCCCATGGAGGTGAGCATCAGCTGGATAAATGTCGACGGCGCCACTCAATTTCTGTTCATTATGCGCGACATCAGTGAGCGGAAGCAGGCCGAGACAAACCGGCTCCGGCTGGTGTCACTCCTGGAGGCCACGCTCGAGTCTACAGCCGATGGCATCATCGTCGTTGACCTGAATTTCAGGGTCATTGCCTATAACCGGAAATTTCTTGAATTGTGGGGATTGTCGCCTGAACTGCTCGACACTGGAAGCAGGGAGCAGTTAGTTGACCATATGGCGGCTCTTCTTGCGGCCCCTGACTGGTTTCAGGCGCGCTTGCAGGAAATGCATGGCCAAAACAACGGCATGGAGCTGGATGTTGTCCACCTCAAGGACGGGCGCATCTTCGAACGCTATTCCCAGCCGCAGATGCTGGAAGGGGTCATGGTCGGCAGGGTTTCCAGCTACCGCGACATTACCGAGCGCATCAAGGCCGTGCAGGCGCTGGTGGCGAGCGAGGCCCGGTTCAGGCAGATTTTCGAACAAACCGATAATGCGCTGTGCATCTTTGATGACGTGCTCAAAAGGACTCTCGACCTTAACCCGTCGGCCCTTGCCCTGTTCCACGATGACAAAGATTCCCTGCTGCTCAAACCGCCGTCGTATTTCTTTTCCGAGTCCGGCTTTTCGCTGCTCATGCGACAGTTGGAACAGCCTGAATCCGATGGTTTCTGGCTCGAAAGCATGGACTACCAGAACAGCGGCAGGGGCGAGAGCCTGACGCTTGCGGCCCATGGAAGGCGCATCGAGCTGAATGGCCAGCCGGTAGTGCTGTGCACCTTCAGCGACATCACTGAAAAAATGCTGATGGAGGATCAGATTCGCACAATTCAGGCCAAGCTGATCCAGGCTAACAAGATGACGTCACTTGGTGAACTGGTAAGCGGCATCGCCCATGAAATCAACAACCCGAACAACTACATCATGATCAGCGCCGAGCTGCTGTCAAGCGTCTGGGCGGATGCGCGCCCGATTCTGGACGAATATCAGGCCGAGCATGGCGACTTC
>Ga0334722_10006001_pt1 | contig 12130 bp, 10 predicted proteins | sample C3_bottom_MG_FD_207210 | JGI IMG/M metagenome (GOLD analysis project Ga0334722, IMG submission 207210) | Sediment microbial communities from Yellowstone Lake, YNP, Wyoming, USA - C3_bottom | ecosystem: Environmental > Aquatic > Freshwater > Lake > Sediment | place: USA: Wyoming | collected...
CGTCCGGGTATCGCCCGAGAGTCTGTTGCCTTTGCCGCGGAGGGAATCCACCTGCTCCTTCACGCGGGCCTTCAGGTAATAATCGCTCAGTTCGGAATCCAGTTTGGCGAACTCGAAGAAAGCTTTCCCTTTTTCCAGCTTGAGGACCACGGTAGGGTCGTCGCTCTTCCCGACTTTCCAGCCCGAAGAAAAGTCCGCGGCCAAAGCGCCGCCGGGGTCCTGGAACTCCTCGGCAAAAGCCGGAGCCGCCAAGAACAAAAACCAGACCGCAAGAAGGTTCATGGTCCATTTCATAAAATAAACATTATAATTATATCAATTTAAAAACCAAGTGTGACACAAGTCACAGACATCGGGCATGGAACGGTCAGCCGTGGTGGTGGCGGTGGTGACCGTCGGGCAGGTGCTCATGCGTGTGCCGGCCGTGCTCGTGAAAATGCGTGTGGGCGTGCGCCTCTCCGGCGGGCGCCCCGGCCCCGTGCGGGTGCGAATGATGCAGATCGTGCGCGTGGAAATGTTCGTGCTCCATAGCGTCATGCTCGTGCTCGTGCCCGTGCTTCTCCCCCGCTAACAGCCACGCCGCCGAACCCATAAGCGCAAAAGCCGCCCCGAACCGCGCGTCCGGACTCTCCCCGAGCCAGATAAAAGAGAACACCGCGCCGATAAAAGGATAGATCCCGAAGAACGCCCCGGCCCGGGACGCCCCGAGCTCCCGCATGGACCGTATCAGAAAAACCAGACTGACCCCGTAACAGCAGAAACCCAGCAAAAGCGCCAGCAGCACCGGCCTCATACCCGGCAGGTCCCCGCCCGAATAAAAAGCCAGCCCCAGCGTGACCGAACCTCCGACAAGCCCTTTTATAACCGCCAAACTCACCGGATCCTTCAGCGAAACCTTGGCCGTAAGATTATTATCCACCCCCCACATCAGGCTCGCAAGCGCCACGAGCACGAGCCCCGGCTTCAGCCCCAGACCGCCCGGTTCGAAACTCAGCGCCATACCGCCGGCCGTGACAAGGATAGCCGCGGACCAGAACCGCTTCCCCCCGTGCTCCTTAAAGAACAGGACCGCGATAAGCGCGGTGAACACAAGTTCGAAATTCAGCAGCAGAGAGGCCGCCGAAGACGGCGCCAGGTTCAGACCCATAAAAAGGAAAGCCGGCGCCAGCACGCCGCCGGCCAGCGTGAAACCGGCCACATAAGGCCAGTCCTTTTTTTCGAGAGGAGCTTCCTTGGCGGACGCCGTCAGAAGTTTATAGGCCAGAAGACCGAGCCCCCCGCCCAGATAACACAGGGCGGAAAGCTCGAGAGGCTTAAGACCGGTTAACAGAGTTTTACCCAGAGGAACGGACAGCGCGAACAGGAAGGCCGCGGACAACGCGTAGAGATAGCGCATAAATGTCGGTCGGCGCCGCCTAGTCTTTTTTCTTCGGCGGCAGCGGGGCTTTGGAGATCTTCAGCCGCAGTTCGCAGCGCATACAGCGCTTCGACGCGGCCCGGGCCTCTTTTTCCGTCAGGACCAGTTCCACCAATTTGAAATTTTTGCGCCGCTTGGATACGGGGATATAAGCCTGCTCGCACCTTTCAGCGGAGCAGAAGCCTTCGTCCCTCCCGAGGGCGACCGGCGGTTCTTCGGCCGGAAGGAAGGGGCGGTCAATAATACCGTCGCCGCCAAGATATTTATCCATGGAAACGGCGGCCTTCCTGGCGCCCTTTATCGCTTCGATCACCGAAGCCGGGCCCGTAACGGCGTCTCCGCCGGCGAAGACGCCTGGCCTCGCGCAGGCCATGGTCTCGGGATCGGCCTGAATGCAGCATTTTTTATCGACGGGCAGGGCGAAACCTTCCGGCACAGCCGGCCGCTGGCCGATGGCCGTTATCACCCAGTCCGCTTTTATAACGATATTGCTCCCCTCTACGGGAACGGGACGCCGCCTGCCGCTCGCGTCGGGCTCCCCCAGCTCCATAAGGATGCAGTCCAGCCCCAGCTTCTTTCCGGACTGCAGGACCTTTTCCGGCGCGGTGAGGAAACGGAATTTCACGCCTTCGAGCATCGCTTCCGCTACTTCTTCCGGCAGCGCCGGCATTTCTTCGCGCGTCCGCCGGTAAAGCACCGTGACTTTTTTAGCCCCGACCCTTAAAGCGGTCCTGGCCACGTCCATCGCCACGTTGCCGCCGCCGATCACCAGCACGTCGCCGGCGACGCCGGTCTTCTGGCCGAAACTCACCGCCTGCAGGAAATAGATGCCGTCCAGCACGCGCTTGTCGGTCTCGCCCTCCACGCCCATTTTCATGCCGGCGGGCGCGCCCACCGCCACGAAGACGGCGTCGAAACCTTTTTCGAACAATTCGTCCGCGGAATTAACCCGGGTGTTAAGGACTATCTTCACCCCGATATCGGTCATTTCCTTTATCTCGCCCGCCAGCACCTTCCTCGGCAGACGGTAAGCGGGGATGGCGGTCCGCATCATGCCGCCGGGCTCGCTCATGGCCTCGAAAACGGTCACGTCATGTCCGGCCAGTTTCAGGTACCAGGCGGCGGTCAGGCCGCCGGGACCGGAGCCCACTATCGCCGCCTTTTTGCCGGTCGGGGGCGGGAATACGAGCTTTGAACGCCACCGTCCGTTGTCGCGTTCGGCCACGAATCGCTTCAGCGCCCGAATGGATATCGGCTCGTCCAGCGCATCCCTGCGGCACGATTGCTCGCAAGGATGATTGCAGACATAGCCCAGCGCCAGCGGGAACGGGACCTTTTCCCGGATGACTTCCAGGGAGTCCTGGTATTTACCCTCGGAGATAAGCCTGACATAGCGCGGGATATCGATGCCCGCCGGACAGGTATTAACGCACGGCAGTAAAGTTTTCGCGCGCTCTTTTTCCTCGAATTTTTTTCTGTCCTGCAGCGCGCCGGAAGGGCAGACCTCCACGCAGGCCAGGCAGAACCTGCAGCCTGATTCCTGCAGCGGAGCGCCGCAGCCGGTGCCGATAACGGTCTTGATGCCGCGGTTGACCAGGCCTATCGCCCCGGTCTTGCGCACGTCCTGGCACATCCTGACGCAGCGGCCGCATAAGATACATTTATCCAGGTCCCTGACCAGGAACGGGTTGTCTATCGCCGGCGGCACTTTCGAGATCTTCCTGGCCGATCCGGGCAGAAGGTCCTTGGCTCCTATCCAGGTCGCGACTTCCTGCAGCTGCGAGCCCTTCTCGGGGTCGCCGGCGTATTCGCTCATCGTAAGCCAAAGCACGTCTTTCCTCAATTCGCGGACCTTGTCCGTATCGGTGCGCACGACCATGCCTTCCTTTACGGGAATGGTGCAGGAAGCGGGAACTCCCCTCATACCGTCTATCTCTACCACGCAAAGGCGGCAGGCGCCTATCGGCGGTATATCCGGGTGATAACAGAGATTGGGGATGTAAATGCCGGCGTCCAGCGCCGCTTCCAGGACCGTTTTCCCGGCTTGCGCTTCAACAGCTTTACCGTCGATGGTGAGTTTGATCATTTTATCGCCATTACAGGGCAGGTGTTTATACAGGCCTTGCATTTTATGCACTTGGCCTTATCGATCACGGCATATTCTTTTTTCTCCCAGGTGATAGCCGCCACCGGGCAGACCGGCTTGCAGCGGCCGCATTTTATGCACTTGGCGTTCAGCACTTCGAATTTAACGAGCGGCACGCAGGCCGAGGCGCGGCAGATCTTGTCTTCGATGTGCTCTTTGTATTCCTCGGGGAAATACTTCATCGTGGTCAGGACCGAATTAGGCGCGGTATTGCCCAGTCCGCAGAGCGCGGTGTCCTTTATGGCCGGAGCCAGTTCGCCCAGGAAAGCCAGGTGCCCGGGCCGCCCCTTGCCGGCGCAGATATCCTCCAGCACTTCCAGCATCCGCTTCAGCCCCACCCGGCAGGGCACGCATTTGCCGCAGGATTCGGAGACGGTGAATTCCAGGAAGAACCGCGCCATATCCACCATGCACGTGAGCTTGTCCATCACCACCATGCCGCCGGAGCCCATGATGGCGCCGGTCTTGGTGATGGAATCGTAATCTATGGAAGTGTCGAGCAGGCTTTCAGGCAGGCACCCGCCCGAAGGACCGCCTATCTGCACGCCTTTGAAGCCGATGTTCTTGTGCAGCATACCGCCGCCCGGGCCGAATATGAGCTGGCGGAGCGTGGTGCCCATAGGCACCTCGACAAGGCCGGTGTTCTTAACTTTGCCGGCCAGCGCGAAAACCTTGGTGCCCTTGCTGCCCTCGGGGCCTATAGCGGCAAACCACTTGGCGCCCCTGGTGATGATATTGCCGACATTGGCGAAAGTCTCCACGTTATTGATGATCGTCGGCTTGCCCCACAAACCCTGCTGGGCCGGGAAAGGCGGCCTCGGCACCGGCATGCCCCTGCGCCCCTCGACGGAAGCGATCAGCGCGGTTTCTTCCCCGCAGACGAAAGCGCCGGCGCCCTGTTTTATTTTGATATCGAAATTAAAGCCGCTCTTCAGAATATTTTTACCCAGAAATCCTTTTTTCCTGGCTTGCTCTATGGCTTTTTCCAGCCGCTTTATCGCCAGCGGATATTCGGCGCGGCAATAAACATACCCTTCCGAAGCGCCGATGGCGTAGCCGCCGATTATCATGCCTTCGATAACCGCCTGCGGGTCGCCTTCCAGGATACTGCGGTCCATGAACGCGCCAGGGTCTCCCTCATCGCCGTTACAGATGATATACTTAACGTCGCTTTTAACGACCCGGCAGAATTCCCATTTCAGACCGGTAAGGAAACCGGCGCCGCCGCGCCCCTTAAGGCCGGACTCTTTAACTTCCAGCGCCACTTTCTCGGGCGGCATGGCCAGCGCCGCGGGCAAAGCTTTATAGCCGCCCGCCGCGATAAAATCTTCTATGTTCTCGGGGTCTATCTCGCCGCAGTTCGCCAGCACTATGCGCATCTGGCCCGCGAAGAACTGTTTATAGTCCTCGCCGGCCAGCAGTTCCTTTACCGGCACGCCGTTAAGCAGGTGAGTCTCGGTTATCCGGGCCGCGTCCTCCGGCTTCACATATTCGTAGGTGACCCTTTCCCCGTCGGGAGTCACAATGTCCACCAGAATATCCCGGAACAGGCCCCTGTCCCCGGTCCGCACGACGCGGTATTTGCCGGCCAGCTTGCGGCGCTTAAGTTCCTTCTCGAAATTCTTCGCCAGGGTCTCGGCCCCGGCCGAAAGCCCGCTGGTCCCCATGCATATGAGTATCTTTATCTTTTCCATGAAAATTATTTCGCCTTTTTAGAGGAACGGTACTTGGACAGCACGCTCTCTATAGTCTGAATGGTACAGCGTCCGTAAAAATCCTGGTCGACAACCACGGCCGGGGCCATGCCGCAGCAGCCCAGGCACGCCACCCGCTCCAGCGAGAACAGGCCGTCCTTCGTGGGCTTTCCTTCCACCGCGCCCAGTTTGTCGGCCATGTAGTCCAGCAGCTCTTTGCCGCCCATGACATGGCAGGCCGTGCCCTGGCAGACCTTGATGATATGCTTCCCCTGCGGGGTAAGGTAGAATTGCGCGTAAAAGGTGAGTATGCCGTAAATATCGACCGGAAAAATCCCGAGTTCTTTTGCGATAAGGGCTATGACCTCTTTGGGCACATAGCCGTAAGAGGCCTGGACGTCCTGCAGCAAGGGTATCAGCACGCCCTTTTTACCTTGGTATTTTTTGATCAGTTTTCGGGCCGCGGAAAGGTTTATCTTCATATTTTTATTCCGGCGCCGGGTTAAAAGGCGCCCGGACCGGCGCGGTCCGTGGTGCAATATGATGGAATTATATTAATAAAAACACCTTTAGCACAACCGTATACAAACGTCAATGACCGCATTGATTTTGGAGTGTTGACAACCCAAAGGCAGGTTTGTAATATAATTAGACAATCCGAAGATTTTGTACCGCAGTTCTTGACTTGCTAAGCCCGTCTAACTTAAACCAAAAAGGAGCTGTCTTATGGCCAAACCCTCGGCAACCGCAGAAAAGAAAGGCACCGCTCACGATTATGTGAACGGCCTGATAGAGCACGTAGTCAACAAAAACCCCGGTGAGAAAGAATTCCACCAGGCAGTGAAAGAGGTCCTCGAGACCCTTACACCCATACTGGAAAAGCACCCCGAGTACATAAAGGCCAAGATACTCGACAGGCTCGTGGAGCCCGAACGCTCAATCTCCTTCCGCGTGACCTGGCAGGACGACAAGGGCGAATACCACATCAACCGCGGCTACCGTTTCGAATTCAACAGCGCCATCGGCCCGTACAAAGGCGGCCTGCGCTTCCACCCCTCGGTTAACGCCAGCATACTTAAGTTCCTTGGCTTCGAGCAGATCTTCAAGAACGCCCTGACCACGCTGCCCATGGGCGGCGGCAAGGGCGGCTCCGACTTCGACCCCAAGGGCAAGTCCGACGCCGAAGTGATGCGCTTCTGCCAGAGCTTCATGACCGAGCTGTGCCGCCACATCGGCCCCGACACGGACGTGCCCGCTGGCGACATCGGCGTGGGCGGCCGCGAGATCGGCTACATGTTCGGCCAGTACAAGCGCATCCGCAACGAGTTCACCGGCGTGCTGACCGGCAAAGGCATCACCTGGGGCGGCTCGCTGATACGCCCCGAAGCCACCGGCTTCGGCGTGGTGTATTTCGCTGAGGAACAGCTCAAGACCAAGGGCACCACCTTCAAGGGCAAGACCGTGGCCGTCTCCGGCTTCGGCAACGTGGCCTGGGGCGCGGTGCAGAAGGTCAACGACCTGGGCGGCAAGGTGGTCACCATCTCCGGCCCGGACGGCTACATTTACGACAAGGACGGCATCAAGGGCGACAAGTGGGAATACATGCTCAAGCTGCGCTCGACCGGCCAGGACATCGTGGCCCCGTACGCCGAGAAGTTCAAAGGCGCGGAATTCCACGCTGGCAAGCGCCCCTGGAGCGTGAAGGTGGATGTGGCTCTGCCCTGCGCCACCCAGAACGAGCTTAACGAGAAGGACGCCGCCGACCTGGTAAAGAACGGCTGCATGTGCGTGACGGAAGGGGCGAATATGCCCTGTACGCCGGAAGCCGTGGAAGTTTTCATGAAGGCGAAGCTGCTGTTCGCGCCGGGGAAGGCCTCCAACGCGGGCGGCGTGGCGACTTCGGGGCTCGAGATGAGCCAGAACAGCATCCGGATGAGCTGGTCCAGCGAAGAGGTGGACAAGCACCTGCACAACATCATGATCAACATCCATAATGCCTGCGTTACCGCCGCCAAGGAAGCGGGGCAGCCCGGGAATTACGTGATGGGCGCGAACATCGCCGGCTTCAAGAAAGTGGCCGAAGCCATGATGGCCCAGGGCCTGGTGTAATAAGGCAGTCGGCATCTGATAAAAGAGGGCGTCCGCCAAAACGGACGCCCTCTTTGTTAATTTAGGGAAATTAAGTCTATGCGCCCCAGAGTTTCAGGGCTTGTTGTTCTTCTTCGGGGGAAGAGACTTTTTTGAAGCGGGCGCCGGAAACGCCTATTACCCGCGCCTGACACTGCGGCCAGGTGGTATCGCGCTCGATATGGCCGTTTACCAGACTAAGATAGTAACCGCCTTTAGATCTTGATCTGGAAGAACTTTTGGCGCCGCGCGGCTTGGCCTGGTGCAGATGTCCGGCCTCGGGCGGCAGCAGCGAGTAGCCGCAGCCTACCGCCGGACCATCGTACAGAACGGGCTTCACCCCTTTCGAAAAAGCCACCGCTATAACGTCACAGCGCTCGTTCAGTTCCTGCCCGGCGTGCCCCTTAACATGCACCCAGGCCAGCCGCCCTTTGCGGGCCTCGGCCAGAGCGTCCAAACGCTCCCAAAGATCCCGGTTCACCACCGGCGTCCCGCCCGCCGTCAGCCAGCCCTTCCGCTTCCAGGCGTGTATCCACCCTTTGATCCCGTTAATAAGCAGCCCCGAATCCGTATGAAGCTTCACCGCCTCGGGCCTGTCCGCGACCGCGGCAAGCGCCGCTATCGCCCCCATCATCTCCATCCGGTTGTTCGTGGTCGGCCGCTCCCCTCCGCCGTATTCGCGCACGCGCCCTTCCGGGAAAATAATGACGACCGCCCACCCGCCCGGCCCGGGATTACCGGAACAGGCCCCGTCGCTGTAGATGTGGATGCTCTCTTTCATGCCCGTGCGCGGCGGAATTATCTGATCTTCCTGGCGAACTTGTCCTTCAGGTTGGTGTCGATAAAAGTGCCCAGCCCTTTCCCTGCGAGAGCCAGGGTCTTCATCTGGCTTATATTTTTGCTGCCGGCGCTCTGATTGGAATACTGGTAAACCGCGTGAGTGGTGAAACCGATGGTCACGATGTCCTTGCCGATCAAATACTGCGCCACAGTGGATTTGCCGTTGAGATTCTGATAACGTTTCATATATTCCTTTTACCTACACTGATGTGCCGAACTACAATCCTAACAAATCTCCTCTCATATAAGACACAAAAAAAAGAGACGAGCGCCTGGATCTCCGCCGTTTCCAGACCGCCAGCCGGCCGTAAGCCCCATAAGGCGCTCACTTCCGGCCGAAAGCCGTCTTGATGAGTATTTCGGATTACCTGACTACCATCCTCAGGCAAAGCGGGCCTCCGTTGTCGTCGAGCTCCAGTTTGAAGCTAAAGCCAAAGGTCTGGACAAAATCTCTTCAAAAGAGATCTCGCGCGAGATTCGCACGGCCAGGCGTGCTCATTTGGCCGTCTGATGAGCATAGTTCCTGATACGGCACCTGCGCAGGCATTGTGATCCGCGTAGTCTTGGACACGAATGTTATTGCGTCCGGCCTTCTGGCTGCGGATAGTCTCCCGGCGACAATATTAGACCTGGCCCTGCAGGGCAAAATCCATGCCGCCGTTTCACCTTCCATCCTGGCCGAGATGGACCGGGTGTTGCGTCGCCCGCGGTTTGGTTTTGAACCCCGGAAGATCGGGAGTTTTCTTGCACTGTTTAAATCCCGGTCCAAATTGGTTTCCCAGAAGAAGACACTGGATCTTTGTCGGGGCGACTCCTCTGACAACCGTTTTCGGAGTGCGCAGAAACCGCGAAAGCGGAATTTTTAGTCACCGGCAACAAATCGCACTTCCCGCCCTGTCACATGATCACCCTTGTGGTCACACCCAGGGAGTTCTGGGACGCCTATCTTTTGCGGATGCCTCTTTAGGGCACTCCCCGCCGCGGCCTGCGGGCCGTGGCGGCGCCCCGTTCGCCTTCCCCCCGGTGTTTAAACCTGCCCATAAAGCCTGCGGTCCGCCGGACGAGGACTGTCAGCTGGATCCACTGGTTGATTATGAAGCCATAGGCCGTCTGATGAGCATGGCTCCTGATACGGCACTGACATAGCCTTGAACCCGCCCCGGCTGCCGACTGAACCAAACAACGCCCCACCCGATGACACGTCCGCATAAGGAGGACGCTGGGGTTTTTGAAAAAATTCAGAAAACCGCCCCGGGGTTTTGGATTATGGCGGTAAGGGAACATTTCCGCGAATTTTTCTAAGCATGAAAAGATTAAGATTCGGGAAAGAACGCGCGATAACTGGTCTCGTGTTTCCTACAGAAATCAATGCGGGCGTTGCCTTTTGTATATATATTTACGGTTCCCGCGATTTTATGGTATTATTTTGTTAAAGTGCAGTTTTCAAACTGACAGGAGAGAGAAAAAAAGATGATAAAAATCAAGAGTCGTGGAAATTGGAGGCTGGCGGGAATGCTGGTTATGTTCGTCGGCGGCACGGTTTTCGCCGCCGAGACGAAGTTGAGCGGCGTGGTGTTCGGACAATACGCCCAGCAGCTCAGCCATAAAAACTACAAGGGTGAGATCGGCAAGGACCGGAGCGCTTTCAGCATCTCGCGCATCTATATGACCGGCGAAGCCAAGTACAGCCCAGAGTTGAAGGCGAAGGTTGTGCTGGAAGGGCTCTCCAGGGAAGTTTACGTCACCTCCGGCACCAGCAACACTGTGTTCGTGAAGAACGCCTTCGGCGAGTATCTCTTTAGCGAGAAGTTGAGCATGACTTTCGGCATGATCGGAACGCCCTGGATCGGCTTTGAGGAAGGTATCTGGGGCCGCCGTTTCGTCCAGAAGACTCTTCAGGACCAGGGCGGCGTTTTGAACTCGGCGGATCTGGGCGTGGGGGCTTTGGGAAAACTGCCGCGCGGCTACGGCGACTATCACTTTGCCTATGTCAACGGCGAAGGTTATAACAAGGACGAGCTAACCAAGGGGGACGGCCGCCGCAAGGACGGCATGCTTCGCGTTTCAGTGAGCCCGTCCAAGCTGTTGGGAACAGCGAACTTGTCCGCCCTGAAGGTCCACGGTTACGTCCAGCAGGGACACAGTAAGGACGGCCATCTCTGGCTGCGGGACCGTTATCTGGCGGGCGTGAGTTACCAGACCGACAAGTACCACCTTATGTATTCTTACCTGCGGGGGCATGACGGCGACGGAGCGGGAAACCGCGTAGTCAACAGTTGGTCCGCGCACGGTTCTTACAATCTTCCCAGGGACTGCTCGGTGTTCGGGCGCTATGACCGCTTTCGCAGGCGGGTCGCCGCCGGTCCCGAGGCCTATTACCGCGGGACACTGGGCGTGGACCATAAAATAGCGGAGGGCGCGCGGATCTCGCTCAATGATCAGTGGCTCGATGTGGACAAAACGGATTCCGGTTCCAATAAGTTCAACGAAAACCAGCTGATGGCCCAGTTCGAACTGAAATTCTAGAAGAATAAGGAGGGCGCATGGACACTGAAAAGAAGGAAGAAAACCCGGCGCGGATGGGCCGGGGAGACTTTTTAAAGTATGCCGCGGCCGCCTTGGCCGGGACGGCGGTTCTGGCGGCCGGGGTCGGGCAAGTCCGTGCCCAGACGGCGCGCAGGAAGAAATGGGGCATGGTCATTGACCTCCAGCGCTGCATCCTGTGCCGTTCCTGCACTATCGCCTGCAAGCAGGAGAACAAGACGCCGCCCGGCATGCTCTACAACCCGGTGCTTGAGGAAGAAACCGGAGAATATCCCAAGGTAGGCCGCCGGTGGTTCCCCCGCCCCTGCAACCACTGCGACAAACCCGCCTGCCTGGCCTCCTGTCCCAACAATGCGATCATAAAGCGCGACGACGGCATCGTCTATATCGACCCTGATTTGTGCAAGGGCGTGCAGAATTGTGTCGTGGCGTGCCCTTACGAGGTGCCTTTGTTCGACGACGGGTCGAAATACCACGACGGCGCCGGCGCGTGGAACGAGACGCCGTCGCCTGAACTCGGGCTCATGCAGAAACCCGGTAAGCGCATTTTCGCCGGCAAAGCCAGGAAGTGCTCGTTCTGCCTGCACAAGCAGGACGAGAGCGGAGACTATGTCAACCTGCCCGCCTGTGCCAAGACCTGCATGGGGAAGGCCATCCGCTTCGGTGACCTGAACGATCCCAACGGCGAACTGCAGACTCTGCTTAAGACGCGCAAACATATGCGCCGGAAGGTTGAAGAGGGAACCGAGCCCAACGTTTATTACCTTATATAGGAGCTAAATCATGGACCAGCTTGATCTCAAGGCTAATATCAGCCGCAGAACTTTCCTGAAGTACGCCGGTATCGCCGGAGCGGCGGCCGCGCTGCCGGTAATCCCCGGCCTCGACAGGAAGGCCCTCGCCGCCATCCGCGCCGGGAACAACCATGAAAAGGCAACCCGCGTTTACAGTTGCTGCAATATGTGCGGCGGCCAGACCGGCATTGAGTGCCTGGTAGCGGACGGCCGCGTAGTTTCTATCCGGCCCAATAGCCACAACCCCATCGGCTTCTCCAATATTTCCACTGACTTCGTCGCCAACGCGGCCAGTGAAGGGGCTGTAATGTGCCCCAAGGGCAACGCGGGCATCATGACGCTCTATGACCCGGACCGCCTCAAAAAACCGCTCCGGCGCACCAATCCCGAGAAAGGCATCGGCGTGGACCCGAAGTGGAAGGAAATCTCCTGGGAAGAGGCTTATTCCGAGATAGCAGGCCGGTTCAGGAAACTGCGCGACGACGGCGAGGCGCATAAACTGGTCTGGTTCTCTGAGGACCATTCTTTCACCCACCCGCAGGCGAACTTCTGCAAGCTCTACGGCACG
>Ga0334722_10006002_pt1 | contig 12127 bp, 5 predicted proteins | sample C3_bottom_MG_FD_207210 | JGI IMG/M metagenome (GOLD analysis project Ga0334722, IMG submission 207210) | Sediment microbial communities from Yellowstone Lake, YNP, Wyoming, USA - C3_bottom | ecosystem: Environmental > Aquatic > Freshwater > Lake > Sediment | place: USA: Wyoming | collected...
GGTACGGGCGGTGAGCATCCAGACTAACATCGCTGTCCGCGCGGTCAGCAACAATTCTGGGAACTTCGAGATCCCAAACCTCATCCCCGGGGAATACCGTGTCTTTGTTCAGGCGGAGGGTTTTAAGCGATTGGAACGCGGGCCGCTCGAGGTTCGAGTGGGCGATGTGCTCAACCTCGATCTGCAACTGGAGATCGGCGCCGTAACGGAGAGTCTTACAGTGACGGCGCAGGCTCCTTTGCTGGAATCCGCAACGGCCAGTATTGGTCAGGTCACCGATAACAAGCGTGTGACCGAGTTGCCGTTGCCGGGCAGCAATCCTATGTACCTGACACAACTCACTCCGGGAGTTATCTCGAGCAATCCGCCGACGCACGGTTGGATGCCGCAGGCCGTGAATTCGGTCAATGACTCAGTGGCGGGGACCTCCGGGAGATCCAGCGAGTTCACTCTGGACGGAGCGCCGAACATGACGCAGAACGGCCAGCCGGCGCTGGTGCCCCCACCCGAATTGTTGCAGGAGGTGCGGGTCCAGACAGCGCCCTATGACGCGTCGGTTGGTCACTTCACGGGTGCGCAAATCAACATGGTGTTTAAGACCGGCACCAACGATCTTCACACCAACCTCGTGTTCCTGCACAGTAGTCGCCCTTTAGCCACCAGGGAGTTTTTTACCAACCGTTCCATCTACGATCTATCGACAGGTCCGGTGACCGAGGCAAAGATCAACCGCTTCTTCCCGCCGATGCTGAGCAACCGGTACCGTGCCACGGCCGGAGGTCCGGTTTTCCTGCCCGGGTTCTATGACGGCCGCAACCGGACCTTTTGGACGTACGGTTTCAGTATGGTGGACCGCCGTTTTGCGAGTCCAGCATTCTTCACGGTCCCGACGGCCGACGAGCGCCGAGGGGATTTCTCCGCCCTGTTGAAAATTGGATCGCAGTACCAGATCTACGATCCCAGCACTATCACGCCAGCACCCAACGGACGCTTCAGTCGGCAGCCACTCGCGGGGAACATCATCCCGGCCAGTCGCCTTGATCCTATGGCGCAGCGCATTCTTTCTTACTACCCGCTGCCCAACGTTGCAGGCTCGGTGGACGGTCGCAACAACTACTTCGACCCAAACGGTTACATCATCGACTACCAGGCACACATTGGTCGCGTGGATCAGTTCTTCAGCGAACGCCACCGACTCTACGTATCCGCAGCGTACTCGATGGATACTGAACTGAGCGGGCGGCCATTTCACAACGAGGGACGTGGCGCCCGTTCCCGGAGGCCCTACCGCAGCCTCACTCTGGATGATGTGATTACGCTGCGGCCGGACATGGTTCTGAACTTCCGTTATGGCCTGAACCGCTTCACCTGGGACTCGACGCCGCCCGCCATCGGCTTCGATCTCACCAAACTGGGATTCCCTTCGTCTCTGGTGAGCCGGCTGGATTCTCAGAAGACGGGTTTCCCCGAGATCGTCATAGAGGGTTTCCAGCAACTCGGTAATCCCAGCGGCGCTCAGGCATCGAACCTCTATCACAGCTTTGCTGCAGACGTCTCGCATGTACGCGGGACTCACACTTTGCGTTACGGAGGGGAATTCAGGATTCTACAGGAGAACAACCTGAATTACGGTACGGTGTCTCCGCGGATCGAATTCAATCAAACTTGGACGAAAGGACCGTTGGACAACTCTCCCAATGCCCCGATCGGGCAGGGACTGGCCTCGTTCCTGTTGGGCTTACCCACAGGCGGTTACATCGACCGCAACCCAACCTACGCAGAGGAGTCCGAGTATGCCGCCGTCTTCCTACACGACGATTGGAAGCTTACCCGGAAACTGACGCTCAATCTGGGGCTGCGCTATGAGCTCGAGCTGCCGACGACCGAACGTTACAACCGCACTAACCGCGGATTCGATTTCCAGAGCACAAATCCGATACAGGACGCCGCGCGCGCCGCATACAGCAGGGCGCCGATCCCGGAGATCCCGGTGAGCGCATTCTCGACGGTGGGCGGGCTACAGTTTGCCGGGGTTAACGGCGTGCCGCGCGGACTTTGGGATCCGGATAAGAACAATTTCTCGCCGCGGGTGGGCGTGGCCTATCAGCTCCGCCGCGCCACTGTCGTGCGCGTAGGCTACGGCATTTTTTACGGATCACTGGGCGCGGACCGCAATGACGTCACACAACAGGGCTTCAGTGCGCGTACGGCATTGACGCCCAGCATCGACAACGGGCAAACCTTTATCGCCACACTGTCGAATCCGTTCCCCGGTCCAATTTTGGAGCCGCGCGGGGCTTCCGCGGGGCTCGCAACCTTCGTGGGACGATCGCCTAGTTTCTTTTCGCCCCAGCGGCGGACCGACTATATGCAGCGCTGGAGTTTCAGCATCCAGCAGGAGTTACCTGGCCGTCTGTTGGTCGACCTGGGTTATCTCGGCAACCGTGGTTCGAAGCTAGGTGTAGAGGAGCAGTACAATGCGACACCTGCCCGCTACTTGAGCACCTCACCGGTGCGGAATCAGCCGGTTATCGACTACCTCAGCGCTCAAGTGGCGAACCCCTTTGCGGAGCTGCCGGAGTTCGCCGGCTCGAACATGACTGGCAGAACGGTGGCGCGCTCCCAGCTCTTGAAACCCTATCCGCATTTTGTTGACGTTTCCACAACCGTCAGCGGCGGCGCCTCCTGGTATCACTCGCTCCAACTTCGCGTGGAGAAACGTTTCGCGCGGGGGTACACCCTCCAAGCCGCCTACACTTGGTCGAAGTTCATGGAGGCAGTGCAAAAGCTGAACCCAACGGACGCGACGCCGCACCACGTGATTTCCACACTCGACCGCCCGCAACATCTAACCATCAGCGGGGTGTATGAACTGCCATTCGGGCGGGGACGGCGGTTCCTGTCAGGAACCCGCGGGGCTGTGGACAAAATGGTCGGAGGGTGGTCGGTTCAGGGAGTTTACATGGCGCAAAGCGGCCCTCCATTGGGTTTCGGCAATATCCTGTTTTATGGTGCAGACATTCACGATATTGTGTTACCCCGCTCGCAGCGGCGAGTGGAGCGCTGGTTTAATACTGATGCCGGTTTCGAGAAGGCCCCCGCCAGGCAGCTCGCCTGGAACCTCCGCACTTTCCCCTTACGGCTTACGGGTCTGCGGGGGGATGGTTACAACAACTTGGATCTTTCGGTCAACAAGGAATTCCGTATCAACGAGAAGATTTCCTTCCAGTTGCGTGCAGAGGCGCAGGACGCTCTCAACCACGCCATGTTCGGCGCGCCGAATATGGACCCAGTGAACTCCCTTTTCGGGTCCGTGAACTCGTCCGTGTGGGGTGAGCAGCGGCGGATCTCAATCGGGGGCAAGTTGTACTGGTGAGGTTGCTCCCAACGCCGGGTGAGGCGAGCGCTGTGGCCCACCGCAAGGCTTGTTTGTCGACCGGAGCTGCGTGCAACGTCCCAGCCCTAAGCGCATTGCTGAAAAGGGCCGAAACGAGTGCCCTCAGAATTGTTTTCGCCGTCTATATCGGTTGAGACGGCATGAGAGGAGAGGACCGCCCCCGCCAAGAGATATCCCTATACACCACGCTCGAGGAGCTCGTACCGTGCGATCACCCGCTGCGGCCCATCCGGGCGATGGTCGACCGCGCGCTGAAGGCGCTCGATGGGCGCTACGAGGAGCTCTACAGGGAAGGCGGGCTGCCGTGGATTGCGCCCGAGCGGCTATTGTGGGCGCAGCTGCTGATGCTGCTGTAGTTGATCCGCGGCGAGCGGATGCTGGTCGAGCAGCTGCGCTAAAACCTGGTGTTCCGGTGGCAGGTGGGGTTGGGCATGAAAAAGGAGGTGTGGCACGCGACGGCGTTCACGAAGAACCGCGACCGGCTGCTGGCCGGCGAGGTGGCGCGGGAGATTCCTGGTGGCAGCAAGCGGGTTACGCTGGCGGCAGACCAGGGGTATGACACGCGGGAATTTGTCGAGCGACTGCACGAGCCGAACGCGTAGAACACGAGCGGGCGGCGCAGTGCGGTGGACGGCCGGACGGTGCGGCACGAGGGTTACGGGTTGAGCCAGCGGGCGAGGAAACGGGTGGAGCAGGGGTTTGGGTGGATGAAGACGGTGGCGGGATTGAGGAAGGTGAGATGGCAGGAGTTGCGAGAAGGCGGGATGGATGGTGACGCTGGCCGCGGCAGCATACAATCTGGTTCGGATGAGTAACTTCATGGTGGTGACTGTGTGAGCGGGGGCGAAAACGGGCAACTGTCGCCGCGGAACGGCCCGGCAGGGCCGAGACCGTGGCAGTGAGAGGCCCCGGCCCCGCGATTTCCGGTCCCCAAAAATGACCTCAGAAATCCTCCCGAAGAATTTTAGAGGGCAAATTTCAGTGGTCTGCTAATGCCTTCCTTGTACAAAGTGTCACGTAGGGATTCGTCCGTGACGGTCTTACCCTTCCGTTGACGAAGGTCGCAAATGGAATCCAGGTCTCTACGAGTCTGTTCTGGGATAGCGAAGGCGTGATCGGATCGGAGGATTTCTGCTTCTCCAATCAGCTGAAAAGATGGTTGTAAACACGCCACGGGGCAATCCGCATCGCGCGAGCAATTACTTGCGGGGCTTTCCCCTTCCTCAAGCGCCGGAGGGCTTCATGACGACGTGCCATACGGTAGTTCTCTATCTAAACGTGATAACTGCTTATCATCGAGATTCCGGATTCAACTTTGCGAACCCAGAACCCTATTCTACTAGCAACCCGTGACAACGGCGACTTTCCTTCCGCTATTGACCCCAACACGCTGCGTGCTTTCGGAGGGACCTGCCGGCCCCGGTCGGCCGCCCCCTTCTGCTTGCTGGTCTTCAACCGGTAACGTGTGTCAGCCCGCCCGAACCCAACACCTCGGTCCATTCGGCAAACCGCAAATTGCTGGTCACCAGCGTTAGCCCCCGCTCATGGCGCTAGCTGAACCCCTCAAACAATACCTCGGCTCCGGTCTTGGACTGCGGTACAAAACCCAGTTCGTCGATGATCAGCAAGTCCTGCCGCAGCAGGTGCTTCTGGCAGCGCCGCAGCCGCTTCTCGCCACGCGCCTCGATCAGTTGTTCAGGCGCCAGCGCCGCTGCCGGGTCCTCGAGCATCTTCCGAACCGTCTTCCGCGACAGCCCGAACTCGCGCTTTGCCTCACGTACACTCATACCGTCCATCTGCACCGCCCGGCGTACCGGTGCATACCCTTCCACCTTGTACGCTTCTCAGGTGTCGCAAAAACACACATTACCTCTCTTGTTTGATTGCCTGGTTCAGTTGTGGTCTACTTTTCCACTGCCACCATCCGCCGCTCACGCGAGGGCATGTGGTCTATAATCGACAATTTCCGGCCTAGGCATAGGTTTCGTCCTCGGCAAATAAGGCATCGCTCACGGAGAGATCCTCCGACGGGCGGCGGCCCCAACTGCGGACTGAAGGCGCGTGAGGTTTAGAAGAACACCTTCAGGGAGAACTGCATGATGCGCGGATCGCGGGCGCTGGTGTAGCTGCCCACGTTGGGGTTCTGGTTGACGCCCTGCGGATCGAAGCGGAACGTCGAGTCCAGGCCCGAGAACTGGGTGTGGTTCCAGGCGTTGAACAGCTCGGTCCGGAACTGAATGAACCGCTGCTCAGAGCGCAATGGGACACGCTTGCTGATAGCCAAGTCCCAGTTGTTGACGCCGGGACCGTACAGGTAGTTCAAGCCGCTATTGCCGAAGTCACGCTGCGGCGTGCGGCGGAAGACGTCGGTGTTGAAGGTGCGGTAGAAAGTCTTCTCGCTCTTGGACAAGCGCGGATCGCCGACCACCGTGATGCGGGCGCCCTCGCTGGAGCCGGTGATGTCTTGCCCGTCGGTGGTGGAGAAGCCCGGGGTGAACGGCGCCCCGGTCATGAACGTGGTGATGCCGCTCAACTGCCAGTTGTCGAGCACCCAACCCAGCGGCTTCACCCCCACCCGCCCGCCGACTTTGGGCAGGTCCCAGATGTAGTTGACCACGAAGACGTGCGGCCGGTCCCAATTCAGCGGACCGTAGTTGCGCTTCCGCGGTGAGAAGTAGGGGCTGACGGCGGAATAGTCGTCGCCTACGACTCCCAGGGACTTGGAGAAGGTGTAAGCTACGCCGAACCGGAAGCCGTGCGTGTAACGCCGGTTGGCCGCTATCTGGAGCGAGTTGTAGTTCGAGGTGGCCGTGAACTCCTGGAGGTTGATGTCGCCGTAGCCTTTGATCGGCCGCAGGAAGTTGTCCGGCAGCGGCTTGCCCGGCTGCGTCGGGTCCTCGTTCTTGGGCAGGTCGAAGCGAGCATACATGGGGATGGGGTTGAGGTTGCGGCGGATGATCAGGTGCCGGCTCAGGCTGCCCACGTAAGACACATCCACCGTGGTGTTCCAGACCTGGTGCTGGATTCCGAAGCTGTAGTTCATGGTGGTGGGCAGCTTGTTGTCGCCCAGCAGCGTGATCAGGCTGGACGGCCCGACTGCTCCGCCGCCCGTTGCATAGGTGTCCAGATGCCCGTAGTAGAGCGTCGGCGTGTAGGCCAGAGGCGGCTGGCCGTTGGCGTAGAAGGTCGGGTTGCCTTGCGGCCGGTCACGGAACATGCCAAAACCGCCGCGCAGGGCGGTGCGCCCGGTGCCGAACAGGTCGTAGGCGAAGCCCAGCCGCGGGCCCAGGTAGAGCCAAGAGGTAGTGAACAGGCCCGGCGGATATCCGTCCTTGCCGCCCACAACCGCGCCGTTGGCATAGTTGCCGGAGCCGGGCACGAACATGCCGATCAGCGGAACCGGCGCGTAGGCCTTGCTGATGGGATCCTGCGCCACCCGCTTCTTGGTGGTGGGATCGATGGCTGGGACGTAAAGCGCAGGAGCCTTGGCCGGGTCGTAGTACTTGGGGTCCCAGGTGGAGATGGTGCGGTTCAGGTCCTCCATGGGGGGCAGGTGGTAGAAGCGCAGGCCGAGGTCCAGGGTCAAGCGCCTGGAGACCCGCCAGTTGTCCTGGATGAACCACTCCACGTTCCAGAACCACCAGTCGCCGTCAATGCGCTGGGTAGCTTCGGAGTAACTCTGGAAGTAGCCCAGCAGGGCATTGGCGTAACTGTGATTGGAGTCGAACGGGTTGTTGGTGTCGCGGCTGAAGCTGAATGCGCCGCGGTAGTTGCCGCCGCCGACCTGGAACTTGCCGGTGCGCTCGATGTAGATGCCCGCCTTGAAGTTGTGCGTGCGCCACACCTTGCTGAGGTTGTCGACGAAGCTGTAGATGTCGTTCCAGTTCTGGTAGGGGACGTTGCCCAGCCCGGAGTTGACCGTGTTGGCCGGCTGTCCGCCGAAGCTCACATTGGGAATGTAGTTGGCCGAAGCGGCGGGCAAGTAGGTCGCCGATGAAGCCGTATCCTTATACCACTGGGGCGGGTTGCCCATCTTGGAGCGGTCCACCGCCTGCTTGTCAACGGGATCGAAGTATAGGTTGTTGCGGCTCTTGCCGAAGATGAACTCGTTGACCAAGGTGGGCGAGAACATCTTGGTCATGTGCACGACCTGGCCCTTGCCCGGCTGACCGAACAGCACCGGGGTCAGCAGGTAGTTGATGCCGCCGTTGACCCACAGGCCGTACGGGGTCTTCTGCTCGTCGGTGTCTTTAATGTAGCGCCAGTAGACCTGGAAGGAAGGCCACAGGTTGGCGTCGATGCGGATCATGTCCTGACGCTTGGGATAGGAGCCGCTGTAAGCCGTCTTGTAGTTGCGCTGGAACTTGAGCTTGGGATCAGACTCGACGTAGTTGGGCAGTGGATAGAAGTTCAGAATGGCCTGCCCCAGCTTGTTGATGCGCGAGGGCGGGACGATGTTCCCGGGGAAGACCTGTCCGGTCAGCGGGTCCTTGACCGGAATGAGGGCGCCGTTGGTGTCGAAGCTTTGCGAGAAATCACCCTTCCGCTCCAGTTCAGTGGGCATGTTGACGAAGCGCGTGCCGTAGTCCCGCTTCATGCCGGTGTACTCTTGGGACCAGAAGAAGAACAGCTTGTCACGCTTGCGGTTGAAGCGGTTGGGGATGTAGACCGGGCCGCCGAGGGAGTAGCCGGTGATGCGGTAGCGATACGGCGACTTCGGGGTGTTAGTGCGGTTGTTGAAGAAGTTGTTGGCGTTGAGGCTTTCGTGCCGATAGAAGTCGTAAGCGGTGCCGTGGAAATCGCGCGAGCCGCCCTTGGTGATCACGGTAATGACGCCGCCCCCGTTGCGCCCGAACTCAGCTTGGTAGTTCGAGGTCATGACCTTAATCTCGGAGATGGCGTCCATGTTGGGCTGAAAGTGAACGGTCGAGTTGGACCCGGTGTCCAGGTCAGTGATGCCGTCGATGGCCAGGTTCTTCTGGTTCTCCCGGCCGCCATTGATGAAGGTGCCGCGGATGGAGTCCGGCGACATGGTTTCCCGGCGCTGGGAGAAGTTGTCCACCACTCCCGGGACCGTCAGCAGATAGGTGAAGAAGTCGCGGCCCCGGACGGCGATGTTCTGGAGCTGATCAACCGTGATGGTGCCTGATTTCTCCGAACTGGCCAACTGAAGCGCCGCGGCCTCGGCCGTCACGCTGACGGTTTCCTGGATCTCGCCGAGCTGCAAGGTGATCCGGCCCAGGGTGCGGACTTCGCTGGTGGTCACCACGATATTGGTGGTCTCGTGAGCCTTGAAGCCGGTGGCCACCACCTTGAGGCTGTAAGTGCCGGCCAGCACGTTGGGGAACGTGAACGAGCCATCGTTGCCCGAGGTGGTGTTGAGCGCCACGCCCGTGGCTTGGTTGGTCAACGTGCACGCCGCTCCGGGAACGGCTGCCCCGGTCGGGTCAACCAGTGTTCCCTTCACGGAGCTGGAGATGTTCTGCCCCACCAGCAGGGAGCAGAACAGCAGCAAGGTCAGAACGACACAAATGTTGCGTTGCACGGAATACCTCCTGTTGGTTTAACTTCTGCACAGCATACGCATCCGGTGGCATGCATCGGTGTTACCCCTGATTTGGAGAGCCTACCAGCCCTCCCGAAAAGAGTCTCCACCACGGCCGGCGAGCCTCGTAAGTCCCCGGCATAACACGTGTACAATCAAAGGGATGGAGCGGATTGCCACTTTGGCTCTGGATGCCGCCCTGCCCCCCGGGGTCTCTTCGGGAATTTTCATTTTGAACTCCCGCACGAGTCGAACATACACCCTACCCCCCCCGGTGTCAACTCCCTCAGCATGGCTTTGCAGCAATTTCCCAAACCCTGCCGGCAACCCGGGCAATGGGTAGGCAAAGGCAGTGGTTGGGGACCGACTTCAGCCAGAAGGACCTTTGAAAACCCGGCCGGGCACTACCGCTGAAGGCCGGATGAGACGGGGCGCGAGCTGGCGGCTGTCGAGCTGAGACACTCCCTCTTTCGCCTCGGTAAGGCGGGTCACCAAGAAGTGGCCAGGCGGGCGGGCGAGCAACAACTCCGCCCTCTTAGCTGGTGTCCAGGCCCGGCAGCGTCCCCCGCAAGCTCTCGGCGAAGCCGCGCAGGCTCGGCGGCGCTCGATGAAGGCGCCGGGCGGCATGTCGCGCAGGGTGAGCAAGGTGCGCACCAGCCGCCCGCCGAGCTGGAGTTCGGGCTCGATGGCCACACTATGACTGCTCACCACTCCGGTGTCAGATCAAGCTCCTCGTTGCGGCTCAGTGCGAGGTGCAAAAATGACCTTCCAGCTTTCTGACGGGCCACGTGGCTGGGCACAGTACGGGTTACGCCGCCGGCTCAGAGGGGTTTGAGAAATGGCTGCGACCGCAGGGCCGTTCGCCGAAAAAAACCACCTTGAGCACCTGCTACAAGAAATTTTGCCCGAACTGGCCATGTCGGAGGAGAGGGGAGATCAGGGGAGTGAACCGTGGGATGTGTGGGAGGGGGATCCATTTCAGGCGATTGCCCGGGCTCTGTTCCTGGACTACGACATTGGCCTTACCTGCCTGAATTGTGGCGCCATCCGGGATACGCTTGAGCCCGTGTTTGGCTCCCGGCTGTGCAAAGAGCGCTATGAGCGGCATCAGCGTTACGCCGACTGGCGGGAGGGGCATTTGTCGAGGTGACTGGCGCCGCAGCGGGGAGGGGCAATCAGATGCAAAGCGTTTGCCGGGCGCGGGTGAGGGCTTCGCAAAGGGTCCTGCACGGGGTTTGGCAAAACTGTCACGGAGTGGCTGCGCAGTATATATACATATACGCACACACAACGACTCGACAACGGCCTCTAAGTGGTTGATTTTTCGTAGCGCGTAGTGGACATTACAAAATGCTTATGCAGCCGTTGTAAAGACGCTCGCGGAATGCCGCAGGATCTGTGAAATTGGCGATTTTACGAGATGCGTGGTGGTGAATTTTTATTCACTGCTGGTGCTCAACCAGGAAGGGGACAGTTGGCGTGTATCCGCCCGTGGAGCTTGGCGCAGAAGGGCAAGTGGGAGCCCCGCCATTGGCCATGATCAGCCAAGGCCTCGCCAGTGGCTCGTGGTTGGCCTAGGACGAGCTGAGGAGCAGTGCCGGGACCTACACATCCGCCGGCCAGCCGAGACGTAAATTCGAAACTAAAAACGCGCCTAGCGGGGTTATGGATCCAGGATTGGAGCCATGTGGCCGCCAAGGTAAGGGCGGCGAGGGCTAGCAAAGGATAAGCGGCTGCCGCCAGGCACGAGATCTCCTGCGCTCTCAGCGCCGCGTACCCCCCAAGGAATTCCGGCTGCCTCCTGCCGCCTCAGCTCGCCGACCACGCCGGGCAGGGGAGCCGGAGGCGGTGGTGCGGCGGTTCCCTCAGGCGCGGTTGAAGAACAACTCGCGAGCGGCGCAACCGGGTGCGCGATGTGCCCCGCGGCGCTCATCCGGTGCGTACCGCCATGGAACTGGTTCGCCTAGTCCGGCTCTGTGTGGCGCGGCCCGCAAGGCTCGACAGCAGCCAGCCGCGGCGCGTGCAGGTTGCGGTCTTGTGCTTTGTCCTTTCCCGGTCGCCCCGCGCAGTTCCCAGCAGGAAATCTCTCGCCTGAAAATGCCTCCGCCCGCCTCGCCGGTCGAAGTTAACGCCGGGAAGCCACATTTCCGAGCTTCCAGCCTCGCCTCGGCTGGAAAGTTCCGAAACGGCTGCTCCTGTGATGTGGGCTGTTGAACCTCGGTAAAAATGTCCCGATGTAAACTCAATAGAAATGTCCCCTAGTCTGGGACCTCCCCTGGGAGGGGAGGTCAGATTTGGGAAGGACGGCGTTGAGTCGAGAAGAGCTGAGGCGGGTGGAAGTGATGAGCCGGGTGCGGAGCGGGGAGTTGAGCTTGGGCCAGGCCAGTGAGTTGTTGGGACGGAGCTACCGGCAGACGCGGCGCATCTGGGCCAAGTACCGAAAAGGCGGGCCGGAAGCGCTGCGGCATGGCAACTGCGGGCGGCGCTCGAACCGGGGCCGGCGGGAGGCGTTCCGGCGGCGGGTATTGGGGCTGGTGGCGAAACATTATGGCGGCGAGGCTGAGTCGCGGCTGGGGCCCACGCTGGCCGCCGAACATTGGGCGGCGGAGCATGGGCTGGAGGTGGACGCGGAGACGCTGCGGCGCTGGATGCTGGAGGCCGGTCTGTGGGAACGTCGGCGGCGGCGCAAACGGCGCCGGCAGCGGAGGGCGCGCAAGGCTCACTTCGGGGAGCTGGTGCAAATGGATGGGAGCTTTTCCGAGTGGCTGCCAGGGCGGGGCCGGCGGGACTGTCTGCTGAACCTGGTGGACGACGCTACCGGCGCCAGCCTATGCCGTTTGGGGCCCGAGGAGACCACTTGGCTGGCCGCGGACGGGTTGCGGGCCTGGGTGGAGCACTACGGGGTTCCGCGGGCGTTGTATGTGGACTGGAAGAACGTCTACCAGCGGCCGGCGACGGCGCAGGAGCGGGTGTTGGCCGAAGATTGGGTGGTACGCTACCACAACCGGCTGCTGCAAGTGAAGCCGGGGGTTGTAGCGGGCCTGGCGCCGGGAAAGCGGGTGAGCGTGTGCGAGTACCGGGATGGGGGTTTGCATTTGTTTTGGGGGTGGCAGGAGCTGGAGTGGCGGGAGGTGGAAGTTCGGCCCGCAACGCCCGCGCCGGCGCCGCCACCGTCTCGGCGGAGC
>Ga0334722_10006003_pt1 | contig 12125 bp, 15 predicted proteins | sample C3_bottom_MG_FD_207210 | JGI IMG/M metagenome (GOLD analysis project Ga0334722, IMG submission 207210) | Sediment microbial communities from Yellowstone Lake, YNP, Wyoming, USA - C3_bottom | ecosystem: Environmental > Aquatic > Freshwater > Lake > Sediment | place: USA: Wyoming | collected...
CATACGCACGTTCACCTTGATGGTGCGGTTGCCGCCAACGCGCTCGAATTCCCGCTCCTGTAGCACGCGCAGCAGCTTGGCCTGAAAGCCGGGTGAAATGTCGCCGATCTCGTCCAGGAACAGGGTGCCGCCGTGGGCCTGTTCAAAGCGTCCCTTGCGCTCCTGCGTGGCACCGGTGAAGGAACCTTTTTCGTGGCCGAACAATTCAGATTCGAGCAGGGTTTCCGGCAACGCGGCGCAATTGAGCTTGACGAAAGGGCCGTCGCGGCGCGGGCTGAGCACGTGAATGGCGTGGGCAATGGCCTCCTTGCCGGTGCCTGATTCGCCGCGAATCAGGATGGTAGCCTTGCCCGGTGCCGCCTGATGGACTTCGGCAAACACCTGCTGCATGCGCTTGCTTACACCGATGACGTTGTCCAGGCTATATTTGCCCTGCAATTCTTTCTGCAGACGAAACTTTTCCTGCATCAGTTGAGTGCGTTCCTCTGCCACATTCTGGTGCAGACGCACTGTCTGGCCAATCAAGTTGGACACCATGGAAAGAAAGCGCACATCCTGCTGGAATCCCCTGCCGGGGCATTGTTCGCGGTCCACGCTGAGCACACCGATGCAGCGGCGCCCAAGCTTGACCGGCACGCCAATAAAAGCGATATCCTCGTCGTGCAGCTTGCGTGCGCCGGTGCGGTTGAGGAACAGCGGCTCTTCCGCCACGCTGGGGATGACCGCCGGCACACAGGTCTGCATGATGCGCCCGGTAATGCCTTCGCCGATGAGGAAGCGTCCACGCCCGATTTCATCCGGCGACAGGCCAGTTGCCGCCACCACATGCAGTTCGTCGTCCTGCAACAGACTTAACATCCCCCTGCGCATCGGCAGGTAGGTGGAAAGCAGATTCAGCACGCCCTGCAAGGTCTTATGCAAATCAAGCGAGGAACTCAGAACCTTGCTGATTTCATAAATAGTGACAAGTTCAACGGTGGCACGATCTTTTGGCATCGGGGTAAGCTCCGGTATCTGACACACCACTCTAAGCAAATACTGTTCCGAACCCGGCAATCATGAAGAAATCACCACATCTCGGCGGGAAGTTGCAGCCGCGCTACCGGCATGTCGCCGATCAGATGCTGTTCGATAATCTCGACCACATCTTCTTTGCCGACCCTGCCGTACATCACCCCTTCCGGGTAAACCAGCACGCTCGGACCCGACCCGCAAGGACCGAGACAGCCGGTGACCGTGACCTGAATTTTTCCACACAGATCACGCTTCTGGAATTCGAACATGAATTCATCCAGCACGCTGGCACAGCCGGATTGATTGCAGGAACCGCGTGGATGGCCGGGGCCGCGGTTCTGGGTGCAGACAAAAAGATGTTTCTGGGGTTTTGCCATGATGGTCCCTTATCAACCAAATTTGAACAAGATGCCGTAGCCGCCGCGCGGGTATTCCCAGTCCACGTTGCGGTACTCGTCGCAAATGATGCGGCAGGTGCCGCACTCCAGGCAGCCGTCAGAGATCAGTACCACGCGACCGTTACCTTCCAGGGTGTAGCAACCGGCCGGACAACACACGGCGCATTGCTGTGTCTTGCACTCGTGGGTGCAGACATCGGGTTGTTTGATGCTGACGTGAGGCCGCCCCGCATCGACGCGGTAGCGGTTCTGGAACAGCTTTTCCTCTACTTTAATCATCTGAAAGCCCTCCACAGTTTGTAAGCGTCACCCATCAGGCCGAACAAGGAGCGCTTTTGCATGAAGCTGGAGAAAATCTCCCGTTCCTTGGTTTTCTTGTCCACACCGTCCACGTGCAACATGTTGTGGGCCGAGCGGTTGACCAGTTCGGGATAGGTGGTGAAGAACTGCCGGTTGTTGTGGAAGATTTCCGGCATTTCCTGGTATTTCTTCAGATCTTTCATGACGAAGCTGTCGTCCAGTTTTTTGCGGTATTCGGCCAAATTGGCGGCGGTCATGTCCTTGCCCGCGGCTTTCATCTCGATCACTGTTTCCGCCGCCATGCGGCCGGTGGTCATGGCCAGGTTGGAACCTTCGCGGTGTACCGCGTTGACGAACATGCCCGAGTCGCCGACGATCATCCAGCCATCGCCGACAATCTTGGGAATGGTCTTGTAGCCGCCTTCCGGGATCAGGTGAGCGGTGTATTCCTTCATTTCGCCGCCCGCCAGCAGCGGCTTGATGGAGGGATGTTCTTTTAGCTGCTCCAGCAGGGCATAGGGCGTAGTTTTCTGGTCCTTGAAATCGGACAACATGCAGCCAACCCCAATCGCGATGGACTCCTTGTTGGTGTAAAGGAAGCCGGTGCCCATCATGCCGTTGGTGATCTTGCCGAACAGCTCGATCACCACGCCCTCTTCCTCGCCGATGTTGAAGCGTTCCTGCAGCACTTCCTGCGGCATGAAGTGGATTTCCTTCACCGCCAGGGCGACGTTCCTCGGCTCCAGTTCGGGATGGAAATCGGCTTTCTTGGCCAGCAGTGAATTCACCCCGTCGGCCAGGATCACCACGTCGGCGTAGATGGTGCCGCCTTCGCGGTCGACCTGCACGCCCACCACGCGGTTCTTGTCGTCGCGCAGCAAGTTGGTGACGGTGGTTTCGCACACCAGCAGCGCGCCCGCTTCCTGCACCTTGCCCGAGAACCACTTGTCGAACTGGGCGCGAATGATGGTGTAACGATTGAATGGCTCCTTGTTGAAGCCCTCGGAACGGTAGTGGGTGCCGATGAAGGAATCGTCGTCCATCACCCACATGCGCTGCTCGATGATGTGGCGCTCCAGCGGCGCGCTGTCGCGGAAATCCGGGATCATGCGTTCCAGCGCGTCGGCGTAGAGAATGGCGCCCTGCACGTTTTTGGACCCGGCGCTTTCGCCCCGCTCCAGTTGCAGTACATTGAGCCCGGCCTTGGCCAGGGTAAAGGCGGCAGCGTTGCCGGAAGGGCCAGCGCCCACCACGATAGCGTCGAATTTTTCACTCATGTCATTTACTCCTAACCTGCTTTTTTCGCCGTCGCCAGCGCCTGCCGGAATGACTCGGTGAGCGCGGGCAGGATGGTCATGGCGTTGCCGACGATGCCGTAGGTGGCGAAGTCGAAAATCGGCGCGTTGGGGTCGTTGTTGATGGCGATGATGCAGTCCGAGTCGGACATACCGACGCGGTGCTGGATCGCGCCGGAAATCCCGGCGGCGATGTAGAGCTTGGGCCGCACCGTCTTTCCCGACTGCCCCACCTGACGCTCCAGATCGACCCAGCCAGCCTGCACCACCGGGCGCGAGGCACCCACTTCGGCACCGAGCACCTTGGCCAGATCCCAGATCAGCTGGAAATTCTCCGGCCGCTTCATACCTTTTCCGCCGGCCACGATGATGTCGGCGAAGGCAAGTTGCGGCTTGTCCTGGTTGGCATCGGCGATGAATTCCAGCACCTTGGTAATGATGCTGCTCTCCACCATGCCCAGAGGCTGTTCGACGATGCGCCCGCTACGACTGGCGTCACGCTCCGGCATGGCCATCACGCGTGGCCTTACCGTGGCCATTTGCGGACGGTAGTTGAGGGTAACGATGGTACACAGCAGGCTGCCGCCGAAGGTAGGGCGGGTGGCGGCCAGGCTGCGGTTGTCGGGATCGATGGTCAGGCCGGTGCAGTCCGCCGTGAGGCCGGTTTTCAGCGTGGTGGCCACGCTGCCTGCCAGGTCGCGCCCCTGGGTGGTGGCGCCAAGCAGCAGGATTTCCGGCTCGTGAGCATTGACCAGATCGGTCAGCCCCTTGGTGAATGGCTCGTTTCTATAATCCTTGAGAATTTCATCCTGCATCAGGTAGCACAAGTCGGCACCGTGATAGAACGCCTCATTGCAGAAGCGACGTGTTTCGTCCCCGGGCGCACCCATCACCACGCCAGCCAGTTCCACGCCCAGCATGTCGGCCAATTTGCGGCCCTCGCCCATCAGTTCCCAGGAGACCGGATGCACTTGCCCGCGTTCGTGTTCGACGAACACCCAAACGCCTTTGTAACCGGCGAGCCGGGGGTCGAGCTCGAATTTCTTTTTACCTTTTTTGACTGGTGCTTCGCTCATGGTTTTTTACTCCTTATGCGCGCCTGGCGATTTCTTTGGCCACCGCCGGAAAGCGGGTAAACATCTTGGCCAGTACGGTATCGGCGATATCCTTGGGATTGCCGCTTTCCACCTCTATCATCTCCGCCGGTTCGGTGTGCGGCGTCGGAGCGAAGACCTTGCTCACCACGGTGGGCGAGCCCTTGAGGCCGATCTTGACGATGTCTTCGTCCGTGATGCCGGCTGTCTCGCGGTTCCACATCTTTACTGGATGGCGCGCGGCACGGAACATGTTGGGCATGGTGGCGAAGCGCATTTCGTTGTTGCCTTCGAGGATGGTGATCAGGCACGGCAGTTTCGATTTGAGTAACTGCACCCCGCCTTCCGCGCGCCGTTCGACGACGATCTGCCCCTCTTTGGGCAACACCGAGGTGACCTTGGAAACGTAGGTCAGCAACTGGAAATCCAGGCGCTTGGCCACTCCAGGGCCGACCTGGGCGGTGTCGCCGTCGATGGTCTGCTTGCCGGTGAACACCATGTCCACCGGCATATTCTTCTGGATCTGGCGGATCGCCGCTGCCAGCGCAAAGCTGGTGGCCAGCGTATCGGCTCCGGCGAAAGCGCGGTCGGTAATCAGGATTGCGTCATCAGCGCCGTAGGACAACGCCTTGCGCAGCGCGCCCTCGGCCTGGGGCGGGCCCATGGTAATCACGGTGACCGTGCCGCCATGCTTGTCCTTGAGGCGCAACGCCTCTTCCAGGGCAAACAGGTCATAGGGGTTGATGATGGCCGGCACCCCCTGGCGCATGATGGTGTTGGTCACCGGATGCACCCGGATCTGCGCGCTGTCCGGAACCTGCTTGATACAGACGATGATATGCATGATTGGCTCCCTTTTACGCCGCCTTGAGGCTGCGCGTCGGCATGGCGTCACGCAGGCTGTCCAGCGATACGGTTTTTATCCCTTCGGCATCGCGGAATACCTTGAATACCTTTTCCTTGACTGCGCTAGAGTTGACGAAATCCTGGTAGGCGCAGACCAGCAGTTCGCGGCACTTTTCCCGCTGCAGCTCCTCGTTCATCTCGCCCAAGCCCTTGGTCTGGCGCATGTACTGGTGGAAACGCTGCAGGATATGCAGGCGGTTCACGTTCACCACTGCCTGGTCGTATTCCAGGTGAAAGAAGTCGAGGAACTCCTCTGCCGAAGCCAGGGTGATCATCTGTTCAAAAAGTGAGTTCATGGTCTTTTCCTTTAGGCCGGCTGGCCCGCTGTTTCCCGATAAAATTGCCTGAGTTCGCTGATCCCGGGTGTGCGCTTGGCCTGACCGGCATAACGACGAATGCGGGCAAGAATAGGTCCCGCCTGCCAATTCTCCACTGGCATACCCAGATCCTCGTAGGCACGCATCACAGCCTTGTTCCCGGAGTGTTTTCCGAGCACCAGATGGTGACTGCGGCCCACTTCAGCCGGATCGATATTCTGGTAATTGGCGCGGTTTTTTATCAGGCCATCCACATGAATGCCGGATTCGTGGGTGAAAACCGCAGAGCCGACGATGCTCTTGTTGGCCGGTACAGCCCGCCCAGAGGCCTGCGCCACAAGTTGTGAAATCTGTGGGAAACGCTGGGCGTCGATGCCACTGTCCATACCGTAAAGATGCTGCAAGGCCATCACCGCCTCTTCCAGCGGTGCATTACCCGCACGCTCTCCCAAACCATTGACGGTGGTATTGATGTGGGTCGCCCCGGCCTTTACCGCCGCCAGAGTATTGGCGGTGGCCAGACCGAGATCGTTGTGCGCGTGCATCTCGATTTCGAGATCGACCGTGCTGCACAAGGAGCGGATCAACTCATGCGTGGAAAATGGGTCCAGCACGCCCATGGTGTCGGCGATGCGAAGGCGGCGCGCACCGGACTCCTGAACGACTTCCGCCACTTGCAAGAGGAAATCCAGATCGGCGCGGGACGCATCCTCGCCGCCGACGCAGACTTCCAGCCCCAGGTCGAGAGCCGCCGGGACAAAGCGGCGGATGGCATTCAGCACCCAAGCACGATCCTTGCGAATTTTGTGCTGGATTTGCAGATCGGAAACAGGGATCGAAAGGTTGGCCATATCCGCGCCGCAATGCTCCATGGCACGCAGATCGTCGGCCTGCATTCGTCCCCACACCATGAGTCCGGCGGGCAGGAACAGGTCGGCAATGGCGCGGATCGTCTCGCGCTCCTCCTCCCCCATCACCGGGATGCCGATTTCCAGCTCCGGTACACCAGCATCGGAAAGCGCCTGGGCAATGGCGATCTTCTCCTCGCTGGTGAAGGCCACCCCGGCGCTCTGTTCGCCGTCCCGCAGGGTCGTATCGTTGATGGTTACCATATTGCATCTCCTTGGCTGACAAGTGTCTGGACTTGATTCAGCAAGGGGCGTGCCAAGTGGACGATAAAATATTTAGTTGATGTTTTTCATATTGTTACGTTTATTTTATCAAAATGGATTGAGTTGTCGTGTTTGCGACAATGTCGCAATGCACTCAAACTAAAATTACCGATCTTCGGGCCCTGCGGATCACGCTGGCGCTCTCCGCCGTCACCAAACCAGTGTAGTGCTTCATTCTGTTTGGAACTTAAGCGGCTGTTGGCACGAATGACTTTCTGCAGGATGTCGTTGGCTTTGGCGGCCCAGATAAAAGGTTTTAGATTCTCATATATGGTGTGCAACGTAACCATAAATGGCGGCGGTGAATTTCGGGACGCTGGTTAAAGACACCGCGGTGCAAGCGCTCGGTGGTAATGTCATGGAAGAAGCGCTCGACCATGTTCAGCCAGGCCGCTGAGGTGGGTGTAAAAAGTGAATATGGAAGCAGGGGTGTTTCTCCAGTCTTTCCTTGTCGCGCTTGCGTTCCTGATCACAATTTTGAAAACAATGAAAAGTGTCCAGATTCCGTGCTGGTCATTAGCTATCTGTCAAAGAGAATTATGATTGAAGAATACCGCCTGCATTGACTTTCGCGCAAAGGTGGAATTGGGCATGATACTGCCATCAGAGAATTCTTCCAGAAACGGTTGAAGAGCATGATTGGATTGATACAGCGCGTCAGCCAGGCGAGCGTGGTGGTTGAGAGCCATACTATGGGGCAAATCGGGCGTGGCCTGCTGGTTCTGGTCGGCGTCGAGAAACATGACGACGAAACAACCGCACAGCGCCTGCTCGATCGCTTGCTGGGTTATCGCGTCTTCCCTGACGCACAGGGCAAAATGAACCTGTCGCTGACAGATATCGGCGGCGAGTTGCTGCTGGTGCCACAATTCACCTTGGCAGCCGATACCCACAAGGGCACCCGTCCCAGCTTTTCCTCCGCCGCATCACCGGAACTGGGCAAGGCCCTGTTTGAAATCCTTGTGGCAGCGGCACGGGAATGCCATCCCAAAGTCGCGACCGGGGTGTTCGGCACAGACATGAAGGTGAGTCTGGTCAACGATGGCCCAGTGACTTTCTGGCTTCAGGTAGGGGCATCATGAAACTGGGCATTGACTTGGGAGGCACCAAAATCGAGATCATTGCGCTCGATGATGAAGGCGTGGAGATCTTGCGCCGGCGTGTACCCACGCCCCGTGGGGACTACACCGCCACATTGCAGGCGATTGCCGACCTGGTTCAGGGAGCAGAGCGAGAGCTGGGGCAACGCGGGTCTGTGGGCATCGGCACGCCCGGCGCCATTTCCAGGGCAAGCGGCCGACTCAAGAACTCCAATTCGGCGCACCTCAACGGGCAAGCGATTCTCCAGGATCTGGAAGCCCTGCTGCGGCGCCCGGTAAAAATCAGCAATGACGCCAACTGTTTTGCGCTTTCCGAAGCCACGGACGGGGCTGCCGCAGGTGCTGCGGTGGTGTTTGGCGTGATTATCGGCACCGGCACTGGTGCCGGTATCGTGGTCAACGGGCAGATTCTGACCGGAGCCAACAGCATCGCCGGAGAATGGGGGCATAACCCGTTACCCTGGCCGGAAGCGCAAGAACTCCCCGGCCCGGAATGTTACTGCGGCCGCCGGGGTTGCATCGAAACCTTTCTCTCCGGGCCAGGCATGACGAAGCTGCATCACCACGAGACGGGCGAAACCCTGAGCCCCGAGGAAATCGCGGCGAGGGCGGAGGCCGGTGATGCCGCCTGTGAACGCAGCCTGCAAAGCTATGAGAACCGACTGGCGCGTTCCCTAGCGCACGTCATCAACATCCTCGATCCGGATGTCATCGTTCTGGGGGGCGGGATGTCCAATATAGAGCAACTGTACACCCGTGTTCCCGAACTCTGGGGACGCTGGGTGTTTTCCGATCGTGTGGATACCCGGCTGGTACGACACCGGTTCGGCGATTCCAGCGGTGTGCGCGGCGCGGCGTGGCTATAGGGCTTCACTTTTTGCCCCTTTGAGGGGCTAACAAAAATAAACCCCCGGCTTTGCCGGGGGTAACTTAATTCCAAGGCGTATCAGCTCGGAAAGAAGTGGCCCCGTTCGTTTGAACAGTAGCCGGAGTTTTTTAAGTGGAAACTCTGCTGATTCTCACGCTGCCAGTTTAACCGTCGGCAGCATCACGGCATAAGCCTCATCCGGTGTTTTCCTGTCCATGCTGAGCTTGCAGCCCTGTTCCTTGACGGCCTGCACGAACTCATGCGCAGTGAACTGGCTGCCTTGATCGGTGTTCACAATCTCCGGCCTGCCGTGGCGATTGAACGCCTCTTGCAGCACATCGCCGCATGACAGGCTTCCAGCGTGATGGCGACCTTCGCTGCCAGTACCTTGCGGCTGGCCCAGTCCACCACGGCGGTGAGGTAGACGAACCCTTTGGCCATCGGGATGTAGGTCGTATCCAGCGCCCAAACCTAGTTGGCGCGGTTGATGTTCAGACCGCGTAACAGGTAGGGATAAACTTCATGGCCGGGGTGCTTCTTGCTGGTGCCGGGCTTCCTGTATAGCGCCTCAATGCCCATGCGCGCCATCAGCGTGCCAACGTGCTTGCGCCCAACCTTGAAACCCTCCCGATTGAGCTGGTCGCGCAGCATCCGCGCGCCCATGAACGGGTGCTCCAGGTGCAGTTCGTCGATGCGGCGCATCAGCGCCAGATCGGCGGTGCTGACCGGTTTGGGCAGATAATACAGCTGCCCCGGCTGATGCCGGCCAGCTGGGCCTGGCGGCTGATCGAAAGTGCGTGGTGGCCGTCTATCATCGTTTTGTGCTCAGCAATCCCACCTTGGTGAGCGCGCTTTCTAAAAAATCATTCTCCAGCGTCAGTTGCCCAATCTTGGCGTGCAACACCTTCAGATCAACAGGGGGTGACGCCGGTGCGGCGCCGCTGCCAAACACGTCGGCGGCTCGCTCGCTGAGCTGCCGTTTCCACTCCGCAATCTGGTTGGGGTGCACTTCAAACCGCTGCGCCAGCTCGGCCAGCGTCTTGTCGCCGGCCATCGCTGCCAGTGCCACTTTGGCTTTGAACACCGCTGAGTGTGTCCGTCTCGCTCTTTTTGCCATCTTCTGCTCCATATCAAAGCCCCGCAGGGGCCATCAAAAGGTAGCAGATTCTCCACTTATCAGCTTGTTCAGATTTCCGGGGCCACTTCTCTGTTCTGGAGTAACCATGAGAAAATATGTAGCCGCGCCATAGCGCAAGACGATGGGAAATTTGTCGTTCTGGGGATGGTGATCGTCGCTGCCATCGTGTCTCTCGGCTCAATCGTGGCAGAACTTGCCGTGGTCAAGGATATGCACGGCATGCTTCGGTATGTACACATCACACTCGCTGTGCTGACTATCCTGGCTTCATGGTCATTTACTCAAGTGATGTTTGCGCTGCATTATGCACATGACTTCTATGTCGCTAAAGAATGCGGCAATCCAGGCGGGCTGGAATTCCCCAATCTGACTGCGCCAGATTATAGCGACTTTCTGTATTTTGCCTGTGTGATAGGAACCTCTGGTCAGACGGCTGACGTAAGTTTCACTAGCAGAGCGATGCGTCGAACAGGGCTAGTACACTGCGTCTTGGCATTCTTTTTCAATGTCACTTTGGTGGCTTTGACCATTAATATTGCGTCTGGCTTGATATGAGCACGCAATCGATGGCGGTGGAATTGAAAGAAAAATGTGGGGGAAGGACGCTGCCGTAACGGCAAAATAGTCCAATGTTAGTCCTCCCGAAGAGGCGGAAGAAGGCGATATCTGGACATCTGAGATTACAGCTTAGTTCTTGTAAGCTTCGACCGGAACGCTGGTTTTGACTTCATCGCCGACCGCCGGGATGTATTTTGTCATCCCGAAATCGGAGCGTTTGAGGACTGCGGTGACATCGCCGCCGCACATAGGTTTCTTGTTCATCGGGTTGGCACCGCACTGGAAACCTTTCACCTCAACCTTGAGGGGCTTGGTCACCCCGAGCATGGTGAATTGCCCTTCCGCCGCAACAACCTTGTTGCCTTCGAAAATCAGTTTGTCCGACTTGAAGCTCATGGTCGGAAATTGCTTTACGTTAAACAAACCCTCGTCGGACAAATGGGCCACCCAGGACTTCGACCAGGGCGCCGAGCCCATGTCAAGCGATGTGGTGTCGATCGTGAAGTCGACGCTACCCTTCTTGGCGGTGATGTCGAGCGTAACTTTGCCGCTCGTCTTGTTGAAACGGCCGCGTTGAGTCGTGAAACCCAGGTGACCGATTTCAAAATTCGCGGCGGTATATTCGGGATCAATGGTATAGCTGTCGGCAGCGAACACCGGCGCGACCAGGAAGCTCGATACTGCAAAAGCGGCTAAATGTCTTTTCATGAAAACCTCCGTTGCGAATGCTTGTCGGGACCGGCGGGCCGGAGGCGACAGAACCCCATCATTTATCGTTGGGAAACGCCTGCATATAGCCAGCCACGGCTTCCATTTCCTGATGGGTCAGCAAGTGCGTGATCTGCTTCATCGGCGTACCCGGCCGCCCCTCGGTTTCCTGGAACACATGCAGTTGCTTCACCAGATAGTCTTGGTGCTGATTCGCCAGTCGCGGGAAGCTCGCGATGCCCTCGGCTTTGGGCCCATGGCAAGCAAAGCAGGGAGCGGTTTCCTTTGCCGGGACCCCATTCTCGAAAATATCCTTGCCGGTAGCCATTTGCTGCGCATCGACCGGGGCGTTGGGCTGCGGAACCTGCATGGCGAAGTAGTCAGCGAGTCCCTTGATTTGATCGTCGGTGAGGCTGCGGCTTATCCCCCACATGTATTCAAAGCCGGCCGGATCGGAACGCTGGTGGCTCCTGAAGTTCTCCAACTGGGCGACGATGTAGGCTTGCTGCTGGCCGGCGAGCCGCGGGAAATTGGGCGATACCGAGTTGCCGTCGACTCCATGGCAGTTCGAGCAGACCTGAACGGCGGTCACCGCCGGGGGGACATTCGGGTTAGCGAGGTCACGCGAGCGATCGAGGTTGGTGCAAGCCGACCCGACGGTTGCCAGCGCCAAAACTAAAGTTACCGGAATTCCTTTCATCATGATCTCCAAAGATCGCAATGCTTAAATTCGAATTAGGTGTCGTTCTCTCTACCCGGCCGGCGCGTCAGTACGCGCCCCAGACGTAGAAGAAAATTGAGTTGTTGTCGCTGGCGTTGCGGCCGGTACCGTCATAATCGCTCGACGAACCGTTGAACTGGTTCCACTTGTAGTACTGCAGCCCGACCCGGACGTACTGGACCGGCATCCAGAACACTTCCGGGACCCAGAGGCGTGAATCAGGGGTGTTCGTGGGGGTGCCGTACCCTGAATCCGGACTTCCCTTGACGCTGGTGTAGGCGAGGGAGGCGCCGTACTTTGCCTGGTAAACGTAGGTCAGCTTCATCCTCAGGTAATCGACTGTGTTGGATGCGTTGTCAAACCCACCGATGTAGTTGGGGTTGTCAGTGTTCCACAACTCGTCGGCGTAACGCTGTTTCTCCTTCGTGTAGCTGAACATCGCGGTGACCGCGTGGGGGTCGAGGATATACTGGTACTGTCCATCGATCCCCACATCGCGGAAACGGACGGTCGGACCGCTGGTATCCGGGGCGTTG
>Ga0334722_10006004_pt1 | contig 12125 bp, 9 predicted proteins | sample C3_bottom_MG_FD_207210 | JGI IMG/M metagenome (GOLD analysis project Ga0334722, IMG submission 207210) | Sediment microbial communities from Yellowstone Lake, YNP, Wyoming, USA - C3_bottom | ecosystem: Environmental > Aquatic > Freshwater > Lake > Sediment | place: USA: Wyoming | collected...
AACTTGTTATCAAAAACCATAAACCATGCGCTGCTATCGGAAAAAGGGACACTCCTTGGATAATTACCTGAACCCGAAGTTGATCCGAATATTTCAGGCTGGTTATCATCATCTATATCTTCCATTTTTGGATCCAATAGAATTGACCCTGAAAACTGGCTGGAAATAAGGGTTTTATGTACTAAATCAAATGAATACAATTTCCTGGGACCAAGCTGGTAATATGAGGAGATATCAAAATAAAACTCTCCGTGATTATCATTATTCTGGTCATACAATCCAATTGGATAAAGAACTGCTGAGACTTCACCGTTTTTATAACCTATTTTCGTTATAAAAACTCTTTCAAGCAATAAACCCTTAGGCTCGAGGAGTTCCTTCACATTCAGGAAAAGAGAATCCTGTTTGTGAGTAAAAATATAGACCTCCTGAAAATGATCGTTATCATAGTCACCGAAATATATCTTTGATATTTCAGGATTCAAACTGTCTGCAAAATTCCACTGATCAATAAACAGATCATCAAAAGTTTTAGCAACTAAAAAATAGTAAGGCGATCCTCTATGGGTGTATACTGTTTCAGATATGCCATCTGAATTCAGATCCGAATAAGTAAATAATCCTTTTGAAGTTATTCCTTCTGTTATTTTTAAATCATATTCGGAAGTTAATGGTGTTATAAAAAACAGTGTTACAACTGCCGGTATAATAGCCAGGAACCATGGAGAATATATGATTCTCTTATAAATGGTGCTGTGCTTCATCCATTAAATCATTTCCAGTTCCTTAAGATGATTACGAGGGATCTTCACTGTTACAGACTCCCCGTTATTGAAAAGGGTAACAGTACTTTGCCGTCTGTCGAGAAGTGTGATGTATTCAAGATTCAATATAAGAGAACGTCCTAACCTGATAAATTTCACTTCAGGAAGCATATCTTTCATTTTACCAATGTTCATAGAACATAAAAGCTCTTTTTCACCTGTATATATTAAGGTATAATTGCCATCAGCCTTACAACAGAGGATATTTTCAGGATTTACAAAAAGCGTCCCGGTTCTTGTTGTCACCTTTACCCTTCTTATCGTATCGGATATCAGTTGATGGGCTGCCGGTGGCAAACCGGGTAATGATTCCATCCTGGAAGAAATATATTTCTGTATACACTGCTTAAGTTCTTTCCGGTTCACTGGTTTAAGTAAATAATCGAAGGCCTGGTTCTTTATAGCCTTCAGCGCATATTGTTCATAAGCAGTGACAAAAACAATCCCGGGTCGTCCATTCCTGTGGCTCATCTCTGAAAGGAAATCGAATCCGTCCATTTCAGGCATTTTAATGTCGAGAAAAATCATATCCGGATCAAATTCTTTCAGGAGCGAATGTGCAGATGATACAGATTGAGCAAGCCTCAGATCATCAAACAGATGAGTCTCATCAAGCAGCTTCCTGAGCAGTTTTCTTGCTCCTTCCTCATCGTCCACTATGAGTGCCCTTAGTCTGGATTCCATAAGTGTAAATTTCGACTTTCTCTGCTTAAAAGTACAAAAAGTTGTTATAATCAAGTACCTGATGTTATTTTTTTATCACTGAATAATCATATTTTTGCTGACACTAACTTAAATTCAAAATTCCTGAAAAATGAAAGTTGATATAAACCACAGGGCAGCCGACAATATCCGTATACTCTCGATGGCAATGGTAGAAAAAGCCAAATCAGGCCATCCGGGAGGCGCTATGGGTGGCGCCGACTTCATTCACATACTGTTTTCAGAATTCCTTAATTTCGATCCTTCAGATCCGGAGTGGATAAACCGCGACAGATTCTTTCTTGATCCCGGACATATGTCGCCAATGCTTTATTCAATCCTCACACTTACAGGTCATTTTAAACCGGAAGAGCTTAAAAGTTTCCGTCAATGGGGAAGCCCCACACCAGGACATCCGGAACTTGATGTCATGAGAGGTATCGAGAACACTTCAGGTCCTCTCGGGCAGGGACATACAATGGCTGTAGGAGCAGCAATAGCTGAAAGATTCCTTGCAGCCAGGTTTGGTGAACTGTTTGCGCACAAAACATATACCTTCATTTCGGATGGCGGAATACAGGAAGAGATATCACAGGGAGCAGGACGCATTGCAGGATACCTCGGACTGAACAACCTGATAATGTTTTACGACTCGAATGACATTCAGCTCTCTACTGAAACAAAAGCAGTTACAATTGAAGATACTGCCATGAAGTACACAGCCTGGGGTTGGAAAGTAGTAACTATTGATGGAAATGATCATGACCAGATCAGAAAAGCGCTGAGGGAAGCTAATGCTGAGAAGAATAAACCTTCACTTATAATTGGAAAAACAATTATGGGTAAAGGGCTTCTCGACAAGGATGGAAAAAGTTTTGAAAGGAAAACATCAACACACGGAATGCCTGTAAGTGAGGCAGGCGGATCTTTCGAAAAGTCACTTGAAAACCTTGGAGGCAGCATAAGTGATCCTTTCATCATTTTTGATGATGTAAAGACGCTTTATGGTAATGTTTTAAAACTTAAAACGAAAACAGCTTCCGAATGGAAAGATAAGAAAAAGGCATGGGCAGAAAAAAATGTTGATCCCGACCGGAAACTGCATGATTTCTATGCCGGAAATCTTCCTGAAATAGACTACAAATCAATACAACAGAAAGAAGGATCAGCAACCAGGGCGGCATCTGCAACTCTTCTTGGTATTTATGCAACGAAGATTGAAAATATGGTGGTTGCATCAGCCGACCTTGCAAACTCCGACAAAACAGACGGGTTCCTTAAAAATAGCCGGCCTTTTACTAAAGGTGATTTTACAGGTGCATTCCTTCATGCTGGTGTTTCCGAACTCACAATGGCAGCAATAATGAATGGAATGGCGCTTCATGGAGGTGTTATTCCTGCCTGCGGAACATTCTTTGTATTCTCCGATTACATGAAACCGGCTGTCAGACTGGCCTGCCTGATGGGGCTGCCTGTAAAATACATCTGGACCCATGATGCTTTCCGCGTAGGAGAAGATGGCCCGACACACCAGCCCGTTGAACAGGAGGCACAAATACGGCTTATGGAGCATCTTAAGAATCACCACGGTGAGAACAGTATGGTTGTTCTGAGACCTGCTGATTCTGCCGAAACAACTGTAGCCTGGAAAATGGCTCTTGAGAATAGGAAAACGCCTACTGCACTCATACTTTCACGACAGAACATTAAAGATCTTCCCTCGGAAACCGGAAGCAGGTTTAACGATGCTTTAAATTCTGATAAGGGTGCTTATATAGTTCAGGATTGCAAAGGAAACCCTGATATAATTCTTATTGCCAGCGGTTCTGAAGTTTCAACTCTTGTTGAAGCAGCCGGACTCCTTATAAAAGATAATCTGAAAGTCCGTATTGTATCAGCGCCATCAGAAGGATTATTCAGAAATCAGCCCGATAGTTACAAGAAATCGGTAATCCCTGATAATGTTCCGGCGTTTGGACTAACAGCAGGATTATCAGTGACTTTACAAGGACTGGTTGGTCCAAAAGGTATTGTCTGGGGAATGAACAGCTTTGGTTATTCTGCACCTTACAAGACTCTCGATGAGAAGTTTGGATTCACTGCAGAAAATGTTTATAAACAGGTAATTGGGTATATAAAGTCGTGGAGATGATTTTCTTTTATACATTTGCGACAAATTTTTAGAAATGCAACACGATATAAAACCAGGGGTGAAGGGACTGATATTTGATCTGGATGGCACCCTGGCGGATACAATGCCATATCATTATGATGGATGGAAACAAGCCTGTGAAAAATTTGGAGCTACCATAAATCCCGAATTCCTCAGGAAACATACCGGTAGTCCGGGATGGATAATAGCAAGGGAGATCATAAAAGAAAATAATTTAGAAGGCATTGTAACTGCTGACGAGATAATTGAAGAGAAACTGAAGGTGTTTTATGCCCAGCAGAAATATGTAAAGGCTATTGATCCTGTCGCAAATATTGCAAAAAAATATCATGGAATCCTGCCAATGGCAGTTGGAACAGGAGGTCACAGGCAGGCAGTTGAAAGAACACTTGAAGTCACTTCTCTCAGACAGTACTTTGATATAATTGTCACTGCCAATGATGTGGAAAATTTTAAACCACACCCCGAGACATTCCTGAAATGTGCCGAATTAATGAATGTTGATCCTCAGTATATCGAAGTATTTGAAGACGGGGAACTGGGAATAGAAGCAGCTCTCGAAGCCGGAATGATCGTTACAGATGTAAGAGAATGGTACGAATCGAACTGGTAAAAATCAGATACCTGCAATTTCAATAATAGCTTCAACCCATTTGTCATCATCATTAAGACTGCTGACAAGATCGAGCTTTTCTCCGCCTGAGGATCTGAACAACTCCTGGTATTCCTCTCCTATTTCCACAATTGTTTCGAGGCAGTCAGCAGCAAATGAAGGAGCTGCTACCAGTACTCTTCTTTTTCCGGAAACAGCAAGTTCCTTCAGCAAATCATCTGTAAACGGACCCAGCCATCCGTCAGACATCCGCGATTGAAATGAAGTTGAGAACGTGGTGGATTCCAAACCAAGCTTCCCTGATAACAGCCTTGTTGTTTCGTAACAAGCTGCTTTATAACATAATTTACATGATTCCGGGAACTCTTTTTCACACGTACAGCTTTTGCAATCGATGGCCGGATGGTTTTTCTGAACCTGCTTTAAAGGCAATCCATGGTATGAAAATACAATATGGTCGTACTCTGAAACATCAAATTTACCAATCTGGCTCACTACAGAATCGATATACAAAGGATGTGAATAGAACTGGCCTTGAAATTTAACTTCCGGAATAACCTCCCATCCCTTCATCTGATTCATAATGAATTCATTGACCGAGCCTGTTGTTGAAGAAGCATAATGGGGAAATAACGGAAAGAATATTACCTGTTCCGGGGAAATTCTCTTTATTTGTTGCAGTATATCTTTTAAAGAGGGATTTCCGTACCTCATGGCCCCTGATACAAGATATTCATCACCAACCCTGCGCTGGAGCTTTTCAACAAGATTATTCAGATGGTAACGCAATGGAAAACCGTTTTCATTCCAGATTTTAAGATATTTCTTTGTTGACTCAGGCGCTCTGAATGGCACTATTATTAAATTCACCAGAATCTTCCCTGCCAACCACTGCAAATCGATCACCCTTCTGTCATTAAGAAAATCAGACAGAAATTTTCTGACATAGTGCACTTCAGCTTTGTCAGGTGTTCCGGTATTAATAATAACAAATATCTTTTTCGTCATAATCTGCTGTCAATCAGAGAATCAGCTATCTTCTTAGCCTGTTTAACCCTGTCGGCCATTCCAATACCGTCACGAATATTTCCGGCAAGTATCAAGCCGGGAAATTTCTTTTCGATAGTATTAATTGCATCAAGTCGTTCCCCCGACGATTTTTCATATTGAGGAATAGCATGTGTATACCTGTAAATTTTGAGAAGATCAGGTTTATTACTGTTGTTCAGTGTACTCTCAATTTCGCCCAGGACTATGCCTATTATCTGATCATCTGTCATTTTTATTAAACCGGAATTTTTAATCCCTCCAAGGAATACTGAAAGCAAAGCTCCTCCTTCAGGAGCTCTTCCCTTAAATATCGCAGAAGGGAATAAAATTCCAAGAATGTTCCTTTTTTCCTTTGTGGGCACAAGCGCTCCAAATGCATCAAGAGGAAATCCGTCCCATTTCTTAAACCCTACAGCAGCCTGCACAACTCCGGCATATTCAAGCCCGAGCATCGGGGATAATAACTCAGAAGGAAGGAATGGTAAAAGTTCAGGTAGATTATAGCCTCCGATCGTGGAAACAACTTTATTTGTTTTTATGCTAACAGTCTGATTATCATGTGTTAAATAATTAACAATAAAGCCATTCCCATCTGTTTCTATACGTATGTTTTTTGCTCCGCATACAATGTTAGACGATCCTGTATCATCAGCCAGCGCTTTTATTAAATTTCCAAGCCCCCCATCTGCTGAGAACACCTTTTTGGTAACCTTTTTATCATCTTCTGATTTAGGTTCGCGGCTTTTTTTAATTGTGCCTTTGATGAAACTGCCGTAATTATGTTCGAGGGCATAAAGTTTCGGAAGAGCATATCTGGTAACCAGCCTGGAAGGATCGCCTGCATATATGCCTGAGATGAAAGGATCAACTGCATAATCGAGATAGCTCCTGCCAAGTCTCCTTACAACCATATCAGCAACCGATTCATCGGGATCGCTTCCGGGCTTTCTGAAAGGTTCACCCAAAATCCTGAATTTGTCTTTCAAAGTGAAAAGTGGTGTTGAAACAGCTGAGAACAACCCTGATGGAAGGGCCTGCCATTTACCGTTCTTCATCACATAGCGTTTTTCCGCTCCTTTATTGGCGATGCTTATGGAACATTTATCTTTCAGGTCTTCAAAAATGGTTACAAGTTCAAAAGACGAAAGTACACCGGTATTTGGGCCTGTCTCAAAAATAAATCCATTCTCCGAAACAGTATTTATTACTCCGCCAGGTTTGTCAGATTGCTCAAGTATAAGCGGGGATCTGCCACTTTTCTTAAGAAAATGAGCAAGTGATAATCCAGTAAGTCCGGCGCCTATGATTACAATTTCAGAATCTTTTGTTTCCATTTTATTAAACTGGTTTTGAATATGTTTGAATTTTTTCCTTGTATTCCCTGTCAAGTGATGCAGCAATATTGCGGATGAAGAAAGTACCTGTTTCAGTTACTTCTATCCTGTCACCCGAATATGTAATAAGCCCATCATTATCAAGTCCCTGAAGTGCTTTATCGTCTATTTTAATGGCACTGCCAAGGATCGCGGCAGAGATATTAAATTCATCTGCAATTTTTGAGAAGCTGACTTTTTTATTGCACATTACTTCTGTTATTACAGCTCTGGCAATCTTTTGTTCGTCAGAAAGTATGCATCCTCTTTCAACCGGCAGCTTTCCGCTTTTTATATCTGAAATATAATCTTTGATCTCTTTGCGGTTCTGTGAATAACCCCCTTCGAGCTGGCTTATTGCAGTCACACCGAAAGCATAAACCTGTCCGGTGGTTTTCCTGGTGCAGTAACCCTGAAAATTCCTGTGAAGAGTACCTTCTCCAAGCGCGATGAAAAGGTCATCAGTGGGAAGTACAAAATGGTCGAGACCTATAGGTTCATATCCTGATTTTTTCAGCAGGTCATATGCAGAAAGGAACATATTGGTTTTGTTTTCAGCAGAAGGGAGACCCCTCTTTTCAAGAATTAGCTGGTGTTTCTTCAGCCATGGTACATGGGCATAAGAAAATGTAACAAGCCGGTCAGGTCTGATATCAGCAGCTATCTGCATCGTTCGTGTGAACGAGGAAACACTCTGTCCGGGTAAACCATAAATGAAATCAAAATTAACACCTGCATTTCCGCTTTCCGATTTTATATAAGCAACCAGTTCAGAAGGCGGGATTGCTGAAGGCTGGCGATTAACCTTACGAAGTATTTCGTGATCAAAGTCCTGGATGCCAAGACTGAACCGGTTGAATCCTGCATCTATCAGATTATCAATATACTTCTTATCTAGATATGCCGGATTGCATTCTATAGCTATCTCGGGATTATCAATAAATTTAAACTCAGAAAAGAGATAATCGTTCAGTTTCCGAATTGATGAAGCATCAATTGAATTAGGAGTTCCGCCGCCATAATGAACCTGTGACACGAGTCTTTTCCTGTCGATATGCTGTGAAACCATCTCTATCTCTTTCCTTAATGCATCAAGATATGGTTCTACCATATTCCCGTTGCCTATTGAGCAGGCATTACATCCGCAGTAGAAACATATCTTCTCACAGAACGGTATATGTATATAGATAGCAATATTCTCAGGCTTTCCTGAATTTGAGCTCTTTAAAATCTGCAGATAGTCATTATCTGAAAAAGTATCTTTAAAATGATTTGCAGGCGGGTAACTGGTATACCGCGGTACAGGGACATTATACTTATTGAGAAGCTCTTCAGAAATCTTCATTTACATAGTTTTTTGGAAGTGAATAAAATAAAATCACCATTGTAACAAGACAAAGCAGAATTTCGACACCGAAAAGTCCCGTATAGCCTATCATATCTCCTGCTTTCCCGCTGAAAACGGCAATGATAAGGCTGCTCAGGTGAGTAATCACTATCTGAATTGTAAAATCAGTACCCTCACGTCCTTTCCTTACAATATCCATCGAAGTTGTATAAATAGCAACTGTTGAGAGTCCGTAAGATCCCCACAACATAGCAATTGCTGCATAAATTGCAAAAACAGAAGGTACGGACAGGCTCATGAACCAGAAAAATATTGCTGTGACAAGGCTGGCAGCCAAAAATATATACATCGACACCGTTCTCCCTATCTTCCTGACAATTAATCCGCCTGCCAGGGCAGAGACTGATCCGATTGATGTACCGAATATGCCCGACATAAAGCCTATCTGTTTTACGTTATATCCAAGATCGACCAGGTAAGGCTTAAGCATTGTCAGGATTCCGATAATGCCTGAGTAGTAAAAGATCAGTATAAGCACTCTTTTGTGTTTTCCTTTTTCGGAAAAGAATCTGTAAATATCAGCCATTGTCACACTGCTCTTTTTCTCACCCTCACCTGATACCGGCTTCCGATAAACCAGGAGAGGTAATATTGCAAACATTACAAATGCAGCAAGAATAAACAGCAGATTGGTCCAGCCAAAATAGTGGTATGCAATAAGCAGGACGCCGGTACCGAAAAGACTTCCAACAAAGCTTCCGGCAGACTGCATGCTGTTTCCAAGACCACGCTCTGATGGTTTAAGCTGAAGAATTGCAAAAATATCAACAGCAATATCCTGTGTTGCTGAAGCAATAAATGCTATGACCATCAATATCACTATCAGCTTGAAATCAGTCTGAAGGTCAAATAATCCGATACTGACAATTACAATAGCATAAAAAATCTCAGAAAATATTATCAGTGATCTTATTTGTTTGGTTGACCTGGCGTTATTGTCAACAAGAGGAGCCCATAGAAACTTGAAAATCCACGGCAATTTGACCAGCTGAAGCAGGCCTATCGATTCAAGCGAATATTTCTCCTGCCGCATGATAACTGGTATCACGGTGGAAAAAAAGCTCATCGGTATTGACTGGGCAATATAAAGGCTGAATAATACGGGAAATTTTAACCAGTTTTTTTCCTTCATCTGCTAGAATTTAAAAGATAAGTTCATTCCAATCTGGGCTGGTTTTCCTGTTTGAACATATTTGTTTCCCAACGCTTCAAAATAGAATGCTGCGTAATCAGTATTAAAGATGTTTTTAGCCCACAAATCAAATTGCAAAGTTTTTCTAATCAGTGATATCTTAGCATCAAGCAGTCCATAGAAATCCTGCTTTTGTGAGTTTTCCTCATTCCAGTATATTTCACCATTGCCTCTGTAGATAGCATTAACCCTGATAATGTCAATAAGGTGGGAACCATTGATTTTAATTGTTTTAACTGCCTGCAGAGAGAGAGTATGACGAGGAACATACGGCAGATAGTTACCGTTATAATTAGTGGTCGTATTGACAACATAAGATAAGAATTCAGCATTAGTATAACCGTATGCAAGAGTAAATTCATATCCCTTGATTGGCAAAGTTTTTAACGAAAGCTCTCCTCCACGGCTGGCAGAATGACCTGCATTTTTAAGCATTGATCCCTTTCCGCTTGGAACTGTCTGATAAATCTGCTGGTCCCTCCAGTCAATATAGAATAGTGCCAGGTCGGCATAAAGCATGTTTTTGATCATTGGAGTCTTAATGCCAATCTCATAGTTCCAGCTGTACTCAGGTTTGAAAGTAAGATCCTCAGGTCGTTCAAAAGTTGAATTGAAACCGCCGGTCTTATACCCTCGTGCAATAACAGCATAGAGATTGCTCTGTTTTATTTTATAATTTAATGCAAACCTCGGAATCAATTCAAGAGAGTTCAGCGAAGGGTATATTGTGTCGGCAAGAAGCGCCTCCTTACCTTTTAAAGTACGGTCATAAGTATAATGAAGCTGGTCCTCTTCAGAGTCAAGCCTGATGCCGGCAGTGACTGAAAGGTTTTTAATCAGGAAGTCAGAAAAAGTTGATTGATGAAAGAAGGCATACCCGTCAATTGTATGATCATATTTTTTCACATAACTCAACTTTTGCTTATAAACATTTGCATCAACTTCATTGTCAAATCCCTGGTAAAAACCATAAGCTCCGAATAACCACTTATATCTCCTGTTCTCCTTCGATTTCACTATTACTTCCTGTGAAAGCATATTTTGCTTTTGAGTCTGAACTATATAATAGAGGGAATCAGGAGTAAAATCCTGATCAATTCCCTGGTAATCATCCAGATATTGATATGAAGTAGTTGCAGTCAGATCAAATTTATCTCCTGAATACCTTACAAGCATTGCATCTGAAAAGAGATTCCTGTCATATAAGCTATACTGGTTATAGTTTATCGGTTCGGCAACATTTAATGAGTCGTTATAGATTGCATAAGGGTATCCTCCCTGCCTGCTGATTTCCATACCGGCAATATTCTCAATTGTAAGTCTGGATGAGACTTCATAGATCAGCCGGGCGCGTGCTCCGTAGGAATTCATTTTATCGACCTTTGTTCCTGTATAAAGATTTGTAAAAAATCCGTCATTATGTATGTAATTCATTGCCAGGGAATAGGCGAATTTACTACCTGCTTTTCCATAATGGCTCGCATTAAGAGAGTATGTACCATAATTGCCTGCCGAAATGTTCACGTTTGATCCTGTATAATCCATTGGGGATGTAGTCAGAATGTTAACAATTCCGCCCATAGTATTCCTGCCGAAAAGAGTTCCCTGAGGTCCGCGCAGCACCTCAATACGTTTAATATCAAAGAAATCAAAATCAAATGCTGCTTTTTCAAAATATGGCACATAATCAACATACAACCCCACAGATGGAGAATTGATCCTGGATCCAATTCCCCTGATATAGACCGGAGATGTAAGTTTGGATCCATAATCAGGCATATAGAAATTGGGGGCCATTGAAGAAATGTCACTCAGCGAATGGACTTCATTCTCAACAAGGTTGACTGATGAGATAACCGAAACAGATGCAGGTATAGATTTGTAGGTAACATTGTCCTTGGAGGCCTTAATTACAATTTCTCCAAGCTCTACCATCTTTTTGAGTGCACTGTCAGCAGAAGTAGTTGCCTCCTGAGAAGCAACCACCTGGGATATGGCAATGAGAAATATCAATAAAATCTTTAAATATTTTTTCATGTCTTTAGTTCTTAAATCTTCCTGAGTAAGATTAGATTATAAACCTTCGTCAGTCAATTATTTACTTCTTGTGACTTTTATAAGTAAGATCTTTATCAGATCAGAATCACTGGCAGCAATAATAATGTAAGGGTTAAATAAGTTGAACAGGAAAACTGCAAAGCATTTATAATAAATGCCTTCAATCAGCCATAATTTTCATGTCAGCTGACAGACGGAGGAGGCCGTGAAAACAATGAGAAATCCGGAGAAATCGAATTTAACTCCAGATCTTTTTGATAATAATGGATATTATAATACGGGAGAATCGGTGCAAATCCGTAAAATTTTACGGGTTTTACATTTCCCTTTTCATTTGACAGACTTACTAATTTGTAGTAATCAACTGATTTACTGCCAATAGCCTTATCAGCATATTTTACACTGGCTGCAGTGATTTCGGAGACGGATATTTCTTTCGTCCTGTTGACAGCACATAATCCGAGGTAGAGCATATATAATGCACCTATGATTAAAAGCGGCAACTGTGTTAAAAATGAACCGAAAGGAAACATCTGTTAATAATTTCACGCAAATTAAAGCATAAAATATTAACAAGTGAAATTTTATTGATATTTAACTAATAAAATTTGATGCTATTAATCATATAGCCTCATAAACAGAAATAAAACAGAGCATTAACAATCAATTCAGAATATCCCTGAAAATGATCTCCTTTTAAAGCTTAAGGGTATTGCTCTGTATTATCTGTTA
>Ga0334722_10006005_pt1 | contig 12123 bp, 5 predicted proteins | sample C3_bottom_MG_FD_207210 | JGI IMG/M metagenome (GOLD analysis project Ga0334722, IMG submission 207210) | Sediment microbial communities from Yellowstone Lake, YNP, Wyoming, USA - C3_bottom | ecosystem: Environmental > Aquatic > Freshwater > Lake > Sediment | place: USA: Wyoming | collected...
CCTTCTTTTTCTGATATTTTAATTTGGTTGCCATTCCTCCCCTTATATGCCTTTCCGCCTTATTTACCTCCAAAACCTCCTTAACCTTTTTAAACATCTCGTTGTTTATTTTTGGAAGCCGCTCCACCATATCTTTATGAACGGTGCTCTTTGATACTCCGAAGGCCTTCGCAGCATCCCTGACGGTGGCTTTATTTTCTATAATGTAATTGGAGATGTTTAAAACCCTTTCTTCAATATAGTCCTTCAATAATATCCCCCTCTCTTTGAGCCTGTTCTTTACTATTTATATGCGAGGAGGAATTTAACTATAACGAGAATAAGTAAAATAAAATAGAGCACCTTTTTGGTGCCCTACTTAAAATATTTCTTAGGATCTGCGTGTTTTCCGTCAATTAAAAGTTCAAAATGGAGGTGTGGAGGGTCTTCGATTTCGAAATTGGCTGAGGTTCCGACCTCACCTATTATGTCGCCTGCTTTTACCGTCTGACCTTGATTGAGTTTAATACCGTCCTTTAAGTTTCCGTATATGGTTTTTATTTTGCCGTTTGAAATCATAACCGTATTCCCTATCCTCGGGTCTTTATATATTTTTTCAACGGTTCCCGAAATGGCGGCTTTTACCGGAGTTCCTTCGGCCGCCTGAATATCAATACCGTAATGGGTGGTCCACTCCTTGAGGGTTCTGGAATAGACAAGGGTATCCGATGAATAGTCCATGGATATATTTCCCTCTAAAGGTTTTAATAGGGCAACGGTTGCCTGGCTTTCGGAATTTTTGGCGGAAGTTTTTGTGGTCTTAAAAGAGGACGGTTTCTGGACCTGCTGAGGACTTCCGCTTTCCACATCCTTTACGACAATTTTTGGCTGGTTCTCCTTCATGGTCTCCTGAATATAGGATTTATCTTGGTTGTCTACCGGATTCTCCTGGACAATTTTTGCTTCATCGGTTCCCTTGGGTTTTTTCTGGTTTTTGAATATCCAGTAGGCCGTGAAGCTCAGGGATAAAATAAAGAGTATTAAGACTATGTAAAAACCTTTATTTTTCAAAATTTTTTTGTTCCACAACATAGTATCGCCTCCAGATGATATTATGGACAATTCTTGGGGATTTTATGCATAAAAAAAGGAAGTTTTTAACTTCCGAGGCTCTCACATAAATTTTTAAGTTTTTATACATTAGCCCATAAAATATTAGCCCATAAAAAATTGCTGCACTCCAATAATTTTTTCGATTATTTCTAAGCTCGCGGTTGGCAAAATCAAAAAATTTTATAAACTCGCTTCGCTCAAACAGTATAAAATTTTTAAGATTTTGCTGCACCGCTTCGCTAAGAAATAAATACGAAAAAATTATAAGTCGTTCGCCTATTTTGTTATGGGCTTTAAAGGCTATTTTATTATGGACTTTATAGTCAAAAATCTAATTCTTCGTATTTTCGAATAAATCCCTCATATTCGCTATTTCAACGCCCTGGTAGTAGTGCTTTAAAATCTGGTCGTAGGTGTAGCCGTTTTTGGCCATGCCGTCGGCGCCGTACTGGCTCATTCCTACGCCGTGGCCGTTTCCGATTACTGTTATTTCTATATATTTGCCTTTTACATCGAATTTAAAGTTTGTGGAATTGAGGCCGAATATCTCCTTTATCTCGCTTCCGGTCCATTCGGTATTGCCTATTTTTATCCTTTTTATCCTTCCGCCTTCGGAGAGCTCCAGCACCTTTATCTCCTTCAGAATTGACCTCGTATTTATTTTAAAATTTGGTTTTTGTTTTTTCAGTTTGGAGACAAAATCGCTTACCGATACGGTGACCCTGGTCATAAATTTCGGCGAGGATTCCTCGTAGGGACTCGCAACGCTTCTTAAATATGGAATCTTTTTACCCCATACGTCCTCGGAGTTTTCGGTTTTACCGCCGCTGGTGGAATGAAAGACCGGATCAATGAGGGCATTTTCATAAACCAGTATCAATCCCTTGGTATCCTCCACCGCTTTGGATATTTTATCCCAGTTGGATTGATAATTTAGTATACCCCACTTTTCCTTGAGCTCGTCTTCGGACAGCCATGCCTGGCAGTGAGTGGGGTCCGTGCATACATCGGCTTCTTTATGAAGTTCGCAGCCGCTTCCGCCGAAAACCTTCATCCTCTTTATGGCATAGGTCCTGGAAGCTACTGCCTGGGCCTTCAAAGCTTCCTCATGAAAAAGGGCTGGCATTTCCCCCGCTACAACGCCTTTTATATATTCCTCCAGGGGTATCCTGACCATTTTATTTTCCTTCACCACAAACACGTTTATATAAAGGGTATCCTCCTTCGGAGCCGGTTCGCTTAGCTTCTGCAATGATTTTATGAGCGGATTACCCTTTAAGCTGAAATTTCCGGTGATGAGAAAGGGTATCACGACTATTATAAAAAAAAGAAAGGCCATCCCTAAAAGAAGTCTCTTCATATCCCTCCTCCTTTGATAGCTTGTATATAAAAAATATATGATGGAGGAGGAATATTAAGAACAACTTTTAGTAATTTAGAAGCCTTTCCCTGTATTCCTTGACCAGATCGGATTTTAAGTAGCTTATAAACCTGTCCAACAACACAGAAGCCTCGGCCCTCGTGAGAACCTCATCGGGATTAACCCTGCCGTTTTCGTCTCCTTTCACCAGTCCTATTTGAGAAGCGATGTATATGGAATCCCTTGCCCAGGAAGGAATCCTGTCGTCATCCGAAAAACCGGTCCTATAACCCATGCCGGGAGCTATTCCTTCGAGCCCCAGAGCCCTCACCAGCATGGTAATGGCCTGGGCCCTGGTAAGCTTTGCGTCGGGTCCGAACTGGTTCGGGGCAACTCCCTTTATAAGGCCCTTCTTTGCCATTTCCTTTATGTACGGGTAATTGGGGTCGGTTACCGGAACATCTATAAAATAGGGCTCCTCCTGTGTGGTCTTGGTTTTGGATTGCAAAAGGCTTTCATCCACTATCTTGGAAGCAATGGCCACAGCCTTTGCAAATTCATACCTCTTGATGGGAAGCCTCGGACCGAAATACTGGCCTTCAAAGGCGCCCAATCCGTAAAGCTTCATTATGCTCTGCTCCGCCCAGTGCCCGCCTATGTCGTAGACCGTAGGCGATATCAGCCTGGTCTCCTTGGGAAGTGTCTTTAGAGAAAAGGAGTCGCTTCCCTTAATCCTTCCGGAGCTATCCATTTTGGGCATGTCGTAGGAATATTCCAGAAGGTCTTCCGACTTATCGAGGAGGATATATCCACCGCGGAAGCTTATTATGTCGGGCTTGTTGTTCTCGTACACGAGGTCCTTTGAATTATTAAAGGAAGTTTTAACGGAATAGGTGCCTTCCCAGGTGGAAGTACCCTTAGTGACCCTTATAAGGTAATCGGCTGTCCGGGTCTCGGTGCTGCTCCAGTAATTTCTGTAACCCACCGTATTCCCGCTTATCATTATTTCCGCGGTCCCGCCGTTCTTATTTATGGAATATAGCTTCCTTCCGTTAAAATTCCCCGAAAAATACTCTATTACAGGTCTTTTATCGGTTAGTATGGAGCCGCTGAACTGATAGTCTGTAAGCTGGTAGGTATCCTTTCCCACCTTTATGGTCTCGCTGTATTTGTCAAGGGTTATATCGGATACCACCTGCCCCGACTGTTCGGTATTAGCTATCTTAAGGGTAATGGATCGCTTCAGCTCGGCTCCCTTGTCCTTATTGGTTAAGCTGAAGGTATATCTCTCGGTGGTGTAATTTTTCTGAGAAGACCTCGAAACCTTAACATCTCCCGAAAGAACAACCGGCTCTCCGGTTATGAAAATTACTTCCTTATACTGGGTTTTGTCGCTTATTCCTCCCTCAAAGCCCATGCTTTCAGCCAAAGCGAGCTTCGCCGACCCAAAAAATATGAAAATGAGAAAAAATATAAAGGCCAACTTTTTCATAAAATACACCTCATTTTGCATAGATCAGAAGGGCATTGTTTGATTCCCTTATAATATAAAGCTCATCATTTTCGGAAAGCTGGTCCGGGGTGACATAATTCCCATTTTTTATAATAAGGGCTTTCTTTATATTGATATAATCAAGGGAGTTATTGGGCTGCCAGTTCTGGTAGAAGGAACTCCAATCCCTCGCGTCGGTAAGGGTAATGGTATTATTCTCAAGGTCCATTTCCTTTATACGAGCTATAGTAATCCTATCGGAATAATCCTGAGGCAATATATTTATACCCAATGTTTCGCTTCCGTCGGTTATGACATAGGCCCTGTAGCTATAGAACTTATTCGTAGAATAATACCTTTGATTCAAAAAATCGGCCACCGAAAGCACTTTCGGATCGCTTCCCGTATTGTCAATTATAGTTGTGTCCGAATTTACATCCAGCTCCACGGTGCTATCGCTGTTATACTGCCATTCGTTATCATCCAATTCGCTGTAGTATTTTAATACGTAGGAGTTGGTCTTTATATCGTAAATCCTTCCCTTGTAGAATTTAAAGGGTACGGAGGGTTTTTCGAAAAGCACCGCTAAAGCCAAATTCTGAGTATTTCCCTGCTTTTCCGAAACCATGAAGGCTTGCACGCTATCTCCCAAAACCACCGGGTTTACGGGTTTTCCGTTCATCAAAACTATGCTTCCTTCATTCAGCTTTAAGCTATTCCCCGAAATGTTCAGGCTGTTTTCACCCCTATTATAGTCCGCATCACCGAAATAATCCCTTTCAAATCCCAAAGGAACGTAGACCCTTGCCACCTTTTCCGCACCGTAGGAATTTTCGGTCAAAACATAGGCATTTAACCCCGTAATCCTTTTCAAATCGCCATCCCTTAAAAATTCTCCCGCATAAAACACCTCATATTCACCGCTCAAAGAAAGGGTCATCTGGTCCTTATAATCTTCCCATCTGTTCTGGTTCAATTTCTTGACGTTGTTCAGGCTCATAAGGTTTAAATAGGGGTCAGCCAAGGATATGGTCCCTTTATAAAGGTTATAGGTAGATTCCTTACCCTCCACGTCAATCCTGGTTACATCCTTGGAATAAATCCCGTCGACGTATATTCTGATGTTATCCCCTCTCTCGAGCTGGGATGGTTTTAAGGGCAATCCTCCCTTATAGATTTTGGTAGTCGAATATATGTTATATTCTTCTACGTTTCCGTTTCTGAAAAGCCTTATCTTCTGCCCGTCATAATCGATGAATTGGCCGTATACGGCAAAGCTGCCTTCCGGGACATATCCTGGGTTGTCGACATCGTAGCTTATCAGCACCTGAGAAATTTTTCCATCCACGACATCCACCGTGACTTCCTGTCCGAACTTTATATCCTCAAGAGAAGCTTCCCTTCCGTTTACATAGACCTTGGTCAGTGGTATAAGATCAAAGGTGTAGTAAGTATAATCGTCTCCGAAGGTGAGTTTTCCATTCTGGCCGTCCATATTCTTCACATATCCGGAAAGCCTTTGTTTTAAAATCGGAGAAAGCTCGGCATAAATAACCCGCGAATTTTTATCTACTATATAATATATATCGTCGCCTTCCTTTAGACTGTTGCCTTTCGTAATGGAGCCATTTCTGTTCAGAACGAAATCTTTAAGAGCCACGCCATTTCCATCTTCCTCGATTATAAGACGGTCAAAGGTCTGATCCGGCTTTGATACGAGGATCATCTTCCTATTAGAAAGATTGCTTCCGAAATACTCCTGGTCTATCCTCTCCACCGTTCCCTTCTTAAATTCCACTCCCAACTTATCCTTAATCCTATCCTTTATGTTATCCAGCATTGTAGCAAGCTGTGCCCGTGTAAGAGCACCTATGGGAGAAAAAATTTTGTTTCCGGTTCCCTTCATTATTCCTTCCTTTAAGGCGCTTTCCACATAGGGTATGTACTCTAATTTTAACTGCCTCCAGTCGTTAAAATTATATATGTATTTCTGATCCTTGCCGTAAACCGGCGAAATACCCAAAGCCTTCACAATCCAGAAGGCAGCTTCCTGCCTCTCGGCAACATCCGTCCATTTGGTGTTTACCGCATCGTTAATGGTTATTATCCCCTTGTTTACGGCAAGCTTTATATAACCTTCCGCCCAGGGGTCTATAAAATTGGGATTATTGGGAATTATGGTCACTCCATTTTCCTTTTCCTTCTGGGCTTCTTCCTCCATGCCAGCTGCCCTCATTATGGCAACAAGGGCTTCTTCTTTGGTGACCAAACCATCGGGCCTAAATAAAGAATTTCCGTAGCCCCTCATAACCGAAATGGCTGCCATCCTGAGTATTGAGTCCCTGCCCCAGTGATTGGCTATGTCGGTAAAGGAAAGATTTTTAAGAAGGGCATCGCTATCGGTGATGCCCTGATAAACCGTGGCATTGCTTATCTCTTCAAGATTTTTCGGTGGGGTAAAGGGGCTCTGGGCATGGACTCCGCTGACCGCAAAAAGAAATATTAAAATGAAAAGCAATAGCCTCTTCATAATCAAACACTCCTTAACCTACGGAACATAAAGTACCACATATCTTCCCGCCTTACCTGTCGTAAAGCTCATCTTCGCCGTATAAGGATCGAAATATCCGCCGTAAAATACCCATCGGTCGGTAACCGGCTCGTAATAGTAGACCGCCAGTTTGGTTTTATCAAGATTCCTTATTGTATCATCCCTGAGCAAAAGGCTGAAGTATGCGTAACCGTTCAAATAATCTAAAGCAGTGGTTTTACTTCCATCGAAAACTTCTGCTCTTACCTCTATTATATCCGAAATAACCTTACTTCCCCTTTGTAGGTATTTATATATTCTATCCTTTTCGGACCCTGATACTTTTCTCACCGAAAACCTACCGCTTGCCTTTTTAAGGTCGGTCTCATCAAGCTTGGTTATGGGGTAGGAATATAAGCTTCTGGGTGAAAGGGATGCAATCATACTACCCATATCAACGTATATATCTTTAGAGACGTTCTTAATCACGGTTCCCGGCAGAATTATGTTTATATTTTCGGCTTTCTGGTATTCCGGGGTATTCAGGTTCAATTTATAGCTGCTTGAAGAAACATCTTCGGTTCCTACCAAAACCTCTACAGAACCCTTATTCAAGGATATTCTCGTCTTTTGGGTTTCATCTATCATATCTTCATCTTCGGAAGTACTACTGGTGCGGGCGTAAGCATAAAGGAAGTTGGAAACACCGTATTTGTTTACAGCCCTCATCCTAAAATCATATCCGGTACTCGACGAAAGGCCTGTCACGTAATATTCAAGCCCCTGGGTTGATGCGATAAACCTGTATTCGGAGGAACCTGAAGGTTTACCGTAAAGTTCGTAGTAGGCCGCACCTTTTCCTTCGGTCCAGTAAAGCCTTATGGTGCTTCCCGAAAGGCTCTGTGCCCAAAAGCCTGAAGGCGCCTCGGGTTTTGTAAAAATATATGTGAAGCCTTCCTTTAAGGTATATTCACCGTAATCCGGATTCCTTACGGTCACATCCTTCTTTCCTTCCTGCCCCGGCGGTGTTATTGCTTCAATGGTCTTGTAATCTATCACATTAATGCCCGTAGCCGGCACGCCGTCTATATATACCTGAGCACCCGTTCTGAAATCATCACCCTTTATTACAATCCTATCGCCTCCTGCCGTCGAACCGACATTGGGAGTTATGCTCGTAATCTTCGGATTGCTTTCAGCTAAGACATATTCAAAGGCGTTTTCCTTAACGGCACTTCCTCCATCATCTTCGTTGAATACCATTATATTTAACTTTTTACCCAAATCGCTCATAGACCCTTCGGGTGTCCTTATCTTTATAACGGTGGGAGCTGCCGATATTACTTCAGCTTCTTTTATTCCGACCCAGACCTTTACCCTATCCCTAAAATCGCTACCGGTTATGGTTACGACGGTGCCTCCCTTTAAGGTCCCCTTATTCGGGCTTACCGTATCTATCCTCGGATTGCTGTTCGGCGAAACGAATTCCATCGTGGTCTTTGCGGTGCCCCCATCCGGATTTATGACGAGAACCTCCTTCATCCCTATGGAGCTTACGGCAGGCGCCGTAGCTATAATGAAGGTCTCGTCGATAACGCTAACATCCGTAAGAAGGATTCCGTCTATTTTTACAGAGGCTCCCGGATTCACCGCATTGCCATTATTATCCAATTTTTTAACAGCAAAATTGGTTCCTATTATGTAAAACTTGGTTCCGCCGTTTTTGGATAGCTTTGGTGGTATGACCTTTGTTATGGTGGGCTTGGATTGTTTATAGTTAAAGCCGTTCTTTAGGGTATAGGTTCCCGTATCGTAGTTGACTACTGTAACATCGCAGGGACCCGGAAGATTAGGAGGTGTTATTACCTCCAGCTTTTCGTAGCTTATCCATTTAACTGATTGTGCTTTGACGGTGCCGAAGTAGACCTCGGGAGGTATGGGATTACCATTCTGGTCCAAAATTATGTTGCCCTGGTCGTCCTTCTGGACTCTAAAGTCAAAACCGTATACGTAGACCACATCGCCGCCTGCGGTTGTCCCCTCTTTGGGCTCAAGCCTCTCTATCTTCGGCTCGCTGTAGGGAATGACGTATTGGAAGCCGTTATACAGGGTATAGCTTCCGCCATCATAATTTACTACGGTTACATCCTGAGGACCTTCCTTGCCGGATGGGGTCTTGGCAATAATCCTGGTGCCATCTTCGCTAACCGAGACATCTGTAGCGGGATTTCCTCCTATATAGACCTCCGCATTTTTCCTGAAGTCGGAACCCTCTATGGTTATAATGGTTCCGCCGTTTATAGAACCTCTCGAAGGAGTTACGGAATTTATAACCGGATGGCTATCGGAAACCTGAAATTTAAACTTTGCAGGAGAAACCGCCGTTGCAGTATCGGGATTTTCCACCTTTACATCGTATAATCCCGGTTTCACCAAATCCGGAACCATGACCTTTATGGTCTTATCGTCCACCACTTCCGTATAAACCTCATCCACAAGGGTATCCCCGAAATATACCTTGGACTGGGGTATAATTATCGGATTGCCGTTTTCATCCTGTCCCGTAGCCTTCTTCGCAAAATCCGAACCGGTTATGACGACAAGGGTACCCTTGCCCCCGTGGTTCGGCACAATATTTTTTATAACCGGATTGGTCTCCACCTTTACGTATTCAAAGCCATCTTCTAAAGTTGCGGTACCGCCGTCGTCAAGGTTTATGACCTGAACGGGTTTCTTACCGATGGTCCCCGGAGGCGTCTTTATTTTTATCTCGGTTCCGCCTTTGGAGACGCTCAGAACCTGAGCGGGTTCACCATCAATGGTCACCATTAATTGGCTCTTAAAGTTTCCGCCTGTTATCGTCACTTCGGTTCCGCCCTTAACGTTGCCCCTTGAAGGCTTGACTTCGGTTATAACCGGAATTACCTTTGTATCCTTGAATTCTATTATGTTCTTGGCTTCAGTATAACCATCGTCCGGATTTTTAAGGGTCATATCCTTAAAACCCGGGACATATCCCGAGGGATTCGGAGGTATGTATGCCTTTATTTTGGTACCTATGGTATATTTCTTACCGTCCAGTACATTTCCCTTATCGTCCAGAACGCTCAGGACGGTTACGTCAATGCCTCCTATGTTTATAACCGGCTTATAGACCTCCCCGTAAACCGACTGGGTCACCAAAAAATCCCTACCGGTTACGGTGATGTAGAGACCCCCGTATTTAGAAGAAACCGAGGGAATCACCGAGATTATAAAGGGATTGGTTATATATTCAAAGGCATTTTTCAGGGTTGCGATACCCTTCACACCATCATTATCCTTGTTCTTCACGGTGACATCCACCAGTCCCCTGACCGAGGAAGGTGGCGTCAAAGCTATTATCTGGGTCTTCGGTTTCCCGTTTATCTGGCCGGGAAGGTTTTCAACCTTGAGAACTGTGGCCTTATTACCACCTATATAGACATCAGGGTTATCCCTGAAATCCGCTCCGATAATTATGATCTGGGTTCCTCCCGCAACGCTTCCCTTCGCAGGATATGTGCCATCCGCAAGGGTAACCTGAACTATTTCGGGATCGCTCGGCACGGGTTTGTAAGTAAATTTATTGGGGGAATATGCGGTTTCCACGTATTCCATTATGATATCTCCTGTGGAAGCGTCCTTTATGGTGGTGGTAACCGTGACAACAACATCTACCGGAGTTTTTATTCTCGGGTCAAGGGTCACGGCCGGTGTCACAGCCCTTATGGTCTGGTTTCCCGTTCCGGCATCGGTCAATATCTCATTTATCTTTGCCTTTTGTCCTCCCATGGTGACAAAAAGTTTTCTTTCCCTTATGACCTGCTTGGTCGTCTGAGAAATGGGGTCGTAGTAATCGTAAGGATCGGTGGTCAGGGTTACCTCATCGGTACCCAAACCGGCAATATAAAGGTCATCGGACTTCTGAAAGTTCCTTCCGTAAATGTCTATATTATCTCCTCCGGTTTCGTAACCTTCCCGAGGAGGATTTATATCAACAACCACCAGAGCATCGCTTACCAGCAGGTAGAAAAATCCGTTGAGAATGGTCTTGCTGCTTTTATCTATTGGATTCGTAATTACAACATCCTTGGGACCCTGGGTATCCGAGGGTGGCGTTATGGCCTCCAGCACGGTGGTTCCCGGCGGCGCATCCTTGGGATAGACCTTCTTTACACCCGTAGCCTTCCTTCCGCCGATTTCGATCACCATATTGTCCTCGAGGCCGGTCCCGACGATGTATATCTTGGTGCCCCCGGTTACGGGACCCGCATTCGGAGTAATGCTTAAAACATTGAACTGCACCGGCGTGGGATAGATTTTTAAAGCGTCTTTGAGGGTTACCGTAGCACCGTTACTGAGTTCTATGTCGATGTTCTGATATTCAAGGGTATTGTCTTTGGGCGCCGCCACTAACACCTTAACCTGATTCTCGTATACGGTACCGGTAATGGTAGCAAGATTATCCCCTGTATAAACCTTCATATCGGGTTCGAAACCGTGACCGTTTATGGTTATCTCCTGACCGACAATTACCTCGCTGTCCGAAATGCTTGTTATATCGTGGGTAACCGGCGGCAGGGTGCCCGACCACAGAGCACTTCCCCCGTATTTGCTTTTTACCGTAACATCATAGGTTCTCCCCGGTTCCAGTATAAGGGTATCCGGGACCTTTACGACAAGTACCGAGTCGGTCTGCTTTAGAATCTGCGCTCTCTCGCCGCTTACCCATACTTCCGCCACATTTCCGCCGTAATTCCTTCCGCTTATCCTTATATTGGTCGCCGTCGTCCTTCCTATTACATTCCCCAGAGAATCCTTTATAAAGGTTATCTCGGTATTGAGGCCTACCTTATCTATAGTAGGATTGTCAACATAGGTAAAGCCATTGGGAATTGCTCCGCTTTGTCCGTCGGAAGTTCTCAAAACTATAACCGGAAGAGCCGTGTTTAAAAGGGACATATCCCATAAAGGAGGAGTCTTTGCTATGATTTCGGATGAGTTGGCGCTCAGGACGGTAGCCTTATTCAAAGGACCTATATCTCCTATATATACTTCGGTGTCCGCTCTCGTCCCAAAGCCGCTTCCCGAAATCTTTATAACCGTTCCCCCGTCCTTAGTACCCTTAGCAGGTGTAGTCAGGGTTCCGTCAATAAGGGTGGATTCCACCTTCTGTATGGTCGGAGGCTGGACATCCGCCTTTACCTTTAAACTCCAAGGATTTAGACCGTTTATTACAATAAGCAACATCAATATACATATTAGAAATCTTTGTAAAATTTTCATGAAAAATCCTCCTTTATGGTATACCTATAATTTTTCATTCTTATATTTATATCGACAAGAAAATAAAATTTTTTAAGGCTTATTTCAGCGAGGCTATAGCCTTTGAAAGCTCGTTTATGCTCTGGGTCAGATTGTCGAGCTTACCTTCTATTCTGACCAGAAGGTATATGCTCACGACAATGGGAAAGCCCAGATTGGCGATTTGAGCAAAGACATCGTTCATAAGGCTTACCTCCTTTCTCCAAGTTAACATAAATGTGTAAAGAAGAACCGTCCCCGATTGTAGGGACGGTTCTTTTGTTAGAAGCTGTATTCTACGGTATCGCTGGAGATTACACGGGC
>Ga0334722_10006006_pt1 | contig 12123 bp, 8 predicted proteins | sample C3_bottom_MG_FD_207210 | JGI IMG/M metagenome (GOLD analysis project Ga0334722, IMG submission 207210) | Sediment microbial communities from Yellowstone Lake, YNP, Wyoming, USA - C3_bottom | ecosystem: Environmental > Aquatic > Freshwater > Lake > Sediment | place: USA: Wyoming | collected...
CTGGATAAACGCGGCACCGGTGATGTAAAGACACTTACAGTCGAAGAATATTCGAAACTTTCAGGCTGGAAGAAATTCTCATATCGTTTTTACAGGAATCCGGTCTTTCTTTTTGGCATTGCCCCAATACTATTATTTGTAATTCAGAATCGTTTCACAAAAGAATACATGACTTTAAGGGAAAAGCTGTATGTGCATCTTACCTCACTGGCTATATTTGGCATAATAGCTATTGTAGTCATGTTCATTGGCTGGAAAACATTCCTGATGATCCAGTTACCGGTACTTTATATTGCTTCCGTACATGGTGTATGGCTCTTCTATGTTCAGCACCAGTACAGGGATGTATTGTGGGAAGATGAAACCAGGTGGGATTATAAAACAACAGCTCTCCATGGAAGTTCATGGTTTAAGCTTCCGCCGGTATTGAACTGGTTTACAGGAAATATAGGATTTCATCATATTCATCATCTTAGCCCGCGTGTGCCAAACTACAATTTGAAAAAATGCCATTATGAGAATACTTTGTTCCACAGTGTAAAACCATTGACATTTTTTTCAGCATTTGAATCACTGCTTCTCAGGCTCTATGACGAAAAAAGAAAAAGGATGATAAGGTTCAGTGAAATCTGATTTTCGGTTAGGGATAATTAAAAAAAAAGGGTGTCTCAAAAGTCCTCCGTGGAACTCAGTGGAAACTCTGTGATCTCTGTGTAAGTTCTTAATTATTTGTTACACAGAGGGACACAGAGAAAACACAGAGGGACATAGAGAAAGCATTACTGTAATTTTAGACTTTTGAGACACCCTCGCGCGATTATACCAAAAGCCTTAGCCTATTTTTTATCATAGACTGTTGTCATGTTCCTGTCTCCATTAGGTGTTGATGATGTTGATTTAATTGTAATGGTTTTCGGATCTGTCAGGGTCCAGACATCCACTGATTTCATTGTTCTTGATTCACCGTTCATATTGAAGGTTCTTACTGAAGAAATTGTAAGAGTTTTCCCGTCAGCTGACCACGATGCCACAGACTTACTGTCTCCTCTCTGTGAAGTATTTACGCACTCTTTTCCATCGAGTGTATACTTCATATTACTTGTCATTGATTCTCCGTCACGGTTTGTAAAGGTCCTGTCAACAGTAAGCAGATTCCCTTCCTGTTTTGCAGTGAAATCACCACCACCCATTCGTGGATTATCTCCCAATACACTTTTGCTTGCATTTAAAATCCAAGTGCCGGTAAAATTCACCTTCCCTGTTTGAGCAACTGCTACATAAGGAGCAACGACCATAAGCAACAAAGCTATGGAGAACAGCTTTAAATAATAAGTTCCGCTAATTTTTGTTTTCATATTTATCGATTTAATGAGTTAAAACATTATATAGACAATATTCAAACAGAAATTATTCCATGATCCGACAAAATATATTCTTCTATAATTCCAACAGGCAGCCAGTCAACCGTTTTGGTAAAACTGCTCCGGTTAAATCTGAAGAGGAAAATAGCTAAAGAAAGTTTTACGATCTGTTAATGATTATGCTGAGAAATTAGACTCCCTGTATTCGGAAATGATTTTTTGTTTAACTTTTGAACAATATTATTTAAGATGAAAAAAACAAACAGGAACATGTCATCAGGCATTACCGGCAATGATAGCCACTATAATTCCGGTAGCCGCCGGTCATTTATAAAGAATGCGGCTGCGGCATCTTTAATCATAACATCACCCGACATTCTGAACCTGTCAGGTATGAGAGACAAATTAAATGAACCAGCAGAAGTAATTCCATGGTATCGTAGAATTACCAGATGGGGACAGACCAATATTACTGAGAAGGATCCTCCGTTATATGATATAGAATGGTGGCGAAAACACTGGAAAGAAACTGACGTCCAGGGTGTTATCATAAATGCAGGAGGAATAGTGGCATATTATCCGAGTAAAATTCCTTTGCATCGCCAGGCACAGTACCTTGCAGGCAGGGATCTTTTTGGTGAGCTGTGCAAGGCTGCTCATGAAGATGGTATTGTAGTATTTGCCAGAATGGATTCCAACAGAGCTCATGAGGAATTCTATAAAGCACATCCCTCATGGTTTTCAATTGATTCAGAAGGCAAACCTTATAAAGCAGGAGATCTCTTTATTACGTGTGTCAACAGTCCTTATTATAATGATCATATCCCTGCTATACTTACCGAAATTTCGAATATGTATCACCCGAAAGGCTTTACAGACAACAGCTGGAGTGGAATGGGGCGTGAATCGATATGCTACTGCGAAAATTGCAGGAAAAGTTTCCGGGAAAAAACAGGAAAGGAGATTCCTTCAGGAAAGGACTGGAATAATGACGTTTACCGTAAATGGATAAAATGGAACTACGAACGCAGGGTTGAGATATGGGATTTAAACAACCGAACTTCAAAAAAAGCAGGAGGACAGGATTGTATCTGGTCAGGGATGAACAGCGGATCGGTCAGCGGTCAGGCCCGAAGCTTCCGTGATCTGAAAGAGATATGCACCCGGGCAGAAATTATTATGCTCGATTCCCAGGCACGCAGCGATGCAGGCGGATTCCAGCAAAATGCAGATACAGGAAAACTATTTCATGGTCTTCTTGGCTGGAACAAACTCCTTCCTGAAAGTATGGCTATGTACCAAGCCGGACGACCTACTTTCAGACTGGCTGCCAAGCCTGTGCCTGAAGCAAGAATGTGGATGACAGAGGGAATGGCCGGCGGCATTCAGCCATGGTGGCACTATGTAAGCGCCACACATGAAGACAGGAGGATATACAAAACTCCTAAAGCAGTATTCGACTGGCATAGGAAAAATGAGAATTTTCTGATTAACCGTACCCCTGTTGCCACAGCAGGAGTTGTCTGGTCACAGGAAAACACCGATTTCTATGGCCGTGATGAAACTGAAATATTGACCGACCTGCCATACAGAGGTATAACACAGGCTCTTATAAGGTCGAGAATACCTTATATTCCGGTTAATGCCGATCATATTGAACGTGAATCAGGAAATCTGTCAGTTATTATTCTGCCCAATCTTGCAGTTATGACTGATGAACAGGTTAATGCAGTGAGAAGATTTGTAAAAAAAGGAGGTGGTTTGATAGCTACCGGGGAAAGCAGCCTTTACAACGAATGGGGCGACAGGTTGACCGATTATGCCCTCGGTGATCTCTTCGGTGTACACAGAAAACCAGGGAATGCTGCAGATACCCGGAAATTCTATAATGAAACATTACATACTTACCTTCGCCTTTCACCTGAAATGAGGTCAAACTTTGACGGACCGGCGACAAACCTAAAACCTCAGCCGGATGCAAAACGTCATCCCATCCTGAAAGGTTTTGATGAAACAGACATTATCTCTTTTGGCGGATTGCTCGAAGATTTAAAAAGGGATAAGGGAGCAGAAGCGCTTATGACATTTATACCTCAGTTCCCGATATATCCTCCTGAGACTGCATGGATGAGGGAACCTGTTACAGATATTCCGGGATTAGTAATAAATAACCCGGAGGGCCAGGGAAGAATAGCTTTTCTGCCTGCAGATATTGACCGTCAGTTTGCAAGATACAATCTTCCAGATCATGGTAATCTTCTGGCAAATATGATAAAATGGGCTGCAAAAGAAGATATCCCTGTTTACGTGGAATGTCCTGGTCTTCTGGACTGCAACATTTACAAACAACCCGGAAATCTGATTTTGCATCTCGTCAATCTTACAAGTGCAGCTACATGGCGTCAGCCTGTCGATGAGTATATTCCCATAGGTCCTGTTAAAGTGAAAGTAAAGCTTCCTTATGGTTTACAGGGAACCAGGCTAAGGCTTCTTGTTAAGGATAAAGAAATACCTTTTACCTCCTCTGATGGCTGGGCAGGTTTTACAGTGGATTCAATTACAGATCATGAAGTTGCAGTCATAAGTTAGATTTCAGGTTTGTAAATCCATGAAATAGTGAGGGGTCTCTTTCCTATTACCGGTTCAATGCTGTTTTTTATGGCAATCCTTCATTAAAAAAAATTGACTCGTAATGTTTATTAGCGTAACTTTGAGATAGTTCTTTTACAATTTAATTTACATAATCATGAGAACCTTTATATCAGTCTTGAACCTATTAGCAGTAATTTCACTGCAGTTAAGTGCTCAACCGGTGTCAAACTATACTTACAAGCTTGATAACGGAACTACTGTGAAGACTGAAAAAACCTGGAGCCAGGTATGGGTACAGCAGAAGTACTCCGACATGGTTGCAGGTGATAAATCAAGTCCACTTGCAGTAAACATAAGAGCTCTTGGCTCTCTTATATCCGGCTCAGAATATAAACTCATGAGCGGAGGAAAAGAGGTAAAGATCCAGGGCGTGGCACCCGGGACTTATGATCTCAGGCTCACATTCAAGCTTTCCGGTAAACCCGGAACTCTAAGCTTCATGGTTGGTAATATTATAATCAAACCAAAATCAAAAACCGCTGTCGACATTACTCTTTATGATTACCAGGTTATGATTGATAATTCTCCAGCATCACTCAAAGGATTGGCATCGTATGAAACGGACATCGACCGTTGCAAAACATACACTATCCAGGATATCTATAAGGGTATTCCTACTTTTTATGAGGTGGGAAAGCACGATAAACCTTTGAATATTGCGAAAACTGAGAGTGATGTTAAGGGTCAGATAAAACCTGGTACTTATGACATACTTCTTACAATCGCTCTTTCAACACAGACCCAGAAAGTATGGCTCGAAAACTTTATAATGAAGGCTGACACAAAATATAAAATTACTGTTAACCTGAATGCCGGAAGCATACAGTATACCGGGACAAACAAGGATCTGACTGCACTGCACCTCTATCCTGCCGGAACGGCTGCAACACAGACAGGGGCTCCGGCTCCCAACAAAAGCCTTGAAACAATAAGCTATAGCAATGTGGTAATTGCAAATTGCACTTCTCCAGGTGTTTATGACGTTCTTCTTGATTATGGCAAGGGTAAAAAGTATGAATGGAGAAAGAGTATTTCTGTTACGACCGGAAATAAGACAGACATTAAGTAGAATAAAGTTATTAAAGCTTTGGAGAAAGAAAAGATCAGTACCTGCTAAATAGATTTAAAAGGCTATTAAATCATATTATTTCTTGATTGGGAGGGTATAATTATTTGGCAACCAGTCGCCTGCACTTTGTCTTGAAATGTCTGCTTTCTATGTAATATTCATATAATACTGGCAGCAAGGAGCACCATTGGATTCATGGTGATTTTCTTAGCTAAACCATCCATAAAAAGTCAATGCACTTCTTCATCCTATTATTTTGCGGGTAGCATGAACATGTTTCCTTTTTTTATAAATTGCATCCGCTATTCTAAAAACAGGATAATTTAACCATTTATGATAAAGCTTGGTTTTGTTAGCGCAATTCTTGGAGATCTGTCACTCGATGAAGTGATAGTATTTGCATCAGATTCCGGATATTCATGCGTCGAGCTTATGTGCTGGCCCGTGGGAAAAGCTGACCGAAGGTATGCCGGAGTAACTCACATTGATGTTGCGTCACTCGACGATAAAGAGATCAGCAGGATAAAGGATTTGCTAAAATTGAAAAAAGTCGAGATCTCAGGTCTTGGCTATTATCCGAATCCCCTTCATCCAGACAGGGAACGGTCAGAATTTTACATAAAACATATCATGAAGGTAATTGATGCCGCATCAAAGCTGGATGTTGGTATCGTAAATACATTCATAGGTGCTGATCCTGCAAAACACGATGACGATAATTTTGCAAGGTTCCTGGATGTATGGCCCCCTGTTGTTAAATATGCCAAAGAGAGAAATATCAGGATCGGTATTGAAAACTGCCCGATGCATTTTACAAAAGATGAATGGCCCGCAGGAAATAACCTTGCTCACTCACCATATCTGTGGAGAAAAATGTTTGAAGCCATCCCGTCTGAAAACTTTGGACTGAACCTCGATCCTTCACACATGGTATGGCAGATGATGGATTATATTAAGCCTGTATATGAATTCCGGGAGAAGATATTCCATGTACATATAAAAGATGCCAGGATAGATTGGGATGGCATTAATAACAGGGGAATATTCACTGCTCCGAATAATATTCATACCCCTAAGCTGCCAGGACTAGGCGATATCAACTGGGGAAAATTCTTCTCGGCTTTGTACGAAGCCGGATATAAAGGAGCAGCATGCGTCGAAGTTGAAGACAGGGCATTCGAAGGGCCTCTTGAAAACAGGAAAACTTCACTTATTCAAAGCCGGAATTATCTAAGACAATTTATAACACATTAATATTAAATAAATAAAACATTATGATTATGAAAAAAAGTTTATTATCACTTGCAGTGCTGGTAATCCTCTCAGGATTTGTCACACCGCCCAAGAAAGCCAACCTGTTCAACGGAAAAGACCTGACAGGCTGGAAGATTTATGGTACTGAGAAATGGTTTGTTCAGGATGGTCTGCTTGTTTGCGAAAGCGGTCCTGATAAACATTACGGATATCTGGCTACTGAAAAATTTTATAAAAACTTTGACCTGACAGTTGAATTTCTTCAGGAGGCTGACGGAAACAGCGGTGTATTCTTCCGTTCGACAATAGAAGGAACAAAAATTTCCGGATGGCAATGTGAAGTAGCACCAAAAGGTCACGATACTGGTGGAATCTATGAATCATACGGAAGAGGCTGGCTCAAACAAATCCCTGATGAAAAGGAAAACATACTTAAACCCGGTGAATGGAACAAAATGAGGCTTAAAGTTGTAGGCGACAAGGTGCAGACATGGCTCAACGGACAACCAATGGTTGATTTTACCGACGAGAAAATAGGCCAGGGAAATGGTTCAATTGCTCTTCAGATACACGATGGTGGCGGCATCAGGGTAAAATGGCGCAACTTAGTTATTGAGGAACTCTAGAGATTATAGAATTCATATCTGATCGTCCAGGTAAACTCCTGACCAGGTTCTGCCTTTATCATAATGTAAGGCTCAGGGCAGGCAGTCTTCCAGCATGACCAGAAAACTTGTTTAAGCAGAGGCCGGTCGCAGGTTATATGAACACCAGCACCGGCTTTCTTATTTTCAATACGGATATCATAATCGGAGGCACTGCTGCCAAATCCTTCAAATCCTGCACAGAACACTGTCTCTCCCTGTTGAAAATCCCTTAAAAAGACAACCTTGTTACCATTAACATCAGCCAGCGTACCAAATCCGCTGCCTTCACCTTTCAGTTCCCATGCAAATTTCACAGTATAATCCGGACCCACCTTCTGATTATCAATAACAAAGAAGTTATGGTCGTAAACCGGAGTCTCTATTGTTTTCTTTCCGGTATTTTTAAGTGAATGCACAAGCTCCATTTCAGGTTTCCCCGGAACAAGCCTTACTGTTTTGTTATAAACATAAGAATAATCTTTATCGTTCAGCTCATGAGTAAACTGCACCTGGTCGGACTTTTTCTTTACCGTCCATTTTCCATGATTGACAACAGGATATAACCTGGCAAATGCATAAGCTTTATCATCAGGCTTGGTCAGAACCCCTACGCCGATCTTTACAAAAGTCTCGCCTGGTTTTGCCTCCATATATCCCAGTGCTGTAAACTCTTCCACCGGGCCCATAATTGCATCATGTATCTCAGGACTGTATTTTTCAAACCATTGTCCGAAATACTCATGTCCGTTGACCTTAAGGCTTGGAATGTTCCCGGCCCAGTCGAACCTGGTGCCCTGATAATAACCTTTATCCTTGTCAGGAAGATAAATAGTGGCTTTGATAACTTTATTTGCTATCGCAGCTTCAGGAAACTTTGATGATGACATTGATGTTAGTATTAGTGCGGATAAAATAAAAAGAATTGCTTTCATATTATAGTTATTTCTGGGTGCTGGGTGCTGGGTCCGATTACCTTATTTGTTCCTCCCTGATTTTACACTTTTAACAAGAGTGTCCGGAATTGAAACAAGTTCTATTCCTTTACCTGTACCAAGGTTAGCTGAGTATTGTTTTGAGACCGGATTGTTCCAGTGTTCATGTACGCCAAGGCTGGGGATGGGTTTTCCACTGCCATCAGGATCATATTTGATGCCTTCCGGCCAGTTGGAAGAACTGGCAGCCTGATGCAGATAGTCATCAACGCCTCTGATACTTGGGTTTTTCTCAGCCCTGTTATTCAATGGATTATGCGTATTGACACCATTCCATTCAGTCCTCAGGAAATCAAAACATACTGATTCCAGAGCCACCTGATCGAGTGATACAAAAAGGGAGCTGCACCAGTCATTATTAAATGGTGGCATGAAATATTTGACACACGATCTGGTTTCACTGGATCCACCGCCAAAGAGACCATCAACAATATAAAGTACTGTATTCCTTCCAAGATATTTGCTTCCCATAAGATCAACCTGAACCCTGTATTTGTGATATCCTCCGTTAGAGCCCGGAGTACCCCTTGGTGTGATCAGGTAATTATGAAGATGTCCTGCTGTTGGTCTTCCCTGCGATCCGAAATGGTTTTTAGCTGTTAATGAAATACCGGCAGCCATATGAGGTTTTAAATTTGCAACATTTATCAGATAATCTGCTTTTATAATAAAATCATAAAGTGGATCTTTCTGAGCCTTATTCGAATATATAAGGTAATCTTCTTCAGTTGGTTTTGTCAAGGTCCTGTTATGCTTTGTCGAAAACTTATCCAGGTAAGCGACCTTAGGAAATTGGGCAAACCAGATTTCAAAATTATGACCATATATATCTGTCATCGGGTCTCCAACAGAAATATCTTCCTGGTTCACACCACATTCATTAACAAGTTCATTCAGTATCTCAAGAACCAGGTATGGACCTGTCTCTGTAGTGCCATAACAAGCAGCCTGCCTCAGAGGTGTCGGTTCAAACTTTTCGGGATAGTAATAACCATTCTCCTTATCCTCGTCTGTCAGAAGCCATCTGGATGTTCCCTGGTTAATTTTAATAAAGATCTTTTCACCTTTTTTATAGCCTGCTTTCTTCTGGTACTTCTGATTGTTAAGGTTTTTGAATAAGGCATCCCATGATGTTTTTACATCTTTTTCACCAGTAATGGCAGTAAGCGATGACCTGAACATCTTCTTAAGTACTTCGGCATTTGTATTTTCGGGTTTGAAATAATAATCTTTCGATTCAAAGGTATTCTGGCAATTCTCATTGGTTACCTGCGGATCCCATACCCAGACAACCCTCCCTGGTATTATACCTGTTGGTGTTCCGACAGGCTGATTTGGACCATCTTCCGGACCTGAATAGTCTGTTTCTGCAGCCTGGAGAAGATGAATCCCGCTTGTAAGAGAAACTACCATAAAAACCACCATCCCGATTATAAATGCTCCTGTCAGAAGATATTTCCTGTTGATCAGACTGGTCCTGGCTTTTCTGAATGCAAGAGCTACGCCTCCGATAGAAAGCAGATAGATAATAAATCCCGACATTATGGGAGCTGCAACCCTCATACAGGGATAAGTAGCCCTTGATGGTTTAGGAATAACCCTTACCAGGAACCACAAAGTAGAAACTATACCCATTATAATAAAAAGCATTCTTGGCGGAATCTTATGATTTACCATCCATTCCCTCACTTTTCCCGGTCGTATATTCATGGTTTATATTTTTAAATATGAGAACATAAATATAGAAAAAATGTATGAATAGAAGCTGAGGTGATGCAATCCAAAGTTAAATAGTGTTAAAAATCATTAAATTACATCAGCAATGAAAAATAGCAATGAAAAAACTCATTTGAAGCTAATGAATTAGTAAATTTGATAACAGATGACTGAGTATTGAGAATTAATAATAAGATCTTTATAATACTAACTTAAACAAATCCGGAAAATATGGGAAAGTCAGGAAAAATCAACCGCCGTAAATTCGTGGGATCAGCTGCTGCTGCTTCTCTTGCATTTACAGTTGTCCCCAGGCAGGTTCTGGGCGGTCCGGGCTATGTAGCCCCGAGCGATAAATTAACAATTGGGTATATAGGATGTGGCACACAGGGATTAAGAGAAATGATTCAATTACTCGAAAATCCTGCTATCCAGATTGTTGCAGTTTGTGATCCTAATAAATTCACAACAGATTATGTCGACTGGTCTCCAAACGGTATCCGTGATGCCATAAGAAAGGCACTTGGAGAAAGTTCCTGGGGAGAATCATATAAAGGAATTCCCGGAGGAAGAGATATCGGACAGGAACTTGTTCAGAAATATTATGCAAAGGTAAATGGTTCAGGAAGCTATAAATGTGCTTCCTATGAAGACTTCAGGGAATTACTTGAGAAGGAAAAAGATATAAATGCAATAAAGATCATGACACCTGATCATCTTCATGCAACTGTTGCAATTGCTTCAATGAAAAAAGGCAAACATGTGGTAACTCATAAACCAATTGCAAACAGGATGTACGAAGCCAGGCTTACTATTGATATGGCGAAAAAATCAGGTCTTAGCACACATCTTCTTGCATGGAGTAAAAGGCCCGGATATGATATCATAAAAAAATGGATTGCTGATGGAGCAATCGGAACACTGAAGGAAATACACAACTGGTCGAACAGACCCGTATGGCCACAGTGGCAGTCGAATCCTACCGAAACGGTTCCAATACCGAAAGATTTTAACTGGCCACTATGGCTCGGACCGGTTCCTGATCGCCCTTATCATCCAACCTATACTCACAACGTTTTCAGGGGCTGGTATGATTTTGGCGCAGGAAGTATTGCAGACATGGGTCATTACAGTCTTTTCCCGTTATTCCTTACTCTTGGAATCAATACTCCTGCAATAAGTGCCGAATCTTATGCAACAACTACAAGAACCATTATAAATAATGTTTCAACGGAAGTAAAGAATGATGTGGCATTCCCTCTCTCATGCGTTGTGAAATTCAAATTCATGGCTCAGCCTACCCTCCCTGCATTTGATCTTATCTGGTGGGATGGCGGTATCAGGCCTGTAAATCCCGCTGAATGGGAAAAGGCAGGTAAAACACTTGAAAGAGAAGGTATGATGTTCGTAGGTGATAAAGGAAAGATTATTGCAGGTTTCAGGGGAGAAGATCCTGTACTTGTCGCAGACGGGAAAATTACTCCATCAGAAAAAGAGGTTCAGGACAGGCAGAACGGAAATGATGTCTGGATAAATTCGTTTAAGAATAAAACCCAGTCAGCAGGAAGCTTCATCTATGCAGGTCCGGTAACGGAAACTATCCTTCTGGGGGCAGTAGCTCTGAGAGCAGGCAAGAAAGTAGAATATGATACAACCACAATGAAGGTGACCAATATACCTGATGCAAATAAATTCCTTGTAAGAGAATATCGTAAAGGATGGGAGTTGTAATTATCTGAATTACATATCAATACAAACATTGAAACTAATTGATTATGAGCGACATAACAAGAAGAAGTTTTATTGAAAAATCAATGGTAATAGGAGCAGCAGGTGTTGTTGCTCCTTCAGCCATTGGCTCAGAATTCTATTCAGGCACTCCGCGACTGATTAAAGATGATATCTCTCTTGCACAATGGGCACTGGTAGATGAAGTTAAATCAGGAAAGTGGAAGACTCTCGATTTCGCCAAAATAGCTAAGAATGACTTTGGTCTTAACGGTATCGAATTCGTCAACACTCTTTTTGAGGTTGTAACTGAAGGATATCTCAAAAAACTGAAAAAGAATGCAGAAGACAATGGTGTAACGATGGTGCTTATAATGGTCGATGATGAGGGTGACGGTTGCTCTCCTACAAAGCAGGAACAGCATCAGTTTGATATAAATCACAGGAAATGGATCGATGCCGCTTATTACCTCGGATGCAAAGCAATCAGGACAAATTGCAGAGGACCTGAAAATGTTGATAAGGCAGAAGCCCTGAAATGGTCGGCTGATACCTATAATAAATTGCTGGAATATGCAGTACCGGCAAATATCAGCGTCCTGATTGAAAATCACGGTGGTGTCTCCAATGATGCTGAATGGATGGTCTCCCTGATGAAAGAGGTCAATAATCTTTACTTTGGGACCTACCCTGACTGGAGAGGT
>Ga0334722_10006008_pt1 | contig 12120 bp, 13 predicted proteins | sample C3_bottom_MG_FD_207210 | JGI IMG/M metagenome (GOLD analysis project Ga0334722, IMG submission 207210) | Sediment microbial communities from Yellowstone Lake, YNP, Wyoming, USA - C3_bottom | ecosystem: Environmental > Aquatic > Freshwater > Lake > Sediment | place: USA: Wyoming | collected...
CGGTTTTCTGCAGTATTTAACTTGGTAAACTTCATTTTGCCCGCATAGAGTTCCGATAATTCTTCAACTACCGGCATTAAACCCATGCAGGGAACACAGCGCGGTCCCCAGAAGTCCACTAAAACTGGTAGTTCGCTTTGTAAGACTTCTTGTTCAAAATTATCTTTGTTTAATTCAATTAGGTTTCCAGCCACATTTATCACCTCCTTTATTCGATGCACTCTTCCAGGTATTTTTCAGCATGATAGGCGGCAATAGCACCGTCAGCTGCGGCAGTTACTACCTGCCTTAAAAGTTTTTGGCGAACATCACCGGCGGCGTAAATCCCCGGGATGTTAGTACGCATGTTTTCGTCGGTAATAATGTACCCGCGTTCGTCCAGGTTTACTAATCCTTTGACAAAATCGGTATTGGGCTCAAGACCAACATAAATAAAGATACCGTCAATTTCTTTTGCAAAAACCTCGCCGGTGACTACATTTTTCAGGCGAACTTTTTCCACCACATCAGTACCAATAATTTCTTCCACCACGGTATTCCAGAGGATATCAAGCTTTTCATTGGCAAAAGCTTTTTCCTGGACAACTTTAGTTGCTCGCAGGGTATCGCGGCGGTGAACTAAAGTAACTTTATCGGCAAATTTGGTGAGGTAGCAAGCTTCCTCAACGGCAGAATCACCGCCTCCAACTACCATGACGTTGGCGCCTTCATAAAAAGCTGCGTCACAGGTAGCACAGTAGGATACACCGCGGGCCCTAAATTCTAGTTCGCCCGGGCAGCCAAGAAGCTTGGGAGCAGCTCCGGATGCGATAATTACAACTTTCGCAACTAAGTCGCCCTTTGAGGTTTTCACAATCTTGTCACTGCCGTTTAGTTCAATACCTTTTACTTCGGCTGCTAACTTTTTTGCCCCAAAGCGCTGAGCTTGCTGTTCCATCTGCTGGGTAAGTTCAGGGCCGGTAATACCGTGGGCAAAACCGGGATAATTTTCAATCTCATCGGTAGTGGCGGCTTGACCACCGGTAGAAAGCTTTTCAATATAAAGGGTTGAAAGCTTACTCCGGGAACTGTAAAGAGCCGCTGCAAGTCCGGCAGGGCCTGCACCGATGATGATGACATCATATCTTTCCATTTGTACTCCTCCTTCATTTTTAAATAAAGCTATTTCTTGTTAAAGAAGACCCTGGCTTAACAAAAAACTTTTAAAAAAGTCAAGGTCAATTACCGCAAAATCATCTAAAAACAAAGAAACCTCTTCCGGTCGCGGGCGTTTTTTTAGTAAATCCAAAGTTTTTAAATAACTATTTTCAGCGATCAGAATTGAATCTTGGTGATTTGCTTTTTTAGCTAAAACTACTGTTTTGTAAGGTGTTTGATTGGGTTTTATACTGCCAGTCAGCGGGTGGGTTAAAAGATTGTAACCCTGATGGCAGAGATCGCGAACTTTTTGTAAAACATCTTCAGTGTAGCCATCCACCCAAATAATGGTAAAATATTTTTGGAGATTAAATTTCTGCATATATTCTTCTACTTTTGGGTTGTTTGTAACCACAAACATTGAAAATTCCTCCTAAAATAAAAACATAAAATAAAGAAAAGACAGAGGCCTCTTAAAACTTGCCGGCCTCTGTCCCTAAGACCTGAGAGATTCCCGGGAGATTCCCGGGTTACTCCTTTGGTGCCGCTAAAAGCGGACTCTCCAGAGTTCCGTCCGGCAGCGGTCCTTTTGCCTGAGAGTTTCGGTTTCCCTTGCTCCTTCGGCGCCCAAATTTGGGTCTCTCCCGCCACCATCATTCGGAAAAATCCATTATTAATTTGGGGGGATGGAGAAAAAATATACAGGGGGAGTTTGAAAAGTTTCTTAACTTTTCAATTGCCATTATATATATTCGTGATAAAAAACACAAGTCCTGCTGCAAAAAATATTATTTTTCGACAAAAAATAAAGTTTTTATCTTGTGAAAATTAAGAAAATGGCGAAAAAAAGGGGTAAATGGGGGTTGTAAATGTGACAAAAGGTGCTTAAAAAGCCTTTGGATAGCAAGAAAATATGTAAACTAATTTACCTAAAGTTAACAAAGTTTTTCTTAAGGATTAAAAAAGTCATGAAGGATTATCTTAAAAGATAAAGAAATAATAATAGGGCAATTTAAATTAAAAGCGGGGAGGAGGAGCAGGATGGCAGGAGAATTAAAACCCGGGTTGACGGGGACGGCTAAGACGACGGTAACTAAAGAAAAAACCGCAAAAGAAGTAAAAAGCGGAAGTTTAGAGGTTTTTGCTACGCCAATGCTGGTGGCTTTGATGGAAGAGGCGGCGGTTAAGGCTTTGGCTGACATTGTTGCACCTTCTGAGACTACCGTTGGAACTCGAATAGAAGTAAGCCATCTTAAAGCAACCCCTTTAGGCATGAAAGTGGAGGCTTTGGCTAAACTTGTTCAGGTAGAGGGGCGCAAACTTACTTTTCAGGTAGAAGCTTTTGACGAGCAGGGGAAAATAGGGGAAGGATGGCACGAGCGGTTTTTGGTAAATATTGAAAAATTTTTGAGTAAAATAAAGGACTTGGATGCAAAATAAAGTTAACGAAAGTTATTACAATATCTATAGGAATATTTAAAAAATTTAAAAGTTTGCAAAACCTTAAGCAGGATTTTAGGAGTTCGAAGCGAATACTTTTATAATTGATGCCCAAAATAGTTGGCAAAGGTTTTTATTATAAAAAATATAATGCCAGAAAGGAAGGGAAAGGAAATGAAAAGCGATATCGAAATCGCCCAGGAGGCAAAACTTGAGCCCATTGTTAAGATTGCAGAAAAGTTAGGGCTCACCGAAGATGACATTGAGATGTATGGTAAGTACAAAGCAAAAATTGCTGCTCATGTTTGGGACAAAATTAAAGATCGTCCCGATGGCAAGCTAATCTTGGTTACTGCTATTAACCCAACTCCCGCTGGGGAAGGCAAGACCACAACTACTGTAGGTTTAGGGGATGCTTTAAACCGTTTAGGAAAGAAAACTTTAATTGCTTTAAGGGAACCTTCCCTTGGACCGAGCTTTGGGGTGAAAGGTGGAGCTGCTGGCGGTGGCTATGCGCAAGTGGTTCCAATGGAAGACATTAACCTGCACTTCACTGGGGACCTGCATGCGATTACTACTGCCCACAACCTTTTAGCAGCAATGATTGACAACCACCTCCAGCAGGGCAATGAGCTTGGAATTGACCCTAGAAGAATTGTTTGGCGGCGTGTTGTTGACTTAAACGACCGGGCTCTTCGGAAAGTAGTTATTGGCCTTGGCGGTCCGGCTCAGGGTGTACCGCGGGAAACTGGCTTTGACATTACTGTGGCTTCGGAAATTATGGCCATTCTCTGCCTTGCTTCCGACCTTATGGATTTAAAAGAAAGATTTAACCGGATTTTGATTGGTTATACATACGACCAGAAGCCGGTATTTGTTCGGGATTTAAAAGCTGCTGGGGCCATGACGGTTTTAATGAAAGACGCTATTAAGCCTAACCTTGTGCAAACGTTAGAACATACTCCAGCTTTTGTTCATGGTGGACCGTTTGCTAATATTGCTCACGGTACCAACTCCATTCAAGCGGATAAGATTGCCTTAAAACTTGCCGATTACTTAGTAACCGAAGCTGGTTTTGGTGCTGACCTTGGTGCGGAGAAGTTCTTTAACGTTGTGTGCCGTTTTGCTGGCTTTAAGCCTTCGGCAGTAGTTATCGTGGCTACCGTCCGGGCTCTTAAGTACAATGGTGGAGTTCCGCGGCCTGAACTAAACAATGAAAACCTTGAAGCTTTGGAAAAAGGCTTTGCTAACTTAGAAAAGCATATTGAAAACATCGGTAAGTTTGGTTTACCTGCAGTTGTGGCAATTAACCGTTTCCCCACCGATACCGATGCTGAGCTTAACAAGCTTCGGGAGTTAATTGAAGCTTCTGGTGCTGAGTTTGCCCTTTCTGAAGTTTGGGCAAAAGGTGGCGAAGGCGGCATTGAGCTTGCCCAAAAAGTACTAAAAGTAATAGAGGAAAAACCCGCTAACTTCCGCTACCTCTATGACTTAGAAATGCCCATTAAGCAAAAAATTGAAACTATTGCCAAAGAGATTTACGGAGCTGACGGGGTTAACTTTACGGCAGAAGCCGAAAAGACCCTGGCTAAGTTTGAAGAAATGGGCTTTGGCAACATGCCGGTCATTATGGCTAAGACCCAGTACTCCTTATCCGATGACCCGGCAAAGCTTGGAAGACCTACGGGCTTTACCGTTACCGTGCGGGAGCTTCGGGCTTCGGTCGGTGCGGGCTTTATCGTGGCAATTACCGGTGATATCATGACCATGCCTGGACTTCCTAAACGGCCGGCAGCTGAGGTTATCGATATCGATGCGGAAGGCAAAATTACAGGTTTATTCTAAAATTAAAGGGGGAGTAATCCCCCTTTTTCCTATATATCATGGAGAAAGTTTGGGGTAATAAATGGAGAGGTTTTGGCCTATTTTTAAAGATGAGGAAGTAAGACGGCGTATTCAAGAAATTTCTTTTTTAGAAAAAGACCGGGAATTTTGCCGGCATGACCTGCAGCATTTTTTTGATGTTGCCCGTATTTTGACTATCTTAACTTATGAAAATAACCTCGGGATTTCCCGGGAAATAGTTTATATAACGGCTTTTCTTCATGATTTGGGAAGGGTTGAGGAGTATTTAGATGGTAAAGACCATGCGGTGGTAGGGGCTGAAATTGCCCGTAAGATTTTACTTACTAAGGAACAGTTTGCGGACGAAGAAATAAACTTAATAACAGCGGCGATAAATGACCATCGTAATCCCAATTCCCGGGGTTTTTCTAAACTTTTGTACTTAGCGGACAAATTAGCCCGCCCCTGTTTTAGCTGTAAGGTAATTGAGAGATGCCATAAAAAAGAGGAAATGCTAAATTTACATTTAAAAGAGTTTTACTAACAAATAGCGATGGGGGTATTTTTATGGAGTATGTTTTGTGGTCAATAGATTTTGCTAATGTTAGGGAAGTGAAAAAGGAAATAAAAGCGGTAGGGAGTACTCCGCCCGGTCAAAATTTAATGGCTCCCAAAGGCGTAATTCGGGTCATCAAAGTAAAAAATCTTTCCACTAAAGCTGCCAATATCTTAAAACAGGAGCTTTTAGCTAAAGGAGGAGATTGTGCTGCTTCCCGGGAAACTTTAGATTTAGCGGCCCCGACTACCGATGTTTTGTGTTTTGCCACGGAAAAGGTCTGGCACCTGGTTTTACCTAAGTTAAAAATGCAGCCTTTTGGCTTAAAAGCTTTAGCGGCAGAAATTGAAGAGGTTTTACATAATTTAAACGGGCGGCCGAAATATGAGTTAGATTGCCGGGGGAAAAAAATTACCCTCGGGGAGAGAACGATTATTATGGGTATTTTAAATGTTACCCCCGACTCTTTTTCCGATGGTGGGCGGTATTATGATGTTGAAGCGGCAATAAAGCATGCCCGGCAGATGGCAGCTTTAGGAGCAGACATTATTGATGTGGGGGGAGAGTCAACCCGACCGGGAGCGGAGTATGTTCCGGCCGAGGAGGAAATCCGCCGGGTGCTGCCGGTGGTAGAGGCTTTAGTGCGGGAGATAGAGGTGCCAATTTCGGTAGATACTTATAAAGCTGCGGTGGCGGAAAAGGTCTTAGAAGCGGGAGCCCACATCATAAATGACGTTTGGGGTTTGCAAAAAGACCCAGAGATGGCTAAGGTAGCAGCCCGCTTTGGGGCACCGGTGGTGGTAATGCATAATAAAGAAAAAGCTGAGTACGACGATTTAATGGCCGAAGTTATAGGCTTTTTAAAACAAAGTATTAAAATTGGCCTAAATGCCGGTATCTCCAGGGAAAAGATTATTATTGACCCGGGGATTGGTTTTGGCAAAACTTTAGAACATAACCTTATCCTAATGAAACGGCTTAATGAATTAAATAGCTTAGGACAGCCGATTTTATTAGGAACATCCCGGAAGTCCTTAATTGGGAAAACCTTAGACTTACCGGTAGATGAGCGGATTGAAGGTACCGCTGCTACCGTAACTTTAGGCATAGCTAAGGGCGTAGACATAATTCGGGTTCATGATGTTAAAGAAATGGTTAGGGTAGCGCGAATGACCGATGCTATGGTGCGGCAGGAGGCTTTTTAAATGGATAAAATAGTAATTAAAGGGGCAACTTTTCACGGCTATCACGGGGTGCTGCCGGAAGAAAAAACCTTAGGGCAAAAGTTTATTTTAGATCTTGAGCTTTTTCTTTCTTTAGAAGCTTGTGGCAAAACCGATGACTTAACTAAAACCGTAAGCTACAAAGATGTTCTTGATGCGGTGGAAAAAATAGTTACTAAAGAGCGTTTTGCTTTAATAGAAGCGTTGGCGGAAAATATTGCTCAAAAAATATTAAAGGAATTTCCCCGGGTCAGGGAAGTAACCGTGCGGGTGCATAAACCCGGAGCACCTTTAACCCAGGTTTTCAGTGATGTATATGTAGAAATAAAAAGGAGCCGTTAGGATATGAAGGCATATATTGGACTTGGCACTAATTTGGGTGATAAAGTAGAAAACATTAAGCTTGCTTTAAAGAAAATTGAACGTTTACCACAAACATCTCTGGTGAAAACTGCTGGGCTTTATGAAACCGAACCTTGGGGGTATAGTGAGCAGGACTGGTTTTTAAATACCGTATGTGAGATAACTACTAATCTTACCCCGGAAGAATTATTAGATGCGCTTTTAACCATTGAAAACGAAATGGGAAGGGTACGGACGATAAAATACGGTCCCAGGATTATTGACTTGGACCTTTTATGGTATGAGGGTTATTCCTGTCAGGGGGAAAAACTTACGCTGCCCCATCCCCGCATAACCGAACGAGCTTTTGTGGTGTTGCCTCTTTTGGAAGTCTGGCCTACCGCGGTAGTTAATGGGGTAATATTAAAAGAGATTGCACCAAAACTTAGGGATGAGCAGGGTATTAGAAAATTCAAAAATTTGTGAAAAAATTATTTTATAAGTTTAAGCTAAAGCTCCTTGTAAACCTGGATTTATCTTGTTATTATAAGCTTGAGGACACCTGCTTGGGTCCTACTTTTTGAGTTAATAATTTATAACACCGCTTGGATCCCCAGGACCGAGACGGGAGAAGAAATTAAAAGCCTTCCGTTCGGAGGGCTTTTTTTATCATTACCCAAAAATGAGGGGGATTTTATGGTTAACTCCATTGGCATTATTGGAGCGGGAAGAGTGGGTGGGGCTTTAGCTTTGCTACTTCGAGAAAAAGGCTTTAATCTTAGCGGAGTTTACAGTAAAACTTTAGCTCATGCCGAAAAATTAGCTTCAAAAACAAACAGCTTTGTTTATCGTGATTTGGCAAGCATAGTAGCAGAGTCGGAGTTTATTTTTATCACTACGACCGATAGGGAAATTTTTAAAGTGGCCAAAGAAATAGCCCGTTTAGAAAACCTTAAAGGCAAATATTTTGCCCATACCAGCGGTTCGCAATGCTACGAAATTTTAGCCCCAATTAAAGAAAAGGGCGGTATTACTTTTACCATGCACCCGCTGCAGGCGGTAGCTTCTCCGGAAATGGGCCGTGAAGTACTGCCTAGTGCTTACTTTTCTTTAGAAGGCGACCCGGAGGGGATAAAAGTTGGAGCTTATCTGGTGCGGGCTCTTGGGGCAAAAGTTTTATATTTAAAAGAAAACCAGAAAAGTTTATACCATGCCGGGGCAGTAGTGGCGTCAAACTATTTAGTTACTTTAATTGATGCTGCCCTAGAACTTTTAGAAATTTCCGGGATTGAACGGGAAGAGGGCTTTTTAGCATTAAAACCGCTAATTCTTGGAACGCTAAATAATATTGATAAGTACGGTACGGTAAAAGCTCTGACTGGGCCTATTGCCCGGGGAGATGCCCTAACTATTTCCCGGCATCTAGAGAAGTTAAAACAATACCCCGAGCTTTTAGAACTTTACCGGGTTTTAGGGAAACATACGGTGAAAATGGCCGCAAAGCGGGATGATTATCATCCGGTTAAAGGAGAGGAAATTTTAACGCTTTTAGAGGAGGCCAGATTAAATGGATAAAATAACTGTTTCAACCTTAAAAGAAATGAAAGAAGCCGGGCAGAAAATTGCCATGATTACCGCTTACGACTACCCTTCAGCTCTGTTTGCCGAAGAAGCAGGGGCAGAAGTGCTTTTAGTGGGAGACTCCCTGGGGATGGTGGTTTTAGGCTATGACAGCACTGTTCCCGTAACTATGGAGGAAATGCTCCACCACGTTAAAGCGGTGGTGCGGGGTGCGAAAAAAAGCCTGGTAGTTGCAGACATGCCGTTTATGTCCTACCAGGCAAGTATATCTGATGCTCTCTACAATGCGGGAAGATTTCTAAAAGAAGGGGGAGCACAGGCGGTGAAGCTTGAAGGGGGCAGTGAGTTTGCTGACCTTGTGCATAAGCTTGTAGTAGCCGGGATACCGGTGATGGGCCATATTGGGCTTACTCCCCAGTCGGTAAATGCTTTGGGGGGTTATAAAGTACAGGGGAAAGATTTAAAGACTGCGCAAAAATTAATGGATGATGCCAAAGCTTTAGAAGAAGCGGGGGCGTTTTCCATTGTTTTAGAATGTGTACCGGCAGCTTTAGCGGCTAAAATTACCCAAAGTCTTTCCATTCCTACAATTGGTATTGGTTCAGGAGCGGACTGTGACGGTCAGGTGTTAGTTTATCACGATGTCTTGGGAATGTATCCCCGCATGCTTCCCAAATTTGTTAAACGCTACTTAGATACTGCTTCCTTAATTAAAGAAGCCCTCGAGAAGTACGTTTTCGAAGTTAAAAACAAAACTTTTCCTGAAGAAAAACATAGCTTTAATGTAGCGCCGGAAATATTGGATAGGATATATTAAGAGAAGAGTATATTAAAATTCACAGGAGGGAATGGGGTGCGGCTTTTTACGGAAATTAAACCTTTAAAAGCTTATATAGCTGAGCAAAAAAGGGAAGGGAAAACTATTGGTTTTGTCCCAACTATGGGGTACCTGCACGAGGGGCATTTAACTCTGGTGCGCTCTGCTAAAAAGCAGGCGGATATTGTGATTGTTTCTATTTTTGTTAATCCCCTGCAGTTTGGCCCCAAAGAGGATTTTTCGAGATATCCGCGGGATTTAGAGCGGGACCTGGCTCTTTTACAGGAAGAGGGGGTTAATTGTGTTTTTGCCCCAACCGCCGAGGAAATGTACCCGGAGGGCTTTTCCACCTTTGTGGAGGTGAGTGGTGAGCTTACCGAGGTGATGTGCGGAAAATCCCGTCCCGGACATTTTAAAGGGGTCGCTACTGTAGTTACCAAACTTTTTAACATTGTCACCCCGGATTTAGCTTTTTTTGGCCAAAAGGATGCCCAGCAGCTTTTTATTATTGAAAAATTAGTGCGGGATTTAAACTTAAACGTGGAAATAGTACGGGTACCTACCCGGCGGGAAGAAGATGGCCTGGCTATGAGTTCTAGAAACACTTATTTAAGCCCTGAGGAACGAAAAGCCGCCACAATCTTGTACCGGGCGTTAAAACGAGGGGAAGAATTAGTTTTAACGGGTGAGCGCAATCCAGAAAAGCTAAAACTCATTCTTGAAGAGTATATTAAGACCGAACAGCGAGCCCATATTGACTATGTAGAAGTGCGTTCAGTACCGGACTTAAAGCCTATGGCGAAAATTCAGGGTAAATTTATTATTGCGCTGGCGGTTTATATCGGAAAGACCCGGCTTATTGATAATTTTATTCTGGAGGTAGAGTAAAGTGTTTTTAACCATGATGAAAGGGAAAATCCACCGGGCAACCGTTACCGAAGCTAATTTAAATTACGTCGGCAGTATAACCATTGATGAACAATTATTAGAGGCTTCCGGGATTTTGCCCAACGAAAAAGTCCAGGTGGTAAATATTAACAACGGAGAACGATTAGAAACTTATACCATACCAGGACCGCGGGGCAGCGGTGTTATCAGTTTAAATGGGGCAGCGGCCCGGCTTTGTCAGGTAGGAGATAAAGTAATTATTATTGCTTATGCTTTAATGGAGCAAAAAGATGCTATTGCCTGGAAACCAGCGGTGGTTTTTGTTGATGAAAATAATAAAATCGTTAAAATAAAAGAAAAAGAGGTCCATGGCCGAACAGAATAGGAGTGAAGAAAATGTTTGCTGAAAAAACTAAAAAACTCATGGATGAGGTGGTAAGACTTAAAAAAGAAAAAAATGCCATTATCCTTGCCCACCTCTATCAGCGGCCGGAAGTTCAGGAAGTAGCCGATTATGTGGGAGACTCCCTGGGGCTTGCCCGCACGGCAGCAAATACTGATGCCGAAATAATTGTTTTTGCCGGGGTTCATTTTATGGCGGAAAGTGCCAAAATTCTTTCGCCGGATAAAATTGTGCTGCTGCCGGAGATTGAGGCGGGTTGTCCTTTGGCGGATACCATAACAGCGGAAAGTTTAAGGGCAAAAAAAGCAGAACATCCAGGAGCGGTGGTGGTTACTTACGTTAATTCCTCGGCGGCGGTAAAGGCTGAAAGTGATATAATTTGCACTTCGGCCAATGCGGTAAAAGTTGTGGAGAGTATCCCCGGGGATAAAAAGATAATTTTTACTCCCGATAAAAACCTTGGAAGTTTTGTTGCCAAAAAAACTGGCCGGGATTTAATTCTCTGGGAAGGTCATTGCAATACCCACCAGCGCCTGACGCCCGATGATATCCGTGAAGCAAAGGCCAAATATCCTAATGCTAAAGTTTTAGTTCATCCCGAATGCCGGCCGGAGGTTACCGAGTTAGCCGACGGGGTTTTTAGCACCACCGGCATAATAAATTACGTGGTTAATGACCCGAGGGAAGAGTTTATTATTGGAACGGAAGCAGGAATAATGCACCAGCTTTTAAAAAAAGCGCCGGAGAAAAAGTGCTATCTTGCTTCACCAAAACTTGTATGCCCCAATATGAAGCTTACTACTATTGAAAAAGTAAAATTAGCATTAGAAACTTTAGAGCCGCAAATTGAGGTTGATCCGGAAATTGCCAAAAAAGCTTTAGAAGCTTTAGAGAAAATGCTGGCTATTGGTTAGGGGGAGAAGAGATTGCGACGGTATCTTTTGGATTTTGATTTATCCGGCGTTCCGGTGTATAAGTCCGATTATCTGGTAATCGGCAGCGGAATCGCAGGGCTCTATGCAGCTTTAAATGCTGCACGTTATGGACAAGTGGTAGTGCTTACCAAAAAAAGCTTAGGGGATACCAATACCGATTTAGCGCAGGGGGGGATTGCGGCGGCGGTAGATCCGGAAGATGATTCACCGGAACTTCATTATCAGGATACCATTGAAGCAGGAGCCGGGCTTTGTAATCCAGAAGCAGTAAGGGTTTTAGTTGAAGATGGGATTTCTCGAGTTCACCACCTGGTGGAACTGGGTGCTGATTTTCACCGCAAAGATGGTAAACTTGCTCTTCGGATGGAAGGAGCCCACCGGCGGCGGCGGATTTTGTACCGGGGAGATACCACGGGGGAAGAAATTCAGCGGGTTCTTTCTGTACAAGCCAAAAATCATCCTAATATCCGGGTAATGGAAAATCATTTTACTTTAGATTTAATTACCGAAGACCGGGAGTGTCTTGGGGCTTTAGCCTGGGACGAACAAGGGAATTTACGTTTATTTTTAAGTAAGTTTACGGTTTTAGCTACCGGAGGGGCCGGACAGGTTTTTCGCGAAACCACCAATCCTGAGGTGGCTACCGGTGATGGAGTAGCTATGGCCTACCGGGCGGGAGCCGGGGTTATGGATATGGAGTTTTTCCAGTTCCACCCCACGGCGTTAAATCTGCCTGGCCGCCAGAAATTTTTAATCAGTGAGGCGGTACGGGGAGAAGGGGCCAAACTGGTAAATGCCAGGGGCGAGTATTTTATGAAAAATTATCATGAGCTTGCGGACCTTGCTCCCCGGGACGTGGTAGCCCGGGCTATTTGGGATCAAGCCCAAAAGGGGCCTGTGTATCTTGATATTAGAAACTTTTCGGATGAACAGTTAGTGGGAATACCGAGGAT
>Ga0334722_10006009_pt1 | contig 12120 bp, 11 predicted proteins | sample C3_bottom_MG_FD_207210 | JGI IMG/M metagenome (GOLD analysis project Ga0334722, IMG submission 207210) | Sediment microbial communities from Yellowstone Lake, YNP, Wyoming, USA - C3_bottom | ecosystem: Environmental > Aquatic > Freshwater > Lake > Sediment | place: USA: Wyoming | collected...
CGATGCTGAGCCGCCGTGCCGATGCGGTGGGCGTGTAGCCGCCGGCGTCGGACACGAGGTCGGCCAGCGTCTCGGTGCCGAGCATTTCGTAGGTGGCGGGACGCGTGATTTCGCCGTCGATGCGCACCTGCGGGCCGTGCACGCCCACGAAGATCACGTCGCCACTGCGAAGGCGAAGGTCGCGGGAGGCGTCGCCGCGGAGCAGGTAGTCGTAGACGTCGAGGTTGCTGACCACCTTGCCACCGCGCCGCAGTTCGACGCGGCGCAGCGAGCCGCGGTCGGAGGGACCGCCGGCGGCATACAGGGCGGTAAGGGCCGTGCCGGCGCTGGAGACGCGGTAGGCACCCGGGGCTACAACATCTCCCGTGACGAACACCTGCACGGAGCGCAAACGGACCACGGACACCGAAAAGTGCGTGGTGGCGTCGGCGCCACGGCGCACGCCTGAATAGACCTTGCCGAGCCGCGAAGAGAGCAGGTTGTCGAGCTGGGCGAGCGAGAGGTTGGCGACGCTGAGCTGCCCCACCTGGGGGATGACGACGAAGCCTTCGCGGGTCACCTGGAGCGTGTGGACGAGTTCGACGTCACCGGTGAGGATGAGGACGAGTTCGTCGCCCGGGCCGAGGCGGTATTCCGGATCGACGGGACCGTCGAGGTTGGGCAGGAACTGGGAGTTGGCAGTGCGAAAGAGGTCCAAGCCGAAGATGCGTTCGCGCTCCCTGACCCTGGCGGCCGCAGAATCGGCCGGTGTTTCGGGACGGCGGGGCGCCTGATAGCGGGCATTCGTCGGAGTGGCAAATGTCGAGTCGTCAACGATGCCAAGGGCGCGCATGGCGGCCAGCACATCATTGCCCGGCGCGGGTGCATCGGCGCCCGTACCGCCCATATAGGGATCGAGCAGGGTGGGGTCGTACCCCTGGGCGCTCAGGCGGTCACGGAGCTGGGCGGGGGTGAGGCCACTGGCCCCGACCCGCTGGCGCACCTGCGCGGCGAGGTCGGGACGCTGCTGCAACAGGGCCTGTGCCTGCTGCGGGGTGACGTTCTGGGCGAGCGCCGGCGATGCGACCGCGACGAGCGTCGCCAGCAGCAGTGCGGTGGAATGGAAAATCCGCATGATGGGTGGGTGGCGGGATGAGGATACCGTGCCTAAGCTAACGCGATGGCGCGAGTTACGCGCCCCTTAATGAGGTAGTGACGCATCCATGACGAGTCTAGTAACGGGCGGTGCAGGGTTCATCGGGTCGCACGTCGCCGAGGAACTGGCACAGGCAGGGGACACAGTCGTCACGCTGGACGACCTGTCGGGCGGCTTCGTGGAAAACATCGTGGGGCCCGGAATCGTATTCGTGCGTGGCAGCATCAACGACGCGGACTTGATTGAAAGACTGTTCGATCAGTACCGGTTCGACCACGTGTACCACCTGGCGGCGTATGCCGCCGAAGGGCTGAGCCACTTCATCAAGGTCCACAACTATCAGAACAACCTGATGGGATCGGTGAACCTCATCAACGCGTCGGTGAATCACGGGGTGAAAGTGTTCGTGTTCACGTCGTCGATTGCCGTGTACGGCAGGAACCAGCTGCCGATGACCGAGGAGCAGACGCCGAAGCCGGAAGATCCGTACGGGATAGCCAAGTACGCGGTGGAACTGGACCTGGCGGAATCGCACGAGATGTTCGGCATGGACTACGTGGTGTTCAGGCCGCACAACGTGTATGGCGAACGGCAGAACATCGGCGACCGGTACCGGAACGTGATCGGTATCTTCATGAACCAGATACTCAAGGGCGAGCCGATGACGCTGTTCGGCGATGGCCAGCAGACCCGGGCGTTCAGCTACATCGCCGACGTGGCGCCGGCGATTGCCCACTGCGTGCACAGGCCGGAGTGCTACAACCAGGTGTTCAACATCGGGGCCGACAAATCGTACTCGGTGCTGGAACTGGCGACGACGGTGGCCAATGCGATGGGTGTGGCGCCGAGGGTGGTGCACCTGGAAGCGCGCAAGGAAGTCGTGCACGCCTTTTCGTCGCACGACAAGGTGCGGGCGGTGCTCGGGGACCTCACGGGAAATGTGTCGCTGGAAGAGGGAGTGGCGAAGATGGCGGCGTGGGCAAAGACGGTGGGGGCGCGGGAAAGCGGTCGGTTTGGGAAAATAGAGGTAGCGAAGAACATGCCGGCTTCGTGGAAAGATTTCGTTGGCTGATCTCTCACGGAGACCGGAGGGGCACGGAGGGCACGGAGAGGGACGACCACATTGCGGGGGTTCGGGGGAAGAGTGCGGTGCGCATGATCACCCCGTAAACTTGCTGCCATGACTTCGGGGACGCATTCACGCGGTGACACGCCGCGCATTGCCATCGTGCACGAGTGGCTGACCACGCTGGGCGGGTCGGAGCTGGTGCTCAAGGAAATGCTGGCGGTGTATCCGCAGGCCGACCTGTTTGCGCTGGTGGATGTGCTGTCGCCCGGGGATCGCGAGGCACTGGGACTGACGGGTCGCACAGTGCGAACCACCTGGATGCAACACGTGCCGCGGATTGGCCGGCTGTACCGCCACCTGCTGCCGCTGATGCCGCACGCGGTGCGCGGGCACAAGCTGGACGGGTACGACGTGGTGATCTCGAACACGCACGCCGTAGCACACCGGGTGCAGGTGGCGCCGGGCACCATTCACCTGGTGCACTGCCATTCGCCGATGCGCTACGCCTGGGACCTGCGCGAACAGTACCTGGCGGAAGCGGGGCTGGATCGCGGGCTCACCGGGGCAACGGCCCGCGCAGTGCTGGAGTGGATACGCAAGGGAGACGCGCGGGCGGCACAGGCGCCGCAGGCCTACGTAGGGGTGTCGGAGTACATCCGCGCTCGCATACAGCGCTGCTATGGCCGCACGTCGACCCTCATCTATTCGCCGGCGGACGTGGAATACTTCACGCCTGGTGAGGGGTTCGGGGTGGCGGGTGCGAAAAACGAGTTCTATCTGGCGGCCAGCCGAATGGTGCCTTACAAGCGCATGCCGCTGATTGCCGATGCGTTTTCGCGACTGCTGCCCGACCGGGAACTGGTGATCATCGGCGACGGTCCGGAGATGGCGCGCGTGCGCGCGGTGGCAGGCCCCAACGTGCGCCTGGTTGGAACGCAGCCGCGCGAGGTGCTGCGCGACTACCTGCGGCGCGCCCGAGCCTTTGTGTTTGCGGCCGACGAAGACTTCGGCATCCTCCCGGTGGAGGCGCAGGCGTGCGGCACGCCGGTGATTGCGCTGGGGGTGGGTGGCGCGCTCGAAACCGTGCGCGATGGGGAAACAGGCCTGTTCTTCGGCTCGCAGACGAAGGAGGCGATTGCCGCGGCGGTGCGGCGCTTCGAAGAGGGGCCTGAGTTCACGGTGGCGGCGTGCCGGGCCAATGCCGAGCGGTTCTCGGTGGCGCGGTTCCGGCGCGAGTTCCGGAGCTTTGTGGAGGGAGAGATAGGGGCGAGTACAACTCTCTCACGGAGACCGGAGGGGCACTGAGGGCACGAAGAACTGCAACAACTCTTGAGGGGGTGTGGCGGGAAGTACTGTCCGCCGCACCCCCTCAAAGTGTTTGTCGTGCTCTGTGTACTTCGTGCCGCTCCGGTCTCTGTGAGAGAGAGAGCTAAGCCGTGCGCGCCACCATCTCTTCGGGCGCCATGCCCAGCAACTCTTCGGCGGACATTCGCAGGCACTTGGCCATGCCGTGCTCGGTGAGGGCGTCTTCGACGAGGCGCGCGCCCAGGAAATAGCCGGCGCGCTCGGGAATCACATACCGGTCCACGGTGCGTGCGTCATCGCTCATGCCGCCCGACAACCAGCGCAGGCGCAAGCCGAGCGCGTTGCTGCCCAGTTCCTCGGCGACGGAACGGAAAAGCAGGGGCTCCATTTCGCGCGTGCGCACATACTGCCGCCGCTGGAAGCCGAAGTACTCCCACGGGGCGTGCCCCGGGCTGAGCAGGCGCGCGGCCTGCACGGCGAGTCCTTCGTTGACGAGATGCTCGCGCAGGGCAATGTGCCGCCCGGTTTCCCAATACGAGTAGTATCCGCCCTGGTCGGCGACGAACTTGCGCATGGCACTGCGGCTGGTGGGCGACGTATAGCGCACGGCGTGCGCCATCTCGTGCGACAACCACATGGGGAGGAGTTCCGGCTCGAGGCCGAGGCCGCGGGTGGTGGTATTGGCGACGCCGGTGAAGTGCTCGAGGCAGGCAAAGGCGATGCCTCGGCCGTTCACCACGAGCTCGCCGGCGTTGGCGCCGCCCACCCCGACCATCAGGACAACATCAACGGGAGAGTCGACCTCGAAAAGTGCCGTGCACTGTTCCTCGGCGGCCTTGGCGAGCGCCACCACATCGACACGGTCGAGCATGGCGCGCAGGTCATCGCGGTCGGCGTAGACCGCCTCGCGCACGACGTCGAGGAAGTGCGGACCACTGGGATCGAGCACGTAATTGTGCCAGTACGCCTCGAGCAGAGGCCGATGCGTCTCGAAGTATCGCTGGTAGGCCGCGACCGGATCGGTGCTTTGCAGGACCGAGAGGAAGTCCGGAACGAGATTGATGAGCATCGAGTGGGGTGGCGGCGCGCCGCGGTGAACTGGCGGGAATAGTTTCGCGGCGTGCGGAAAGTATAGGACCACACGTGTGTGCGAACAAGAGGACGTGACTCCAAGCAACAGGACGCATGACGACCCCGAGGCGTCACGGGCGACAATCCAGACGACAGTCGACAGACGACAGTCGACAGCGGACTGCCAGCCGGTGAGTGCTTTCGGGTTGTTACTTCGTGCCGAAGAGGCGGTCGCCGGCGTCGCCAAGGCCCGGGAGGATGTAACCGTTGGCGCTGAGTTCGCGGTCGAGCGAGGCGGCGAAGATGGGAACCTCGGGGTGAGCGCCGTGCAGAAACGTTACACCTTCAGGGGCGGCGACGAGGCACATGAAGAGCAACCGGCGCGCGCCAGCGCTCTTGAGTTGCGTGATGGCATCAGCCGCCGAGCCGCCGGTGGCGAGCATGGGATCGAGCACGAAGACATCACGCTGCGCGAGGTCGGACGGCACCTTGAAGTAGTACTCCACGGGCTGAAGCGTGTCGTGGTCGCGGTACAACCCGATGTGGCCCACGCGCGCCGACGGCATGAGCGCGCGGATGCCGTCGACCATGCCAAGCCCGGCGCGCAGGATGGGGACGAGCACGGGCTCGTGCCCGGCGAGACGCTGGGCAAACATGGTCTCGAGCGGGGTCTCGATGGTCACCGGTTCGAGCGGCAGGTGACGCGTGGCCTCGAACGCCATGAGCATGGCGAGTTCGTCCACCAGCTCCTTGAAGACCTTGGTGGTCGTGGAGCGGTCGCGCAGGATGGACAGCTTGTGCTGGATGAGCGGGTGCTCGATGACCGTGAGGCCGGGCAGCGCGAGGGAGGTGACCATGGGGTGAAAAGCTAGTATCTTCGCCAGCATGAAAGAATACCAAGCCGCGATCCTGCGCCTCACGAGCCGCGTGCGTGACGACGAAGATGCGCTGACCGACCTGCTGAACGAGCGCAGCCGCTCGGGGTGGGAGCCCGCCATGATGACGCAGGACGACCAGCGCATTACGGTGGTATTCCAGCGACGGGCGAATGCCGACGCCACCTGAACCGCAGGCCCACTCCATGCAACTGACCGTCCAGGGCGCGGCCCGCGAAGTCACGGGGTCGTGCCACGTGGTGCAGGCACACGGCCGCACCTTCCTGCTGGACTGCGGGATGTTCCAGGGCCGGCGAACCGAGGTGCAACAGAAGAACCTGGCCCTGCCGGTGCCCATCCACGAGATAGACGCCATCATCCTGTCGCACGCGCACATCGATCACTCGGGTCGCCTGCCGCTGCTGGTGCACGAGGGGTACAACAAGCCGATCCACTGCACGCGCGCCACGCGCGACCTGTGCGAGCCGATGCTGGCAGACTCGGCGCACATCCAGGAGAGCGACGCGGAGCACCTGGCGCGGAACAAGCGTGAGCACTTCGAGCCGCTGTACGCGCTGCGCGATGCGGCGCGGACGATCGAGCTGATGGTACCGCACGCCTACGACGAGCGGTTCGAAGTGGCGCCCGGGGTATGGGTGACCTTCTCGGAGGCAGGCCACATCCTGGGCTCGGCCTCGGTGACGCTCGAGGTGACAGACGGCGAGCACGTGAAGCGGCTGGTGTTCAGTGGCGACATCGGGCGGTCGGGGCTGTCCATCCTGCGGGATCCCCAGCCACCGGGCAACGCGGACTGGGTGCTGATGGAGTCGACGTACGGCAATCGCGACCATGAATCGGTGGCCGGGGCGCGCGCCGAGCTGGCGCGCGTAATTCGCGATACGGCCGCGCGCGGCGGCCGCGTGCTGGTGCCGGCCTTTGCCGTGGGGCGGACGCAGGAACTGGTGTACGACCTGCACCAGCTGGCCGAGGCGGGGGAAATTCCGCGGATTCCGATCTACATCGACAGTCCGCTTGCGACGAAAGCGACCGAGGTGTTCGAACGGAACGCCGACGTCTTCGACCAGACCGAAGGCATGGTGCGGAGCCACAACGGCACGTCGCTGTTCCAGTTTCCGCTGCTGAAGTACACGCCCAGCGTCGAAGACTCGAAGGCACTGTCGCAGGCCACGGGGCCGATGGTGATCATCTCGGCGTCGGGCATGGCCGAGTCGGGGCGCATCTTGCATCACCTGCAGCAGGGGGCGCCGAACCCGCGCAACACGATTCTGGTGGTCGGGTTCATGGCGCAGCACACGCTGGGGCGTCGAATTGTGGAACGCGCCGCGACCATCAAGACGTTCGGCGTGGAAGTTCCCTTGCGGGCGCAGGTGGTGGTGCTGAATGGATACAGCGCGCACGCTGACCGGACAGAACTGGCGGCGTGGTTGCAGGCCGTGCGCGCCACGTCGCCGCGGCTGAAGGACGTCTTCCTGGTACATGGAGAGCCGGAGGCGCAGGACGCCTTTGGGGCCCAACTGCGCGAGCGCGGGTACCGGGTGCACATGCCGGCGATGGGGACGCACATCTCGCTGGGCTAACTGCTCTCTCACGGAGACCGGAGGGGCACGAAGGTCGCAGAGAACGGCAACTGCTCTTTGAGGGGGTGTGGCGGACGGTACTGTCTGCCACACCCCCTTCAAGTGTTTGGCTGTTCTTCGTGCGCTCTGTGATTCTCCGGTCTTCGTGAGAGAGGGCCCAGGGGTACCTGTGCGCGCGGTGCGCGCGCATTTTACGACGATGCGCATTCCCGTTGAGTCGTATCGCCTGCCGAATGGCCTGTTCGTGACGTGTTCCGAGGATCATTCGGCGCCGGTGGTGGCCGTGAACCTGTGGTACCACGTGGGCTCGGCGAACGAGCGTGAGGGACGCACGGGTTTTGCGCACCTGTTCGAGCACATGCTGTTCCAGGGGTCCGAACACGTGGGTTCCAACGAGCACTTCGAGCTGGTGCAGCGCGCCGGCGGCACGCTGAACGGCTCGACGTGGCTGGACCGCACCAATTACTTCGAGACGGTGCCGTCGCACCACCTGGAGCTGGCGCTCTGGCTGGAGGCCGATCGCATGGGTGCGCTGCTGCCGGCCATGACGCAGGAGAAGCTCGACACGCAGCGCGACGTAGTGATGAACGAGCGGCGCTGGAGCGTGGACAACCAGCCGTACGGTTCGTGGTGGGAACGGCTGCCGATGCTGTGCTACCCGCCGACGCATCCGTTCCATCACTCGCTCATGGGCAGCATGGAAGACCTGACAGCGGCCAGCCTGGACGACGTGGCCGGGTTCTTCCGCACTTTCTACACGCCGGACAACGCGGTGCTGACGATTGCCGGCGACTTTGATGCCAGCGACGTGCGCACGATGGTGGCGAGGCACTTTGGCGACATCCCGCGCGGAAACGGACGCCCGCCGCTGGCACCGATGGACCTGCCGCCCACCTTCGGCGAGTGGAAGCGGGAAGTGGTGGAGGACGACGTGATGCTGCCGCGGCTCTTCCTCACGTTCCGAACCAGCGTGTTTGGATCGAGCGCCTACTACGCGGGCAGCGTATGCGCCGCGGTGCTGGGCATGCGGCGCGGAAGCCGGCTGTATCGCGCACTTGTTCGCGAGCAGGAGGTGGCGAGCGAAGTGAGCGCCTTCACGTGGGACCTGGCGAAGGGCGCCGACCTGTTGGTGGTGGATGCAACGGCACGGCCGGGAACGGATGCGGCTACACTGGAAGCGGCGGTGGTGGCCGAAATTGACCGGCTGCGCACCGAAGGGGCCGGTGTCGACGAAGTGGCGCGCGCGCTGGCACTCATCGAGACCGATTATGTGATGTCGATGCAGGCAGCGGGCGACCGGGCCGACGCGCTCTCCAAATTTGCGACGCTCTTTGGCGACCCGGCGCTCGTCAACGAACAACTCGCCAGGTATCGCGCGGTGACGGCGGATGCGGTGACGGCGTTCGCGCGGGAATTCCTGGGCGCAGACAATCGAGCGTCGCTGGTGTACGTGCCACGGGCTGTTGCGGAGGACGCGTGACCATCTCACAGCGTCCGCAGCCCGGCGAGCCGCGCCCGTATGAATTTCCGTCGACGCAACGGTTCACACTGGGGAATGGCCTGCGCGTAATCGTAGCCCCCATGCCGCGCCTGCCGCTGGTGAGCATCCTCGCGGTGGTGGATGCCGGCGCATCGGGTGATGCCGCCGGAAACGAGGGACTGGCATCACTGACGGCGGCTGCCCTGGCCGAGGGGGCGGCCGAGCGCGACGGGCCGGCGCTGGCCGAGGCGTTCGAGCGGCTGGGGACGGGCCTGGAGAGTGGCGCCGGCTGGGACGACGCAACGGTACAACTGACGGTGACACCGGCGCGACTCGACGATGCGCTGGCGCTGCTGGCCGACGTGCTGATGGCGCCGCGGTTCGCCGATGGGGATGTGGCGCGGTTGAAGGCCGAGCGGCTGGCGGAGTTGCTGCAGGAGCGCGTGGAGCCGAGGGGATTGGCCGACGAGCGGTTTGCGCGCGTGGTGTATGACGAGTCATCGCGGTATGCGCGATCGGCGGGGGGCACGCCGAGGTCAGTGCGGGCATTGGGAGTCGCGCAGGTACGCGCGTGGCACGACGCCAGATACAGCGGGGCGACGACGACGCTCATCGTGACGGGGGATGTCACCGTCGAGCGCGTGCGCTCGCTCGTGGAACGGCGACTCGGCGCGTGGTCGCGGCCGGTGCAGCCGATGGCTGAGGTGGTGGTGCGGGGTGCGGGGTGCGGGGTGGTGCAGGGTGCGGGGTGCGGGGTGGATGTGGGGTGCGGGGTGCGGAGAGTTTATGTGATATCCAAGGCCGATGCGCCGCAGTCGGAACTGCGCATTGGACACGTAGGGTTGCCGCGCGCACATGGCGACTACTTTGCGACCGTCGTGATGAACGCGGTGCTGGGCGGGCTCTTCGGGTCGCGCATCAACCTCAACCTGCGCGAAGTGCACGCCTACACATACGGCGCGCATTCCGCATTTGACTGGCGGCGCGCGGCCGGGCCGTTCGTAGTGGCGACGGCCGTGAAGACCGAGGTGACGGACGCGGCGGTGCGGGAGATCCTGATGGAGATTGACCGCATTCGCGAGGCCGAAGTGAGCATGGACGAAATGGAACTGGCCACCAAGTACCTGGGCGGAGTGTTTCCCATCCGCTACGAGACCACGGGTGCGGTGGCGGGGGCCCTGGCGATGGCGAACGTGTACGGACTGGATGACGACTACTTTGGCACCTATCGCGATCGCATTGCGGCGGTGACGCCGGCCGATGTGCTGGCCGCGGCCCGCGCGCACCTGCATCCGGATGAGCTGCAGGTGCTGGCGGTGGGCGACGCGAGCGCGATTGAGGGACCACTGGCCGCGCTGCAACTGGGCGTGCTCTCGGTGACGAATGCCGACGACGATGAAGGAGCGGACGCGTGACGGAACCAACGGAACCAACGGGAACGGTGAGCAGCCGGCGCATCTATGAAGGCCGCGTGGTGACGCTGAACGTGGACCAGGTGCGCTTTCCCGATGGCCGGGTGGGTGAGCAGGAGATCGTGCGTCATACCGGGGCGAGCGTCATTGTGCCGTTCCTGAGCGATCCGCACGGCGACGACCCGCAGATATTGCTGATTCGCCAGTATCGCTATGCGGCCAATGGGAACCTGTACGAGATACCCGCCGGCCGGCCCAATCCCGGGGAGACGCCGGCGCAGTGCGCCGCGCGGGAGCTGCGGGAGGAAACCGGGTGCGTTGCGGCACACCTGGAGCCGCTGCTGGCGGCGTACACGACCCCGGGGTTCACCGACGAACGGCTGCACCTGTTCGTGGCGACCGACATTACCCATCACGAAACGGAGTTTGATGCCGACGAGTTCGTGGAGTCGATTCCGGTGGCGATGTCGCGGGCTTTGGAGATGATTCGGGGCGGCGAAATCGAGGATATGAAGACGATGCTGGGGATACTTTATGTGGCTGGGTTCTACTGCTCCAGGTAGAGTGCGGGGTGCGGGGGTTTGGTGAAGGGTGGTGAGTGGAGGTTGGGGAGCGAGGAAGGGGGTGGCGGTAACGTCCACAATAAAGGACACACACTTCCCGCCTGCCGGACAGCTTACGAGGAGATTACAGACGGCAAGTCATTGATTTTAAATGACTTGCCTTTTCCGTATCCACCATTCTCTCATGGTACGATACCTGCACTTCACCTCAGGCAGACCATGGCATGTGCCTGAGGAGGAGCAGATGAGACAGACGGCCCTGAAGCTTCAGACGGCAAAGCCCTTTGGCAGGGCGGAGCTGCAGGAACTCGACGACAATGCGCTGGTGACCCTCTACCTTGACGGCACGAGCCGGGCCTTCGACCTGCTGGTGGAACGCTACCAGTCGAGGCTGCTGAATTTCGTGTACCGGACGGTGGGTGACCGGGAGCGGGCGGAAGACCTGGTACAGGAGGTCTTTGTGCGGGTGTACCGCCACCTGGCCCGTTTCGACCGGTCCAAGAAGTTCTCGACCTGGATCTACACGATTGCGTCGAACCTGGCCAAGAACGAGCTCCGCAACCGGGCCCGCAATCCGTTGGTGCTGTTCCAGACGATGACGTCGGGCTGGGAAGACGAGGAGCGTCCGCTCGAGTTCGAGGACCCGGATTCGCGTCCGGACGACGCCTTCGACCGCCAGAACCTGCGGGAAATGGTGGACGCCGCCGTCCGCCGGCTTCCGGCGCACCACCGGCAGGTCTTTGTGCTCCGGGAGCTGGAAGGGCACTCGTACGAGGAAATCGCCGAGATGACCAAGTGCAACCTGGGCACCGTGAAGTCGCGGCTGAACCGGGCGAGGGCGGCGTTTGCCGAGGTGGTGGGGCCGGTCATCTAAGACGACAGACGACAGACGACAGACGACAGACGACAGACGACAGACGACAGACGACAGACGACAGTCGACAGTGGAACCCTTGGCGGGGCGGCGGGTATCGTGGGACGATGCCTTGCCGCCCTTCCTGTTCCTGCCGAGCGTTTCAGCGCCAGCACGCCGAGTTCACGGACGGATTTCTCTCCGTGGAAAGGTCGCGTGCGATGCAGGAACACCTGTACGAGTGCACGGCCTGCGCCACTCGCGACGTCTGGGTGCGGCGCTCCCTGCTGGCGCTGCAGGTGCTGCCGAGCATCGAACCGTCGGCCGGTTTTCGCGAGCGGCTGTACGAACGCCTTGGCGAGACGCCGGGTGAACAGCTGACACCACCGCCGGCCCGGCTTCAACTGGCGAGTTCTCGCGGGCGATAGGTCGGCAGGGCGCTCGCCGACGGGGTATAATTCTCCCCGATGCCGGCCATCACAACACGCACGCTGAAGAACTCCATCGACACCGGGTCCCTCGACCCGGTGTACGTGCTGCACGGCGACGAGGACTTCCTGAAGGAAGACCTGTTGCGGCAGCTGCTGGCGGGTGCGGTGGACCCGGCCATGCGCGAGTTCAACGTGGACACACGACGCGGCGCCGAACTGGATGCCGCCGGACTGCGCGACCTGCTGGAGGCGCTGCCGATGATGGCGGAGCGCCGCGTGGTGGTGATTCGCGACGCGCAGACGCTGAAGAAGGCGCCGATGGGGGTGC
>Ga0334722_10006010_pt1 | contig 12120 bp, 11 predicted proteins | sample C3_bottom_MG_FD_207210 | JGI IMG/M metagenome (GOLD analysis project Ga0334722, IMG submission 207210) | Sediment microbial communities from Yellowstone Lake, YNP, Wyoming, USA - C3_bottom | ecosystem: Environmental > Aquatic > Freshwater > Lake > Sediment | place: USA: Wyoming | collected...
ATCGCTTAGTCCGTGGAACGATACCGGCAACTGCGGTACGACAGGTTCTGAGCAGGCTTGTCGCGCGGATCAAGGGAACCGCGGGGTGCCTGGTGCTCACGCCGAACGGACGATTCACTATCGCGCATGTGACGTCCCACATGGCTGCAGGATGGTGGGATGGAACAGGTGAGCCCACGGTCGGAGACCGATTTCCATGAGCAGCTGTCTGTTTCATCTCGCCTTTCCGATTCATGATGTGGAGGAGACCATCCGGTTCTACGTGGACGGCCTCGGATGTACGATCGGACGGAAATCAAAACAGGCGATCACGCTCGGTCTGGCGGGGCATCAACTTGTCGGTCATTTCGCGCCGGATCATCTCCCGAATCAGCAGGGCATCTACCCGCGCCATTTCGGTCTGATCTTTCTTTCGCAAAGCGAATGGCAGGCGCTGGCGGACAGAGCGAAAGCCAGGGGGTTGCCGTTCTATCAGCAACCGCGCGTGCGATTCCCCGGCTCGCGTATCGAACACCGCACCTTCTTCCTGGAAGATCCCTCTCACAATCGGCTCGAATTCAAGCACTATACTCACGAGTCGGCCATCTTCGGCGAGCACGAGCACAACCAAATCGGCGATGCTGGCGAGCTCTAGTCGAAGGCTCGACAGGGTCGGTGCCTACTGTGCGGATTCGTGAGCGGAGGTCGAAGCGTTGCGCATCCACCGGAGAATACGTTGGGATCGGCGGGTGAGCGCGTTCGTTTTTCGGATAGGGTCATACCGCTGGGGTGAAGGCAAAATGGCGGCCAGCCAGGCGGCTTCCTCCGCGGTGAGCGCGTCGGCGGATTTCCCGAAATGATGTTGAGCCGCAGCCTCCGCGCCGTAGACTCCGCGGCCCCATTCCGCCACGTTCAAATACAGTTCAAGGATGCGTTCCTTGGTCAGGCGGTGCTCGAGCGACCGCGTGATCAGGGCCTCACGCGCTTTGCGGAACAGGGAGCGCTCAGAGGAGAGATAGAGGTTCTTGGCCAGCTGCTGCGTGATGGTGCTTCCCCCCCGTTTCAGCTCTCCCGCCTCGAGGTTCTCGATTGCGGCGTCCCGGATGCCCTCCCAATCGAAGCCTTCGTGAATGAAGAACGAGGCGTCCTCCGCGGCGACGACGGCGCGCTGCAGATGGGGTGAGATCCGGGCCAGCGGCACCCATATCCATTGCCGTGACGCGGCGCGTCCCTGCCCGGAGGCCTTTGCCAGCCGACTCTCCATGAGCGCCGTCGATGCCGGATTGTGTCGCGCCAGCGTGCCGACATCCGGCAGGGTGATCAGCCACGTCAGCGCCAGCCCGCCGAGCGGAAGGCCCACGAGCAACGCGCTCCAGAGGAGAAGACGGGCGGATGTCCGACGGGTTGACTTAGACATGCGGGCTACGTATGTGTAGCGGCTTGGGCAGCAGGGGAGGCGATCCGGCTTCCCGCCGTGAATCCTGTGCCTTCAGCCTTGTGGTGACATGAAAATCTACGCGGCTGAGTTTATCAAAAGTTGTGTCGCTCCAGAACAGCTTCCTCCCGGTGATTATCCGGAGATTGCCTTCGTGGGGCGTTCCAATGTAGGCAAGTCTTCCTTGATCAATTCGCTCCTGAACCGCCGGGATCTTGCCAAAGTTAGCCGAACACCGGGAAAAACGCGCGCGTTGAATCTGTTCTTGATTGCGACCTCCGATCCCGACCTGTCGAAATTCTATCTGGTGGACCTGCCGGGTTACGGGTTTGCCAAAGTCTCCCAGTCGATCCGCGCGCAATGGGCGCCCTTGATCGAGGCCTATCTCAAGGACCGGACCTCCCTGCTCGGCGTCGTGCTCCTGGTAGAGAGTCGGGTGGTGACCGGCCAGGATCGCCAAACGATCGCTTGGCTCCGTTCGATCGGTCAGAATCCCATCGTCGTCGCGATGAAAGCCGACAAGCTCAAGCCCAGCGAACGTGTGCGCACTCTCCGACAGACACATCTGGACCTGGGACTGGAAGAAGGGGAGGTGCTGATTCCGTATTCGTCGGTGACCGGCGACGGTCGTGAGCGGGTCTGGGGGGCCCTGCGGGATCTGGCTAAAACTTGATCTCGATATGGGCCTTGTTCTTCAACCCGTCCAGCCATGAGTGAAAGACGTCGTCGCTTTTCTGCTGAAAGATCAGCCCCTGAATCTCAAACTTGACGTCCTCAAACTGACGAAACTGTTTTGGGCTCTTCTCCTCCACCCGGATGATATGAAATCCTTCTTGGCTTTCGATGATGTCCGAGATGCCGCCGGGCACGAGAGCAGCGATCGCCCGTTCGATGGCCGGCAGGAGCTCGCCCTGCCGCACCAACCCGAGTCGTTCCCCCTGTGAGGCGTTGGGTCCGTCCGAATAGCGTGCCGCAACATCCGCGAACTTCTCGCCGTGCTTCAACTCCTCCATGGCCTGCCTGGCCTTGGCCAGGGCCTCGGCGACCCCATCCGGAGCACGGGGCCGAATGAGGATCTGACTCAGCGTATATTCCTCCGGAAGGACGAATCGGTCGCGATGGGCGTCATAGTAACGCTTCGTCTCTGAGTCTCCGACCGTGATGGTGTTCCGGACGACCAGATCCACCACTCTCGCGAGCGTCAACTGATCCCGCAACTTCTTGACGTCCAGCGGGTTCGTGAGGTCGACGGCTTCCCCCTGCCGTTTCATCCGCTCGGCGGCTTGCTTCACTTCCTGATCGGAGATCTCGATCTTTCTCGCCTTGGCCTCCTGCAGTTGCAATCTCCGCTCGATCATCCTGGTGAGGGCCATCGATTCCGCCATTTTCAACCGCTGCGCGAGGTCGTCGCCCCGGTGCTGCCGCGCCATGCGTATCCGCTCGGGCTCGATCTCGCGCCGCACCTCCGACAACATGATCAGGTCGGAATTCACCACGGCGACGATTCGATCCTCCAGATGCGCGGCCGAGAAGGCCGGCGGCAGTGCGAGCATCGCGATCAAGGCCAGCGCGGTCTTGAAACGGACGGGCCGGTCTTGACTGTGCGGCGGCGGCTTCATGGCTCCCTGCGTCCTTTCCTGATCGGCTGAGCACCGGAATCCGGGGGATTCTACACGAAACGAGTCTGACTTGAGGAGGGGTGGAGCAGGCTAGGGTTTGCCCCTGTCCTCGATGATATAGCGGGATGCGTCGGCGAGGCGAACCGTGGCGTTGGCCCGAATGTCGGCGATGACTTCTTCGAACCGTTTGCGGCGCTTGTCGGCCAACAGCTCCTGGCGGAGCCGTTCCTGAATCGCCAGATCGGCCTGGATGATTTCCCTGTCGAGCGGGGTGATCATGACCAGATAGTACCCGTCGGCCGTCTTGATCGGAGCACTCACCAGTCCTGGTTTCAGGGTATGGATGACGGCATCGACTTCCGGGACGACCAGGCCTTTCCGGTAGGGGCCGAGATCGCCTCCCTTCGCTCTCGTTTTGTCGTCGATCGAATAGCGCTGGGCGAACTTAGCGAAGTCGCCTCCTCGGTTGATCTGCGTTTCGAGATCCTTTGCGGCCGGAAAGTTCGCCAGCAGCATCTGGGAAACCTCCACTTTGAGGGGGTCCAGAAGCTCATGCGCATGGGCCTCATAGTAGGCGTCGAGTTCGGCTTTCGTAAGCTCCACCTTGGACTGAAGTTTGTCCTTCAACAGCTCGTCGAGAATCAATTGCTCCTTGTATCGTTGGGCTTTGTCGCGGATACCCTCGTTCTGGTCGAGACCCCGGCGACGGGCTTCCTGCATCAGCAGTTCCCGTGTAATGAGTTCGTCCAGGAACCGCCGCTTGCCGCCCTCCTTCTCGTAACGGGAACGGGTCGCCTCCGACAATTCGCCCCATCGCACGTCGAACTCCACCTGCGTGATGGCGCGTCCGTTCACCAGGGCGACAACCGGCTCCTCCTGCTGCGTCGTGCAGCTTGCAAGCGCCAGCCCCAGACCGGCCAGGAGGCCGGCGAGGAACAACGGGGTGCGGAAGGTGCCGCGATCGGCAATGAGGGAACGGGGCGATGTCATGAGCCGCGGAAGACGAGGATCGTGATCACGATGGGGTCGCATCCTTCTCTCTCGTGTTGGTATCACAGCGGATGAGGCTTTGCAAGGTCGTGTTGAGTTCGGAGAAGATCGACGGCCAGTCCTCCTGCGGCATCTGGATCTCGAACGAAAGTGGGCTCAGGAACCGCAGGCGCTTCCTAAGTCGGTCCATCAGGCGGCGGATGGCCTCGTCGGGAATCGTCGCTTTCGCGCTCAACGCGACCCTGACCGACTGGTGATGCACCTCGATGGAGACCAGGCGCAGCTGCTTGGCCTGGATTCTGAGGTGCATCACTTCGAGCAGCCGTTCGACCGGCTCCGGTGGAACCCCATACCGATCCTGGATCTCCCCGTGCAGCAACGCCAGCTCGCCGACCTGGCTGCAGGTGGTGAGCCGTTTGTAGAGCGAGAGGCGTTGATGCGGATCGGCCACAAAGTGTTCGGGGATGAACGCTGACACCGGAAGCTGCAGGGTCGGGTCCGGCTCGTCCTCCACGAGGTGGCCCTTGAGCTGCTGGACGGCGTGCTCCACCATTTGCATGTAGAGATCTAGCCCGACGGCAGCAATGTGGCCAGATTGCTGTTTGCCCAGCAGATTGCCTGCGCCGCGGATCTCGAGGTCGGCCGCGGCGATACGGAATCCCGATCCGAGCTCGGTGAACTGGAGAATCGCAATCAGCCGTTTCTGGGCGTCGCCCGTGAGCGTCCCTTCATCGGGTATCAGGAAGTAGGCGTAGGCCTGCTCGCCTCCGCGCCCGACGCGCCCGCGTAATTGGTAGAGCTGCGCGAGGCCGAACATGTCAGCCCGATTCACGATGATCGTGTTCGCGTTCGGGACATCGAGCCCCGACTGGATGATGGCCGACGCGATCAGGACGTCCGCTTCCCGCTTCAGAAACTTCAACATCACCGCTTCCAGCGGCTTAGCGTCCATCCGGCCGTGAGCCATCACGATGCGGGCCTCCGGAACCAGTTGCCGCAGCCACGCGCCGATCCGCTCCATAGTCTCGATCCGGTTGTGCACGAAATAGACCTGGCCTCCGCGGCCCAGCTCGCGCATGATGGCGTCCCGCAGCGCCTTATCGCTCGCGCGCAGCACCTCCGTCTTGATCGCCAGGCGGCCGGCAGGGGGCGTATCGATGATCGACAGATCGCGGACGCTCGACAGGGCCATCTGCAGGGTACGCGGGATGGGCGTGGCGGTCAGCGTCAGGACGTCCACCTGTGTACGGAGTTGCTTCAGGCGTTCCTTATGCTTGACGCCGAACCACTGTTCCTCGTCGACGATGACGAGCCCGATATTCCGGAACGCCACATCTTTCTGGAGGAGCCGGTGCGTGCCGATCACCACGTCGATCGATCCGGCGGCGACCTCGTTGACGATCGCCTTCGACTCCTTGGACGATTGGAATCGTGAAAGCAACGCCACGCGGATGGGAAAAGGGGCGAACCGTTCGGCGAAATTGTCGTAGTGCTGGTGGGCCAGCAGCGTCGTCGGCACCAGCACCGCCACCTGGCGACCGTGTTCCACGGCCTTGAAGGCGGCCCGCATCGCCACCTCCGTTTTGCCGTACCCGACATCCCCGCAGACGAGCCGGTCCATCGGCTTTGTCGATTCCATGTCACGGACGATGTCGTCGACGGCTTTCAGCTGATCCGGCGTCTCCTCATATTCAAAGGCCGCCTCGAATTCGTGATAGAGCGTGTCCGAGGATCCATAGGCGCTTCGCTTCACCAGCTCGCGGCTCGCGTAGAGTTCGATCAAGTCCTGGGCCATCCCTTCGATGTCCTTTTTGACCCGTGCCGTGGTCTTGGCCCAGCTGGCTCCGCCGAGGCGATCGAGGCGCGGGACGTGGTTCTCGGCTCCGCCGTACCGTTGCACCTGATTCAGGCGATCGAGCGGGACATAGAGGGTGTCTCCGCCGGCGAATTCCAGGATCAAATAATCGTTTTCGAAATCTTGAACGGCGAGCCGCTTCAGCCCGTGGTACTTGGCGATTCCGTGTTGCACGTGGACGACATAGTCGCCCACGTTGAGGTCCTCCAACGAGGAGAGAAAGGTGGCGGTTCTGCTCTTCGGCTGCGGCTTGTGGCGGATCCCCTTCGCGAATAGTTCTTCTTCCGTCAGCAACGCGAGGCGCAGCTCGTCGGAGAGAAAGCCCGACGAGAGCTCACCCTGCAACACGAAGAAGGGCAATCTCTCCGCGCTTCGGCGCACCCAGACCGAGGGCTTCCATTCTTCAGCCGGCAGGTCATGCTCCCGCAAAAGTGCCAGCAGGCGATCGACCTGCCCATGGCTTCGCGCGACCAGCACAACTCGATGGTCGGTGCGGAGGCCCTCCATCAGTGCCAGCGTCTGGCTGAACGGCGTGCCCCTGATGCCCAAGCCAATGCTGGCCGGCGTCTGGCCGGCAAACGACCACGTCGGCGTCCATGACGCGTCCGGCGCCGCTAATGGCTCCACGGCCAACATCGGCCAGGGCTCCGCTTCCCGTTGAAGATCGTCCCAGGTCAAGAAAAGTCGTTCCGGAGAAGGATACGGCTGTGCGGTGTCGCGATCGGCGTGCCGGAGATAGCCGTCGTCGATTCGCTCCCAGGCTGCCTCACAGGCTGCTTTCAAGGCGCCGGGCTGATCCAGAATCAGGCAGGGGAGGGCGACGAGGTAATCGAACAGTGTGTCCATCCGGGGATAGAGCTCGGGACTGTGCCACTCGGCGTCCGGAGGGATCGGGGTGAAAGCCTGCGCGTCGTCGGCGGGCCGGAGAAATTCTCGCGCGGGCAGGACCCAGCCCTCCTTGAGTTTTTCGATCGACGTCTGGGTGGAGGCATCGAACAGGCGAATCGATTCGACCGTGTCGCCGAGCAGTTCGAGGCGGAGCGGGTTGGCGTAGGCAGTCGAGAAAATATCGACGATGCCGCCGCGGATGCTGAACTCTCCGGGAATTTCCACGACCGAAACGCGCCGGTAACCCAGGCGAAGCAGGCCGGTCGTCAGCGGTTCCCGCTCGCAAGTCCCGCCTATCGCGAATCGAAGGACGGCCTCTTCGAAGGTCCTGTGCGGAATCAGACGATGCATGGCGGCGGCAACGGACGTGACGAGCATCGCAGGCGGATCGGTGCGCAGCTGGTGGAGCGTCGTCATACGGCGCGCGACCAAGCTCACGTGCGGCGCCGTTCCTTCGTAGGGCAGCGTCTCCCATTCCGGGAAACAGGCCAGCCCGTCGGCCGGCAGGCCCATGAACGCGTGGAAGAAACGAAGATCGTTGAAGATCCGCTCGGCCGATTCGTCGCTGGAGGTTATGATGACCCACGGACGAGACCGATCCGGCGTATTTCCCCAGGCCTGGGCCAGCAGTGTGAGCGCACAGGAGAGCGTCGATCCATGCACCCCCACCAGGCAGACACGCGCCCGGGTTTGGCTGAGCGCCGAACCGAGGGGGACGAGCCAGGAGATCGATTGAGAATTGGTCTCAGGCACGAATCACGGGGTGGTTGATCGGATGCGCTGGAGGAGCGCGGTGGTGGACATGCCGGGCACCAGCGGAATGGTCCGGACCACGCCGCCTCGGTTCTCGACGACCTCGCGACCGACGATAGTGTCCAGGGCCCAATCGCCTCCCTTCACCAACACATCCGGCTGAATAGCGGCGATGAGACGTCCGGGATCGGGCTCCGCGAACAACACTACAAAATCCACACAACCCAGGGCGGCCAGCACCTCTGCCCGCTGTGCCTCCGGCACGATCGGCCGGTCCGGCGCTTTTTCCATGCTGCGAACGGAGGCATCCGTGTTGACGCCGACCACGAGCAGATCGCCCAGCGACCGTGCCGCCTGGAGATACCGCGTATGGCCGATGTGCAGGAGGTCGAAACAGCCGTTGGTGAACACGATGCGCTTGCCCTCGGCCCGCTCCCTGGCGATTACGGATATGAGTTGCTCTTGCGGCAGAACCTTCCTCGACATGCCCCCATCATACCTGCCCGCTCCCTCCAGGGAAAGAGCAGGAACAGTCAAAGGGGGCACTGTCACAAACCGCTCCGTCCATGCAGGTCGGTACCCGACGTGAGGTGCTGCCTAGGGGGCGCCGTTCCGGTTTCAGCTCGTTGAATCACGCCAACGCGAGTGTCAACTGTTCGGGAACCCTGTCGCATCTTTCTGATCGAGGGGAGGGGATCCGCTTCCCTGTCTGATGAGCTGCCCGACAAACGGGCTGATTTGGCGAGGATTGTGTCACGGAAATGAGCTCCTGCAATGGACCGCGGCAGGCGCCGCAGTGATGCTGCGATGGCTCAATCGTCCTCCGTTGCCGCCGGTAGACGCGCCCGCATCCGGTGCAGCGCCAAGCAAATCGCGACAAGGCGAGCACTTCTTTCTGCAGGGAGTGGTACGTGGTGATGGCCACCTCGCCTGAACGATTCATCTCCGTCATCTTTCGCAAAAAATCCAGGCCGTGATTCGGCCGCCGGTTCAGTACATCGAACTGCCACTGGTGGATCATCTCATGGGCGAGGGTATTGAGGAATTCCTGCTCCGCGTAGGGTGTCCGTTCGGCGAGCCGTGCCAACAGGGGGAGGGAGAGGCGAATTTCTCGGCGGCTGCGTCCTGTGGTGGCGAGCTGTGGTGCTCGCGGCCCGCAGCGACTGGCGAACATCCCAATCGAGGAGGTCAGACGCCGGCTCCAGACGATGGAAATCGGCGGCAACAGGCCGGCAAAGTACCGCGTATTCAGGTCACGCCACCGGGTCTGCAACTCTTCCGGAGACAGCGCGACCTCGGCAGCTGATGTGGCGAGGTTCCGTTTCAACCCAGCGCTTCCACCACCGCTGCGGCGAGCAGCGGCAGCATGATTTCGTGGTGGCCAGTCAAGGAATACCCTTTGCCGCCCTTCTGTGTGGGCCGTCGGACCACGTTGGTCTGCGGGCGATAGTGGGAGAGAAAATCCATATCCACAGTGGTGATGTTCGCAAGCGAGTGGCCGAGGTTCCGTCCCAACGACACCGTTTTCAAAAACACTTCTGGCAGAATCACGGCCGATCCGACGTTCAGATACACGCCGCCTTCCATGCCGGCGACGACGGCCGCGAGTCGCCTGAAGTCGAGCAGCGACGTGGCTCCGATGGCTGCCCCATCGGCTGAGGGGTGCATGTGGATGATATCGGTTCCCAACGCGACGTGAACCGTCACAGGCACGCCGAGCCGCGCGCCGGACGCCAAGATGCTCGTCCCCCGGTTCGGAAACTGACCGGCCTGCCGGTTGAGGTAGTTCCCGATCGCTTCGCCGAGCCCTTCCCCGGCTGCGGCGCCATGGCTGATGGCCTCATTGAGGATCCGTCCCGTTTCTTCCGCCATGCCAAATCGGCCGCCGTCGATTTCGGCATCGACTTCTTCGGAGGTGTGGCCCATCAAGGCTAATTCAAAATCGTGGATGATCCCGGCCCCGTTCATGGCCACCGCGGTGACGATGCCTCGCTCCATTAAGTCCGTCACAATCGGGGCTAGACCCACTTTGATAACGTGGGCGCCGACGCCGACGATCACGGGTCGTCCTTTTCGATGGGCGTTCGCGATGGCTTGGGTCACGGCCCGAAGCGTCTTGACCGCCAGGGTGTCAGGCAGGGTGGAGTAGAACTTGGTGAAGGACCCGCCGCCTTGCCAGGGCGTGGCGAAGTCGGACACCCGCACCTTGCTGTGGCGTTTGCTCAACGGATAGGTCTTGAGGTCCGATAGGTTGATCGGCGGAATCAAGGGAAATGCGGCACGCTTCGGGGGAGTCCGCTCAGGACGTTTTGCCAAGGAGCTGTTCCTCTGAGAGCTCGCACAACACATGGCCGAGCGTAATGTGGCTTTCTTGAATCCGGGCCGTGACGGTGGAGGGAACGACGAACGGATAGTCCACCAGCGCGGCGAGTTTGCCGCCGACCCCGCCCGTCCAGCCGATCGTCGTCAATCCACATTCACGAGCCGCCGCGACGCCTTTCAGTACATTGGGAGAATTCCCGCTGGTGCTGATGGCGATGGCGATGTCCCCTTTCCGGCCATGCGCGCGTACCTGGCGGGCGAACAGTTCATCGTAGCCGTAGTCGTTGGCGATGCTGGTGATGGCGGCAATGTCCGTCGCCAGGGCGATGGCGGGCAAGGGCACGCGTTCGCGCTTGTATCGTCCGACAAATTCCGCCGCGATGTGCGCCGCGTCGGCGGCGCTGCCGCCGTTACCGAACAATAAGATTTTGTGGCCGTCGCGAAAGGCCGTCGCGATCAGTTTGGCCACCTGGACGATCCGGTCAGCGTGCTCGCGCGCGAACTGCTGCTTCACAGTGGCACTCTCGGCAAAAGTTGTCAGAACGAATTCCTTCATGGGCGCGATTCTAGGCGAGGCGGTCCATCGTGTCAAACAAAGGCGTACTGTGCTGGGTCTTCTGTCGAATTGAACAGGGCTGGGGGCGATGGTATAGTCCGCACGCGATGGCGCAGGACCAACCAGTAAAAGCCTTGGTGGTGGCGTTTGCCGACGATGCGGCGGTCGCTGCGTATACGATCAACCGCCTGCGTCCAACAATCCTCTGCTTTGTGCTTCCCGAATCGGCCAAGGCCTTGGTGGAATCGTTCATCCAGCCGAAGATCGAACAGATGCCCAAACGGTGGGATTGGGTCACCCTGTCGGAAGCGAATGACTTTATCCACTGTCACCAAACTCTGGCACGAACGCTTCCCGATCTGCTGAAAACTTGGGAGGTCCAGCCGGGCGAGCTGGTCGTCGATCTCTCGGGAGCCACGCCTGCCCTTGCTGGCGCGCTGACAATCGTGACACTGCCGTTCAGTTCACGGATTGTATCGCTTGTCCAGGCGCGCGAAGGGCGGGATGGCGAGACCATCGACCTGGCCGGTCGGTCCTTTCAATGGATACAAGGCAATCCGTGGGATGAAGTCGCGTCGGTCTCGCGTGGCGAGGGCGCCGATCTGTTCAATCGGGGGTTGTTCGCTGCGGCGGCTAAACTCTTTCGGGAAGTCGAAACCCGGGTCAGCGGGGGGCAAAAGCCAACGTATCGCGCCTTGGCCGACCTCGCGGAAGGTTACGACCTATGGGAACGGTTCCATTACCGCCAGGCGTGGGACAAACTGAAAGCGGCGATGAAGGCGCTGGAGATGGCCTCGCTCTGGGGCGGACCTCCAGGGTTGAAGTCGGTGCTTCCTGCTTTAAAAGCCAATACAGGGTTTCTCGAAAAGCTCGTGCTCGACCCAGCTGAGGTCAAGGAATTTGTCGCGCTGGACCTGCTGGCTCATGCGAGCCGTCGGGTCCATGTGGCACGCGATCCCGAAGCGTCGATGATCGCGCTGGTTCGCGCGCTCGAAGCCTTTGCACAGCGTCAGCTGTTCAAGTCACACAAGATCAAGAGCTGGGACGTGCAGCCGGAGCAACTTCCGCAGGCCCTTCAGGAAACCTGTCGAGCCTGCTATCTGGAAGACGTCGACGGCAAGTACAAGCTTCCCTTACAGGCCCAGTTTCGCGTACTGGCGGGATTGGGCGATCAATTGGGCCAATCATTCCTGCGTGAGTGGCCGATGATGAAACCGCTGCTCGATGCCGCGAACCATGCGGTGCTGGGGCATGGCTTCGAACCGGTGAAGGCTGAACGGGTGCAGCAGCTATACGATACCGTCGTGAAGCTATCGGGTGTCAGTGAGACATCGTTGCCGAGGTTTCCGGTCCTTACTTTTTAAGAGCTGATGGCCGATGGCTGATGGCCGATGGTTGGGGATGGGCGAGACAGCTCACATAAGCAAAAAGAAAGAAAGAGAAGACCGTGCCATTTCGGTTTGAGAGTTTGGATATTTGGCATATGGCGAGAGAGTATGCACGAAGGGTTTATCGCGCTACCGCTCAGTTTCCACGTCATGAAGATTATGGGCTGAGGTCGCAGATGAATCGGGCCGCCAACTCAATCGGTCTGAATATCGCGGAAGGCTCGGCCAAAGGGAGCAACAAAGCGTTCGACTACCATCTTGAAGTGGCCATTGGATCAACATTTGAAGTCGCAGCGGCCTCTTTCCTTGCTCGCGACAATGCGTATACCACGAAC
>Ga0334722_10006011_pt1 | contig 12118 bp, 13 predicted proteins | sample C3_bottom_MG_FD_207210 | JGI IMG/M metagenome (GOLD analysis project Ga0334722, IMG submission 207210) | Sediment microbial communities from Yellowstone Lake, YNP, Wyoming, USA - C3_bottom | ecosystem: Environmental > Aquatic > Freshwater > Lake > Sediment | place: USA: Wyoming | collected...
AAACCGTCTTGAGTTTGATTTAGATTTTTTCAATAAAATTACCAATGGAGGTGTTCCAAATAAGACTCTCAATATTTTTCTTGCTGGATGTGTCCATCCTGAAACAACAGTTAAAATTAGATTTAGGAAACATAATGTGGATTGAAAAAGAAACGTCAATTGCCGAAATCAAAACATTACTTGATAATGGATATGAGGTAGAAGTTGATTCGCCCGATGGATATGTTCCTGTTAATTTTTTTATTAACAAAGGAATGTATGAAGAATATGAATTGCTTATGATGGGCGGTAATAAAGTTAGTTGTAATGAGTCCCATTTGTTTGAAACTACTGAAGGTTGGATTTCCGCTAAAGAAATGCAACAATCTAACTTAATATACAAATTGATTACTAACGAGGGTATTAAAATTGGTCGGGTTTATAAAAACAATAAACAAATACCTATTGTGGATATTAATATAAATCATCCAAATCATAGGTATTATACTAATGGAGTTTCTTCTCATAATACTAATGTTGGAAAAACTCTAGCAATGTGTCATATGGCATCGTCATTTTTATTGCAATCAAAAAACGTTTTGTACATTACTATGGAAATGGCAGAAGAGGAAATTGCAAAACGAATGGATGCTAATATGTTAAATGTTCCGATTAATCAATTGGGAGATTTATCTAAGTCTATGTTTACTAGTAAGACATCTAAATTGGCAGATAAAACTAGAGGTACTCTTATCATTAAAGAGTACCCTACTGCTTCGGCACATTCTGGACACTTCAAGGCACTTCTGAATGAACTTGCTCTTAAGAAATCATTTAGACCTGATGTTATTTTTATTGATTACATTAATATCTGTGCATCATCTAGATTTCGTGCTGGAAGTAACATGAATTCTTACAGTATAATTAAATCAATTGCTGAAGAACTTCGTGGACTTGCAGTTGAGCACGATGTTCCAATTTTCAGTGCGACACAAACTACCCGTAGCGGTTTTAGTTCATCAGATGTTGAAATCACGGACACTTCAGAATCGTTTGGACTTCCTGCGACTGCCGACTTTCTTGTTGCACTGATTAGCACTGAAGAATTGGAAGGTCTGGGGCAGATTATGGTCAAACAATTAAAGAATCGCTATGGGGATAAATCCATCCTTAAAAGGTTTGTAGTGGGTATTGACCGTGCCAAGATGAGACTTTATGATTGTGAGCAGTCCGCACAAAAAGACATACTTGACAGTGGGAAGGAAGAGGAGTATAATTATGAGGAAAATAAACCAAAAAAATCATTTGAGGGATTTAAGTTTTCATGACTATTGATTTGAATAAGTACATTGAATTTGTTGATAACACAACTTCCAAATGCAGTAAAGATTACGATAGTTTTATTGGGCGTCTTGCAGAACTTGACACTCAAAAATTTCATACTGAAAGAATGCTTACTGCTGCTGTAGGAATGTCTGCAGAAGCAGGGGAGTTTACTGAAGTTGTAAAGAAAATGATTTTTCAGGGGAAACCAGTTAACGAAGAAAATCTGTTTCATCTAAAACGTGAACTTGGAGACATCATGTGGTATGTCTCTCAAGCGTGTATTGGATTGGGTGTTTCTCTTGAAGAAGTTATTCAAATGAATTTTGAAAAACTAAGTGCTCGTTATCCTGAAGGTGCATTTAGTATTGAACGTTCCGAAAATCGTAAAGAAGGAGATCTATGACTAAAGAAAAGCAAGTAACAATTAAAATGGACACTTACACTGCTGTCGCAGTTCGTCAAATTCTTTTTGAGAGTCAGAAAGGATATACGTATGATGATGCAAGTGTTCCACCTAGAATCACAAGTATTAGATCTGTGATTCTAGATTTGGATACGAAAATTGAAGAAAATTTGAGCGAGTGACTTAATCCCTTCCATAAATAAATGGAAGGGTTTTTACTTAAGATGGCATTTGAAATTTCTGAAGGATTATATGCTGGACTTTCATTAATTCCTACTGGAGAACTTCAATCTGCAGTTAGAGATAAGGAAAAGTTTTTAAGTCTTCTAGAGGTAGCACAAAGTAATCTTTCTGGATCTGGTGTGTTGGATGCATCTGGAAATGCTACTAAAAACGGAATGCTATCAACAATTAAATCTAAGACTGATAAAGAAAAGTATGATAATTTAGCAGCTGCAATTTCTGCTGTTTTGGCAACTAGAAGTAAAGTTAATGGTGATATACCCTCTGCAGTATATCTTACCGGAAATCAATGGCATTCTGATGTTGAAAAATTTAAAATATCTGCTTATGGTATGAGTGATTATAATTCGTCTGACGTAATTTTAAGGTATGGAAATCTTTACAATGGAATTTCATTAAAGAAAAAACCAAATGCTGCCGCAGCAAGTCCGACATTAATTAATAATGCATTTTCTACTTTTATTGAAGGACCTGTCTTCAAAAAAGTTAGAGATGATTTAAATGACTACCGCATAAAATTTTTTGCATCAGTTATTAAAGATGCATTTAGTCCTGGACAACCTTTAAGTAAATTTGCTGAGTTGCCGCAATATAGATCTTTACAATCTTTAAATCCAAATATTATAAATGATGCTAAGGTTTTGTGGGAAATGAAGGTAAATGTTGAGGGTAAACCAAGACCAATTCCATTAATTAATGCAAAATCTCAAAGTAGTATGGTTGGAGTTGATGGATTAATGTCATCATTGGGTGAATCACCTCCACAAAAGGATTTTAGATTATTTGTAAATAACAAGTTGCAAAGTGGACCAAACAATGTAAATCCATTATTTCAAGGATTTTTGTCTATAATGAATAGACCAGATGCTAAAGATAAAATATCTAATGTCCTTTTAACAAGGGTTTTGAAACTTAATCTTCTCGATGAGTTAGATGTATGGGCGAGTGCTGATTTTGGATTTTATTTGGTAGAAGGTGTTGGTTCTGTTCAACCCAATCTCACCCCAAACATTTCCTCTGGTAGTGTGTTGAATCTTCATAGTATTGTTGTTGCTATTGCAAAGTTGACAAAGCAACCTACTAGAATTGAATTTGATTCGACAAAAACAGGGGAAAGAAATGCCGCAAAGGTTTTCTTTAAAATGTATAAAGGAAATATACCAATTCTTGATTTGGAATTGAGATATAAAGGAGATTTTTCTTCATACCCACAATTTTTTGCATTTTTAACTCCAGAATTTAAGAGTATAATTTCAAATACTGGACCAGTAACAAGGTTTATATAAATTTTGATAAATACATAAAACCATAGTGTTGGTGTAGTAAAACATACGATGAAAAGTTTTTTACAGTTTCTATCTGAAGTAACAACAGAAGCATCCAAACAAGCTCGTGAAATGGGTTTGAAAGGTGATGGTCATGGAGGATGGGTTGATGATAAAGGAACTTACATCGCAAAAACTGTAAAGGGAAAATTATACTTTTTTGGTAAGGGTAAAGGCAAACAAGAACCAGAAAAAGCATCTGCAGCAAAAGCATCTGCAGCAAAACCCCAACAAGCATTTCAGTTACCATCGCCTGCTCCAATGCAGCAGACTGCTGGAATGCCTCTTCCAGCAGCAGGAACCCCAGAGCAGGGAGCAGAACAGGAAGCAGTTCCATTGACAATAGTGTTTGGTAGATTTAATCCTCCAACAATTGGACACAAGAAACTTTTAGATCGTGCGAAAGCAATCTCAAAGGGAAGTGATTTATTGATTTTTCCATCAAGGTCTCATGATCCTAAAAAGAATCCTTTATCTCCTTCAGTTAAAATTGATTTTATGCGTCAGATGTTTCCAAAGTATGTTGATAACATTGTAGATGATGCCAGTGCCAAAACTATTTTTGACGTATTAGTTGATGCTCAAGAGCAAGGATATAACGAAGTTACAATTGTTGTTGGTGCGGATAGACTAAAAGAATTTGAAAATTTGGCAATGAAGTATAATGGCGAACTTTATAACTTTAATGACATTAAAGTTATTTCTGCTGGAGAGCGTGATGCAGAATCTGAAGGTGTGGAGGGAATGTCTGCATCAAAATTGAGAAAGTTTGCAGCTGCTGGAGATTATGAGTCATTTACTAGAGGTGTTCCAAAAGAACTTGATGATAAGTCTGTAGATAAACTCTATAAAATTCTTCGTAAATCTATGAACATTAAGGAAGGAGTTTCACTTTGGGAGATTGCACCGAAACTTGATTATTCTGGATTACGGGAAAATTATGTTGGTGGGCATGTTTTCATAGTTGGAGATGTAGTTCAGAATGATAACACTGGTTTATGTGGAGAAATTATTCGTGCTGGTGCCAATCATGTAATTGCAATCACTGAAAATGGCATCATGTTCAAGTCATGGATTAAAGATATTAGTGAAGTTTTTACAAATGTTTCTGGAGTTCCAGCAGATCAAAGATTAGTGGGAACTGATTCTTATAGAGAGTATGTAAGAAGACTTACTCCACCAAAGAAAGCAATTCTTAATTTCATAAATAAATCTAGGAAGTCTCGCTGAAAAACTGGCAATGTACGATAATCAAGACATTCAGGAAAAGGCACCTCCTGGTGCTAAGTACGAACGTATGGTGAAACACATTAAAAATAAGTATTCTCAAGATGGGTTAACCGACAAAGAAAAAGCAATTGCTTATGCAACTGCTTGGAAGAAACATGGCGAGACACATTCTGAAGATTACATGATGGTAAAGAAAGATGGTAGTCGTGTAAGAATGCCGGGTGATCCACCAAAGGCAAAAAAAGAACCAGGTGGTTATGACTATACTCCAACTAAAAAACAACGAGCGGCGATGAAGAAACAACCTAAAACTCAAATTGGTTCTAGATTTGACCATTTTGAATTAGAGGGAGATAGTCTTCAGGAAAAATATCTTTACACTTATCTTTATGAGCGTAATTATGATGCTTTGGATAAGGACATGGACGGTGATAAAGATTTTGCTGATGTAATGATTGCTAGAATGGTTGCCTCTGGAAAGAGTAGAGAAGAAGCAATCAAAGCAACGATGAGTAAAGAGTATAATAAGACAGGTAGGAAAATTAAAATTTCTGATGAGTTTTCTGATTGGAGAGATGATTTGGGAGAAGCATTATCAAAAAAGTCTCCTTTCGTTGATGTGATGCCAAAAAATGATGCCGAATCTGATGCAAGTGAAAGCACTAAGGCAGCAAGAAAAAGACAACAACCGAATGAGAATAAGGCAGTAACAGAAGAGACATTAGAAGAGTTTGCAGATTTAATTGGTGGGCATATTATAGAAGCAGAGCAATTAGATGAATTTGCTGGGGCTTTACCTGGACTTGTTCGTGCTGTTACAACTCTGGCAAAATCTCCTGCTGCTAGATCCGTTATTACAAAAGGACCAAGAGCATTTGTACCACGGACTGTACCTAAACCAACTGTACCTAAACCAACTATTACGCCAGGAACAAAACCAGCAACACCGTTGCCTGTAAAACCTGTGCCAACACCTGTAAAACCTGGAACAAAACCAGCACCATCACCAGCACCTGGAACAAAACCAGCACCAGCACCAGCACCTGGAACAAAACCAGCACCAGCACCAGCACCTGGAACAAAACCAGCACCAGCACCTGGAACAAAACCAGCACCTGGAACAAAAAAATCAATACCTGGTACTGCTAAAGCAGTTGGAGCAGCGACAGCAACTGCAACCGCAGTAAAAACAGCAACTGATGTTCTTCTTGATCCACTAACTAAAACCGGAACAGGATCTCCTGTTGGAGGTGGAGGACCTGGAGGTGGAGGACCTGGAGGTGAAGGACCTGACAGACTACCTCTTTCCCAATTTAAACTTAAACCATATATAGGGATTATTGGTAAGACTGTAAATCCACAATAATCTAAATAGTTGCATACTATTGAGGAGAATCAAACTCCTCATTTTTTTATAAATAACAATAAGAATTCATAGGGTAAAAACATGTCTCTTTGGGGCGATACGGATGCAGTACCATCAGTACGTACTGCTGTAATTAGTCTTTCTGGTTTTACTGTAACCGGCACAGGAACTTCATTTGGTGTTGTTGGATGTGCTCAAACTGGAGATATTATTAGATTCGGTGCTCCTAGTAGAGGGGCAACTGGTGCAGGACACACTTATTACGGTGATGCAGTAATTGCTGGAATCACTAGTGCAACAATTTGCACGATTGGATCCACTAGTGGATTATCTGATCACGCTGGAGTAACTACTCATTTTACAGTTAGTAGATATCCAAAATATCTTAACCACGATTCTTTGTACAGTCAGTCTAGAAGCGATGCTGATAGTGTTGTTTATGGTATTTCAACGTCATCTTCTACTACTTATTCTGTAACTCATCAAGGTTGGGTTGGCGTCACTACGTATCTTGATAATGCCGGTAATTTGAGAGTAAAGAATGAAGTCATGGTTGCAATGTCTGGTATTACTACATCCACCAGCACAATCAATTCAACACCATCTCTCACTTTCCCAACTGATGCTGGACGTTCATGAATTGATTGCATAAAATGAGATTTGATGAACTGAATGAAAAAAATTATTTAATGTTTGCAATAAAACATTATGAAAATCCTCAAGCAGTGACGCAAGAGGATTTTTATGAAGACTTAAAACGATTTAGATATATAACAAGACTTTTTCGTAGGTATATGAAAACTGGTGAATTGAAAACTCATCTTATTCTTAATCATTTCATTTGTCTGTATAATGTTTTTGATGAAGCTGCCACACCATTATTATTTTTTAAAATAGAAAAAGAGTTTTGGTCAATGCTTAAAACTTTTTTGCATTATCTAAATCGCATACCAGAATATCCAAAATCCATTTTAGATGAAATTCCATTAGATGTTGAGTGTTTAATTCAATTGCAACAAGTATAATGACTCCAGAAAAGTTGAATAAAATTATAGGAATTGTTCGTTCATTAAAAGAAGAAAATGCTATTGGACCCACTAATAGTTTATCTGGAGGTAAAATTGCAGGAACTGTTGAATCTGGTGATTCTCCACCAATTGATTTGAGAAAAAAATCTACTAAAAAATGGAATCCTTTTTTCAAGCAAATTGCAAAAATTCAAAGGAGAAAATCCTAGAAATAAATGTTTAATCAAAATGCAGCAGCAGATACTAAAATTGCAGTTTTAGAAGAACGCCTTACATCCTATGAGATCATGATGAAGAAAATTGATGAGGCAATTCAAATAATGGGCAAAACTAGTCAAAGTATTTCAAAAATGCTTGCTGTTCATGAAGAAAGATTAGAAAATAATTCCAAAAATGATGAGTTAGTCATAGATAGAATTAAAACAATAGAAGTTAAAAATACAGAGGAACATACTAGAGTTATAGAAAGATTTGTTTTATTGGAAGATAAAATCGAAACCCGCATTGAAAATGTGGATAAAAAAATAGATGAAGTGACTAAGTTTCGTTGGATTATTTTTGGGGCATTTATATTAATATCATTTGCATTTTCTAATTCTGCTGTTGTTGTTGATATCTTGACTCCACCTCAAGAATCTGGTAGAGTGGAGTACCCAAAGAAATAACCTCCTTAGAATGAATTTTATTGACACTAAGTATATTGGGTTAATTTCATCACGTTTTTCAAAATTCAAAAAAGTAAAAAGTAATCTTTACAATTTTAGATGTCCGTATTGTGGAGATTCGCAGCAGAACAAGAATAAAGCTAGAGGATATTTATATCAAGTAAAAAATGACTATAACTTTAAGTGCCACAATTGTGGAATAACCCGGTCGTTCACATACTTTCTTAAAGATCACGACACATGTCTTTATGATGAGTACATTATGGAGAGATATAAGCAAGGGTTGACTGGAAAGAATTCTGTTGCTCCTAATCCAAAAATTAATTTTAAAATTCCAGAATTCAAATCAAAAACATTATTATCTGAATTGAGTACAATCGAATCCCTAAATATTACACATCCAGCAAAACAGTATCTATTAAATCGTAAAGTACCTAAAGAAAGATTAAACAAACTATACTTTTGTCCGAATTTTAAGAAGTGGACTAATAAACATTTAAAAGTTTTTGATAGCGTTGAGTTAGATGACGAAAGAATAATTATTCCTCTTAAAGACTTAAAAGGTAGTCTTTTTGGATACCAAGGACGTTCTCTAGATTCAAAATCAAAACTTAGATACATTACGATTATGTTGGATGAATCTAATCAGAAAGTATTTGGGTTAGATTGTATAGATGAAAATCAAATAATATACGTTACTGAAGGACCGTTTGATAGTTTCTTTTTAGATAATGCCATAGCAATGTGTGGATCTGATGTTTGTTTAGAATCTTTTTGCTTTTCTAAAATTGTTTATGTGCTTGATAATGAACCAAGGAACCGACAAATTGTTAATAAAATTACAGACTTAGTAGACAAAGGAAAACATGTTGTTATCTATCCAAAAGATGTGAATGAAAAGGATTTGAATGACATGGTATTGTCTGGCATAAATGTTAAAAGTATGGTAGAATCTAACACCTACTACGGACTGGAAGCAAAGTTAAAATTACTAGAATGGAAAAAAGTATGAGCAACGGAACAAAAGTTAAAAAACGTGACGGGTCTACAGAATCCCTTAATCTTGATAAGATTCATTCAATGGTAGAATGTGCCTGCGGAGGTCTCGCAGGTGTATCACCATCTCAAGTAGAAATTAATTCTGGAATTCAGTTTTATGATGGCATCACTACTAATGAAATCCAAGAAATCCTTGTTAGGTCAGCTAGTGATCTTATTGACCTTGACTCTCCAAACTATCAGTTTGTTGCTGCTCGTCTCCTTCTGTTCGGTTTATATAAGCAAGTCTTTGGAAATGATTGGAAGAACGGTTTTCCCGCAGTAAAGGATCATCTTGCTCATGGTGCTTGTAGTGGCATCTATGATATGCATCTTCTTGCTAAGTATAATAATGAAGAATGGGAAAAAATTAATAGTTGGATTTATCATGATCGTGACTATTTGTTTACTTATGCTGGTCTTCGTCAGGTTGTAGATAAATATCTGGTACAAGATAGAAGTGTTGGAAGTGTCCTTGAGACACCACAATACGCTTACATGTTGGTTTCAGCAACCATCTTTGCTGAGTATCCTCAAATAAACCGTCTATCGTATGTAAAGAGGTACTATGACGCAATCTCCAAACACAAAATCAACGTTCCCACACCTATCTTGGCAGGTGTTAGAACCTCACTTCGCCAATTTGCATCTTGCGTTCTTGTTGATGTTGATGACACCCTTGACAGTATCTTCAGTAGTGATATGGCAATTGGTAGGTATGTTTCTCAAAGAGCAGGAATTGGTATCAACGCAGGTCGCATCCGTGGCATCAACGCTAAAATTCGAGGTGGCGAAGTCCAGCACACTGGCGTTGTACCGTTTCTCAAAAAGTTTGAAAGCACTGTCCGTTGCTGTACGCAAAATGGCATACGAGGAGGAAGCGCAACAGTCCACTTCCCAATCTGGCATCAAGAAATAGAAGACATTCTGGTTCTGAAAAACAATAAAGGAACTGAAGATAATCGAGTTCGTAAACTGGATTACTCGATTCAACTCAGTAAAATTTTCTATGAAAGGTTTATTCGAGATGGTGAGATTACTTTATTCTCTCCGCATGATGTTCCTGGACTTTATGATGCTTTTGGTCTTCCTGAGTTTGATTCTCTTTACGTAGAATATGAAAATAATTCATCTGTTCCAAAGAAAACTATTAAGGCACAAGATCTTATTCTGAGTCTCCTCAAAGAACGTGCTGAAACGGGTCGCATCTACATTATGAATATCGACCATTGTAACTCTCATAGTTCATATAAGGACCAGATTACAATGTCAAACCTTTGCCAAGAGATCACAGAACCCACGACACCAATTCACCACATTGATGATGATGGTCCTCAAGAGATTGCTACTTGTATTTTATCAGCAATCAATGTGGGTAAAGTAAAATCTGACGATGAACTTGAAGAACTTTGTAATCTTTCTGTTCGTGCTCTGGAAGAACTTATTGATTATCAAAACTATCCTGTGAAGGCAGCAGAAAACTTTACCAAGCGTCGTAGATCCCTTGGAATCGGTTATATTGGTCTTGCTCACTACCTTGCTAAACTCGGGTTCAACTACGACTCACAGGGGGCATGGGATGCCGTTCACGGTCTTTCCGAGTCCTTCCAGTATTACCTTCTAAAAGCATCAAATCAGATTGCGAAAGAGAAAGGTCATTGCGAATACTTTGGTCGCACTAAGTATGCTGATGGTATTCTTCCTATTGATACATATAAAAAAGACGTAGACGAAATTTCATCCACAACACTTCAACATGATTGGGAAAGTCTTAGAGCATCTATCCTTGAACACGGTCTTAGGCACTCAACACTGTCCGCACAAATGCCTTCGGAGAGCAGTTCCGTTGTGTCAAATGCAACAAATGGAATTGAACCACCTCGGGGATACTTGTCCATTAAGAAGTCAAAGAAGGGCCCTCTCAAGCAGATTGTCCCCCAGTATCAAAGTCTTAAGAACAATTATACGCTTCTTTGGGATATGCTTAGCAATCGGGGTTATATTAATATTGTTGCTGTTATGCAAAAGTTCTTTGATCAGGCAATTTCTGGAAACTGGTCGTATAACCCAGAAAATTATCCCAATAATGAAGTACCTGTGTCGGTAATGGCACAAGACCTTCTTACAACTTACAAACTAGGTTGGAAAACATCGTATTACCAAAATACTTACGATCATAAAACCGATGAAGTGGTTGATAAAAAAACAAAACTTATCGAAGAACTTTTAAATTCTGAAGAAGACGATTGTGAAAGTTGCAAAATTTAATTATGAACTATAAATTTCAAACAAATTATCCGGAGAATTCTATGGAAGGGATGACTGTATTTAATTCAGAAGAAGTAGATACTAAAAAACAACCAATGTTTTTTGGAAAACCCTTGGGTATTCAGAGGTATGATTCTTACAAATACCCAATCTTTGATAAACTAACCACTCAGCAACTTGGATACTTTTGGAGACCTGAAGAAATTTCTCTTCAAAAAGATCGTGGTGATTATCAAACATTACGCCCAGAACAAAAACATATTTTCACTAGTAATCTGAAGTACCAGATTATGCTCGATTCAGTTCAGGGAAGAGGTCCTGGTATGGCATTTGCTCCTTACTGCTCTCTTCCTGAACTGGAAGCGTGTATGAAGGTCTGGGAGTTTATGGAGATGATTCATTCCCGATCTTATACATACATTATTAAAAACATCTATTCAGATCCTTCTGAAGTTTTTGACTCAATTCTTAATAGTGAAAAAATTTTAGAACGAGCATCAACTGTCACTAGTTCTTATGACGACTTTATCAATTCTGCCCATGCTTACGACTCTTCTAACATTTGGAAATATGCAAACGAAGGTGTAACACTTGGCAAAACTGAACGTTATGAACTTAAAAGAAAACTTTATCGTGCTGTAGCAAATGTTAACATTCTCGAAGGTGTCCGGTTTTATGTCTCGTTCGCTTGCAGTTTTGCATTCGGAGAACTTAAAATTATGGAAGGATCCGCTAAGATTATCTCTCTCATCGCAAGAGACGAAAATCAGCACCTTGTCATTACTCAAAACATCCTCAATAAGTGGCGTGAGGGAGATGATCCAGAAATGCAAAAAATTTGCAAAGAAGAAGAAGAATGGGTAAAGAGTGCATTCCAAAATTGTGTGAATCAAGAAAAATCTTGGGCAGAATATTTATTTAAGGATGGATCAATCATTGGATTGAACGATAAACTTTTAAATAGTTACGTCGAATGGATTGCCAATCGTAGAATGAAAGCAGTTGGGTTAAAGCCAATTTATGAGATCTCTGCAAAAAATAATCCTCTTCCTTGGACAGAGCATTGGATTAGTTCTAAGGGTCTTCAAGTAAGTCCACAAGAAACGGAAGTTGAGAGTTATTTAGTGGGCGGAATTAAACAAGATGTTGCTTCAGACACGTTTGCTAACTTTAAACTTTGACTAATACAATAAAAAGTTTTTTTATAAATAACTAAAAAGTATTTGTAAGATGAATTCACAAGATTT
>Ga0334722_10006013_pt1 | contig 12112 bp, 11 predicted proteins | sample C3_bottom_MG_FD_207210 | JGI IMG/M metagenome (GOLD analysis project Ga0334722, IMG submission 207210) | Sediment microbial communities from Yellowstone Lake, YNP, Wyoming, USA - C3_bottom | ecosystem: Environmental > Aquatic > Freshwater > Lake > Sediment | place: USA: Wyoming | collected...
GGCAGGGGAGGCTAGGGGTGCCGCACTGGGGATAGTGTAGAGCAATTCAACTGCCAGCGGGCGAATGAGGCATTTTACGCCGACATTCTAGTGGTCCGCCGGCGCCGCGCGGCAGGACCGGCGGAACTCCGGCGGCCCTGAATTAACCGTCCTGGACTAATTGATCCCGAACGTTCGGGATCAATTAGTCCAGGACTGATTACTCTAGTCGTCGACTCGGATGATGCCCTGTTTGAGGGCGAAACGAATCAGCTCGGTCCGGCTGTGCAGTCCCAGCTTCTCCATCACCCGTTCGCGGTGGGACATGGCCGTCTTGACACTGATGCCGAGCAAGTCGGCCACCTCTTTGTTGCTGTGACCCTCGGCCACAAGCTTCAGGACCTGCTTCTCGCGGTCGGTCAGCGTTTCGTACGGATCCGTGTCTCCGCCGCCGGGTCCAAGGCCGTCGTGTTCCTTCATCGCCTCGCGCGCGACATCGGGATCCAGCACCAGGCCGCCGCGGTGTACGGCCCGGATCGCGGCGACCAAATCCGATCCCGCGGATTTCTTGAGCACGTACCCCGAGACGCCAGCCTTCAGAAACCGCCGAATGTACTCGCGGTCCTCGTACTGGGAGAGAACCAGGATGCGCGTGCGAGGACAGATCTTGCGGATTTCGATTGTGGCCTCGAGACCGCCAAGGCCCGGCATGGCAATATCCATCAGACAGACATCGGGCTCGAGTGCCTGCGCGCGCGTGATGGCCTCGCGGCCGTCCGCCGCTTCGCCCACCACCTCCATGTCGTCGGCCAGGTTGAGCAGGGCCTTGACGCCTTCGCGAACGATCGCGTGGTCATCGGCAATCAGGACGCGGATCTTAGACACTTGCAGCCTCCGGTGGCACGTGCACCGACACAACCACGCGGACTCCCTGGTCCGGCGCGGTATCGATCAAGACCTTACCGCCCAGCGCTTCGATTCGCTCGGTGATGCCGAGCAGACCCCAGCCATGTCCCTCGTCTTTCGGACGGCTGACGGCCGCCAGATCGAATCCCTCGCCATCATCCTCGATTTCGATGGTGAGCACATCACCGCGGATGCCGCACTGGATCAGCGCCTGTTCGGCGTGGGCGTGCTTGGCAATATTGCTGATCGCCTCCTGGACGACTCGGAACAGGGCCGTTTCCATCAGCGGTGGCAGCCGGCGCTCGACGTCGTTGAACTCGCAGCGGACGGCCACGCCCTGTTTGCTCAAGTGCCGATCGGCGTACCAGGCAATCGCCGACCACAGCCCAAGGTCGTCGAGCACGGACGGGCGAAGGTCGTAAATGAGGCGATGGAGTTCGTCGAGTGTCCGAACCGCGAGCGATCGCGCCTCCATCAGCGGGCCGTTGTTCACACCGGGCGGCAGTGTGGCCACCGCCGTCTCCAGGCGCATGGCGAGCGCACTCACCGTCTGACACGTCTCATCGTGCAATTCGCGCGCGAGGCGCTTGCGCTCGTCTTCCTGCGCGGTGATGACCTGTCGCAGCAGCCGGCCGCGCGCCTCATCGCGCTCCGCCAGCTGGCGGTAGAGCACCTCTCGTTCGCGGGTGCGTTCCTCGACGCGGGCTTCGAGCGTGGCGTTCGCCTCCTCGATGGTATCCATCGACGACTTGAGTGCCGATCGCATGTGTTCGAGCGATCGGCCCAGCCGGCCCACTTCGTCATCGCCCAACGGAGGAATCGCCGATTCCATCTCTCCAGCCGCAATGCGTTCGGCCGCGCGGCGCAACACACCGATGGGGCGCAGCACGCTCTGAGTAACGCCGTCTGCAAAGAGGAGACCGAGCACCACGAGCAGCGGCACCCAGAAGAACAGCGAGCGCCGCAGTCGATTGGCGTCGGCCAACGTCGCGGTTTCTGGCTCTCTCAGGCTGAGCACCCAATGCATCTGGCGGACCGGGACGATGGCCGTCACCTGCTCGACCTGAACCTTACTGCGATCGTGGCAGGTCGTACACATGCCTCGGACGCTGGAGCCGGATCGAATCAACTCCGAGACGAGGCGGGGATGTTCGTCGCGGCGGCCGCGTCGCTTCCCGTCAGAACTGGCGACCACGGTTCCTTCGGCGTCGACCAGGTCAATCGATCCGCCTCCGGCGACCGGCTGCTCGCGCAGCAGAGCGACCATTCGCGGACTCGCCGGATCGATCTCGCCGCCAGCGACGCCAGTCGGCGTGCCCCTCCAGTCCTTGATGGGCACGAACAGGTAGACGCGATCGCCACCGGGCGTCTTGGCCACAAAGGACACGGAGGGCCGGCCAGCCTTGATCGCGTCGCGACTGGCGGGAATCACCGTCTCGGCGCCAGCCTGCAGCGGCGGATCCTGCGCCTGAACGCGGCCATCGATATCAGTGACAAATGCGCGGTCAATCAGTTCGCCCTGAAGGTACGCGTTGCGGAGGGCCTCGTCGCGGGGCGAGAGTGCAGCGTCGGTGCGCCTGGTTGCGGCTTCGGGGGCGGCGGCCACTTCCTGGAGACGACGCCATTCACGCTGGATCACGTTCTCAACGTGGCGTGCGGCGACGGTGGCATCGGCTTCGCGCTCGACGATGACACGCTCGCTCAGTGCGGCGAGGCTGTGCCAGGCAATCCAGCCTGGCACCACCATCGAGGCGAAGAAGCCCAGCACGACGAGCAGCGCCACTCGACCCTGAAGGCCGCGCATCTGCCATCGAGAGGGATCCGTGTTGGGCATCACCGTCCCCGTTCGTCGATGCTGCTCGCGATCAGCATGGCGTCGTCGAGAGTACCACGGTACCGCACCATTCGCGTCGTTCCCAGTTCGTGCCACGTCAGCTGGTACCAGATCACGCCATCACGATCAAGCAGCCGATCGACGGTGGCCGCCGCCCGTCGTACCACGGTCGATTCAGTCTGCAAGGGTGTCGCCGGTGGCAGGACTTGCGGCGCGACGGAGGCGGTGCCGAATCCGATCGCCACAATCAGCCACGTCGTGCCTGTCTGCCTGTGCCCAAACGACATCGATGCCGACGTCCCGCCAAAGAGCAGCAGCGTATGGGGAGGCCAGGTGAGCGTATCGGGGAAATAGGCCGGAATCGGCATGCTGCGCGAGAGGTGCCGCTCGAGTGCCGGCATCGAGTCAACTCGGCGCACGCCCCGCGCCACCCCCGTGGCGCGTCCAGGGAATTCGTCGAGCGCTCGAAGGGCGAGGGCGAACCCTGTCAGGAGAACCACGATCACGGCAGTCGATCGGACGACAGCGGGCCAGGCCGGTCGCCGTGCCAGCTCATCAATTGCGCGTGTGGGAGCCGCAGAAGTCATGTGTTCGCTACACGACGAAGAACAGGAGCGTCGCGAGCCCCACGGCCGCTAGGCCGACGCGCACCGTGGCGAGTCCTGGTTGTACCGACAATTCGCCCTGGCTCAACACACGCTCGCACCGGTTTGCCACCGCAACCCGTTCGGCTCGGGCCAGCAGGGTCCGCGGAAACCCGCCGGCGGGGCGGGCCGGCACCAGATCGCTTTCGCTCTCGGCCGTCTCAGACAGAATCGCGATGGCTCGGCCGAGCGCCGCGGAGTACCCAAGCCGCGCCACCACCATGTCGGCGCGGTATTCCACCTCCTGCACCACTTGCCGCGCCACGACTTGAGCAGCGGGACTGAAAAAGGCCAGCGTACGCACGACCATCAGCAGCCAACCCATGAGCGGATCCCGCCGCGCGGCGTGCGCCAGTTCGTGGGCGAGAGCGGCGCGCAGTTCGTCGTCTCTCAGACGGCTGAGGGTGCCGGTCGAGATCACGAGCGTGGGACGGTCGACGCCGGAACACAACAGCACTGGCGCCTGTCGATCCAGCAGGACGACGGCCATGCGCGGTGAGCCGACTACCTGTTCGAGACCTGCGAGCAGTGTTGTGACCCTGGCGAGTGCCGGGTGTCCCGACACGATGTCCCCCTCGCCAAGGCCGCGAATCCGATCGTCGAGAAACGGAATCGTATCCCTCAGATAGAGAAGGGCTCCCACCGCCACCAGCGCCACGGTCGCAATAGAGGCGGCCCCCGCCTCGCCCAACGCCAACTGGTTCCAGTGGTCGCCGGCAAACAGGGCGCGGTCTGTCCCGAATGCTTCTGCGGATCGAGCCGGCACCAGGAAGTGGAAGACCGCCGGCACCACCAACGGAGCGACGAGCGCCAGCCACCGCAGCGCCAGACGTTCGCCGGGGGCCTGGACGCGCCAGACCCGAAGCAAGGCCTCGACCAGCAGGGCGGCGATGCAGCCATGCAGGATGACGAGGCCCGCGGTGTCCAGCAACTGGCTATGGCTCCTCGATGTCCCGGATCTGCTTCAACCGGGCCAGCTCGAGCGGATGCTCATGTTGCATGCGCTCAAGACTGATCTTGCCCGTAAAGATGGTCTTGTCAAATGGGAACACGTCCGGATTCAGATGGGCGTTGTAGATGTGCCAGAGGATGACCACGAGGAACGCCATCAGACCTTCGTAGCTGTGGGCCACCTTGGCGGCGGGTATCAGTTCTCCAGGAAAGAACCTGGTGAACAGGATGGGGAAGTACAGAATCAGCCCGGTGGAAATGACGACGACCGCGCCCAGCACGAGGCCCCAGTATTCGAACTTCTGGCGATAGTCGAACCGATCGAACTGTGCCGGCTGATCGACGCGACCCAGGTAGTACCGCATCATCTGGATGGCATCATCAAAATCCTTGCGATTCGGCACAATCGACAGCGCCGATCGTCCTGCCGCGACGGCCCCGATGGCGAACATGATGTGCCAGGCCGTCAGCGTCGCGAACGACAGGCCGGCGATCCGGTGGAACCACCTCATGTGGTCGATACCGCCCATCAGGTTGATGAACCACCGCGCCCAAGCCGCGTCGAAGTACTTCTGGGGAAGTCCCGTGACCGACAGAATGATGAAGAACGACATGACCAGCACGTGTTCGACGCGCTGTCGGACGGAGAAGCGGGTGAGATAGGTGCTCATCGGTTGACGACCACTCGCCAGAAGTGCAGCAGCATCTGTAGAACCAGGCCGCCAATCATAAAGGGAATCAGGATGCTGTAGAAGAGCTGCACGCTGTAGACCAACGGCGCCTTCTTCCAGCTGGGTTCGTAGTGGGACATCCAGGCGCCCGGGAAATTCTCGGTGGCACCCACGTGGCAACGCGCGCAGGTCTTGACGAGGTTCGCGCGCAGCACACGCGAACCGGGCTCGTTGACCTTCGCGATGTCGTGGACGCCGTGGCAATCGGTGCAGAGCGCCACGACGCTGACTTCGCGCCCCGAGTCGGATTCGTGGAGCGACGCCGTCATGCCGTGGAAGTCGGCAACATACGTCTGCGCCACCGCCGTCGACAGCCCGTACTTCGCCATCAGGACCTTGTTCTCGTGGCAACTCCGGCACAGTTCCGGCGTCCGGCGTTGCCAGTTGGCGTCGCGAGGTCCGGCCACATCGTGGGAATGATGGCAATCGGTGCAGCCAGGCACATCGTCGCTCTTCTCGAGGAAGCGGCCGTGGACGCTCTTGTTGTACACGGCGAAGACGCCCTCGTGGCACTTGGCGCACGTCCGCGAGACGAGGGCCTTCGGCTTCTGAGGCGACCTGACGTCGTGGGCGCCATGGCAATCGACGCACAGCGGGGCAGTCCGGTCGCCCCGTGCGAGCGCCTGGTAGTGCACGCTGTCGAGTGTCTTGGTGTAGTTGTCGAAGTGGCACCGCTTGCACTGTTCGTAGTACGCCACGGTGAATTCACGAAGCGTCTTGAACGGTCGTGCCTCGTGGGGCACCGACGTCATGTCCTGATGGCAGTCCGCACAGCCGATCTTGGTGCCATGGACCGACGCGCGGTAGGTGGCGAGATCGACATACAGCGACCGCGTCTCGCCACTCGGGAGCGTTACGGCCATGCTCCGATCGCCGTGGCAAGCCAGGCAGGTTTCCACATCGGCGGACTTACCCGTAGCGGCCTGACCAGGCTGGGGCGACAGTGTCAGTAGGAGTAGGAACGTAAATAGCATGAACGACCCGCGATGAACTGCCAATGAATCGATGATGATAACTGGGGCGGTCCGACGACGCCAGCGCGTCATTCGACCGAGAGTGGCGGGACATGGGGGCAGCAGCACGCCACACCTCTGGCGCGCAGGGTCCTCCACCGGTCCTTTTACCAGCAAGCCGATTGCCAGATTGGGAAAGCCTCCAAAGTCCTTGAAAAAGAGGACTTTGGCCGCTGAGGCCTACCATACGGAACGAGGGCTGCCGACAATCCGGCAGGCTGAAGCCGTGTGCGACCGGTCAGTCCTCGGACTTTGGGACGAATCGCGGCGGGCGTTTCTCGAAAAACGCCGTAATGCCCTCGGCGAAGTCGGGCGAATCGGCAATACGCCGGAGTTGTTCCAGTTCCTCGTCGAGATGAAAGTCCAGACGGTCCACGGTGGCGGCTTGATTGATCAGGCGCTTGGAGACGGCGAACGCCGGCGCCGGTCCCATCGCAATCTCCTGAGCCAGTGCCAGCGCATCGTCCTCGAAGGTCGCAGCGGGGTAGACCCGGTTGATCAATCCCCATTCGAGCGCCGCGGCTGCGTCGAGCCGGGGATTCAGCAACACAAGTTCCATAGCGCGCCGGAGTCCAATGAGCCGCGGCAGAAAAAAGGTCGAGCTCTCGGCGCCTGTCAGGCTCGTCTTGCCGTATGCCCACTCGAACGTCGCACGATCCGATGCGACGACGAGATCACACGACATGGCGAGTCCCAGTCCGCCTGCCGCGGCGAAGCCATCGACGGCTGCGACAAACGGTTTCGGCGCGCGCTTGATCTCCGAAATCGTGCTGTGAATGTACTCGAGAATTTGTTTGAAAATCGCCCCGTAGCCAACGTCCGGCGGGCGTGTATCCGGCGAGAGATATCCGATGTCTTCGGTGCGTCCGCCAGCCTTGATGTACTTCAGATCCGCACCACTGCAGAACACGCCGCCCTCGCCGCGCAAGACCACGACGCGGACTTCGGGGTCTCGTGCGCACTGCAGTCCCGCTTTGCGAAGGTCCCGCGCCGTTTCGACGTCCAGCGAGTTGAAACGCTCCCGACGGTCGATGCTGATGACGGCGACGTGGTCGTGATGGTCCACCTTGATGTGCGTCATAAGGACCTAGCAGATCCGCGGCAATAGTTCGCCTTCGGGCTCGGCAAGCATGCGTTTGCCAAGTCCGGTGTCGAGAATGACCGAACCAACGTGCTGTTCGATGCAGCGCCCGATGATGGCGGCGTCCGTCCCCAACGGGTGCTTGCGAAGCGCCGAAAGCACGTCCTGGGCGGCATCCGCGCGCACGCCGATCAGGGCTTTGCCCTCGTTGGCGACCACGAGCGGATCGATGCCGAGCAAGTCGCACGCTGCCCGAACCTGGCTGCGCACCGGCACACTGGCTTCATCGACCATGATGCCGACGCCGCTTTTCTCGGCCATCTCATGAAGAGCGCTCGACACACCGCCCCTGGTCGGATCCTTCATCGCGACGATGCTGACGCCGCCGGCCGCGATCGCGGTGCGGACCAGCCGGTTGATTGGCGCGACATCAGAGCGGAGGTCGCCCTCCAGCTCCAGCTTGTGCCTCACGGCCATGATCGCCATGCCGTGATCACCAATGGTGCCGGTCACGATCAGCAGATCGCCAGGCTTGAGGCCCGAGTCTGGCACCACTCGATCGCAAAGCGCCACACCCGCCGTGTTGAGCACCAAGCCATCCAGTTCGCCCCGGCCCATGACTTTGGTGTCGCCGGTGACGATCGTCGCGCCGGCTTCCTGGCACGCCTCGCGAATCGAGACGTACACGCGCTCCAGATCGGCCCGCGCGAACCCCTCCTCCATGATGACGGCGCAGGTGAGCGCCAACGGATCGGTCGCACCCATCATCGCGAGATCGTTGACGGTGCCGGAAACAGCCAACCGTCCGATGTCGCCCCCCGGGAAGACGATGGGGTGCACGACGTGAGAGTCGGTGGTGATCACGAGCCACTTGTCGCCGATGCGAATGGCTGCACCGTCATCCATCGCGGCCAGGCCGATGCCATCGACTGGAGCGGGTCCGAGGCCGGCGAGACAGACCCGTTCGATAAGGGCCCGCATCGCGCGTCCGCCAGCGCCGTACTTGAGACCGATCTTGTCGTCGACCAATCCGCGACGAATCACGCTTCGCCTCCCAGGTCAGGATGGCCCCCGTACTGGTGCCAGATCTTGCACGCGCCTTCACTACTCACCATGCACGCACCGACGGGCTTTTCGGGCGTGCACTCCTGGCCGAACAACTTGCAGTCGGTCGGCGCGGACAAACCCGCCATGATGTCGCCGCAGATGCACGACTGCACCAGTGCGGCGGGGGCGTGGTCCCAGAGCGAGGCGAGGTCGATGGGGAACCGCCGTCTCGCGTCGATGGCGGCGAATTCGTCTCGCAGCCGGAGATTTCCGTTGGGCACGTGCGCGATGCCTCGCCAGCGGCCGCCGGTGGGGCGGAACACTTTCCACAACTGGTCCTGAGCGCGGCGATTGCCGTCTCGAGTAACGCAGCGGGGGAACATGTTGACCACCTGCGGCGTGCGATCACGAATCAGCTCTACGAGCTTGACGAGGCCCGCGAGAATGTCGAGGGGCTCGAACCCGGCAACAACCACCGGCAGATGGTGGCGCGCGACAAACGGCTCGAAGACGGCCGATCCGGTGATCGTGGCCGCATGCCCTGCCGCGAGGAATCCCTCAACTTTGGTCTGCGGCATCTCCGCCACGATTTCCATGACTGGCGGAATGTACTTGTGAGCCGACAGAATCGACAGGTTCGGGGGAAGGCCCCCGAGCACCACTGCGGCGGTGGCCACCGCCGTTGTCTCGAAGCCCGTGGCGAAGAACACGACCTCGTCGGTCGTCGCTCGTGCAAGCTCGACGGCCTGCGCGGCGCTGTAGATGACGTGGATTTTCGCGCCCTCGGCCTGCGCATCTGCCAGCGACATGGACGTGCCCGGCACCCGGACCATGTCTCCGTATGTGGCGATGTGAATGCCCTGGCGCGCCAGGACAACCCCTTCGTCCACCTCGGGCGTATCTGTGATGCAGACCGGGCAGCCCGGACCCATGATGACGTTCAGGCCGCGAGGAAACGTCGATCGCAGTCCGAACTTCGCGATGGCCTGTTCGTGGCTGCCGCACACGTGCATCACCGAGACGGGCGAGCGGCCCAATTCGGCAACGCGCTGCGCGAGGGCGTCGACCAGGCCGCGGGCGCGCACCGGATCGCGAAACTTCAGTTCAGAGACGGCTTGGTCGCGCTCAGCTCCCGGCACGTGAGTCATCCTTGGCGCCGGCGATTTCGTTGCGGACGTCTTCGGCCATCAGATCGTCCTGCTCCGCCTGCTTGATCAACTGTTCGTACAATGCCAGCGTTTCGGCGATTTCAGAGTCGGGAATACGCCGAATCGCGAAGCCCACGTGATTCAGAATGTAGTCGCCGGCGGCGACCGGCTCGTCAATGACGTCGAGCTGAACCTGGCGGCGAACACCCCAGAAATCCACGGTGGCGATATTGCCGTTCACCTCGATGACCTTTCCCGGAACGCCTAGGCACATAATCCCTCCGATACCACCTGCGACCCTGACTGTACAACAGCGTTGGCGATCACGGCCTGACCAAGCGCGATACCGCCATCACCAGGTGGCACCAGTTCGTGCGTGACCACCCGCACGTTCGGGCCAAGCTCGTGGTCGACACCTTCGGCGAGTCGGGCGTTTTGAAAGCACCCGCCCGATAGCACGACGGGTAGACGCCCGTGTCGCGAGATGGCGGTTCTGACGAGGTCGGCCGTCGCCGCTGCCAGCGTGTTGTGGAAGCGAGCCGAGATCATCGCCGGTGACCGGCCCGCAATCGTGTCCGAGACGATGGCCCGGATCACAGGACGAAAATCTGCTTCGATGAGCGAGCCCTCACGTATGAGCGCGAACTCGTATTGCCCGCGCTCGTCGGCATCGGCCACCAGATTCCATTCGAGCGCCACGTGGCCCTCGTACCGGGATTCGGACATGCCCAGCACCAGCGCGCCAATGGCGTCGAAGTAACGTCCCACACCGTGCGCAGACGCCGTGTTGATCCGGCCAGCGATCATCTGGCGGACGACGGCTATCTCTGTGGCCGGCACATGCCTGAAGAGTGACAACCTGTCCACCGGGGCATCGGCGCCGAACGCGTCATCCAGGATCGCAAGCCCTTGGCGCCAGACCTGGCGGATCGCGAGATCGCCGCCAGCCAGAGCAATGGGCCTGAACGTCGCCAGCCGCTCGAAGCCCGTGTACTCGACCAGCAGGATCTCTCCGCCCCAGGCCGTCCCGTCGGTTCCCAGGCCGGTGCCGTCAAACGCGACGCCGATCACGCGTCCCTCGATCCCGTGTTCCGCCATCGCGCTTGCCACGTGAGCGTGGTGGTGCTGAACGGCAATCTTGACTGGCTCCTGGCGATCGAGCGCGTATTGCGTCGAGAGATACTCCGGGTGCCGGTCGTGGGCGATCACGCAGGGAGTGGTTCCGAGAAACTGCTCGAACTTCTCTATCGCCAGCTCGTACGACTCGTAGGTCTCGAGATTGTCCAGATCGCCGATATGGGGACCGAGGTACGCGGTATCACCGACGCCGACGCAGAACGTGTTCTTGAGCAGTGCGCCACACGCCAGTACCGGTTCGACGAAGGACTGGGCAACCGCCACCCCGCGGGGCACGTAGCCACGCGAACGACGCAGGACGGCGGGCCTGCCTCGGATCACACGGACTACCGAATCGTCGCACCGCGTCGCAATATCGCGATCGTGCATGAGGAACCAGTCTGCGAGACCGCTAAGACGCCCAATCGCCTCGTCATTGCCGCATACCAGGGGTTCTTCGGCCAGGTTGGCCGACGTCATCACCAACGGCCGGTCGACCGCGGCAAGCAGCAGGTGATGCAACGGCGTATACGGAAGCATCAATCCGACGGTCGGGTTGGCTGGGGCCACATTGGGCGCAAGGTCGTTGCCCGCTCGCTGGCAGGCGAGCACGATGGGACGCTCAGTCGAGGTCAACAGGCCGCGCTCGACCCCTGTGAGATCGGCCTGAAGCTCCGCCGCGGCCAGCGTGCCGACCATGACTGCGAACGGTTTTTCGTCCCGGCGCTTGCGACGGCGCAACTGGGCGACCGCCACTTCGTCGGTGGCGTCGCAAGCCAGGTGAAAGCCACCGAGTCCCTTGAGAGCGACGATAAGGCCCCGGCGCAACGATTGGGCGGCCTCATGGATCGGATTCTGCGCAGGCACTTCGACGCCGGTTGAATCGGCCAGCCACACGCGCGGCCCGCAGGTGGGGCAGGCGTTCGGCTGGGCGTGGAAACGCCGATCGAGTGGCGACTCGTATTCCACCCGGCAGTGGTCGCACATCGGGAACGAGACCATTGTGGTGTTGGGGCGGTCGTACGGCACGCTGGTGGCAATCGTAAAGCGCGGTCCACAGTTCGTGCAGTTGGTGAAGGCGTAATCATGCCGACGATTGGCAGGGTCGTGCATGTCGGCCAGACACTCCGCGCACGTGGCGAGGTCGGCGGGGATCGACACGCGTCTGTCGTCGGAGCTGACGGATTCGACAATTTCGAAGGTACGCAGCGACCGCGGTGGCACATCGATGCTGTGCAAGGAACGAATCTGCGCTGCCGGTGGGGGAGAACTACGCAGGTCCTCGAGAAACGCCGCCAGCGCCAGGTCCGAGCCAAACGCTTCAATCGTCACCCCGGCGGCGTCATTGCGGACCCATCCGCCGATGCCGTGGGCCGACGCCAGGCGAAACACCCACGGGCGAAAACCGACGCCCTGGACGATGCCTCTGACTTCGATGCGACGGCCTTCGTTTGCCATGGATAAAGAAACCTGCGGGGCTGACGCCGTTATAACTGTTTGGGGAGCAGGAGTCTATAGCAGCAGAAATGAGGTCGGACCTCATTTCGTTTCGCAAACACGACGGGCCGGATTGGCTGACGCCCGTCCGGCCCGATGCTGCAAGAGGTGAGGTGGTTACTTGCAGGTGACGGTGAAGTTCACCGCATTTGACGAGACGTCGTT
>Ga0334722_10006014_pt1 | contig 12112 bp, 12 predicted proteins | sample C3_bottom_MG_FD_207210 | JGI IMG/M metagenome (GOLD analysis project Ga0334722, IMG submission 207210) | Sediment microbial communities from Yellowstone Lake, YNP, Wyoming, USA - C3_bottom | ecosystem: Environmental > Aquatic > Freshwater > Lake > Sediment | place: USA: Wyoming | collected...
CTAGCGCAGCCAGGGCGGCGCCTGCCAGGCGTCCGGAAGAACGGTGACCTTCACCGGCATCTCCGCGGCCTGCTCGGAGACCGACTGGATCTGGTTGATGAGCATCGGGCCGTACGGGCAGAACGGCGTGGTGAGGACCATGCGGACCTCGGCCTCCTCGGGCGTGAAGACGACTTCGCGGATGAGGTCGAGGTCGATGACCGAGAGACCGATCTCCGGGTCGAGCACGGCCTGCAGCGCGTTGAGGATGGCCTCCTGCTTCTCGGCCTCCGCCACGATCGGCGACTTCGCCTCGACCTTCGCGCCCTCCGCGGGCTTCGTCTCTTCCGTCATCTTCGGTCCTTCCTTTCGGGTGCGGCTCCATTGTCCCATGCGACGTGCACGATCTAGCCGAGCGTGACCAGGAGGATGCGGTCGTCCGTGGGTCCCGGGCGGCCGCGACCGTCGCGGTTGTTCGTCAGCACGAGGAGCTGGCCGCTCGGCAGCTCGAAGACGTCCCGCAGCCGTCCGAACTGGTTCTCCAGGAGGCGCTCCTCGAAGAGGACGCTGCGCCCATCCGGACCGAACACGACGCGGTGCAGGTGCGCCCCGCGGAGCGTCGCGAACACGAACGAGCCGCGCAGCGGTCCTGGATGCGCCAGGAATGTCGCGCCGGACGGGGCCCATGTGTCGACGCGACCGCTCCAGGCGATCGGATCGACGAAGCGCGGATCGTGCGGCTGCCCGGTGACGATCGGCCACCCGTAGTTCTTGCCGCGCTCGATGAGGTTCACCTCGTCCTGGCAACACACCGGGAACAGGCCGCTCGGCCCGTGCTCCGTCTCGTACAGCACACCGGTGTCGGGCTGGAACGCGATGCCCTGGACGTTGCGGTGGCCGTAGGACCACACGCCGTTCGGGAACGGATCGTCGTCGGGGACCGACCCGTCCGCGTTGAGCCGGAGGATCTTGCCATTCGGTGACCCGGTGTCCTGCGCGCGGGCCTGCACGTCGCCATCGCCCGTCGTGAGATACAGCTTGCCGTCCGGGCCGAACTTGATCCGACCGCCGTCGTGCACGTCGGCGCCGGGGATGCCATCGAGGAGGACCGTCTCCTCCACACCCACGCCGTTCGCGTCGCGCATCCGGACGAGACGGTTCAGCGTGGACGTTCCCGGCCCGCGGTAGGAGTAGTAGAGATAGACGAAGCCGTTCTTCGCGAAGCTCGGGTCGAGCGCGATCCCGAGAAGGCCGCGCTCCGCGTTCGGCGTGGCGCGCGCCTGCACCGTCGCCCACGGGTCCGGCAGGAGCGTGGCGGTCGTCCCCTCGAGCCTCACGATGCGCACGCGGCCGGTGCGCTCGGTCACGAAGAGGCGCCCGTCGGGCGCGAGGTCGACCGCCCACGGGACGTCGAGGCCGGTCACGAGCGCGGCCGCGCTCTGGACGACCACTGGTCCGATGCGCGGGCTCGGCGTCGGGGACGGCGTCGGGCTCGGGGTCAGCGTCACGCTCGCCGTCGCGGCCGGCGCTCGCCCCGACGCGGTCGCGGTCGGTGCCGGCGCGACCGCCGCCGGAGCGCAGGAGGCCAGCACGAGCGCGAGCGCCGCGCCGAGCGGCGCGCGCGCTAGCGGCGCTCCCGCCACAGCGCGAGATCCGCGGTCGAGAGCGGCGGCGACACCGCGAACCCCTGCGCCGTATCGCACCCCATCTCCGCCAGGATCGACCAGGCACGCGCGTCTTCGATGCCGACGGCGGTCACTGACCGGCCGTGCTCCTTCGCCGTCTTCACGATGCCGGCGGCGTCGCTTCGCGACCGCGGGTCCGTACCGAGACGTGCGACGAGCGCGCGGCCGAGCTTCACCACGTCCGCGGGGATGTCGCTGAGCGTCACCGGGGCGACGACGTCGTCGATCGCGACGCGGATGCCCTTCTGACGCATGAGCGAGAGGCTCTCGAGCTGCTCGGGCGCCGTGAGCGTGGCCACGGGCAGCTCGGCGATGAGCAGCTTCGGCGCGCCGACGGCGCGGAGGGTGATGTCGAGGAAGCGCTGGAAGTGCGCATCGCGGAGGTTCTCGGGCGAGAGGTTCACTCCGACCGCGAGCGGCTGGCGGTCCTGACGCCACACCGCCGATTGGAGGATCGCCTCGCGAAGCACCCAGAGCGTGAGGTCGCGCGCGAGGCCGGCGCGCTCGATGGCCGCGACGAACTGCGAGGGCGGCAGGATCCCACGGGTCGGGTGGCGCCAGCGCACCAGCGCCTCCACCGCGACGAGCGCGCGGTCCGCGACCGCGACGATCGGCTGGTAGTGCAGCACGAGCTGGTTGTCGACGATCGCCTGGTGGAGCTCGAAGCGCGTGTCGACGCTCACGACTCGGGACCCTGCGCGTCCTCCCACAGTGTCGCGGCACCGGACCGTTCGACCGGCGGCGTGCGCCCGAGGTGCTTGTACGCGCGCTCGGTCGCGACGCGGCCGCGTTGTGTCCGCTTCAGGAAGCCCTCCTGCATGAGGTACGGCTCGTACACATCCTCGATCGTCTCGGCGTCCTCGGACAGCGCCGCGCCGAGGGTCTCGAGGCCGACCGGACCGCCCGCGAACTTGTCGATGATCGCCGCGAGCAGCTTGCGGTCCACGTCGTCCAGGCCCTGCTCGTCCACTTCCAGCGCGGCGAGCGCCTCCTTCGCGACCGGCAGCGTGACCCGCCCGTCGTGCTTCACCTGGGCGTAGTCGCGCACGCGCTTGAGGAGGCGGTTCGCGATGCGGGGTGTCCCGCGCGAGCGTCGCGCGATCTCGTGCGCCGCTTCGGCGACGACCTCGACGCCGAGGATCCGCGCCGAGCGCTTCACCACCTTCTCGAGCGAGGGTGCGTCGAAGAGATCGAGCCGGTACGTCGCGCCGAATCGATCGCGCAGCGGCGACGAGAGCCGCCCGATGCGCGTGGTCGCGCCGACGAGCGTGAAGCGCGGAAGTGGCAGCCGAAGCGTGCGCGCACCGGGGCCCTTGCCGATGACGATGTCGAGGTGGAACTCCTCCATCGCCGGATAGAGCACCTCCTCGACGATGCGCGGCAGGCGATGGACCTCGTCGATGAAGAGCACCTCGCCCGGCTCGAGGTTCGTGAGGATCGCGGCGAGGTCGGCCTGGCGCTCGATGGCCGGACCGCTCGTGACGCGGATCGGGACGCCGAGCTCGTGCGCGATGACGTTCGCGAGGCTCGTCTTCCCCACTCCCGGCGGCCCGAAGAGCGCGACGTGCTCGAGCGGCTCCTTCCGCGCCCTGGCCGCGTCGATGAGGATGCGGACGTTGCCCTTGACCTTCTGCTGGTTGATGTATTCGTCGTCAGAGAGGCGCTGGGGTCGCAGGCTCTGCTCGAGCGATCGCTCGGGCTCGTCCGTGGCGGCGGGCGTCACGGCCCGAGCGTCGACCTTCTTTACGCTCACCGCCGCCGCTCTCCGATGAGGTCACGGATCTTGGGGATGATCCAGCCGCGTGGGACCATGACCCCTTTTTCCTCGGCGCGTCCCTTCACCTCGACGGCGTTCTCCTTGAGGGTCCGTGCGGACACCGTGAGCCGGAAGGGGATGCCGATGAGATCGGCGTCGGCGAACTTCACGCCCGCCGATTCGTCGCGGTCGTCGTACAGGACCTCCACGCCGGCCCCCTCGAGATCGGCGACGAGCGTGTCGGCCGACGTCTTCACCGTCTCGTCCTTGCCCATGAGCGCGATGACGTGCACGTGGAAGGGCGCCACCGCGAGCGGCCAGACCAGGCCCTTCTCGTCGTGGTTCGTCTCCATGATCGTCTGCACCGCGCGACCGATGCCGATGCCGTAGCTGCCGAACATCAGCGGCTTGCGCGTCCCGTCCTCGGCCTCGTACATCGCATCCATCTTGTCCGCGTAATAGGGACCGAACTTGAAGATGTTGCCCACCTCGACGCCGCGCTTGATGGTGACGGCGCCCCCGCACTTCGGGCACGTGTCACCCTCGCGCACGTCGTGCACGTCGACGATCTCGCCCCTGAAGTCGCGCCCCAGGAGAACGTTCCGCAGGTGGGCGTCCTTCGTGTTCGCGCCGGCGACGTAGGGGCGCGCCTCGACCGACACGTCGATGAGGACGCGGGCCTGAAGGCCCATCGGGCCGATGAAGCCGGCGACGGCCCGCGCGGCGGTGAAGTCGGCGTCGGTCGCGAACTTCACATCCGACGTCTTCAGGACCTTGCGCAGCTTTGGCTCGTTGAGCTCGCGGTCACCGGGAAGCACGACCGCCACGACGGCGCCGGAGGCGTCGCGCAGCAGCAGCGTCTTGAGCAGACCGCGGGCCTCGATCCCGAGGCTCTTGGTGAGCGCCTCGATCGATGCCACCCCGGGGGTCGGCACCGGCGCGGGCGCGGGCACGTTGCCCGCCGCGACGGCGGGCGGCAACGCCCGCGTGGCCTTCTCCATGTTCGCGCGGTAGTCGCACTGCGTGCAGAAGATGATCCGGTCCTCGCCGACCTCGGTGAGCACCTGGAACTCGTGCGCGACGTCGCCGCCCATGTTCCCGGTGTCCGACTCGACGCTGATCGCGTCGAGTCCCATGCGCTCGAACGATCGCGCGTACGCGCCGTGCTGCGCCCAGTACTGCTTGTCCAGGCCTTCCCAGTCCTTGTCGATCGAGTACGCGTCCTTCATCACGAACTCGCGCGTCCGCAGCAGCCCGGCGCGCGGACGCTGTTCGTCACGACCCTTCTCCTGGAAGTGATAGACCATCACCGGCAGCTGGCGGTACGAGAGGATCTCGTTCCGCGCGTGATGCATCACGAGCTCCTCGTGCGTGTATCCGATCATGTATTCGTGCCCGCCGTGGTCCTTCGTGCGGAAGGTGACCGGCTCGAGTGTGTCCCAACGACCCGTCTCCTTCCAGTACTCGGCGGGGGTGATCACCGGGATGCGGATCTCCTGCGCGCCGATGCGGTCCTGCTCCTCGCGGATGATCTGCTCGACCTTCCGCGCGACGCGGAACCCGAGCGGCAGCCAGGTGTAGAGACCCGCGGCGAGAGGCCGCGCGATCGCGGCGCGCAGCATGAGCTGCGTCCCGGGCGTCTGCGCGTCGGCTGGTGCTTCGCGAAGGGTGCGGCCGAACAGATGGCTCTGTTTCATGTCATGAACTCCGAGGGCGAGATTCGGTCGCGCTGCGGTGCGCCGACGTCCAGCGGACGCCGGCTAGCGCGGGATCCGGTACGTGGTCCCTCGGATGGCGTGCATCGTGGAGCGAAGCATACGGCGGCTCACCCGATGGCGCGCTCGAGGACCGCCCAGACGCGCGTCTGCACCCGCGCCGCCGGGCCTGCGGCCGACACGCGTGACGCGATCACGTCGCGCTGGTCGCGGTAGCGCGTCGCGAGGTCGCGGAGCATCGTCACGGCGGCGACGCGCTCCTCCTGAACGTCCCAGCGCACGACCTCGGCGCGGGCCCGCGCGAGGCGCTGGGGAAAGCGGTCGAGGCGGATGTAGCGCTCGTTCTGCGGGAGCCGCTGCGCGCCGAGGTCGATGCCGTAGGTGAAGACCACCTGATCGAGATCGGCGTCCCTGAAGTCGTTCTGGTCGAACTCGTTCCGTTTGCGCTCGACGCCGCGGCCGGCGTTCCCGGTCGGGCGCCCGCTGAACGTCACGCGGCCGATGGCGCCGGCGAAGCGGCAGCCGACGAACTCGGCCGCCTCCGCGCGCCAGCCGTCGAGGAGCGCGTCGTCGAAGGTGCAGCGCTCGAAGCGCGCCTCGCCCAGGCGCATCCGCCGCAGGTCCGCGCCATCGAACCGGCAGTCGCGGAAGATCGATGCCGGACGCGCGGAGAAGAGCGGCTGGTACCGCTTGTCGAAGCGAAGCGCTCGGAAGTCGCACGCAACGAAGAGACATCCGGCGAGGGAGAACCTGTCGAAGCGAGCCTTGCGGAAGTCGACACCGCGGAGCGTCGCCCGATTGATCGCGACGATCCGGTCAGGTGGAGCCTCGGGCGGCTCGTTAGGTTCGCTGGCCGGCTGGGACACTGCGCCCCGGTGTGAGCTGCCCGGCGTGCGTGGCCTTCGGTGCCTTCTCCGAGTACGGCTCCTTGCCGTTCTCGATGAGGATCTTGTCGATCTCGGCCATGAGGGCGTCCATGAGCTGCGCCTCGGGGAACACACCCACGACCTTGCCCTTGCGGAAGAGCGCGCCCTTCCCCACCCCGCCGGCGATGCCGACGTCGGCGTCCTTCGCCTCGCCCGGCCCGTTGACCTCGCAGCCCATGACCGCGACCTTCATCGGGGTCGGGAGCGCGCGAAGACGCTCCTCCGCGACCTTCGCGAGCGGGATGAGATCGATGTCCGCGCGCCCGCACGATGGGCACGCGACGAGCGTGAGGCCCTGATCGCGCAGGCCGAGCGACTTGAGGATGTCGAAGCCCGCGGTGACTTCCTTCACCGGGTCCTCGGAGAGCGATACGCGGATGGTGTCGCCGATGCCCTCGTACAGGAGCACGCTCATGCCCGCCGTCGACCGGATCGAGCCGGCGACGAGCGTGCCCGCCTCGGTGACGCCGAGGTGGAGCGGGTACGGGACGGCCTTCGCGAGACGGCGGTACGCCGCGACCATCACCGGCACCTCGAACGCCTTCACCGAGACGACGATGTTGTCGAAGTCGAGGTCCTCGAGGATCTTGATCTCGCTCAGCGCGAGGTCGACCATCCGCTGCGCCTCGTCGCGCACGTCGCCCGGCTGGCGGTCGCCGATCGAGCCGTGGTTCACGCCGATGCGGATGGGTGTCCCCTGCTCCTTCGCGCGCTTCGTGACCTCGCGCACGCCGTCCTTGTTGTGCATGTTCCCGGGATTGAGGCGGAGCTTGTGGACCTTCGCGTCGAGCGCCATGAGCGCGAGGCGGTAGTCGAAGTGGATGTCCGCGACGACCGGCAGGATCGAGCGCCGGACGATCTCCTTCAGCGCCTCGCCCGCGCGCTTGTCCGGCACGGCCACCCGCGCGATCTCGCAGCCGACGGCCTGGAGCTGCTCGATCTGGCGGATGGTCGCGTCAACGTCGTGCGTGAGCGTCGTGCACATCGACTGCACCGCGACCGGTGCGCCGTCGCCGATGGCCGTCCCGCCGACCCAGACCCGCCGTGACCTGCGGCGCGGGCGCGGTCCGATGCGGTCCTCGGGGAGATTCAGATCCACGTCCATGCCCGTGCTCACGGGACAAGTGTAAGAGTGGGTACGTGCGACGATTCGCCGCGGGCGAAAGCATCGTGTGGCGCTCGGTGGATGAGCAAGAGCGCGAGGTCCACACGGTCTGGCCGTGGACCGTGGTGCGCGACGACGCGGAAGGGATCGTGCTCCATCTTCCCGTCGGCACCGTCGGGAAGCACCGTACCGGCGTGCACGGCGGGCCGCGCGATCGGCTGACGCTGAAGTGGGACGGCGGTCATCGCGATGTCACCTGGCACTCGACGAACGTCGTACGTCTGTACCGCGAACGTGATGACTTCTCCATCTGGATCGCTCGCGATGACGCGACGAGCGCCGTCGCATGGCGTTACATCAACCTCGAGGACCCGTGGCGGCGGACGGCCATCGGCTTCGACTCGCGAGATCGATACCTCGATCTCTGGTCGGAGCCCGAGAGCGAAGACTGGCAGTGGAAGGACGAGGACGAGATCGCCTGGCTCGGGGAGCACGGTCTTCTCGCGCCGGCGCAGGCCGACGACATCCGTCGGAGCGGCGAACGTGCGGTGGCGCGCATCCAGGCCGGCGAGACGCACCTGAACCCGGCGTGGTCTTCATGGCGTCCCGATCCCTCGTGGCGCATTCCGACGATCCCTCCTGGCTGGAAGGAGCTCGAGCCGTGAGGCTGGGGGTCCACGCCGGACACTTCGCGCCGACTACGTCCCGGGCGACGCTCCCAGCATTCGCGCTCTGATCCGCTGGACCGACGCTCGGCTGGCGCCGCCCGAGACGAGATACGGCTCCGCGCCGCCATACCGCGAGCGCAGCACACCATGGACCGCGACCATCACCTCAGGGCGGGTGCGTGCCTCCTCCTCGAGCCGCGCACGGCGATCGGGCGTTTCGGCCTTCGCGATCAGGTCCGCGAAGAGCGGCGCGAGTCCGACCGCGGTGAGCGCGTAATCGGCGGCGATCGCGTCAGCGGGCGTGCCGACGAGATCGAGCAACAGCATGGTCATGAGACCGGTGCGGTCCTTCCCCGCCTCGCAGTGGATGAGGACGCCGCCGTCCGCCGCGCCGGCGATCGCGTCGGCGACCCGAGCGATGCGCGACCTCGCGAGCTCGAGCATCGTCGTGTCGAAGGCCACCCGGTCCACGCTGAGCCTGGTGGCCTGCCACATCTCGCCGGTCTGCTGCGCGATGCGCACGACCGCGACGCCGCCGATGCCGTCGGATCGATATGGCTTGGCCGCGACCTCCTCGGGCGTCCGCATGTCGATCACCGTCCGGACGCCGTGCGCGACGAGCGCCGCGCGACCCGCGTCGTTCAGGCGATAGAGCGCGTCCGACCGCACGATCGCGCCGCGGACGACGGGCCCGTGCGCGGCCGGAAGTCCACCGAGGTCGCGCGCGTTGAGCAGCGCCTCCCATGGGAGGACGCGCCCGTCAGCCGCCAACTACACGTCGGATGTCGCTGATCGACACGACGACAAGGAGCCCCAACAGGAGCAGGAAGCCGATGGCGTGCACGGCCGCCTCGACCTGCGGCGAGAGGCGCTTTCGGAAGATCCCGCCGACGAGGACGAAGAAGAGGCGCCCGCCGTCGAGACCGGGGAACGGGACGATGTTCAGGACCGCGAGATTCACCGAGAGGACGCCGATGAGCTTCAGGAACGAGGGCAGGCCGAACTGCGCGACCTGACCGGTCACGACGAAGATCTGGATCGGGCCGCCCACCTGGGGCGCGCCGGCGCCGCCGGAGCGCGCGGAGAGCAGCTGACCGGGGAGCTCGCCGATCTGCGTGACGACGTCGCCCATGAGCGACACCGCCTGGCCGAAGGCCTGCGGGAGCGCGACCGCGACGGGCCCCTGGACGTCCTCGAGGCGGATGCCGAGCGGGCCCTCGCCCTCCGGCGGATCCGCGCGCGGGATGGCCCTGATCGACGCGATCGGGCGGCCGTTCCGTTCGATCTCGAGCGTCACCTCGCTCTCGGTCCGCGCCCTCTGGCGGACGTAGTTCACGAGGTCCTGCGAGCGCGTGATCTGACGGCCATCGATCGAACGGACGACGTCGCCGACCTGCACGCCCGTCTTCTCCGCGGGCGACGCCGCAGCGACCTGGTCGACGCGCACGTCGCCGGTCGGGGCCGTCGTACCGCTCGCGAGAGCGACGGTGAGGACCGCGAGCGCGAGGACCATGTTCATGGTCACGCCCGCGACGAGCACGATCGCCTGCATCCACCAGGGCTTCGTCGTGAACGCGCGCGGATCACCGGTGCCCTCCTGATGGATGGCGAAGTCGTCCTGCCCGAGGATGCGCACGTAGCCGCCGAACGGGATCCCGCGCACCGTGTAGTCGATCTCGCCGCGTTGGAAGCCGAAGAGCCGCGGGCCGAAGCCGATCGCGAACTCGAGCACCCGCATCCCGAGGAGGCGCGCGGTGAAGTAATGGCCGAACTCGTGCACCGCGACGATGACCGTGAACGTCAGCAGGAAGAGCACGAGGGTCCGCAGGTCGATCGGGAACGACGGCATCAGCGCGACACCGGCTCGGCGAGCAGCGCGCCGCGGACCTCGGCGTCGATGTGGCGGATCTCCGCGAGGCTCGGCTCCGCGGACCGGCCGTGGGCCCGGCCGAGCGCCGCGCCGCGATGCAGGTACACCGCGATCTCGTTGAACGGGATCTCCTTGCGCAGGAAGCGGTCGACAGCGACCTCATCGGCGGCGACGAGGCCGACCATCGCCGAGAGATCGCCTGTGCGCGCCGTCTCGAGCACGGTCGCGAGGCAGGGATAGCGCGCGATGTCGACCGGCTCGAAGGTGAGCGATCGCTCCGAGGACCAATCGATCGCGCGCGTCGGCGACGGCGCGTGCCCCCACAGCAGGGCGTATTGGATGAAGAGACGCATGTCAGGCTCGGCGAGCTGCGCCTTCATGCTGCCATCGGTCAGCTCGACCATCGCGTGGACGATCGATTGGGGGTGCACGACCACGCCGATCCGCTCGTAGGTGAGGTCGTAGAGCCAGCGCGCCTCCACGACCTCGAAGCCCTTGTTCGCGAGCGTCGCGGAGTCGATCGTGATCTTCCGCCCCATACGCCAGGTCGGGTGCCGCAGCGCCGTCTCGGGTGTCACCGTCGCGAGCTCGCCGAGCGGCAGCGTGCGGAACGGCCCGCCGGAGGCGGTGATGAGGACGCGCTCGACCTCCTCGGGCCGCGTGCCGGCGAGGCACTGCCACAGCGCGCAATGCTCGCCGTCGACCGGCCGCAGGCGTTCGCCGGCCCCGGTCACGAAGCGGCGCACGAGGTGCCCAGCGGCGACGAGCGTCTCCTTGTTCGCGAGCGCGACCGACTTCCCCGCCTCGAGTGCCGCGAGCGTCGGCTCGATCCCGTCGATGCCGCTCGTCGCCACGAGCACGAGGTCGACGTCCTTCGCGGTCGCGGCGGCGACGAGCGCGGGCACGCCACCGTCGCGGTCGAACACCACCGCGCGCGCGCCGAAGCGCGCCGCGAGGACCGCGAGGTCATCGGCGTTGCTGCGCGAGGCGACGACCGTCGCCGCCAGGCGCTCGGGGTGCGCGGCGACGACGTCGAGCGCCTGCCGCCCGATCGAGCCGGTCGCGCCAAGGATCGCCACACGGGTCACCACCGACTCATCATCCCATCACGAGCATTTCCTATGAACGGACGAGGGCGAGGACGAGCGCCACCGCGGGCGCCACGAAGATGAGGCTGTCGATGCGGTCGAGCACGCCGCCGTGGCCGGGGAAGAGCGTCCCCGAGTCCTTCGCGCCCGCCGCGCGCTTGATCGCCGATTCGAAGAGGTCGCCGGCGAACCCGACCGGCCCGACGAGCGCTGCGACCAGGAGCGCCGGGCCCGTCTTCATTCCCGCAGAGGCAGCGATGACGAGCGCCACGATCGCCGCGCCGCCGAAGCCCGCGAGCGTTCCCTCCCAGGTCTTCCCTGGGCTGATCCGCGGCGCGATCCTCCGCCGCCCGAGGCGCGAACCGAAGAGATACGCGGCCGAATCCCCGACCCACGTCGGGACAAGCGCGAGGATGAGCCACACCGGCAGCGCGCCAAGCCAGCCACGTGTGCCCTCGGCCGCGGCGGCCCAGAGATCGATGAGGTAGCCGAACCCGAAGCCGAGGTAGAGCGCGCCGGCCAGCGTGAAGAGCGCCCCGAGCACAGCGGGATACGGACGATGACGCAGCGCCTGCGCCAGGAAGACGAGGATGGCGACCGCGCCGAACGCGGCGACGACGGCGAGGGCCCCGACCATTGTGTCTATGCCGATCGCGACGCGGACGTCGGTGGCGCCGGCCGGGAACAGGTGCACCCCGAGGAAGAGCAGGACGAACACGACGCCGACGAGCCACGGCTGGTACGGCCGATGGCGGAAGAGTCCGCGCAGCTCGACGTAGCCGAGGACCGCGAGAACGGCGACGAGCACGGCGAACGTCGGCCACGGCGCGAACAGCGCCGCGAGCACGACCACCCCGTACACGATCGCCGTGACCGTGCGGCGCTCGAGGTCGGCGATGCCCATGCGCGGCCGGCTACCGTCCAAAACGGCGCTCGCGCGCGGCGTACGAACGGATCGCGTCGTCGAGGTCCTTCACCGCGAAGTCCGGCCAGAGCACCGGCGTGGCCCACATCTCGGCGTACGCGACCTCCCAGAGCAGGAAGTTCGAGACGCGGAGCTCACCGCCGGTCCGGATGAGCAGATCCGGGTCCGGATGGTGCGGCGCGTAGAGGCGCGACGCGATCGCGGCCTCGTCGACGGCATCGGGGGCGACCCCCTCTTTCAAGAGCGAACGCACCGCGTCGACGATCTCGGCGCGGCCGCCGTAGTTGAAGGCGAGCGTCATGACGCCCCGCTGACAGCCGGACGTGGCGCGGACCGAACCGGCGATCGCCTCCTGGAGGCCCGGTGCGAGCTCGTGGAGCCGTCCGATGACCTCG
>Ga0334722_10006015_pt1 | contig 12110 bp, 8 predicted proteins | sample C3_bottom_MG_FD_207210 | JGI IMG/M metagenome (GOLD analysis project Ga0334722, IMG submission 207210) | Sediment microbial communities from Yellowstone Lake, YNP, Wyoming, USA - C3_bottom | ecosystem: Environmental > Aquatic > Freshwater > Lake > Sediment | place: USA: Wyoming | collected...
GCGGTCGCGCTCGAGCAGGACGAGGGCCAGCGCCTCGGCGGCAAGAGCGCCGAGGCGGCCCGCTTCATCCTGCGCGCGATCTCGCGCGAGCTCGACAGCGCCTGACCAGCGGCGCGACGACCGGCTCGGGCCACGAGGCGTCCGTCCCGCGCTCGAAGAGCGGCCGGAGCCGATCGGCTCGCTCGGCCACGATGTAGACCGGGATGAGGTCGAGCGGAACGAGGCGCTCGACAAGGCGGGGGCCCTCGAGCTGGCGCCCGGTCCAGGCGTCCACCCAGCGCCCGGCCGGGAGATAGACCAGCGAGCGTTCGGCAGCGGGCTGGGTCACCGGCGCGACGAGGAGGTCGTCCCCGAGCAGGTACTGGAGGGGGTGGTCCCAGACCGCCGGATCGTCCGGCCAGTCAAAGAACAGCGCCCGCATCAGTGGCCGGCCCGTCTCGATCGAGCGTCGCGCCTGCTCGACGAGGTAGGGCACGAGCCGTTCGCGAAGCCGCGCGAAGCGCCGGTAGACCGGGATGACCCGCGGGTCACGGGTTCGCTGGGCGATGTTCCAGGGCGTCCGGTCGTTGGGCGGCCAGCGGTGGTGATTGAACTCGGCGTGGTACTGCATGATCGGGCAGAAGCAGGCCATCGCCGCCGCGCGCAGGTAGAGCTCGGCACTCGGGATCGGGCCCGAGAAGCCGGCCAGGTCCCAGCCCCAGAAGAAGACGCCGCTCGCACCGGCCGTAAGCCCGGCCGTAATCGAGGCCCGGAACGCCTCCCAGGTCGAGTCCTCGTCCCCGGCCCAGTGGCACGGATACGACTGCGCGCCGGTGAAGCCGGCCCGGCTGAACGTGACCGGCTCGCGGCCGCAGGATGCCATCAGCTCGTGGTAGGCCGCCGGGTAGAGGACCGGGTAGCGGTTGTTCGACACGTCGCCCCGCGTCCCGTCGGCGTAGCGCAGATCGTGACCCCAGGCATGCTCGCCGCCGTCGGTCTTGAAGCCGTCGATCCCGACCTCGTCGACGAGGTAGCGGCGCTTGGCGAGCCACCACGCCTTCGCCTCGGGGTTCGTCCAGTCCGGGAGGAGCGCGCCGGGAAACCACCAGCCGCGGTTGCGGTGCGGCCGCCCGTCCGCCTCCCGGACGCCATAGCCGCGGGCGATCATCGTGTCCCGGTCGGCGCGAACCTGGCCGGTCGGGGCCGGGCGCGTCTTCAGGAGCGGGATCTGCCAGAGGAGGAGCCGGATACCGAGGCCGTGGAGCCAGTCGACGAGCCCCTTCGGGTCCGGCCAGGCACCGTCCGCCGGGAAGGTGAAGTCGGCGAGCCGGTGCGGCGCACCGTCCGGGTGGACCTCGTAGCGGGCGTCCCGGAACGCGACGAACGTCGTCTCGTCGCTCCACGCCTCGATGACCACGACCCCGACCGGGATCCCGAGCTCGAGGCTGCGCTCAACTTCGGCCGTCACCCGCGCCTGGGTGTTCCACTCGTTGGCGCTCATCCAGGGGCGGAAGACCCACTCGGGCGGCAGGCGGGGGGCGCCGGTCTCCCGGAGGAAGGCGGCCAGGACGTCAACCGGCCGGCCGTCGTAGAGCGCGAGCCCGACCTCCGGTTGCCGCTCGTCCGGGTCGAGCTCGACCTCGATCCAGAGCCGATCCGGATCGCTCGCCCCGACGTCGAACCAGGTCCGCCGCGACGTCCGGACGTGGACGCCCCAGCCGGCCCGCCCGGTGACGATCGCGAACGGCATCGGCAGGTACGTCCGGTTGCCCTGGTGCTTGTACTGCTCGAAGACGACGGCATCGAGCCGGCGGCCGCGCTGGTCGAGCCGGTCGAAGCGCTCGCCGAAACCGACGACGTGGGCGTCGGGCTCGAGCCGGAGGGCGAAGCGGACCCGGATCGGGCCGGCGTCGGCGCGCAGCCAGGCGACGCTGCCGGGGACGAGCCGACCGCCGGCCGCACCCGGCGGGTCGACGGCGAGCCGTCCGCCCGACGACGTCCAGCCGGCGACGACGACCTCGAACCGCCGGGTGCGCTGGCGGCCACGATCGCCGACGAAGCGGTACGAGAGTCGCGTCCCGGCCGGGTACGGGCCGACGCTTACCGACCAGGCGCGTCGCCCCCGGCCGGCCTGGCGGGTCGCCGCCCCGGCGAGGTGCCCGGCGGCGCTGTGGCCGTCCGTGGCGGCGGGCTGGCCGTCCGTGGCGGGCTGGCCGTCCGTGGCGGCGGGCTGGTCCGCGGCGGGCTGGCCGTCCGTGGCGGGGGGCGGCTCGGCGTGGCCGGAGGCGGGCTCGGCGGGGCTGCGCCCGTCTCCGCCACCCGCGGGCTCGAGTGGCAGGCGGCTCGTTCGTCCGTCGACCGTCAGCTCGACCACGAGGTCGGCCAGGTCGGAGCCGCTCGTGGCCCGCAGCTCGATCGCCTCGCCCTCGACCGGGCGGGCCGGCACCCGCTGGTCCGGCTCGAGACGGTACGGATGCCCGAGGCCGAATGGACGATGGCGGATCACGGCGCGGGCCTGGCCGGCGCACCGGTCGCGGGCGCTGCCACCCCGGGCGCTGCCACTCCGCTCACGCCCACTCCCTTTACGCGCCCGGGCGTGCCGGCGCCCACGCCGAGCTCGACCGCGAGGGTCAGGTACATCGCGTGCGACCAGAGCAGGGGCGTCGCGACCGGCCCCCAGCGCGCCAGCCACTCGGCCTGCCGGTCGGGCGCCAGGAGGTGGTCGTCCACCTGCTCCGGCAGCTCACCGTCGGGCGTGGCGTGCGCGGCGACCCAGTGCAGCTGCGCCCAGGCCTCCTCGGTTCGCCCCACGGCCGCGTAGTGCCAGCCCAGGAGGGCCGCCAGGAGCAGCCACTCGCCGCCGCCGTAGTAGGTGTCGCCAAGGTAGCGGTGGACACCGCCGCCATGGACGAGCCGCTCTTCGACCGCCTCGATCGTGGCCGCCACCAGGGGGTTGTCGGCCGGGAGCATCGCGAATGGAGTCGCGACCGCGATCAGGCTCGCGTCGACCGCGTCGCCGCCGAGCCACTTCGGAAGCCGGCCCAGCCGGGCCGCGTCGGCCCGGACGAGCTCGGCCAGCTCCGCCGCGCCCTTGCCGGCGGTCGAGCGCAGGTCGGTCGACAGCTCGGGCCAGCTCGCCGCCGCCTGCAGTCCGGCGTGGATCGCAGCCAGGGTGGAGGTGTGCCGGTGATCGGGGTTCTCCTCCCACCAGTCGTAGCTCGGATGGTCCCGGAAGGCGGCCACGTAGGCCGCCGAGAGGGCCGCCCCGGCCACGAACGGCTCGATCGAGCGGCGATGCCGCTGCCGGTGCTCGTCGAGCGCCCACAGCCAGGCGCCATACCCGTCGAGCTGGAAGTCCGTCCACTCTTCGCCGGTCTCCCGGCCATCGACCGTGTAGCGGGCATGGAGGAACTCGCTGGTGTCGATCGGGGCGCCAGCAAGGCGGCGTTCGATGAGCGCCGCGATCCGCTCGCCACGCGCCTCGAGGACGCCGGCGCACCAGGAGAAGAACGCCTCCGCCGAGGTGATCTCGCCGGCCCGGCTCATCGCGTCGGCGATGAACGCCCCGTCGCGAAACCAGGAGTAGCGATAGACGGGGAAGTTCGGCGAGGCGAGGTAGGCCCCGGTGGGCGCCTGGTTGGCGGTGATGATCTCGATGCTCCGGCGGGCAAGGTGTTCCAGCTGGGCGCGCTGGGGTTCGCGTTCGCTCACGCGTGCCCGCCTTCCTCCCTCTTCCACCACACGGTCGACCAAGCGTCGATCCGCGGGATTCGAAAAACGAGGAAGCGCCCGTCAGCGGTATTCGTGACGTCGTACGGCACGGGGCGAGCGAGACCGACGTCGTCATCGGGTGTGTCCCACCAGACACCGGCGATCCCGCCCACGATCCGGACCCGAACCTCCACGTTCGTCAGAGGCGAGGGCCCGCTCTCCTGGGATGCGTTCCAGGCGTCGGTCGTGAGTCCGCGGAGATTGACCAGCTGGAGCACCGTTGCCTCGCCGAGCTCACGGCCGATCACCCAGAGCGAGCCTGGCTGTGCACCGGCCCCGTACGCCTCAAGGCCTGGATGCGAGAGCAGGATCACGTCGTTCGTCGGGCCGACATGTGTCCACGCGATGTCCGTGGCGGCTGGGCCATGAAGGAGCCGAGTGTTCCGAACTGCGAAGTCCGCGTAGCGGCGCACGACGGCAGCTTCGACCCTGTCAAGCCGACCGTAGCGTGGGTAGTAGGCCTCGGACAGGAGCGCCGCACCTTCGCCGATGATCAGGTGGAATCCGCCGCTCGCACCGATGGCTGCCGAGGCGAGCCGGAATGCGTTCAGCGCCCCCGCCGTTCGTTGCGCGTCAGGATGAAACGGGAGGAGATACGCAGCAAGGATCACCTGCTTGTCGGGCCGGAGCAGGCGCGCCCGCCGAACCAGGTCGTAGAGGTCGCGGTATCGGATGTGCGGCTCCCAGACCTCGATGTACGTCGCTGCGTCCGAGCGGACCGGCACCATGGCGTCGAGGGGCCAGGCGTTGACGCAATTGAAGATGCTGCCGCCTGACGGTCGCCGTTCGAGGATCCGGCTCGCCGCTTCTTCCACGAACCCCGGAAACGCCGCACCGACATCGATTCCCTGCCAGGCACCGCTCACCCGTGACAGCGCGTACTTGGGGAAGCCGTACTGGTCGATATGGATCCCGTCAAAGTCGAGCCGATCGATCGCCTGGGCGTACTGGTCGAGGATCCAGGTGCGCCAGGGTGAACGCTCGGAGAAGTCCTGGAGCCCGAACAGGTGGGCGAGCTCGAGCGGTTCTCGTCGACCGTCGTAGAGGAGCCAGTCCGGGTGCTCCCGGCTGAACTCGGCCTCGGCACCGTAGAGCGCGCCGTACGCCAGGGCGGCCATCCCGCGACCGTGGGCGAGAGCGATCTTGCGTCGCACGACCTCGTGGGAAAGACGCCGGCCGAGCGGATCCGTGAACTCGTCCGTCTCCGGCACGAACGTGTGGTGAGAGGCCATCCAATCGTAGAACTGGACGACGTTGACGTGCAGGCGCAACAGGTCATCGGCCCGCCGAGTTGATTCGTCGAGCGTCTCTCCGGGAGTGAAGTCGGAAAAGAACCCGTAGCGCGGCGCGGCGGACCAGTGCGACGCCACATCGAACGCCGTCGTCGCCCTCAGCGCACCGTGGTCAGTCTCGGCGACAACCTCAACCGCGTAGCCGGCAGCGTCCCGAGGCGGAAGATGGAAGGTGAGCTCCGCCGGACGATCACCGGCCCCAGGATCGATCAGGAACGAATCCGTGATCGCCGCGGTTCCATCGGGCTGGACGATCCTGGTCTGCAGCAGCGTGGATCCTGGCCGTGCACCGCTGACGGCGACCCTCAATCGGATCGGTTCTCCGGGCCGGTACTGGGCTTGCGCCGGCCAGACATCGATCTCGCTCACCGCCTCGTTCACCGTGGGGTCCAGATCGGGATCATGTGCACTCCTCAGCCACGAATGCTGCCGGCGTACATGCCGGAGACGAAGTACCGCTGCAGGACGACGAACAGAACGATCTCAGGGACAACCGCGAGCGTGGTGGCGGCGAAGACCGTCGACCACTGGGTGCCGTGGGCGTTGAAGAAGAGGGCAATGCCGATCGGCAGGGTGCGCAGATCAGGATTCTGGAGCAGGAGCCGAGCCCACCAGAAATCGTCCCACGAACCGAGGAACGTGAACACCGCCAGGGTGGCGAGCGCAGGCCTCGACAGGGGCAGCAGGACACGCCAGAAGATCGTCCACGGCCCTCCGCCGTCCATCTGGGTCGCATCCTCGAGGTCCCTGGGCAACTGCTCGAAGAAACCGCGCAGCAGGAACGTGTTGAAGGCGACGCCATTCGAGACGTAGATGGCCCACAGGCCGAACCACGAATCGGTGAGTCCGAAGTCGCGCAGGACGGTGAACTTGGGCAGGAGCGCGATCATGTCGGGGATCATCATCGTGACCAGGTAGAGCCCGAAGATCAGTTCCTTGCCCGGGAACCGGAGGCGCGCGAAGGCGAAGGCGCTCGTCGTCGCGACGACGAAGGTGAGCAGAACGGTCACGCTGGACACCGCAGCGCTGTTGAGGACGTAGCGCTGGAATCCCGCCTCATTCCACGCTCGTTCGAAGTTCGCCAGGGTCGCGTTCTCCGGGAAGAGCGTCGGCGGATAGGGCATGATCCAGCGCTCCGGGTTGAGCGCGGTCGCCACCATGAACAGGAACGGCGTGACCATGATGATCGCACCGGCGACGAGCAGCGCATAGACGAGCGGCCTGGTCCAGCGCGGGCCAGTCCGACCTCCGCGTGAGGCACCCTGGGCGCGATCGACGAGCTCGCGAATGCCGAGCATCAGTACTGCACCGATCCGCGGAGCATCCGCCGCTGCAGGAAGCTCAGGGTGACGACTGCAATGCCCATCAGGAGGCCGACGGCCGTGCCATAGCCGAAGTCGAGGTACTTGAAAGCCTGGGTGTACATGTAGCTCAGGAGTACCTCGGTGCTGCCCTCGGGACCGCCGCCCGTGAGCAGGTAGACGGACAGGAAGACGTTGAAAGCTCCGATGATCAGCATGATGCTGACGAAGAGGACCGCCGGCCGCAGCAGCGGCAACGTGATGAACCGGAACCGCTGCCAGGTGCCCGCCCCGTCGACGGCCGCCGCTTCCTGGAGGTCGGCGGGGATCGATTGGAGTGCGGCCAGGAAGATCACCATGTTCCAGCCGATTCCCTTCCAGATGCCGAGCAGGTTGATCGGGACCTCGGCCGTCCACGTTTCCTGGAGCCAGTCGATCGGCTGGTCGACCACGTGGAGGACGTTCACGAGGAGGTAGTTGACCGGTCCCAGGCCGCCGGTGAACAGGTAGGCGAACACGTACGAAACGACGAGCCAGGAGGTCACGACCGGCAGGTAGTAGAGAGCCCGGAAGAACGGCCGGCCGCGAATCGCGGCGTTGAGCAGGAGGGCTGCCCCAAGGCCGAGCAGCATCTGGCTCGGGACCGTGATCGCCGCGTACAGCACGGTGTTCCGGGTCGCCACCCAGAAGGTCGGATCCAGGGTCAGGGCCCGGACGAAGTTCCTGGCACCGACGAACGTGCTCTGGCTCGGCGCCATCAGGTTCCAGTCGTACAGGCTCATCTGCAGGCCGCGGATGAGCGGATAGATGACGAATATGAGCAGGAGAATGAAGCCGGGCAGCATGAACGGCAGGGCAACGCGGAGCTGGCGCAGGCTCCGGGTGGTCTCGAGCCGACGCGGCGGAGCGACCGCGCCCGAGATGGTCACCAGCGGCACTCTCATGGGATCAGCTTCTCACCGACAGCGCGAGGCTCGCGCGTCAGGAGCACCGAGGGGAGTTCCCGATGCTCCTGACGCCACGATGCGCCCGCCTACTGGGCGAGGAGCGGGTCGATCTGGGCCGCTGCGTCGTGCAGCGCCTGGCTGGCGCTCTTGGTGCCGCGGAGCGCGGCGTCGAACGCATCGGTCAGGATCTTGTCGAGCTTCGGCCACGCGGGGGTCACCGTGCGCGGCTTGGCCGTCTGGAGCTGTGTCACGTAGGGCGCCAGGTACGGCACGCTGGTCACCGCGTCCGACTGCGACGCAGTCTGCGTGACCGGCATCTGGCCGACCTTGGCCATCGCTTCCTGCGCATCGTCCGAAAGCATGTACTGGGCGAAGGCCCAGGCGGCGTCCTGGTTGGGGGACGTCTTGAAGATGACGAAGTTCTCGCCGCCGACGACCGAGATCGAACCACCAGGCCCGGTCGGCATCGGGGCGCCGACGACATTCGGACCCATGCCCAGGCCGATGATCGGGAAGAACCACGGCCCGTCCGAGAGCATCCCGTAGTTACCCGCCTTGAACCCACCCCAGGAGTCCGGCTTCTTGCCGACACTGGAGGGGCCGAGCAGACCGTCCTTGTTCATGTCAACCAGCCACTGGAGGGCGGCGACCGAGGCGTCGGAGTCCAGGTAGCCGGTCGCCTTCGTGTAGTCGTCGTTGGTGACCGAACCACCGGCGGTCCAGAACCACGGGAAGACGTTCCACGGGCCGTCGCCTCCAAGTGCGAGGCCCCACTTGTCCTTCTGGCTCTTCAGAGCCTCGGCCGCTTTCCGGACGTCATCGAGTGTCTTCGGGGCGGTCGGCACGAGGTCCGTGTTGTAGATGAGCACCTGGGTATTCGTGTCGAGCGGGACGCCGTAGTAGTTGCCCTGGTAGATGTTCGTTGCCAGGGGACCGGGGAAGACCTTGCTCTTGATCGCATCGAAGCCAGGCAGCTGGTCGACCTCGGCGAGGGCGCCGATCTTCGCAAACTCCGGCGTCCAGATGATGTCCATCCGCATGACGTCGGGCAGCCCGCCGCCACTCACGGCCGTGACGAGCTGGTCATGGAGCCCGTCGTACGGCATGACGACAGCCTTGACCGTGATGTTCGGGCACACCTTCTGGAAGGCCGGAATCACGACGTCGTTGAGCTGCTTCGTCTCCGGGCCGTCCGTGTTGTACGTGTGCCAGAACGTGATCGTCGCCTGCTTGCCGCCTGCGCAGTCGGTTGTGGCGCCACCAGTGCTCGCGGCCGGGCTGTTGCCTGCCGCCTGGCTCTCGGCCGCACTTGCCGCGGGGGTTTCACTGGCGGCGCTCGGCGACGCCGGTGCGCCCGAGCATGCTGCGGTCACGAGGGCGATGCCCGCGATGACCGCAGCGAGGGTTCGCTTCATGAATGGTTCGCTCCTTCCTTGACCGGTGAACCTCGAAATCGACGGACGTGGTGTCAAGATGTCGAACCGGACGCGACGCCGGAAGCGCTATCTGTCTTCTCGATCCGGCCCTCCCCGACTCGACGACGTGCAGTCCGGTGACGGGAACCGGCCGGATGAAGAGCAGGGGGCGGCATGGCATCGGATCTGCGCATGGCTGTCCGTCACGAGACCGCTCCGGCTGACAGGCTGCCCGCCAGGCGGGCGCGGACGCTGTCCTCGATCTGGCGCTCGTAGAGCGGCGTCGCGAACGTGGCACGGAGGACGAGCGCGGCCGCGCCGCGCGCCCACTTGGCGTCATCCCAGGGGTCGACCTCGATCGCCACCCCGCGGAGCGGGCCGAACGTGCCCTCGGCGACCTCGTCCTCGAAAGCACGGGCGAGGTGCGGCCAGGCCGACGTCCCTTCCCCGCTGACCAGGACGAGTTGCGGACTGAGGACGTTGATCAACCCGGCGACCGCCCGACCGAGGAGGGCGCCCGCCTGGGCGAAGATGCGAAGCGCCCCCGGATCGCCGGCGTCGGCCAGGACGCGGAGGCGCTCGACGCCCTCCGGGACCGAGCATCCCGGCTGGACCAGGCCTGCCTCGATCGCCTGTCCGACGAGGGCGGGGTCGGCCACGAGTGCCTCCAGGCAGCCGCGCTTGCCGCACGTGCAACGGGGGCCGCTGGCATCGATCGTCACATGCCCGAACTCGCCGGCCCCGCCTCGTGAACCGCGGTACAGGTCGCCGCCGACGACGATCCCGAGACCGACGCCCCGCCCGATCGTCACGGTCAGAAAGTGCTCGACTTCGCGGCCGCGCCCGTAGAGCCGTTCGGCGACCGCCAGGGTGTTGACGTCGTTGTCGATCAGGACCGGGAGGCCGAGCTGCTCGCGGAGCGTCGGACCGAGGGCAACGTGCCGCCAGCCGAGGATCGGCGCCTCCACGATGCCGCGCGCATCGACGATCCCGGCCACGCCGAGCCCGATCCCGAGCAGGCGCGTTCCGGCGGCGCGCTCGATCGCTGCCCGGAGGTGGCCGGCCAGCTGCGCGACTGCGTCGGGGGCGACGGCGTCGAACGGTTCCTCGCTGCGGGCGAGCACCTCGCCGTCGAGGTTGACGCGCACGATCGCGAGATGGTCGGCGGCGATCTTGACGCCGAGCGCGTGGGCTGCCTCGGCGACCAGGCCGAGCAGGAGCCCGGGCCGGCCGCCGTTCGAGGGAGCCTGATCGACGACCCGGATCAGGCCATCGGCCACGAGATCGCGGGTGACCTCGGTCACGGTCGCCGCGCTGAGCGAGAGCCGCCGCGCGATTTCCGCCCGGGCGATCGGACCCTGGGTGCCGATCAGGGCGAGCACCGCGGACCGGTTGAGGTCGCGGATCAGGGCCGGCGAGCCGCGCCTAAGCCGGGCCATCGGAAACCTGGTGTCTCAACATCGATCCTGGCCGCCGCCTTCTCTGAGCTGCCCCCGCGTGCCCTGGTGCTCGTGCGGGCCTGCTGCCCCCGCGTGCCCTGGTGCTCGTTGCGTTCGCCTGCGCCAGTTGCCTGCTTTGCGTCTGGTACCTTCGTAAGGAGAACGAACGAAGCCTAGCACGTCGCCGCGGTTCGTCAAGTCCTGTTCTCGGGCAGCGGCCCTGCCCACCAGCGTGAGCCGCGCGCCTCATCGCCGCCAATCCTCGTTAATGCTCGGCACCAGGGCACTATCCGGCTCGGGTCGGCCGGCAGCCTGCGATCCGGCTTGATCCGGAGCCGGAATGGCGGAAAACCTTCGTCAATGCTTCTCGAGCGGCGCAGTATCGAGGGTCGGGAGGCATGGTGGATGCCGACGGGCGACGGTCGAGCCAGGGCGACGGGGCCGAGCTCCACGTAGTGCTCCCCACCCGAGCATTGACGAGGAACATGGGTGCGAGGGCGACGTCCGTTGTCCACCATGCCGCCACGGGCATGGCCGGGAGCAAGGGCATGGCCGGGCGTGGGCCACGGGCGCGGGCCACAGGCGCGGGCCAGGGCGCGGGCGCGGGCGGCCAGGGCACGGCCAGGCGCCATGGGCCCCAGGCCACGGGTCGCCCCGGCACTCCGCGAAGCCCCGGGGTGACTCCGCCCGACGGCCGTGCGGACGTCGACTCGGCGCGGGACAATGGGACCGTCCAAGAACCCCAGCCCGCGGGATGCCACTCGCCCGCCGCGGCGACGCGCCATCGGCTCACAGCGCCCTCGGCCGCGACGGCCTCGAGCCACGAGCCACCCGCCACGGCCGCAGCCTCCCTGAAGGACGGTACCGACGATGCCCAACCTGAAGCTCGGAATCCTGCTCTGGAGCCAGGCCAGCGACTGGCCACCGATGCTCGACGCCGCGAGGCGCGTCGATCGCCTCGGCTACGACCACCTCTGGACCTGGGACCACCTGTACGCGATCTACGGCGACCCCTACCAGCCGATCTTCGAGGGCTACGCGCTCCTCTCGGCCTGGGCGATGGCGACCGAGCGGGCGAAGCTCGGCCTGCTTGTCGGCGCGAACACGTTCCGCAACCCGGGGATCGTGGCCAAGAGCGTCGCGACGCTCGACCACATCAGCGGCGGCCGGGCGATCATGGGCCTCGGCGGGGCCTGGTTCGAGCTCGAGCACACGGCCCACGGGATCGACTTCGGCTCCGGGTTCGGCCAGCGGCTCGACTGGCTCGACGAATCGGTCGGCGCGATCCGGACCTTGCTCGACGGGGGTGAGGTGAACCACGAGAGCGAGAAGTACCAGTTCCGGGCCCTGCGCCACCAGCCGCTCCCGGTCCAGCCGCACCTGCCGATCATGATCGGCGGCGGAGGCGAGAAGAAGACGCTCCGGACCGTGGCCAGGTACGCCGACATGTGGAACGTGTTCGGCACGCCGGAGATCCTCCGGCGCAAGGACGAGGTCCTGCGCGCCCATTGCGCCGATGTCGGGCGCGACCAGGCCGCGATCGAGCGGACGGTCGGCTGCAAGATGGTGATCCGCGACGACCTGGCCGCGGCGGAACGCGTCTGGGCCGCCCAGATGGCCCACAATCGGACCCCGCGCGAGGAATGGGACGGGCCGGACACGCTCTGGATCGGGAGCCCGGTCCAGCTCGCCGAGAAGATCCTCGGCTACGTCGAGGCCGGGTTCTCGACCGTGATCGTCGAGATGGCCGCGCCCTACGACATCGAGACGATCGAACGACTGATCGGCGAGGTGAAGCCGCTCGTCGACGCCGGCTGACCCGCCCGGCCGATCCCGATCGCCAGGACGTCCGGGGGCGGCCACGCGCGAACCCGGGCTGAAACCGGTACGGTGTGGGCGCCATGAGCGAGCCCGTCCTGCCCCAAGCCGGTCTCCGGTTCGGCCCGCCGCCGGACGCCGGGCGCGA
>Ga0334722_10006016_pt1 | contig 12110 bp, 11 predicted proteins | sample C3_bottom_MG_FD_207210 | JGI IMG/M metagenome (GOLD analysis project Ga0334722, IMG submission 207210) | Sediment microbial communities from Yellowstone Lake, YNP, Wyoming, USA - C3_bottom | ecosystem: Environmental > Aquatic > Freshwater > Lake > Sediment | place: USA: Wyoming | collected...
CCCGCCAGCGCCGGATCGGTCATCGCATTGAGCGACGGCACGTGCTCCCGCGGAATCACCAGTACGTGCGTCGGCGCCTGCGCATGGATGTCGCGAAACGCGAGACAATGCGCGTCCTCGGCGACGATGGTCGCCGGTATCTCGCGCGCGATGATCTTGCAGAAAAGGCACGACATCTGTTCCACTCCTGGTTGCTGTCTACCCTTGCACTGCCCGCGCACTACCCGCGCACTACCCGCGCACTACCCGCGCACTACCCGCGCACTGCCCGCGTACTACACGCGTACTACCCGCGCACTGCCCGCGCCACCGCCAGAGCCGCCACGCCCGCCGTCTCGAAGCGAAGCAGCGAACTGCCCATCGACGCCGCACGAAATCCCGCCCGGTCGAACGCCTCGAGCTCCGCTAGCTCCAGCCCGCCCTCCGGACCGATGACGATGGTCACCGGTGCCGAGGGTTCGCCCTGCAGCAGCGACACCAGGGGAGCGCCATCGCGATCGAGCACGATGCGCACTCCGTCCGGCGCGGCGGCAATGCCCGTCTCCACCGTCGCGTCGGGATACGGCACGGGCAACCACGCGCCCCCCGATTGTTCGAGCGCCGATGCCATGCGGGCGCGCAGTCGCTGCTGAAACGTCGGCCCCTCGCCGCGCGGCGTCACGCTGCGCGAGCGTCGAAACAGCACGGGCCGCCAGCTCGACGCGCCAAGCTCCGTCACCTTCTCGCCGAGCCAGAGCATCCGCTCGCGATCGGCAATCGGGACGATCAGATGAACGCTCGGCAGCGGCTCGGTGAACGCGCATTCGTCCACATGCACCGTGGCGTTGCGCTTGGCGATGCGCAGCACCGTCCCCAGGCCGCGCGACCCCTGTCCGTCGGCAAGCCGCACCCGCGCCCCGGCGTCGAGCCGCAACACCCGCAGGTGGTGCGCCGCATCTTCGCCAAGCGTCAGGCTCGATTCTGCCGCGAGCGGGTCAGTCGATATGAAAGTTGGGAGAGACAAGTCGGGGATGGCAGAGGACAGATGGCAGATGGCAGATGGCAGATGGCAGATGGCAGATGGCAGATGGCAGATGGCAGATGGCAGACGACAGACGACAGACGGCAGACGGCAGACGGCAGATGGCAGACCGTGATGACGAACGACGCCTGGCTCAGGAGAATTTGCGATACCCGCGCGAAAACGGCAAAGCGATCAGGCCGCGCCATCCCCCTCCTGCCCCCGTGCCTCTACTGTGCCAGTGCCCCCGTGCCTCCACTGCGCCCGTGCCCCCGTGCCTCCACTGTGCCCGCGCCCCGTGCCTCTACTGTGCCCGTGCCCCGTGCCTCCACTGTGCCCGCGCCCCCGTGCCTCTACTGTGCCCGAGCCGTCCGCCGAACCACGACCGCCCACCACTCCCCCTCACTCGTCTCGCGCGCCACCGCCCACCCCCCTGCGGCGCCAATCGCCTCCAGCATCGCCGCGCGCTCCGCCACCAGAATCCCGCTGAAGATCGCTGCCCCGCCCGCCGGCACGGCCGCGCCGATCACCGGCAGCAGCTCCGTGATCACCGACGACAGGATATTCGCCAGCACCACCTGCACCGGGGCCACCAGCGGCAACAGCAGCCTCGCGTCCCCTTCGATCACCGTCACCCGGTCGCCCACGCCGTTGGCCGCCACGTTCCGCTCGGCATTGGGAATCGCGTCGGGGTCCATCTCGATCGCCGCCACGCGCGTCGAGCCCAGCTTGGCCGCAGCGATCGCCAGCACCGCCGATCCCGCTCCCAGATCGGCCACCCTGTCGCCGGCGCCGACCACGCCGGCCATCAGCCGCACCACGCAGCGCGTCGTCTCGTGCTCCCCCGTGCCAAACGCCATCTCAGGTTCGATCACCACCGTGCGCGACGGGTCGCGCCCCTCGAACAACCAGGGCGGCACGATGGCCAGCGCGCCCAGTTCGTGCGCGCCAATTCCCGACCGCCACGCCGACGACCAGTCCACCTCGGCCAGCGCCCCCACCTCGATCAGCGCCGCCGAATCGACCACGCGCACCGCAGCCACCATCGCCTCGAGCTGCGCTGGCGCATCGGCCGGCCCCAGCACCGTCACCAGTGCCTCCCCGTCCTCCTGCAGCCCCTGCGCCCCCGCGCCGAACAGCGAACGCGAAACTGCGTCGCGCAACGCAGCCGAGGATGGCGTAATCGAGAGTCGAGTCAGCGGCATGGATCGAGGGCTTGGAAGCGCGGAAGACGGATTGAGGACTTGGAGTCGATCATCCCTCACGCGCCCAGCGCTTCCTTCATGCGCGCCCAGAACCCCTTCTCGCGCGTCGCAGGCGGCTGCTCCTGCACTTCCTGCAGCCGCAGGATGAGCTGTTCCTCTTCCGCGCCGATCGACTTGGGCGTCCACGCCTGCACGCGCACCTGCAGGTCCCCCGTGCCGCTCGCGTTCACGCGCGGCAGGCCGCGCCCGCGCAGGTGAAACTCCTGTCCGCTCTGCGTCCCCGGCGGCACGCGCAGGCTCAGCGGCCCCAGCACGCCCGGCACCACGATGTCCGCGCCAAGCACCAGCTGCGGGTACGTGACCAGCACTTCCGTATAAAGATCCTCGCCGTCGCGCTCGAAGCGATCGTCGTCCGCCACCGCGAACAGCGCCAGCACGTCGCCGCGCGGGCCGCCGCGCACCCCCGAGTTTCCCACCCCGCGCAGGTGCATGTACTGCCCGCTCGCCACCCCCGCCGGAATCTTCAGCGGAATCTCGTGTTCGCCGCGCTGCCGCCCCTCGCCGCGGCACGCTTTGCACGGCCGCTCGATCATCGTCCCTTCGCCGCCGCACGTCGGGCACGGCGCCACGCTCACGAAGTTCCCGAAGAACGACCGCTGCGCCCGCCGCACTTCGCCCTGGCCACCGCAGGTCACGCAGCGCGACGGCCGCGACCCCTGCTCCGCACCGCTCCCCCCGCACTTCTCGCACGGGTCGAGCAGCTTGAGCTTCACCACCTTCTCCACCCCGGTCGCTACTTCGGCCAGCGTGAGCGTCACGTCGATCTTCACGTCGGCGCCCGCGCTCGGCCCCGTCTGCGGACGCTGCGCCCCTCCGAAAAAGTCGGAGAAGCCAAAGTCGCGCATGAAGATGTTGAGCGCTTCGGACAGGTCGACGTGGTGAAATCCATTCCCCGCGCCTGCGCCCGCGCCTCGCAGCCCCGCTTCGCCATACCGATCGAACGCCGAGCGCTTCTGCGGGTCCTTGAGCACATCGTACGCCTCCGTCACCGCCTTGAACTGCTCCTCCGCGTCCTTGGAGCCGCCGTTCCGGTCGGGATGGTGCGTCATCGCCAGCTTGCGATACGCCTGCTTGATGTCGTCGTCGCTCGCGTTCCGCTCGACGCCCAGCACCTTGTAGAAATCAGCCATGCGATTGCGCCATCGTCGTTCGGGATAGCAGGCAATCCGTCGCCGCGATCACCCGTTCCAGCGGAACGTGGCGCACGCACCGAATCGTTTCACCGTGTACGCGCGGCGGCACGCCACGCCAGTTGCAGATGATGCACCCCATTTCCTTCTCCATTGCGACTCGCTCACCCGCGGACCGCCAGCCCCAAAACGGGCCGGCGCCCAACTTTTCGTTGCGCGCTCTCGCCCGGGAACACACAAAATAACCGCCGGCAGCGCGCCCAGGCCCCCCCACCCCCACCTCCACTCCTCCCCCTCACCAAACCCCCGCACCCCTCACCCCTCCCCAGCAGTTCAAGCCAGCATATCCTCCACCAACTGCGACGCATGCCGTACCACCGCGATCACCTTCTCGTACGGCATCCGCGTCGGCCCGATCACCCCGATCACGCCGCTCAACGCCCCCGCACGGTACTCGGCCGTCACAACGGTCAGCCCGCCCAGCAGCGCGTTGTCGTGCTCGGCGCCAATCGTGATCGACATCCCGCCCGTCGACGACCGCGCGCGCAGCAGCGTGGCCAGCTGGTTCCCCGTGTCGGTGAGGGCCACCAGCTTGCGCATCGCCTCGCCGCTGGCAAACTCGGGCTTTTCCGCCAGCACCGATGCCTGCCCCAGCACCACGTTCCCGTCGGCCGTGACCGGCACGTCGAATAGCGCGTTTCCCTCCTGAACGAAGATGTTCAGCAGCTCGCCCCCCTCGGCCGACGTGAACGCGTCGCGCAGCCGCATGCCCAGCGACTGGCGGATATCCGCCAGCGACATCCCCGCCAGTCGTTCGTTCAGCACGATCTGCACTTCCACGAGCACCATGTCGGCCATCTCGCCGCGCACTTCAATGAAGACCGTGCGCACCGTGCCCCCCTGCAGCGTGAGCACGAGCAGCAGCTTCTCGCTCGTCACGCGCACCAGTTCCAGCTGCTGCAGCACGATCTGGTCGAGGCGCGGCCCGAGTGCCACCCCGAGTTCCTGCGTCAGCACGCCCAGCGACTGCGCCGTACGGCGAAGAATCGCCTCGATCGCGCTCTCGCCCGTCACGATGCCGCCAATCAGGCGCTCGCGGTCGGCCACGGCGAGTTCGGGCACGTGCATCAGCGAGTCCACGTACACGCGATACGCCTTGTCGGTTGGCACACGCCCCGCCGACGTATGCGGATGCGACAGAAATCCCTTCTCCTCGAGATCCGCCATCGTATTGCGAATCGTCGCCGGCGACACGCCCAGACGAAAGCGGCGCGTCAATGCGCGCGACCCGGCCGGCTCAGCGGTCTCGACGTACGACCGAATCACCGCTTCGAGAACCTGTCGTTCCCGCTCGGAGAGTTCTGAACGCACCATAACTTCAATAATACTAATGACTTTAGCGATTCGTCAAATTGGTGGCTAACGTGGAAGGTCCGAGAAAACTCAAACCCGACCTCCTTCGACCGACTCAGACCTCGCCATGAGGTCGGTGGCCAACGCGTCGAGACGCAGCCAGCCCGTCGGCGTCAGCACCAGCCGGCCGGCTTCGTGCCGAGCCCAGCCCTGCGCAACCCACGCCGCCGAACGCGCCAACTCCGCCTCCGTGGCCACCAGCCCATCCGACGTCCTGAGCCCAAGGTAGACACGCTCGGCTTCCTGTTCGGCCGCCCCGAGCAGTTCGCCCCCGTCAATCGGATCGTTGCCGCCCTCCACAAGGGCGAGCCATCGGACATAGTCCCGGGCATTCCACCGGCGGCGCGCACCATCGAACCCGTGCGCCGAAGGCCCCAGCCCCAGGTACGGGACGCCCTGCCAGTAGGCCGAATTGTGCACCGCCCGCTCGCCGGGACGCGCAAAATTCGACACCTCATAGTGCTCGTACCCCGCCTCCCCGAGCCGCCGGTCGGCCTCCAAATACTCCGCTTCGTACCGTTCGTCCGGCGCCCCCGACACGCGACCCCGCTCGGTCCAGCGCCCCAGCGGAGTGTGCGGTTCGACCGTCAGACCGTACAGCGACAGGTGCCCGGGCTCCAGCGCCAGCGCCGTCTCCAGGTCACGCTCCCAACTTCGGCTGACCGAGTTGGGCAGGGCAAAGATCAGGTCGATGGAAATCTGGCCGATACCTTCGCCGTTCAATATCCTGACAGCGGTCGTCACCTGCGCTGCGTCGTGGGACCGATGCATCCACCGCAGCACCTCGTCATCGAACGACTGCACCCCCAGCGAAACGCGGTTCACGCCAGCCGCTCGCCACTCGCCCGCCACAGCCCGCGCGATGTCCTCGGGGTTCGCCTCCACCGTCACCTCTCCAAGCGCATCCGCCCCGACGTCGGCCGTCGTGGAAATCATCTTTGTGATGTCGCCAATTCGCCCTCCGAGCTTCGACGGCGTTCCGCCGCCAAAGTACACCGACCGTAGCGCCCCCTCAGCCTCCCCGACTCGACGTGTTACCACTTCTGCCTGAATGGCGTCTATGTATCGCGAGACGGGAACCACTCGGCGCACGGCGATCGAGAAGTCGCAATACGAGCATCGCCGACCGCAGAATGGCACGTGAATGTACACGTGCCCTGGGCACGGCTCTTTGGCTCGCGAATGGTCGCTCACGATGGGCTGGCTCAATGGAAGATGGACGGGGCAGCACATCGCCCGTCGCCGCGGCGGACACTCGGAACAACGTCGCGAAGACCCCGAAAACCGAGAATCAACGCGTTGAGAACAACCTAAAGTGAATTCTCAACTTGCGTATTGTCAATAACTTTGGACGTATATCGAGAAACAACATGAGATACGGCGTGGATTCCAATTCAGCCGCCGCCGGTAATCGATTCCGGGCTCCAAACGCCTCGGAATAACGTCGAATCCCGCCCAGATCGTATCAAGCCCGGGCGTCGGACCATCGGCGAGAGTCGACGCGGGCCTCGCCTTGCCGCCTTGAACCGGGCCCGACGCCCCCGCATTCAAATCCGGCGGCTCACGCGCCCGTCCGACCCCAGCCAGACCCTGCCCTTCAGTTCCAGCGAAGTCAGCACCGCTCCAGTTTGCCGAACTGGCAGTCTGGTGGCAATCGCCACTTCGTCCAGGTAGGCGCCGCTGGACGGTACGCCGGCAAGGACGTCGGCCTCGATTGGATCCAAATCGGATGTCGGAGGAAGCGACGACGCGTGCACGCCGATCAGCGCGAGGGCGTCCGACACGTCGCAGATTACCTGTGCCCCGGTGCCCAACAGCCAGTTCGTTCCGGCGCTCTGCGGGCTGTCGATCGGTCCGGGTACTGTGGCGACGGCCCGTGACAGGCCCAGGGCCTGTTCCACCGTGTTCATGGCCCCCGACTTGTGCGGCGCCTCGACGACGATCACCAGCCGGGCGAGCGCGGCGATGATTCGGTTGCGGCGCGGGAAGCTCCCTTGGTGCGCGGTCGAACCGGGCTCCTGTTCGGCGATCACCAGCCCCGACGCCGCGATCGCCTCGTGGAGCGCCCGGTGGCCGGTCGGGTACGGCACGTCCACCCCCGTGCCCAGCACGGCAATGGTGTGCCCCTGGGCCCGCAGGGCGCCCCGATGCGTCGCCGCGTCGATGCCGCGTGCCAGACCGCTCACAACCGGCACCCCAGCGGCCGCGAAGCCATAGCCGAGGCTGTCGGCCACGCGATCGCCATACGAGGTCGAGTTCCGGGTCCCGACGATGGCGACGAGGCCGTGCGGCGCGTTCAGAAGTTCGCGGTTGCCGAGCATGTAGAGCTGCTCGGGCGGCGCAGCGAGGTCGCCAAGTGAGGCCGGCCAGCCACGGTCGGAGGGGCGAAGAGTCTGGATCGCTGTCTGCACGCATCGCCCCCCGCCGTCTGCCGTCCGCCGTCCGCCGTCCGCCGTCCGCCGTCCCTCAGCCCTCGATCCCCACTTTCTTCAACTCCAGCAGCTTCCCCCACCACGCCTTCTTCAGCTCGTCCAGCCCCAGCCGTGCCGGCGCCGAAATCGAGAAGACGCCATACGCCCCCTCGGTCTGGATGTCGGGGACCATCTGCTCTCCCCACAGGTCGAGCTTGGAGAAGACCACGCAGTGCGGCTTGGCCGCCAGTTCGCTCGAATAGGCCGCGATCTCGGCACGCAACTTGTCGTATTCGTCCTGCCATTCCATCGCGTCGATCGGGATCAGAAAGGCCAGCATGCGCGTACGCTCGATGTGCCGCAGGAACTGCAAGCCCAGCCCCTTTCCCTCGTGCGCCCCTTCGATGATGCCCGGGATGTCGGCCACCACGAACGTGCGGTGGTCGCTCAGTTGCACCACCCCCAGGTTGGGCTGGAGCGTCGTGAACGGGTAGTCGGCGATCTTCGGCCGCGCGGCCGAGATGACCGAGAGCAGCGTAGACTTGCCCGCATTCGGCTGGCCCACGAGTCCGACGTCGGCAATGAGCTTCAGTTCGAGTTCGAGGTTGCGCGCCTCCCCTTCCTCGCCCGGCTGCCACTCGCGCGGCGACTGGTGCGTGGCGGTGACGAAAAAGGCGTTCCCCTTGCCGCCGCGCCCGCCCTTGGCGACCACGAATTCGTCGCCATGTTCCAGCACCTCGCCCAACACTTCGCCCGTATCGGCGTCACGGACCACGGTTCCTGCGGGAACCGGCATCACTTCGTCCTTGCCCGACCGTCCGGTCTTGTTGGCGCCCATCCCGTGCTCGCCGCGTTCGGCTTTCCACTGGTCGCGGTAGGTGTAGTCGAGGAGCGTGCCGAGGTTGGTGTCGCCGCGGACGATGATATCGCCGCCGCGCCCCCCGTCGCCGCCATCCGGACCCCCCATCGGGACGAACTTCTCGCGGCGAAACGAACTGCATCCCGATCCGCCGGTGCCCGCTTCGACCCGTACCGTGACTCTGTCGATGAACATCTCACACTCGCCTGGCTGGTGACTCGCGCCTGCTGCGCGCGCACGGTTACGTCCCTTTGACCTTCGCCCAGAGGGCACGCGCCCTCTCGAGATTCGCTGCATCCACGGCGCCCTCCAATCCCGCGAGCGCCGCGCCGATCGCCTCGTCATCCACTCCCACGTTCCGCGCGCCGTGCAGGTGCGAATGCAGCTGCCGGTCCTGCCCCGACGCGGCGCACGCCGCCACGATGCACAGCTCGCGCCGCCCCAGATCCAGCGCCGGCCGGCTCAGCACCTTGCCGTACCCCTCGACAATCATCCAGGCGTCGAGTTCCGGGTGCAGCTGCGCGATGTTGTGCCGCAGGCGTTCGTAGAACCGTCCGTACACGCGCTCGCAGGTCGCCTCCCCGGCCAGTTGATGGTCGCCGGCCACAGTTGCCCCCTGCGGCGCGTGCTGGTCCACTTGCCGATCCGCATCCTGTCCCGCACGCTGCCCCTGCCCCTGCGCTGTCTGCGTCCGTCGCCATTCCCTCGCCGCATTCAGCGTCCGCGGGAACCCGCAGAACAGGTACGACTGCAGCAACACCTCCTCGACCCACTCCGGCGGCGTCGAGGCCCGGCCTGTTTCCCCCAGCGCCGTTCGAACGTCTAGTTCCGTACCTCCCGCAATGCTGGCCGCGAGACGCACCAGCGCCCGGGTGGCCGAATCGAAGAGGATGGTAGCAGTGCGGAGCGCAGAGTCCGTCATCGAAACATTTCAGTGTGTACCGGGTAAACGCAGTGAGCATTCCGCGCTCGCACCCGAATTCCAAAACGGCCCGCGGCCTGTCTTCGGCGCGGCCTCTGCCTTAAGATACATCATTCACCCGCACACCTGACCGACTCCATGACTTTGAACCGACCGATTGTCTTGTCCGTGCTTGCCATGCTCGCCATGGCGGCCTGCTCTCGCGAGAAGGTCAAGCCATCCGACGCCGACACGGCGGCAGAGTCCGACGCGCGCGCGCGCAAGGCGGTGCAGGAGTACAAGACGCGGCAGACCGCATTTGCCGATTCGGTGCTCCAGAGCGCCTCGTCCACAAGGCAGGTCGTCGACAAACTCGGCAAGGCCTATGAGGTCGGCAGCCTCCCCATGCGCGATTCGCTCGTCCAGTGGGTACGGCGCACCCCCGAGTGCTACGCCAACGGCAAGGCGCTCGACCCGTATCTCGCCGGCACGGTGACCTTCCGCATCCACATGAGCGTCGTCGGGTCCGACAACGTGCGCGTCCAGGAAAGCAGTTGGACAACGAAGGCCGGCGGGATGGTCGAGACGTGCTTCAACGAGGCGGCGGCAAAGTGGAAGTTCCCCATGGGCATGGCGAAGCAGGGCATGTACCTGCTGCAAGTGCAGTTCAAGTAGGCGCCACGACGCGTCGGCGAGTCACGCCGAGGCTGTCCCGCAGAGCCGCCAGCGACCCTCGTCGCTGGCGGTTTTGATTTGCATCGCCCCCTTAAGAAAACGCCTCAGCGCGTCGCGCGCGTTTCCAGTCTGACTTCGCCCACCTGCTCCCCACGCGTGTTCCGCACCGAGCGTCGACCGTATTCCGCGAGGCGAGGCGGCAATTCCGCATACACGCCGAGCAGTCGCAGCATTTCCACGACCGCCGTGTGCTGCGCGCGGAGCGCGCCGTCCTCCACCTTGAGCGCGAACCCGATGCGTCGCTCGGGGATCATCACCGTGTGCACCCCTTCGGCGCCCACCTTGGCGATCACGCGCCCCGCCGTCTCCTGCAGGATCACCGTATCGAACCGGTCGGTGCCGCCGACCAGCAGGGGATGCGCCCGAATGGCCGCGCCGAGACGTGCCGGCACCTCGTCGCCGGCCTCGATGGCCGTGCCCAGGCGCGCGAACGCCAGCGCCATGCGATCGAGCGGCAGGGCCATCACCACCGCACCGCAGCCGTCCACCGCCACGCTCATGTCGTCCATCGGGACGCCGCTCCAGCACGACACCTCACCGAGGCAGCATCGTTGCACCTGATGGTCGACGCGCTCGTAGCCGCGCGTCGGCCAGCCCGCTGTGTGGGCGCGTGCCAGCATCGACGCGTGCTTGCCCGAGCAGTTGTTGTGCAGCCGCGTCAGCGGCTGGCCCCCGTCGCGCCACAGCCGCGCGCCGCGTGGCGACAGCGGCTCGTGCGGCCCGCACGCAAGGTCGCCCTCCTCGAGGCCCATCGACACGAGCATCCGCTCGGCGATCGCGAGGTGCTCCGGCTCGCCGCCGTGCGACGCGCAGGCCAGCGCCAGCTCCTCGTCGCCCCAGCCCAGCTGGTCGAAGCCGCCGCTTACGAGCAGGGGCATCACCTGAAACGGCTTGGCGCACGAACGCCACATCGTCACCAGATGCGCGTCGCGCGCGCTCGCGATGAGCTCTTCGCCCTCGACCACCGCGGCGTGCACGCGGTGGCGCGATTCGACGATGTCGCCGCGCGTGACCACGACGTCGAGAGCAAGCTGGCGCATCCCGAAATCTAATCGGACGTTCGCGCGCGCAATCGCAGCGTCAGTTGGCCGATCCCGCAACTTCAGTGCGCCGAGCGCAGCGTCGGGTGTCCGGTCCTGCAACTTCAGTGCGCCGAGCGCAGCGTCGGGTGTCCGGTCCTGCGAAATTCTCGGACCTGTGGGCGCGCCGCGCCCCCGAGGGTCCGAGAATTTCGCGGACACGGAGTCCTGACGACGCGCGCCCCAGCCCTACGCAAGAGCGCCCCCGCCCTACGAAAGTGCGTCCCCGCCCAACGAAAGAGCGCCCCCGCCCTTTATGAAAGAGCGCGCCAGCGCTCCTTCAAGCACCCGCTACCCACGAGCGGCAGGTCGTGGCGCCACCGTCGCGACCACGATGCCCGCCAGGATCACCGCGCCACCCACGACCGTCCGTGCCGACGGCACCTCGCTGATCGCCGGCACCGCCAGCGCAATCAGCGTCGCCCCCACCGGCTCCCCCAGCATCACCAGGCTCACCGTCGGCGCCGACACGTGCTTGAGCGCCCAGTTGAATCCCGTGTGCCCCAGCAGCATCGGCCCCAGCGCAATCAGGGCGAAGATCCCCAGCTCGCGCGGCGGCTGCGGCGCCAGTTGCACCCCCGTGAGCGCCGACAGCGCCAGCAACACGACGAAGCACGTCCCGTACACCAGCGCCACGTACGGCCACACATCGAGCTTCGCGCGCAATCGCCGCGCCGATAAATAGTAGAACGACACCGTCAGCGCCCCCACCAGCGCCAGCGCATCGCCCAGCAGCACGCGACCGCCGACGCCGCCGCGGCCGAAGTCGCCCCACGCCACGATCGCCGCCCCCGACAGCCCGACCGCGGTCCCCACGAGCTGTCGCGCCGTCGGCCGTTCCCCCAGCCAGAGCGCCGACCCGGCGATCATCGCCACCGGGTGCAGGTTCACCAGCAGGACCGACGCCGCCACCGTGGTCATGCCGAGCGACGCAATCCAGCTCCAGAAGTGCACGGCGAGAAACGCCCCCGCCGCCACCGCAATGCCGATGTCCCGCGTGCCAAGCATGCGCCATTGCCGCCATCCGCGCGTCGCCACCAGCGGCACGGCCACGATGCACAGCGAAAAACCCAATCGCCACGTGGCAATCGCCAGCGGCGGCGCCGCGCTGAGGCGCGCCAGCGGACCGCTCGTCGAGATACCGAGCAGCGCGAGCGCAAGGACGACGTAGAGCATCGGGAGAATATGGCGTCCTGTGGGTGCTTAAGGCACATTTCTAAAGCTCGGGTGAGGGGTGCGGGGTGTGGGGTGCGGGGGCTTGGTGAGGGGGAGGAGTGTAGGTTGGGGTTGGGATAAGGGGTCCCCTCCCTCCCTTCC
>Ga0334722_10006017_pt1 | contig 12110 bp, 15 predicted proteins | sample C3_bottom_MG_FD_207210 | JGI IMG/M metagenome (GOLD analysis project Ga0334722, IMG submission 207210) | Sediment microbial communities from Yellowstone Lake, YNP, Wyoming, USA - C3_bottom | ecosystem: Environmental > Aquatic > Freshwater > Lake > Sediment | place: USA: Wyoming | collected...
AGTTGCTCGGCTTGCAGCTTCCCTCGGGCATCGTGTCGAACCTGGAACTCATCATATTCGGTGGGCTGATCATCTTTTTCCTGATCGTCGAGCCGCTCGGTCTGGCAAGGATGTGGCAGATAGCGAAAGAGAAGATGCGCCTGTGGCCGTTCCCGCACTAGAGCCCGGCATTTAACTGGAGTATATTGAAATTGCACGAATATTTAAGAGGTTGCATTCAAGGAATGCGAACATCCTGCGGTGTATATAACGAGTCATCAACTTGAGGAGGTACAAGTCATGATCAGAAATATGATGCAACGGGCGGTGCGGCCGCTCGGCGTGGCGGCTGTGGCTGCGGTGCTGACATTGGCCGCCATCAGCGCGCAGGCGCAGGCGAAAGAGCAATTCGTGCCGGTCAACCTGTACTGGGTCGGTCCGTATGCGCCGGGCGGCTCCGGCGTGGCCGCCGGATGGATCGATTACATGGCGCTCATCAACGAGCGCGACGGCGGCATCAACGGCGTCAAGCTCACCTGGGAGAAGTGCGAAACCGAATACAACAATGCGCGCGGCGTGGAATGTTACGAGCGCAGCAAGAAGAAGGGTCCGACCGGGGCGGCGATGATCCACCCGCTGTCCACCGGAATCACTTATTCGCTGATCGAAAAGGGCACGGCCGACAAGATTCCTATCGTCTCGATTGGCTACGGTCGCGCCGACGCCTCCGACGGGCGCGTCTTTCCCTACGTGTTCCCGCTGGTCACCAACTATTGGAGCCAAAACACAGCAAAGATCAAGTTCATCGGCCAGAGGGAAGGCGGGATGGACAAGCTGAAGGGCAAGACCATCGTCAACCTTTACATCGATATTGCCTATGGCAAGGAAACCATTCCAGTGCTCGACGCGCAGGCGAAGAAGTACGGTTTCAAGATTGTCCATATTGCGGTTCCCGCTCCGGGCAACGAGCAGCAAGCGCAGTGGCTGCAGGTGCGCCAAGCCAAGCCCGATTGGGTGATTCTGCGCGGCTGGGGCGTGATGAACCCGGTGGCGCTTAAGGCTGCGGCCAAGATCGGTTTCCCGCGCAACAAGATCGTGGGCGTGTGGTGGTCTGGAGCGGAGGAAGATGTCATTCCCGCGGGCGATGCCGCCAAAGGCTATATTGCAGCGGGTTTCAACGTCGCCGGGACCAATTACCCGGTGGTGCAGGAAATCCAAAAGCGCTTTTACGCCAAGGGCAGGGGCGAGATGGACGACAAGACGCGCATCGGCTCGATTTATTACAACCGCGGCGTGGTGCACGGCATCATCACCGTGGAGGCGATCCGCAAGGCGCAGGAGAAGTACGGCAGGGGTAAGCCCATGACTGGTGAGCAGGTGCGCTGGGGTCTGGAGAACTTGAACATTACCGACGCGCGGCTGAAGGAACTCGGCGCTACCGGTTTCATGCAAGCGCTGAAAGTGACCTGCGCCGACCACGAAGGTGGCGGGGCCGTGAAATTCATGCAATGGAGTGGGACGAAGTGGAACGTCATCACCGACTGGATCAGTTCGGACCAGAGCATCGTGCGTCCGATGATCGAGGAGTCGGCCGCCAAGTACGCAAAGGAGAACGGCATCAAGCTGCGCGATTGCTCGAAGGAGAATTGAGACTGACGTAATCGGTCCGGGGCGGGGAGCTCGGCTCCTCGCCCCGGGACCGGGCCAGCTACTGCTGCGCCTCGGCTGCCCGACCGACAATCGATACACCACGCGTCCTGTCCATCGCTAATTGGTAAAACATGTCCTCCGTTCCGGAAGCCCAAGTCGAAACCAATCCCTACCTCGCCGTCAACAACATCGAGGTCATCTACGACCACGTGATTCTGGTATTGAAAGGCGTGTCGCTCGAAGTTGCGCGCGGAAATATCGTGGCATTGCTGGGCGCGAATGGCGCGGGCAAAACGACGACGCTCAAGGCGATATCCAATCTGCTGCGCGCCGAGCGCGGCGATGTGACCAAGGGCAGCATCGAGTTCGACGCCGAGCGTATCGATCGGCTCACGCCGGCGGAACTGGTGCGCCGCGGCGTGTGCCAGGTGATGGAGGGAAGACACTGCTTCCAGCATCTGACGGTCGAGGAGAACCTGCTTACGGGCGCGTTCAGCCGCAAGGTCAGCCGGAGCCAGTTGAAGAGCGACCTGGAGAAGGTCTACACCTACTTTCCGCGGTTAAAGCAGCGCCGCGCGAGCCAATCCGGCTATACGTCGGGCGGCGAACAGCAGATGACCGCGGTCGGGCGCGCGCTCATGGCGCAGCCCAAGATGATCCTGCTCGATGAGCCTTCAATGGGTCTTGCTCCGCAGATCGTCGAAGAGATCTTCGAGATCGTAAGGAACCTCAACAAGAAGGAAGGGGTGAGTTTTCTGCTCGCCGAACAGAACACGATGGTGGCACTGCGCTACGCCGACTACGGCTACATCCTCGAGAACGGCCGCGTCGTAATGGATGGCGTCGCCGCCGATCTTGCGACCAACGAAGATGTAAAAGAGTTCTATCTTGGACTTTCCTCTAGCGGTCGCAAGAGCTTCCGCGACGCGAAGCACTATCGCCGGCGCAAGCGCTGGCTCGCCTGACATGCGCGCGCTGCGAGCCAAAAGGCTTGCAGCGCGCTGCGCTCAGGGCACCAGCGTAAGCGCGTTGGTCGCAGCCGCGATACCGCCGATGCGATCGAGACAGATCGACTGGAACCAATCGAACAGTATCAACGCGGCGGCGTTCTCGGGCATCAATACGCCCGGTACGAGCGACGCGAGCAGCGCCGCACCGACGAGCAGCGAGCGCCGTACCTTCGCTTCGATGGGTCGTAGCGATTGCATGATCATGGTCAGCACAGTGGACGCATTCTGCCCGGCGATCAATGCTTGACCGGTTTCGCGAACATCGCGCGGATGGCATGCGCAACGCCGGCAATGGCATGCTCGATTGCGCGTGCGCCGGTACCCAGATCGGCTAGCACGCCCATCACGAACTCGGCGAAAAGCTCGCCTTGGCGCAAGCCCTCGTTTGCACGCCTGCGTTCGTGCGCGTTCATCGGTATGTTGTGCAGGCAGACGGCTGAATAGGACACTGCTTTGTTTATCGTAGCTTTCATTTCGAAATCCTCATAATGTGTGTGCAAGGCCTAACGCGGGCATTTGCACGGGTATCAGTGGTGTAGTGGTTGCATGCGCTCGTAACGGCGGATGCGCTCTTCCAGTTCGGCAAGGCTTTGCGATGCGGCGAGATAATTTTCCATCTCGGCCGATCCGGCGCGCTCGAACTTGCGCACCAGGGCCTGGTAGAAGGAATGCAACTTGCTGCCGATCCAGGCACTGCGCGCGGCTCGGGCCTGCCGCTCGAGCGCAACGAAATCGATGGCAGGTTCGGCTAGATCCGCCGCCGGCATCGTGCGTTGCACAATAGACGTCGGACAATCGGCTGAATTCCCTTCGTTTGCGGAACTGCCGCAGAACTCTGCTCCAGGCAGGGAGACCCTGTCGTCGGAATGCATGGTCTGGTATAGTCTCATCTTGAACTCCTTACCTATCTGTTTGAGCCAGCGTCGTTAAAACGCTGCACAAGCTCAAAATAGGACTTTGGCCGGCAACAATCAAATTGTTTGTTCAGATGGTCTCGATCGGGCGAGTTTATACTCAGTCTAAGCATATGATGCGATGCAGCAATTAAGCCGGGAACCGGTTTTTGTGCGGCGCTCGAAAGCTACTGCTGCCATCGGAGCCATGCCATGTCGATGACCCATCAAAGCTTCCTCAGCCTCGGCCACAGGTCTGGCGAACTCGACGACGCGTTCTGCAAGCATCTCGCCGAGCACGCGGCCGTGCGCGAAGACGATGGCAGCTATCGCCTGCGCTAGACCCGGCTATCGGCCGCAGCTTGCCGCTGCACCTCGATCCTGTAGCTGCCGATCGGCCTGGAGTTTATGCGTGGCATCGATCTATGGGCGCTCTGGGGCGCTATGGTGTGTCCGGTGCTGGTGCTGCGCGGCGCTGAATCGGACGTGCTGCGGCGCGCGACGGTCGAGCAGATGCAGCGGCGCAAACCCGATCTGGTAATCGTCGAGTTCCCCGGGATCGGCCATGTGCCGGCGCTCGCAACACCAGACCAAATAGAAGCCGTGCGTGTATTTCTGGGCGCAGCGGACGCCGCGTGATGGTAATCGATGCGAACGCCAAGGAGCATGGTGTAAGAGCCGTATAATGCGGCCCATGTCTTCAACGCATGCACCACGGCGCGCCGCCCGGTTCCGGTTCGTCCGGCTCAGGATTTTCACATGACCGAATATTACGATTCCCTCGAAACGCGCGATCCGGTCGAGCGCGAAAGAGCGCTGCTCGCTGCGCTGCCGGCGCAGATCGCGCATGCACAAAAGAGCGCGCCTGGTTTTTCACGCATCCTGGCCGGTGTCGATGCGCGCTCGGTCGCCTCGCGCGCGGCGCTCGCAAGATTGCCGGTGACGCGCAAGTCGGACCTCGCCGAGCTGCAAAAGCAGGAGCCGCCGCTTGGCGGTCTTGCTGCCACCCCTTTGACGAAACTTGCGAAGATATTCGTATCGCCCGGCCCGATTTATGAACCCGAAGGCGAGGCGCCGAACTGGTGGCGCACCGCGCGCGCGCTTTTTGCTGCGGGCATGCGCTCGGGCGATCTCATCATCAATACCTTCGCCTACCATTTCACACCCGCCGGATCGATGCTCGAATCCGGAGCACGCGCGCTTGGCTGCACCGTGGTTCCGACCGGAACCGGACAAACCGAAATGCAGGTGTCGACCATCGCCGATTTGCGCATCACCGCCTTCATCGGTACCCCGTCCTTTCTCAAGCTGATCGTGGCCAAGGCCGACGAATTGAAGGCCGATCTCTCCAGCCTCAAACTGGCGATGGTCGGTGGCGAGTATCTGCCGCGGGCGCTACGCAGTTCGCTCGCTCTGCGCGGCATGCGCGTGATGCAGAGTTATGCGACGGCGGATCTGGGCTTGATCGCCTACGAGTCGACGGCGTCAGACGGAACGCTCAACCAGGGCATGATCGTCGACGAAGGCTTGCTGCTTGAAATCGTACGGCCGGGAACGGGCGATCCGGTTGCGCCGGGCGAGGTCGGCGAGATCGTGGTCACGAGCTTCAATCCGGACTATCCGCTCATACGCTTTGGCACCGGCGATCTTTCGGCGGTGCTCGCGGGCGCGAGTCCGTGCGGCCGCACCAACGTGCGCATCAAAGGCTGGATGGGGCGTGCCGATCAGACGACCAAAGTGCGCGGCATGTTCGTGACACCGAAACAGTTGGCTGAGATCCTGCGGCGCCACCCGGAAGTGGCGAAAGCACGCTTGATCGTCGGCGGCGAACCGGGAAAGGACAGCATGACGCTCAAGTGCGAGGTCGATCACGATAACGACAGTCACGATAACGACAGTCACGATAACGACAGTCACGACGACGACAGGCTGCGACAGGCGCTCGTCGCTTCGATCCGCGACGTCACCAAGCTGCGCGGCGAAGTCCAATTCGTCGCGGCGGGCAGTTTGCCGAACGACGGCAAAGTCATCGACGATACGCGGACCTACGCATGAGGCCGCTGCGTTTTGTCGCAGCACTTGTGTTGATTGTCGCGCTGCCGGCGCTCGCCTGGGCGCAGGATGCCGCGGAGGAGGAAGTTCCGTATATCAAGAGTCCGCAGCGCGTAGTCGACAAAATGCTGGACCTCGCCAAAGTGGGTCCCGACGATTTTCTGATCGACCTCGGCTCAGGCGACGGGCGTATCGTTATCACCGCTGCGAAAGATCGCGGCGCGCGCGGCTTCGGCGTGGAACTCGATCCCAATCTGGTAGAGGCAAGTAATGACGCTGCGCGCAAAGCTGGTGTCGCCGCCCGCGCGCAGTTCTTCACGCGCGACTTGTTCGAGACCGACATCAGCCGCGCCTCGGTACTCACCATGTACCTGCTGCCCGAGGTGAACCTGAAACTGCGACCGCGCATACTCAGGGAATTGAAACCGGGCACGCGCGTGCTCTCGCATGACTGGGACATGGGCGAATGGCAGGCAGACGAACACGTCGTGCTCGAAGGTTTGAATAAGCCCGTGATGCCGATACAGGCGAGCACCATCTATCTTTGGATCGTGCCCGCCAGGGTCGCGGGCACCTGGCGTCTGCAGGTCGAGGGCGCCAAAGAGGCGATGGAGCTCGAGCTCACCCAGCGCTTTCAGGAGATTGCCGGTGTCGCCCGGCGCACGCACGCGCGCTCGCTGCTGCAAGATGCGAAGCTGCGCGGGGCGGAGATACGCTTTAGCGTGATCGAGGAGACGGGCCAACCGTCGGAGCCGCTTCAGTTCATCGGGAACGTGTCAGGCGACAGCATGGAAGGCACGACGGGAAGCGGCACGGGTTGGCGCGCGCAAAGACAAGCGAACAGCGAGCCGAATCCCGTCCGTTAGGAGCCGGGATCCGCACACAAACGCCGCGGTAAAGTCGCAGCGGCGATCGTGCCGCACGCGCTCTAGCATTTCAATGTAACGACCCGCTGGCGCCGCCCATGCGCTGGCGCAAGTTCTCGCGAGCGCGTGACAGCCGCGACATCACTGTGCCGATTGGGATCGCGAGGGCTTTGGCAGTCTCGGCGTAGCTCATCTGCTCCACCGCGACAAGCAACAGCACCTCGCGTTGTTCCGGCGCAATGCCGAGCAGGGCTTTTTCGACCTCGGCAAGCTCGACCCGGTCGATCTGCGTCGGCTGTACCATGACATCGGGGCATTCCTCCAGATCGACTTCGACCTCGCGCCGCGAACTGCGCCATTGATTCGCAAATACGCTGTGCATGATCGAAAACAGCCACGCACGCATGTTGCTGCCTGGTTGCCACAGATGCAGTTTGTTGAGCGCGCGTTCCAGCGTATCCTGCACCAGGTCGTCGGCAGCATAGCGATCGCTACACAGTGCGTGCGCATAGCGACGCAGCCGTGGGATGTGCTCGACGAATTGATTCGGTTCCATAAATGCCTTGCGCTATTGCGAGCCCCGTTTTCCGCTTGCAAACGGAGATCGCGAATGAGCGGCGATGCCGCTGAACGCGCGCCATGCGCGCGCATAGGCGCAATGCATTACCCGTGCCAGCGCGACGTCACTGGCAAGATATGGATTCTTAAGGGTATATTGCGGCACCCCAGCCGGCGGCGCTGGGGGAATGCTGTTACTGCCGGGTCAAATGGTCCACCCGATGCGTGTCTTGCCCCAAATTTGGGACGCCGGTAACTGCGCTCAGAACATGTTCCTGCGCGCAGTTACTCCGGCGAACGCCAATGTCAAATTCCCAGCAGCTTCATCGCTTTCGCGAGCGTATCGACCGATTCCTGGTGTTTGCCGGCTTTGTGCAAGGTCTCGCCGTCGGCGCGCAGCTTCTTCACCTCAGACATCTGCTCCGCGCTCAGCGCGGGTTTCTTACTCAAGGCTGCATCGATTTTCTTCATGTCCGAAGGGCAATGAAAGGCAAAGGCGCTTGCACTTGCCAAGAGCAGTGTGGAAAACAACATAATCGCACGGGTCTTGATCATATGGTCCTCTTACTTGTGAATGACAGGGAAATGCCATCCGTAAACACCAGTTCTTCACGGTTATTCCGGAGCAAGCCCGGCACATTTCTGGGTGAGCAGATAGCTCTGTTCTTTGCCAGCATCGCCGAGTTGGCCGGACAGGACTCAATGCAGGCCGTATCATGAGGTTGACGATGACAGTCTTGTCTTAGCACAGATCGTCGAGAAGTCGCGCCGGCGTCTGGCGCCGTTTCACCTCGCCGGCGTTGCGGGTATCATCTTGTCTATGAGCCCAGCATCGAGCTTGCTCAATGGGTGCCACTTCCCCGGTTGAGGTAGCTGCTGAGCTCTTGAGCGAGGATGGTGATGGGCAGCCTATACTGCAACTAGCCAATCGTCCTCGATCTTCAGCGCGCCGGCGCGTTCCAAATCGCGTACCAGATACTCGCGCAGCTCGGCGTCGGGCATGCGCAAGAACCTGCGGTTGATATCGCCGTAGACCGGGCGGTCGGCAAGAAAGCGCGGCAGTTCGGTCACTGCGATTTTGCGCTCGATCATGAGTGAGAAGCTCAGCAATACTTTGAGCGCATGGCGCGCGAGCTTGGCCGGATCGTGCTCGTAGGCGTCCAGCCGCTGAAACGCAGTTTCGAGCGCGCGTCCGACGTTGCCAAAGGGTGCGCCATGGCCGGGGATGACGGTGTCGATCGCCAGACGCGAGATGGTTTCAAGCGTCGTGCGCGTGGCGGCGAATCCGACCGGCTGACCAAACAACTCCGGAAAAATCAAGCCGAAGCCGTTCTGCCACAGCGCATCGCCCGAGATCAGGATGCGCGCCGCGCTCGAGTAGAACATGAGTGCATGCATGTCGTGACCCGGTGCGGCCAGCGCTTCCCACTCCAGTTCGCCGAGCTGCAGCCTGTCGCCGGGGCATAGCGTTTCGTCGTAGCCGAAGCGCTCCGCGTCTTGCCCGGTATAGCTGAGCATCAGGGCGGCATCGTCCCAGGCGGCAATAGCGGGCGCTTCGCCCACGGGAATGCTGACGCGGCAACCGTAGACGCGCTGCACCGCAGCGTTGCCGCCCATGTGATCGCTGTGGCAATGCGTGTTGACTAGGCGCGTGAGGGGTTTGGCGCCGAGTACGTGCTGTAGCAAAGCGAGCGTCTGTGCGGCATGCGTGCGATAGCCGCTATCGATCAGCGTGCAACCGTCGGTGTCCTCGATCAGGATGTTGTTGCTCGAGAGCCAGCCGCGCTCCAGCACGCGGACTTGGGGCGGCAGTTTCAAGGGCTTTGTTTTCGCGCCGGCAACTGCGCGAGCACCGCGCGCTTTTCATCTGCGGTGTAGATCGACCAGCAGGCGATCTCGTCTATCGAGCGCTTGCAGCCTTCGCACAGGCAGGTAGCCTCGTTCATCTTGCACACCTTGACGCAAGGGGAAGCGACTTCTTCGTCCTGCTTGAGTTGCGCGCTTTGAGTCATGCTGCCGCCTTCCTCGCCGCCAGCGCTTGCGCCACCTTGGAACTCGGCTCCCGATCCAATTGCCTGCATATGAATCGGCCTGCTTCGTACACTTTGTCCAGATCGACACCCGTTTCGATGCCGAGGCCATCTAACATATACACGACGTCTTCGGTAGCGACATTGCCCGAAGCGCCTTTGGCATAGGGGCAGCCGCCCAAGCCGGCGACCGAGCTGTCCACGCTGGCGATGCCGAGTTCCAACGCGGCGTACAGGTTGGCGAGCGCCTGGCCGTAGGTATCGTGGAAATGCGCCGCGAGCTTGGCGAGCGGCACCGTCTTTGCGACCTCGGCGATCATCGCCTGGATCTTGCCCGGCGTGCCGACGCCGATGGTGTCGCCGAGCGATATTTCATAGCACCCCATGCGCTCGAGTTCGGCCGCGACGGCGGCCACCGCCTGCGGCGCGACCGCGCCCTGATAGGGGCAGCCCGCGACGCAGGAAATGTAGCCGCGCAGCGCCAGGCCGTGCTGCCTCGCCGCGCGCGCGACCGGTTCGAAGCGCGCGAGGCTCTCGGCGATGGAGCAGTTGATGTTCTTGCGGCTGAAGGCCTCCGATGCGGCGCCGAAGACCGCGATCTCTTTCGCGCCCGCTGCGAGCGCCGCCTCGAAGCCTTGCATGTTCGGCACCAGTACCGGATAGGCGACGCCGGGCTTTTTGCGTATGCCGGCCATGACTTGCGCGTTGTCCGCCATCTGCGGCACCCACTTGGGCGAGACGAAAGCGGTGGCCTCGATGGCGGGCAAGCCCGCGGCGGTAAGCCGCTCGATGAGTTCGATCTTGACCGTGGCCGGCACCACCGCGGCTTCGTTTTGCAGGCCATCGCGCGGCCCGACTTCGACGATGCGCACTTTTTTCGGAACAGTCATGAAACCTGTCGCTCCAGCTCGAATCCGAGCAACTCGGCGCCTTCGGCAACCTGCTCGCCAATCTGGTAATGGATTTCCGTCACGGTTCCCTTGCCCGGTGCAACGATGGTGTGCTCCATTTTCATCGCCTCGAGGATGATGAGCGGCGTGCCCTTTTCCACGCTTGCGCCGCGCTCGATCAGCACGGCGACGATCTTGCCCGGCATCGGCGCGCCGAGATTGCCGCCGTGCGCTTGAGTTTCGATTTCATGCAACGCGGGATCGTGCAATTCCAGCCGGTAGCGCGTGCCGCGGAAGAACACTTCGAGCGTCTGCCCCGAGCGCGCCACGTTTGCGTGCAGCACGGCATCCTCGAGCCAGGCCTTAAGGCTGCCATCGGCCTGCCATGCCCCGGTTAGAGCGCGCCTGCCGCCGGGAAGTTCGACATCATAGGATCCTTGCCGGTAATGCGCCGTGACGGCGTGCTCGCGCTTTCCCTGGCTGAACACCAGGATGTGATGGCTTTCCTGATTGAGGCGCCAGCCGTCGCAGATCCCCCAGGGCGAATGGGGATCGTCCGATTGCGCGGCACGCTCCTTGGCGCGATGTTCGATCGCGAGCAGTTCTGCCAGCGTGGCGAGCGCCAGCACTTCGTCGCCGGCGGCAGCGGGCGCACGCATGAGTTCCTCGCGATTGCGTTCGATCAGACCGGTATCGAACTCGGCTTGGGCGAAGGCGCTTAGGCCGACCAAGCGCGCGAGGAATTCGACATTGGTCGCAACGCCCGCCACCTGGAATTGCTCGAGTGCGCCGCGCAGGCGCGCGAGCGCGGCGGGCCGATCCGCGTCCCAGGCGATGAGCTTGGCGATCATCGGATCGTAATAGGGCGTGATGCTGTCGCCCGCACGCACGCCGACGTCGATGCGCACATGGCGCGATTCCGCGGGCAGAGCGAGGTGCGCGATGCGGCCGATCGAAGGCAGGAAGTCTTGCGCCGGGTCCTCGGCGTAGATGCGCGCTTCCACGGCGTGCCCGTTTAGCACGAGCTCATCTTGCGCGCGTGGCAGCGGCTCGCCCGAGGCAACGCGCAGCTGCCATTCGACCAGATCGAGGCCGGTGATCATCTCCGTCACCGCGTGCTCGACCTGCAGCCGCGTATTCATTTCCATGAAATAGTAGCTGCCTAAAGTCCTGCCCTTGGCCGGCACGGCGATGAATTCCACCGTGCCCGCGCCGACATAGCCGATGGCCTTCGCTGCGGCGACGGCAGTCTCGCCCATGCGGTTGCGCCGCGCCTGGCTCAAACCTGGGGCGGGCGCTTCTTCGACTATCTTCTGGTGGCGCCGCTGCAGCGAGCAATCGCGCTCGAACAAGTGCAGCGCGCCGCCGTGCGTGTCGGCGAACACCTGGATCTCGATGTGGCGCGCGCGCGCGAGGTATTTTTCGAGCAGCACGCGCGCATCGCCGAAACTCGCTTCGGCCTCGCGCTGGCAGGAAGCGAGCGCGGCGGCAAAATCCGCGGCCGTGGAGACGATGCGCATGCCCTTGCCGCCGCCGCCCGCGCAAGCCTTGATCAGCACCGGATAGCCGATGCGCTCGGCTTCCAGCCGCAGCCGCTCCGCATTCTGATCGGCGCCGTGATAGCCCGGCACGAGCGGCACGCCGGCGCGGCCCATGATGTCCTTGGCGGCACTCTTGTCGCCCATGGCGCGTATCGCGGCCGCCGGGGGGCCGGTGAAAACCAGGCCGGAATTTGCGCAAGCGTCGGCGAAATCCGCGTTCTCGGCGAGAAAGCCGTAACCCGGATGAACGGCTTCGGCGCCCGAGCGCCGTGCCACCTCGATAATCCTGTCGCCGCGCAGATAGCTATCCTTGGGCGCAGCGCCACCGATGCAGTAAGCCGCGTCGGCGAGATCGACATGGCGCGCGCTCGCGTCGGCCTCCGAATACACGGCCACGGTTTCCACGCCTAGGCGCCGCGCGGTCTTGATCACGCGGCAGGCGATTTCGCCGCGGTTAGCGATCAGGATTTTCTTGAACATTTCTTCGTGGCCAGCGTTACGCGCTCACTCTGCGCGCTCGCGCGCGCCAACCGTGTTTTTCGGACGGATAAGAAGCATCCGTCCGAAAAACACGGTTATGAATAAAAACCAAAACAGCATGGGGGTTTTACTCAAGATCGTCGCTTGCGCACGGATGGCCT
>Ga0334722_10006019_pt1 | contig 12109 bp, 12 predicted proteins | sample C3_bottom_MG_FD_207210 | JGI IMG/M metagenome (GOLD analysis project Ga0334722, IMG submission 207210) | Sediment microbial communities from Yellowstone Lake, YNP, Wyoming, USA - C3_bottom | ecosystem: Environmental > Aquatic > Freshwater > Lake > Sediment | place: USA: Wyoming | collected...
TTGCCATGAGCGGATGCGCCGCGCCATCTCTTCATTCGAGATCGTGCGTTTCGCGTCCGAATCGGCGAGCCCATGCTCGACCATCACATGAAACGCAAGCTCGCGCACGATTTCCTCGCGTGAGCTATCGTCGGGCTGGCCTTGAATCAGGCGAGTAAGTTCTTCCTTGACGGTGGACATAGCTAATACCTCCAACTTACCGCTATATTGCCACAACTCTTTCTCCATTCGGGGCGTTGTCATCAAACAACGCACGAACACGGAGAGCGAGGACGGCAGCGAAGACTTCTTCTACCGCCTCAACGTCGCCATTGAGCCGCGCCGATAGGCGTCGGCTCAAATGGCTTGTTATGCCCCTTGCTGGTCATGCGCTACTTGCCAGCTACCGCCAGCAATGCTTTTGGATTGGTATGTGCAATTGTGAGCAGAGTACGCGCGGCACCGCTGGGCTGCTTGCGGCCTTGTTCCCAGCCCTGAAGCGTGCGCACGGACACACCAAGCAACTTGGCGAACTGCGACTGCGATAATCCCGTACGTTCGCGAGCTTCAATCGCAGGTGACAGGACAACTTGCGTCTTTCCAGCCTTCATTTGTCGCACGGACTCAAGTAACTCGGCAGCAAGGTCACGCTTGGCCTCATAGGCTCGGAGCTTTGCGCCAGTGAGCGGTTTAGTTTTCAAGGACACGACGGATTTCCTTCAATTTAGGACCGGTGATATTGTCTATCTTGGCCTTCGCATACATAAGCAGAAGTACGACTTCTTCCTCTGCGGTACGCGTGAAGTAAATGACGCGAACACCCCCGGATTTGCCAGTACCAGCCCGCCGCCAGCGGACTTTTCGAATCCCGCCAGAATGGGGCACCACGTCTCCGGCGTTGGGAAACTCGGCGATGTATGCTGCGAACTCGCCTCGCTCTTCCTCGCTCCAGTAAAGCTGGCCAATGCTTCTGGAACAGGGAAGTTTCAACGACCGTGAACATTAAGGTACTATACGCCTTAGGCGTATAATTGTCCAGTAGGTCGATTCATGGGGCATAACGTGTTGTTCTGCGGCGGGCCACGACAGCGGTTGATCTGGCGCGACGCTTGCGTCTGCGTGGGGCGTGCAGTTAAACACCAAGCGCAATCCGTTCATGCTGGTAGCACCTTTGGGACTCTATCTCGACGACGTAGAAGCTGACGGAGGCAACTTGTATTTCGTGGTCAGGAACCGGAAAAGCCATTAGCTCATTGTGCGCTTTGTCGCTGACGTCGTCGGATGGCGCGGCGATGGTGCAGTGAGGTGTGTAGCTGTAGGGCGTAGCCTCAAAACTAAGGCCACAAGCAGCGATCCTGCTCTGAAAGTCGTGAAATGGTGCGTCATCCGACGGGGCGAGGTAGTAAACATTTGAACTGGGAAAGCGTGCAACGCTGGTGAAGCGAAACTGGAATGGAGAGAATCCCTTTGCGACACCTTGCACCCTTCTCACTAGTGCTTCACTGCCGACGACCGGCGAAAACCAACCGAGGCCAGAGGAACCCACGACGGTAACTTCAATGGGAAACCTGAGTCGGGCAGAATCGTAGACGGCTCGGAAACGCAATACCTCAGCCATCCAAGGCGCATGAGGTAGATCGAAAACAAGGCCGGTCACAGTCGTCAAGGCGAGATGGCTCCCTTGGTGTTTAACGTCCAGGTTCAGCCGCCGGACTGACGTGCGAAGCGCGGCAGGATGGTCGGCTGGAACCTGTTGTTGGGCGACAGTGCACTCATGGTTTGAGTTTGACAAGAGCTTCGTGCTCTACGAGGAGGAAGGAGATGTAGCTCCGAGCAAGGTTGCAGAACAGCCGCGCTTCGTTGGCGTCAAGGTCTACGCCCTTGTCCAGATCGATGCCATGGCGGACCCCTCCGCCCGTTGGCGAAGACAGATAGCCATGCATCATAGATATCCAATCCAGCACGCGGTCGAGTGTTGTCCCGGAGTGCTTGCCGCGTAGGTCTCGAACTATCTGATTGAAGTATTTTCCTTCCACTTTGCCCGATTGCGTATCAAGCCCGCGAAATGCTGTGGCAACCGTTTCAACGAGCCATAGAATCTCTTGAACTGCCTCCCGCGGCCTTCCCTCCGAAAGCAGGTCGTCAGAGCGCTTCAGAGATTTATCTAGGATCTCGCGAGCGCGGTCGGCAAGGCTTGGCGTGGGGAGTGAGACAGCAATTGTTGGGCCGCCGAGTTCCCGCGCGACTAGATCGGGCGGGCGGATTTCGTATCCAACGTTGTGCTTCGCTAGAACCGCGTTGATGAAGGCTACGTCTGGCACAAACCAGCCATCAGCGTCTCCTCTAAGCGCTTCACATGCGTCGTAGAAGCTTTCGATGAACAGAGGTGCGTTGTCCGCCGCATGATCCATTGCACTCAAGAGGTCCGAGTATGCCCAGCTTTCGCTAGAACTACTTGAATGCGTGCCGAAGTTACTCTTAAATTGCTCGAGCAAGGACCAGCGGCTCCCTTGCACCGGGATTTTGTCTATGACATCGCTGAACTCATGCACCGCGTTGGCGGGCATGGACGCGTTGGCAAAGTGCCCATCAGCAGGCGGTGTGAAGCGCCAAGAGCCTGGAAATCTTAACGCCATCTACCAACGTTCCTTTGTCGCCCAACGTCGCCGCCCCCGAGGATCGAGTGCAACAGATTGTTAGGCGTACACGTGCTCATTGATCCGGCGTCAGGTATAGAGATCACGCACCCGGACGAAGGGATTCCCACTCTCTGCTGCACGCCTCACCTTCTTGGACATGACATCTGCGAACAAGAGGTTCTTGTCCAGTATTTCGTATAAGTCCAATCCATCCATGCACACAACACGTTTGCCACGACCAAACGCTGCGATACCATCAGGTGTGAATCCGCTATCACTAACGAAGAGCCCGCGAGACCAAGCGGCCTTTTCCTCGACCTTCGCGTTGAATGATCGTAGTTCGGCCGCTCCGACCGGAGGACTTGTCCATTTCGCTTCTAGCAAATACGTCTCGGCGGCCAACTGAAAACTACCATCAATCTGCTCTCCAACTAGTCGAAAGGAGGCGCGCGCCGCAAGTCCATTTGCATCGAACAGCTCCTTTAGAAATCCCTCGTATGCGTAGCCGCGAGCCTGTGGCTCAAGCCTGCTCACCGCAACCAGCCTGGTCTTTAGTGCATTAGCAACTGAGGGATCAATGTTTGTTGCCGCCCGCGGTTCGGTGGCCCGCTTTTTCGTGTCGGGTCGTGCACCTCCGAGACGCTCAATCAATCTATAGAATTCTTCCTCAGCATCCGGGATCGATTCTTCAACGCGGTTCCTGCGGCGCTTCGCCTCGCGATATTCCCAGAGTGCCAACAGTACGCGAATGATGGCTTGCGAATCGCTGGACCTTAGAAAGTACCGAAGGCGCTTGGCTTTACTGGTTCCTTCGGTATCGTACCGTGGGTCATCAATGTTGATGCCCAGCTCTTCGTTGAAGAACTCAGAGAACGTCTTGTTGCTGAAGTCGAGAACGTAGCCATCGCCCATGCCGAACAGGTCGTCAATCAAGCGCATATCGAGCGAACGGATCTTTGCACGCGATTCCATTCAACTCACCGGATGCTTTTCTGTGGTCACTTGCAGACCTCCCCTGTACGCCTAACGATAGCCTTCAATTGCCGCCGAGGAGCGATGCGACGAGGGAAGCCAACAGCGTAGCTGTTGGCCGGTCGGGTGCAAGGCAGGGTTAGGCCGCATTCGATGCGTCCGGGGATTGCGCCTGAATCGCACGCGCCTCAGCGACAACCTCTTCAAGCGCCATCCCAAAAGACGAGAAAGGGCAGATCGCCAAGATCCTGCTTGTCGCATACCAAGCACTCTGAACGCCGATCGCACCGTAGAGCCACTGCTCACCGACCTTCTTCAGCGTGAACACCGGCCCGCCGCTCATCCCGTCGGCGTCTCTAAAGAACCGCTCAGAACCGTCCGCGGGCCTTGCATAGAACTGATTGTTTGCCTTCTCGCCAGCATGGGGGGGCTCATCGGCGGGAACTAGTGGTGACATGACTACGCGGCCAGTAATGACCGTCTCGCCGTCGTACTCTACGGTTTCCGACGGAATACCCAAGAGGACCCAATGATCGAACTCTGTCACGTGGTCGCTCCAGGCATTTCGGCCGATCGCGGCGACGCCACCCGCCTCCAGTTGGCGGCGGTAGAGGTCTCGAAGATGAACAGCGGCATAGTCTAAGCCCGTCCTCGCATCTTCGAGTACGAGCCACTCTTCCTCGACAAAGTCATATGGTACCGCTTTCCCATTGAAGCGATTACCGGCTGTCTGATCATCTAGCCGCCAACGGTCGAACGAAGAACCGGATTCGATGGCAGTGCGAATGTCGCGCAGGATGTGCCCCGCGGTTACGTAGAACCATTCTCCAGACACATCAACTACAAATCCGGAGAATACCAGTTCCTTTGCCGGCAAATCCGCAGGTGGATACCGGACACAGGATAGTGTCACGAAGTGTTTGCCGACAGTTCGCATAACCCGACGCGTCAGGTCCGACATTGGAGTTTGCGTTTCAATGGGCCGGTGCCTTTCAGCGGCTTAACAACCAAGTACAGCCGCGGCACCGCCGCATAGCACACCCTCGACGCAGGAACCAAAGCTCGGGCAGCGGTGACGTCGGCTGGAACGCCTGGTTGGGTGCCGAGGGCGTCTCACTTTCTTTGACCATGGTCGCGATACAGTTCATATAGTCGCCTCAAGTTCTTCTTGCTCATGCGACCTTTCGGTGCAAATGCGAGCCCCTCCTCGTACGTTTTCATCTTGTTTTCTTTGAGCAAGCTTCGAAGAGCTGCGCGGAACGGTTTCTCCCGCTCGTCAAAAGGCACTTCGCCATAGACGGTTGTTTTCGAACACTGGACGGCGAAAACTGGCTCACGCTTGTCATAAAAGTTCTTATCTGACGGCTTCACGTCCACGGCGAAGTCTGGGCATGACCAGTGAATACCATTGCTTTTCTTATTCATATCGACCGCCAACAACCACTCATAGGGCACAGCATGCTCTTTAATACCCATCCAGTAATCTTCGCAGCTTTCGTACCCTTCGCTGTCTAGGCGTTGCTGGGCCTCCTTTGTCAATCCGCTTAAGTATTCCCAATAGGCGAAAAGCCGCCAACTTACTTGGTCCTTTGAGTGATACCAGTCAGCGAACGATTGCTTTGAGGGCTGGCTGCCATTCTCAGAGAAGACCGTTTTTCCATGGTTCCTTGAGCGGTACTTCCGAGTACGTCTGTCGAGTGACTCAAGCATCTTGGCGGTAACCGGCTTTGGGTCCACTGATTTCCGGAGATCGGCAATGCTAAGCAAGCCCGCCGGCAGAAGAGTAGCCGCCTCGAACAACGCACCGTCGCCCAAGCCATTCTTACTCAAGTTTGCCGAGCCCAAGACGAGTCCTCGTCCCTGTGCCCAGTACACCTTCATGTGAAGGTTTTCGGCAAAGAAGACATTCACCATTCGCTTTCGCAGCTTTCGAATTGCATCCGGACTCGTGCAGCCCTCCTTGTCCCAGCAGATCAAATCGATCCCTTTGGGGGACGGGATGTATTGCTCTGCTCCACTGCCAACAAACGCGACCATCACTACCCGCGGCGGCGCTGGATCACTAAGGACAAGTCTTATTGCAGATCGGATGTCAGCCGACTTTGTTATCGCGATAGGAGATGAAACTGGCAGCGAAATCTTTTTCATAAGCTACCCCTTTCAAGTCTTCAGAGGCGCCCAACGTCTGCGTTCAATCGCCGCCGGAGGCGGTCGGTTGCGACGCATAGTTAGGCCTCAGTCGTAAAATACCAATTGCAGACATGAGCAGTAGCACCTAGTTCCTCGATCACTTCCCCGACCGTGGTAACGGTGAGGAGATTTCCATAGACATCATGGAACCCAAACGTACACTGAGCAAGCCCGGTTGGCCATGCGTTTATCAGCTCCCAGTAGCCTTTCTGCCAAAAATGCAGGCCGTTGCCTGCTTGAACATTTGGATCGCTACCGTGGGACCAATGACGGCTTCGAGGCTGCCAACCCGCCTTTGTCAGCAGCTCTCGCGCTTCGTCATATGCTAACCCGGCGATCTTCGGGATCGGCGTGTGAACAGCTGACGGTGGCTGAGGGAAGAACTTGGGATCAAAGTCGCCGCCCAGGGCCCGTAGTGCCCTAGCTTCTGCAGTGACCTTCCAAGTCCTGAGGAGGGAGACTGAGTAGTGCGCGAGATCGCTGTCAACAAACTTGGCACAACGCTGGCACAACCAAATCCCATTGTCGATACTCGCGCGCTCCTCGGGCGTGAGTGATTCATCAAATCTCGGTCCGCCGCTTGCGGCAGCGGTGATGTGACTCGCAACACCAAGATTTACAGATCGAGTGGCTTCGGTGTGTGGGCCAGACGTTGCGACGTTGCACGCCGGATTCGAGCAGAGAAAGGCAACGCGTTTCGCGAGCGCATCTTTGACTGAAGCAGAGAAATCGTCGCGCGCCATGCTGAGGTCTAACGTCTGAATTGTGCGGCGCCGGCAGGCGTCCGCACCAATGAAAAGTTATGTTTCATTACGAAAGTACTCGATCACGCCAACCTCAAACGCCTCGAGTAACGCGCCAATCGTGAGACTGCTTCGAGTGGCTCCCTTCTTGCCGATCGAGTAGGTCGGAGTTTCGCGCACGTCAAGCACTAACCTGCCCTCATGTACGAATTGGCTGCGAAGGTTGTAAAGGAACTCTGCGAGTTTCCTGATGCTCGCCATCGGCTGGCCCTTAACACGAATCGCGCTGCACAGGCGCGACTTCAATTCCGGAGGCAGACGGTCGAAAAACGCGACGCAGCGGCGAATGGAACCATATGACTCCTTGTACTGTTGGTACAGCTTCTTAAGCTCCGTACCGTCTTGGATTGGGTAGATGGCCGGCTGCCGATGAGATAACCACTCGTAGAAGTCTTCATGGCGAAGATCAGCGAGGGACTCGATCAGTGAGAAGAGGGCTACGAGTTTGTACGAGTTCGTCAAGTAATCGATGATCGGGTCAGCGCCCTGGACCGCAATTTGCCAGTCCCCCTCCTTTACCAGATATCTGTAGAAGCTGGTTACTCGAAGAAATTCGTCGCGCGTCGACGCGGCCGTAAGCGTCGTGTAAAACGTGTCGAATGCGACTCGATCGATAAAGCGACCGGCAAGGGCGACAAAAGCATCCTCCACGAACTGTTTCTCGTTGTGGACGAAGCGGCCATCGGCGCTCAACGACTCCTCCTTACTGAAACATAACGAATAGCGTTTATCTGACGCCGAGGCGAAGCTGAAGCGAAGGCACGGTGCTGCATGGCGTCAGATAAACCTCGTTGGACTGAACCGCCGGGTAGGCGGTGGATATGGGGATTGTAAGCGAGCGTAGGCGGGAGTCAATCGTCTGGCACGGCGATGAGGACGCGCGATGAGGTTCAGGCGGGCATTTGCGACGGACAAGTACGGTAGTGAAGTGTGGGAACAGGCGCGAGCGAGCGGTTGTATCGCGTAAAACGCGCTAAAGGGACGAGCGCATTCCTGGCGTGGGCCGCCGCCAAACGCGCGAAACAGAAATTGGAAGCGCATCCGGTCTGTCACGGTGGTCCTCGCAGATGCAGCAAGGGCAGCGGCGCAGGCGCGATGGGCGCTGTGGGCACGAACTGGCCGTTGCCGCAATGCGGACAACGCAAGCGCTGGTGCTGGTCGATGCGGCGCATGAAGGCTTCAACGGACTGCACCACGACCGGGTCGAGCGCGGGCGCGTCCAGTGCCGCGCGCGCGGCCGCAAGGCGCGTGGTCTTGTGTGCCGGACCAATCAACCCGTAGTGGCGAATGCGCTTGAAGCCCTTGGGCAGCACGTGCAACAAGAAGCGCTCGATGAACGTCTGCGCCGGCACCGCGAGCGTGCGCTTGCGATTGCCGTGGGCCGAATCGCGCACGCGTATGCTCACCGTGTTTGCGCAGACGTTCAGGATGCGCTCGTTGGAGATCGCGACTCGATGCGTGTAGCGACCCAGATATTCGAGCACCTGCGCTGGGCCGCCCAGCGGCTCTTTGGCATAGACCACCCAGTCATGCTGATGCACGCAGGCAAGCAGATCGCGCCAGGCGGCTTCGACGAGTTGCGCCTTATTGAGTTTCCCGTCCTCGCGCGAGGCATTCAATGCAGCAACGAACTTGCCGCGATAGACTTTGGAGAGTGCCTTGTTGGGGAATAGAAACCCGCGTTTGGTTGCTGCCCAATCCCCGTCGGCTTTCAACGCCCCGCCAGCCATCAGGGCATGCACATGCACGTGGCGCTCGAGGTCCTGCTTCCACGTATGGAGCACCAGCGTGAATGCGGCTGTGCCACCGAGCCAGCGTGGGTTCGCCGCAAACTCGGTGAGCGTCGCTGAGACGGCGCCGAAGAGCATCTCGTAGAGCGCTCGCGGGTACTGCCCGATGAGTGCATTCAGATCGTGCGGCAGGGTGAACACCAGATGGAAATAGGGCACCGGCAACACCTCGCGCCGCCGCGCCGCGAGCCAGGCTTCCTTCGCCCGCGTTTGGCACAGCGGACAATGCCGGTTGCGGCAGGAGTGATAGACATGGCGTGTCGTGCCGCAGGCGTCGCAAACCTCCACATGACCGCCCAAGGCGGCGGTGCGGCACGCGAGGATAGCGCGCCAGACCTTCGCCTTGGCATAAGACAAGGGATGGGCCGCGAGATAAGCCGGGCCGTGACGACGCAGCACCTCGGCCAGGCTCACCCTGGGGGCGGCGTGAACCATGCCGGTGCGCTCAGTGCTTGGGCGGCTCGAGCAGTTCCAGAGGAGAGGTGGTGCCGGTCAGACGCGTGCGTGCCAGATGCACATAGCGCATGGTCGTAGCAATGTGACCGTGGCCGAGCAGGCGCTGCACGGTCGGCAGGTCCACGCCGGCTTCGATCAGGTGCGTGGCAAACGCATGCCTCAAGGTGTGGATGCCACCCTCGCGGGCGATGCCGGCGACGTCGCGGGCAGCGCAGTAAATGCGGTGCGCCGTGCATATCTCGATCGGCGCGTTGCCCGAGGCGTTGGGGAATAGCCACTGGCGCGGCCGGCGATCGCACCAGTACTGGCGCAGTGTGTCGAGCAGTCGCGGCGAGAGCAACGTATAGCGATCCTGGCCGCCTTTACCTTGGCGCACCTTGAGACACATGCGGTCGGGCGCGCTCTCGATGTCGGCGAGTTGCAAGCTGCAGACTTCGGAAATGCGCAGTCCTGCCGCGTAGGTGGCGCTAAGCAGTGCGCGTTCACGTAACGTCGCGCCCGCGCTGATCAGCCGCGCCACTTCCTCGCGCGACAGAATCTGCGGCAGGCGTTTGGGCACTTTGGCCATCGGAATATCAAAATGCACCTCGGGCCAGTGCAACACGGTGCCGAACATGAAGCGGAACGCACAGACCGCTTGATTGACGCTCGCGTAGGCGAGCTTCTTCTCGGTGATCAGATACAGCAGGTAGCGTTGCAGTTGCGCGGCGTTGAGCGCTTCGGGGGAGCGGTGATAATGCTTGGCCAGTGCGACAACTGCAGCGCAGTACGATTCTTGCGTTCGCGGCCTAAAGCCGCGCAACAGCATCGCGTCAATCATCCGCCGGCGTAGCGGCGTCATTAGCGTCGTCTTCGTCCTCGTCATCGTCGTCTCCTTGATTCATGCGGGGACGTCCCCCGCGGGAATCAGGATCGAGGATTCAACGCGCCAATGCTTTACGTGCGCCGATGACTGAGAATTCGGGTGAAGACAACAGGCGAAATGGTCAAGCTACTACACCACCGCGAAGCGGTTTAGTTCAACGTTCAATCATTTGCATAAAATCAATTAAACTCAGGACCACATCCTACGCTTCGTCAGAAACGCTCGCAAAAACACGATCATAGGAGTGGAACCGAACAATGCAGGTCGTGATAGGTCGATTGCGGTAAGTTAACCTACTGTTAGTAAAGGAATTGAGGGTCTGGCAGCGCGTTCTCCACGACTGCTCGATCAGTTGCGCGAAGCGATTCAGTGGCGACCCGATGTGACGGATTCGAATTGATTCAGAGCGCTTCGAAGAGTTCCGCCATGAGGGTGCGTGATGCCAAAAAGCGCCGATCGTCTATTGCTCTGCGGAAACCTGAGCCCAGGTGAAAACGCTGAAGAACGGCTCGGCGTCTGGCTCTCCGCTATGCCGCCTTCCTCAGTCTGAACTCTACCTTCAGTCCCGCACTGATGATCATGTCCACCAGCGATTCCAGCGAGAACAACCCGATTCTTCCGCGCATCAGGTCGCAGATGCGCGGCTGGGCGACACCGAGTATCCGTTGCAAGTGCCGCAGCGCATGCACCGTCTATTCGGATAGGTTTCCACTTAACAACGCCTGCGCCATTTCGCGCAGCTTCGCCTTCTGTATCTTGGTCGCATTCGCCCCCGGCGTCACCGGAAACGACTCGAGCGCGCAGACGCGCAGCGGCACCTTGAATTTGGCGATGCGCGCGGCGCAATGCGCGATCAGCGCCGCCTCGTCGTATACGGCGCCCGCTTTCGGAATGACGAACGCCACCGGCTTCACCCCGGCCGCAGTCTCGGCGCCGACTACCTGCGCCGATCCCACCATCGCGTTTTGCAGCAGCACGTCCTCGATCTCGGCCGGGCTCACCAGAAACCCGGACAGCCGCAGCGCATCGCCCAGGCGCGCCATGAACACGAACCTGCCATCGGCAGTGGTATAGCCCAGATCGCCGCTCCTGAACCAGCCGTCATCCGTGGTCGCGTCGCGATTCGCCTTGTCGTTTTCGAAGTAGCCGGCCATGCGGCTGGGCACATCGAATTCGAGCTCGCCCGCAGTGCCGTGCGGCAGCACCTCGCCGCTGTCCGGGTCGCGCGCACGCACGCGCGCATCCGCCGCCACCGGCCGGCCGCCGGCAAGCATGCGCTCGGCCAAAGGCGCCAATTCGTTTTGCCGCGCCATCAGCGCCTGCACCTCGCTCATACCGTACAGCCCGACGAGCTTCAGGCCGCGCGCATCGGCGCGTACGGGCAAATCGGCGAGCGCCGGGGAGAACGCTGCATAGCCGAAGAAATGCACGCTCGGAAACGGCTGCCGTTCGCTCGCCGCGGCCAGCATCTGCTGGATCATTTCGTCGGTGGCGTTGGCATGGGTAATCGCATGCCGCTGCACCGCGCGCGCCGCTTCCTTGGCATCGAAGCCCGGGTACATCACCAGCGGACGCCCGGCGGCAATCGCCGCCATCGCGTTGCAAAAGCCGAACACGCCGCACAGCGGCACCGTAAGCAGGACTTTCGCATCTGCCGCGGTATAGCCGAAGCCCGCAGCGACGTCGAACGCGTGGCGTATCAGCGTGCGCTGATCGTGCAGCACGAACTTCGGCGCCTTGGTCGTACCCGAGGTGGTGAACATGATGCAGCCCGCCTCGGGTAGCGAGGCATCGTCCGCAAGCGGCAGGCGTTCGATCAGCTTGCGATAGCGGTGCGCGGGCTTGCCGATGACCGCGGCCGGCGCGGCGCCGTCCTCGTCGTACACCAGTAGCGCTTCCAGCGCGGACAACGCCGCGGGATCGCAGCCCGCGAGTATGCCGTTGAAATCGATCTGCCTGAAACCCGGCCAGTAGCAGAGCAGCCGGGCGCGCGAGCGCCCGACGATGTCGGCGACTTCATGGCTCCTGAAGCGGGTGTTCACCGACACCGCGATCGCGCCCAGGCGGGCACACGCGAACACCAGCGCCAACCAGGCCGGAACATTGGGCAGCCACAGGGCGATGCGGTCGCCTGCGCGCACGCCGAGTCCGCGCAACGACTGCGCAAGGCGAGCGGCCTCGTCGGCGAGCGCCGCGTACGCAAGCGGGCGATCGCGGTCATACAGTTCGCCCGGGGCGGCGGCAAGGAAAGCGGGCAGCGTGCAGTCAGGCATGCGCGCGAGGGTAATCCCGACGCCGCCGCAGCGCAAGCAGCGAGTGGCATGCAGCGGCCATCACCTGTAAAGTGCGCGCTGTACTTTTCTCCGTGCTGTGCTTCAAGCGCGGGGGAAGACGACGAATCCATGCGACCCGCCT
>Ga0334722_10006021_pt1 | contig 12106 bp, 15 predicted proteins | sample C3_bottom_MG_FD_207210 | JGI IMG/M metagenome (GOLD analysis project Ga0334722, IMG submission 207210) | Sediment microbial communities from Yellowstone Lake, YNP, Wyoming, USA - C3_bottom | ecosystem: Environmental > Aquatic > Freshwater > Lake > Sediment | place: USA: Wyoming | collected...
TCTGGCTGTCTCCTTTCCAAAATTGCGGAGGCGCGCGCGTTTCCTTGCGCGCCCACGACGCCACCCAAAATGGTGGCGTCCCTCGTGACGAGGTTCGGCAGCATCGTCATTGACGATTGTCATTAGACCATGCCACTCGGAGAAATATTCGATTTGAAAATCGACTGCATTGCGACAGGTTCATTGTGACATCAATGGGTCGCAATGCAGTCTGGATTGTGTTACCGTTGTGTACTAGATTATTTGGTGAGCACGGGCAGGTTCGCAACTTTCCACGCATTAAAGCCGACTGCCGTCGATTTTGTAAACGCGATTACCGCCACTCTGAACGACGATGCCGCACCGCCACGGGCAAATGATGTTTTCAGGAATCCGCGTCGCGTCACCTTGGGATTGAAATCAGCCATACACGCCTTTCTAAAAAAAGAGCGTAAATTAAAAACCTCTCCCGACATATCTGGGAGAGGCATTCATTACCTGACGAGCAACGCGCAAACGAGCTAGCAACCTTACTAACGCGTGGAACACTTCACTAACACTATAATTTCCATCATATAAAGTCAAGCGATTTTAGAGTCATTATCCATACAAGTTCTGAATCGATAAACCCAAGAGCGCCTTATAACGGATTGCTTTGAAATCAATCTTCTTGACAATTAAATAGAATCAGGGTAAATTATCGATGAAATCAAGTGAGGTTGTGATCGCCTTGCCCATTTTCGGTCTTGTTGCCGAAGGGCGAGGCATTTTTTATGAACGGAGGAGTTGATGGTCGAAGTCCACGAACTCCAGATATTTTTGGTCGCGGCGGAAGAAGAGAATTTTTCTGCCGCTGCTCGCAAATTACATTTGAGCCAACCGGCGATTAGTTTTCAAATCCAAGGATTGGAACAGCGGCTCAAATTGCAATTGTTTCAACGAACGGGCAAGCGCATTCTGCTCACTGAAGCGGGGCGCGATTTGATGCCGCTGGCGCGCGAGATGGTCAACCTCTCTTCGCGCATCGAAGAGACGATGTGCTTGCAGCAAGGCATCGTCAAGGGGCATGTGAAAATCGCGTGTAGCACCAGCCCTGGAAAATATCTCCTGCCGCATCTGATTGGCGCGTTTCGCAAACACTATCCCGACGTTCAGTTTTCAGTCGAAGTGATGAGCCGTGAAGCGGTCGAAGAAAAACTGTTGGCGCAGCAAGTGCACATTGGCGTTCTTAGCATATCCAGCAAGCACAAAGAACTCGAATGCTGGACCTTCTTCGATGACGAATTGGTTTTGATTGTTGGCACCACTCACCCCTGGGTGACTCGGGATGTCATCTCGCCGTTAGAATTGAAAGATGTGGATTGGATTCTGCGCGAAGGCGGCGCGGCGACGCGGCAGTTAATTGCTTCCACCCTGGCAGAGCATAGTTTATCCGCCGATGACCTGAAGGTGGGAATGGAACTGGGCAGTGTGGAAGCAGTTGAGGAGGCGGTCGAGGCAGGACACGGTGTGTCCTTTGTTTCTCGGATTGCGGTCAAGCGCGCGCTGGAACTCGGACGCATCAAAATCATCCCAGTCGAAGGGTTGAATGTGCGAAGGCAAATCTTGCTCGCTCGCAACAAAACCCGAACGTGTACGTGTACACAATTGAAGTTCCGCGAATTCCTCGAATCGCCCGAGGGACAGCAATTGATTTCGAAAATCGTCGGGTAAATATTGATTTCAAATAAATGCTTCGGCACAGTCATATTGATGGACTGTGCCGAATTCCTTTACTCACCCGAGACGACAACTTTTTGTGATTCTGCGTTTGCCAATTGTGCGCGAATCTCGTGGATGCGCGCCGTCAAACGCTTTTGACTGCCATCAAATTGGTCGTAATGGCGTTGCAGCTCTTTCGCTCCGATATGCACGCCGGTTTGCCCCAGGACCGCAGACCGCATTTCATCGATTTCTTCCAGTTCGTCCGCGGCTTTTTTCAGTTCCTTTTCCAATTCAGCGCGCGCCATCGCGTCAAGCATAACTACTTCCTCCAAATATGGTTTTACTTTTTAGATGCGCCCCAGGTGACAAAGGTTACATCATGATTGCATTTACTTGTCAATGTAACTTTTCTTTCTTTGTTGCATCAAACCTAGTAGATTACGATTTTCAAATGGAGGAAATCATGAGAGGGTTGATCGATTTTATGCAAGGCACTGTGGGTCGCGTGATGCGCGTGATTCTGGGTTTGGTTTTGATTTATGCTGGCATTGCGCTCATTGGCGGCACGGCTGGAATGATCGTCGCGGTTATTGGTCTCGTGCCGATTGCGATGGGCGTGTGGGGACCGTGTTTGATGGGGTTCGTTTTCAAATCGGCTTGATTCGCGATTCAAGCGGCGCGTGAAATTACGCGCCGCTTGTTTGGAGAAGCTCAATGGCGAGACGCCGCGTCCCAACTCAAACTAACAAGAACAAACTATCACCCATCATGCTGGCGATAGTCGCCGCCATTTTTGTGATTCTCATCGCATCGTTCGTATTTCAAGGATCACTTGGCGCATCGACGACAAATCGCAGTAGTCAGGTTGATTTTGTTTCCAACGATTTTTCAGGCAAGCCCGTCCATCTTTCCGATTATCGCGGCAAAGTTGTGCTCGTGAATTTGTGGGCATCGTGGTGTCCACCCTGTCGCGCAGAAATGCCTGACCTGATTAAATATTATAACGATCACCAAGCCGATGGGCTGGTCTTGTTATCGGTCAATTCGCAAGATAATGCGAGTTCAGCTCAACAATTTATTCGCGAAACGCAAATGACGTTCCCAGTTTTGTTCGATCCGAATGGCAATGTAGGGCAAGTTTTTCGCACCGACGGACTACCTGACACATTCCTCATCGACCGCGCGGGCAATCTACGATTTTCGTGGACAGGACAAATCTCACCCGCGATTCTCGATCAGCGTGTCACGCCATTGTTAGCGCAATGAAAATCATCTATTACAAATCACTCGTTTGCCCACGCTGTATTCCCACCAATCGTTTGATCGTGCAATGGCGCCACGAGCATCCCGAAATCGAGATTGAAGAGATCGAAGTACTGACCCATCTTGGGCGCGCGTTGAACGATGGCGTGCTGGGACTGCCAACGCTCATCGTCGGCGACAAACGTTACCATCATGCACCGCCGCTCGAGGAACTGTTATCAGCCACCAGAACGAATCGACAAGCCGAATTGTCTGCAGCATAAAAAAAAGAACGCCTTGATTAGCGTTCTTTTTCTAGTCCCGCGTTATGCTTTTCCCTCAACCAGGTAATTGTCTGGGTCGTGCCAGGTTTCCTGCGCGTCTGCAAAACCTGCCGCGGATAACCAGCCGATGACTTGAGCGGGCGTCACGCGGTCGGCGCGCGGCGGTCCTTGTTCGCCTTCTGCATCGGGTCGCCAGTCAAGCACGGCAACGCGCGCGCCAGGGCGTAACACACGGCGCAGTTCGCTTGCCAGTTTTTCGGGCGGCTCAACTTCGTGGAATACAAAGGCAAGCCAAGCAAAATCGGAAAATGCATTAGGCAGATCAATCGTCGGCAATTCGGAACGCTTATATTTTATCTGCGCTGGCGGGTTGCGCGAAGCGAGTGTATCGAGTAATTCCTGGCTTACATCCACTGCCCAGACCTGCCCGGATGCGCCAACAATTTCAGCTAATGGCAACGTCCAAAAACCAGGTCCTGCGCCAAGGTCGAGCGCTGTTTGTCCTGGCTTGAGATTGAATCGAGCTAGAAATTGGGACGGATTCCAATAGGCGTGACGCTCAGCAGAGAGCAATCGATGTTGTCGTTGTGGATCGAAACGTTTATCATCGTGTGACATAATTCCTCCATCCAGTTAGATGCAAGCGTGACGAAAACGTTTCGCACATTTTCTACATCACACCTCCATAATTTTTCCACACGATTTTTCCGCTGTTTTCCACATCATTCAGCTATTTCTTCTCCACAAATTTTCCATATCTTTATTGTACACTGGCGAAACAAAAGCAAAGATTTACGTTTCACGCTTTACGTTTTATAATGGAGCGTGATGGCACAGCGAATTCTCGTCGTCGACGACGACAAACAAATCGTCCGCCTCGTCCAATCCTATTTGGACAAGGCGGGCTATACCACTCTCACCGCGTCCGATGGCGATGATGCGATGCGCGTCATTCGCCGCGAACGCCCCGACCTCATCGTGCTGGACTTGATGTTGCCCAAGCACGACGGTTACGAAATCACCAAATGGCTGCGCGCCGATCCCACACTCGCGCCGACGCCGATTCTGATGCTGACCGCGCGCATCGAAGACGGCGATAAAATCCTGGGTCTGGAACTTGGCGCAGACGATTACTTGACCAAGCCGTTCAATCCGCGCGAAGTGGTTGCGCGCGTTCGCGCGATTTTGCGACGCAGTTCGACGGCGCCCGTCTCTGCGCGCATTTTGCAGATTCGCGGCTTGCGTCTCGACGCCGATCGGCACAACGTCATCATCGACGGTCGCGCTATCGAAACAACGCCGACCGAGTTTGCAATTTTGCAGACGCTGATGGAAAATCCGAATCATGCGTTCACGCGCGGCGAGTTGATCGAAAAAGCATTGGGCTATTCGTACGAGGGAATGGAACGCACGCTCGATAGCCACATCAAAAACCTGCGCAAGAAAATCGAAGACGATCCGAGCAAGCCGCGTTACATCGAAACGGTCTTTGGAATTGGCTATCGCATCAACGACGAAAGCGAGGCGCAATGAATCGATTGTGGGTGCGGCTCACGCTGGCATTTGTCGCCGTGACGTTGGTCGCGGTGGTGGCACTGGCTTGGGTGATCAATTCTAGCGCGGACACTGAATTTCGCCAATATCTTTTTCGCCAAGATATGATGTCGCAATCGAGTTTCTTCGATGATCTTGCCGCGTTTTATCAGCGCAATGGCAATTGGAATGGGGTCGAGCAAATTCTATCCAATTACGATATGCCAATGATGATGCGCGGGCGCGGCGCGAACGCAGGACAAGGGCGCAATCATCCACCAATGGCATTGGCAGACGCCAAAGGTATCATCGTTTATGATGAACGAAATCTTGCGCTCGGCACGCTATTCAGCGCAGATGATCGCAATGCCGCGCAAGCAATCACGGTGAATGGCACAGTGGTCGGTTACTTGATCCTGGGACAAGGCGTGCGCGCGACACTGACTCCCATCGATCAAGCCTTTCTCGATCAACTGCGAACGACGATGGTACTGGCGGGCGCAGCGGCGATCATCCTGGGAATTTTGCTCAGTCTGCTGATTAGTCGCACTATCGCCGCACCGCTGGCGAATGTGGCGCAAGCGGCGCGCGCATTTGCCGCGCGGGATTGGAATCATCGCGCCACAGTGCAAGGCGCGGACGAAATCGCCGAGGTCGCGCGCGAGTTTAACCAGATGGCAGACGAATTGCAGCGCGGAGAAACTTTGCGCCGCAATATGATGGCAGATATAGCGCACGAATTGCGAACGCCTTTGACCGTCTTGCAAGGCAATCTCAGCGCAATGATCGACGGCGTGTATCCACTGGAGCGCAGTGAGATTGCAACCCTCTACGACGAAACACGCGTGTTAGGTCGTCTCGTCGAAGACCTGCGCGAACTCGCGCTCGCCGATGCAGGGCAATTGCAATTGAATTTGCAGAGAGTCGATGTGAGCAAGGTCTTACGCGACATGGCGGCAAATTTCGCCGTTGCCGCCGACGCGCAACAAATTCAGCTCAATGTGGAAACACGCGAGTCGATCACCGTCCTAGCCGATCCCGATCGATTCGCTCAGATACTGCGAAATCTGGTTGCGAATGCGCTACGCCACACGCCGACGGGTGGGACAATCAGCGTGCAGTGTGCGATGGATAGCGAGCAGTCACAGTTCGTGACGATGAGTGTGACCGATACCGGCGAAGGGATTGCGTCCCAGGATTTGCCGCACGTGTTCGAACGATTTTATCGCGGGGACAAGTCGCGTGCGAGAGAGAGTGGCGGCACCGGGCTAGGACTTGCCATCGCCAAAGCGTGGGTTGAATCAATGGGCGGCAAGATTGGGGTGGAAAGTGAGCTGGGACGCGGCAGTCGATTCTGGTTTACTCTGCCGCGAAAAGAGTAGAGACGTTCAATTGAACGTCTCTACTCTTCTTTTTTCTTTTCTTCTTCGACGAGAGGCAGCAAGCCCTCTTGATAAAGCATCTCGTAGACTTGCGCGCAACCGTGACAGCAAAAATTCAGATCGCGTCCGCCCACTTTTTTTACAACGGGCTTGGATGTTTCCAAACCGCAGTGCTCACATTTCACATTGGCTACCATAGCATCACCGGTCCAATAATGAGCGACGGTAGTACATTTGTCGCCGCGAGTCCGCGCAGGATCGCTTGCGCGCCGAACAACAGCACGAGCACCGCCGCGAGCTTCATCAAGTTGCCGCGCAGTTGCGGCGCGAGCACACCCGACGCCAATCCAAATCCAAGCAAGGTTGGAATCGTTCCCAGACCAAACGCCATCATCGTCAGCGCGCCGCCCCAGAATGTTTGCGTGCTCGCCGCATTGACGAGCATCGCAAAGACCAGACCGCAAGGTAGCAATCCCCAGAGCAAACCTAGCATCACATTGCTCCATACGCTCGTGCTTCCAAACAATCCGCGCATTCGACTCATCGGCGATGAAGAATGGGTTGCCGATGCGATGACACCTTCGATGGGCGGCAGAACGCCGAGCAATGACAATCCAATCAACAACATCACGATGCCGACAATGATCGACAAAACACCTTGCCAGCCGACCAGCCCGCCCGCTTGTTCGATGAGCGAGCCAGCGAAGCCCATCATCGCACCGAGCAATGAATAGGTGATGATGCGACCCAGGTGAACGGGCAAGAGCGAGCCAACCCGCGCTCCCCAGTTCGGCGTTGCGCCTGAGGCAGTTACCAGCGCGGGGCGTCGCGCGGAATAGATGGCGACGATACCGCCGCACATGCCGAGGCAGTGACCAAAACTACTGATGACACCTGTCACAAAAGCGAGAACTAAATTCCCGATAATCATTCTAAATCCTTGTTCGCTTACAAACTGACGTCGAAATAGACGTTTTGTTTTTGACCGCCGCGATCGATAATCACGTTGATGCGCCAGCCACCGCGCATGGTAAAGCGTCCCGTCGCTTGATACTTGCCATCGCCCAGGGATTGTGCTTGCGGCTTGTTCGACGGCATGAACATCGAGGGCATGGTCAAATCGAGACTGACGTTCGCATCAGACACCGCCGCGCCTTTGTCGTCGGTAATGGTAATGTCAAACTTGGTCGAAGAAAATGCAGCGGGCTGAGGATTCATCGAGAGCGTTACATTCAAGTTGCCTGCCTTGCCCGAAAACCCAGGTTTCGGCGACGCGATAGATGAACTTGAACTCGATGCGGTGCTCGCAGTTGATGATGCCGCGCTCGAACCCGCACCTGCTTGGGGCGTCGGCGCAACAGTTGGCGCAGGATTGTTCGACGGTGCGGTTTGGGGCGATGTCGTATCGTCATTCATGCACGGGCAGTTCGCCATCCTATCTGTTGGCGCAGAACCTCCGCGTCCGTTCATCATTCCCATACCGCGCTGGGTCGGCACAAACGCCGGCGAATTGGAATTGGCAGAGTCACCGATGCGTTCACGCATCATCGCTTGCATCGTGCCACGTCCATACATGCCATTGTCTTGCGCGAAGGTGTAAAAATTCCATCCGATAAAACCCAACGCGCCGAGGACAATGAACGCAAACACAAAAATACCGATCACAGCCAAATGTTTCATTCGAAAAACTCTCCTTAGGGTTGATGGCATAATTGTAACAAAAAGATGTGGAGATGATATGGAGACAAAAATCGGACGAAACGTGTTGGCGCTTCGTCCGATTTTCTGATTTGTCTATGCGTCCACCGATCTAAACCTGTCGAAGTTGAACGTTAGAAATCACTGGGGTCTTTTTTCATTTTGCAAGTCCTCTTGAACTTGCCCTGCTGTCTGGTCCAACAACCCTCGCGCGAATTCGACAAAGCGATACACATCGGCAAACGTCGTTACGAGTCCGGTCGAGATTCGTACCGCGCCTGTGCTCTTGTCATCAATGCAACGCCGAAACTCATCAATCGTCAACCGCTCCATCGAACGCGTAAAGCACGCCGATAGTTCCTCGGACGAAATGCCGAGGGCTAGCTCGCCACCGCCTGGATTGCAAAAACACCCGGTGCGAAGCGAGATGTTCAATCGATTCGCGCTCTGCTCGATGAGACGATGATCGATAAAGCGTCCCGCGCTATCGTAGAAATTCATCGTCAGGGTGCCGCCACGCATTTCCATGTTCACAGGTCCATATACCCGAACCATCGGCGTTCCGTTGCTGTGGCGCAGTGCGATCAATTCATCCAGCAACCAGCCCGTTAAACACTGGACGCGCGTATGGATCGTATCGATTCCAATTGCCGTGATGTGACGCAATCCGATTTCGACCGCAGGCAACGTTAAATAATTCAGTGTGCCATCCTCAAAGGCTTCAGGTCCCTCGTGCAAATAATAGCGGTCGCCTTGCACCGAAGCCACCGTAATCGTTCCGCCAGCGAACCAGGGACGATGTAATTTCGTCAGCGCCACCTTGCGCGCCAGCAACGCGCCCACGCCCGTGGGATAACCAAACAGCTTGTAGAACGAGAGCGACACAAAATCAGGATGCCATTGACTCAAATCCAGGTGATTCGTCGGCACGAATGCCGCCGCGTCGAGCAAAACATCCCAGCCGCGCGATTGCGCCTCGGCGATCCATTCCAGTGAATGTTGGACGCCAGAAAAATTAGACTGTGCAGGATAGGCAAACAGATGATGACCACCGGGGCGGGCTTGAGCGAGATAGCTTTTCAATTTGCTTTCGTCGATTCGTAAATCAGGCGGAATCACCGGCGCATACGTTACCGTCGCGCCTTTCGCGCGCGCAAACTCACGGATGCCATTGACCGAATTGTGATTGTCGAAGGTCAACAGGTATTGATTACCTGGTTCGAATGGATAGGATTCGCCCACGAGCTTGAGCGCGCCGCTCGCATTCTGCGTGAAGACTACCACGTACTCGTCCGACGAGGCGTTGAAATATTCGAGTATGTATTCGCGCGCTTGTTCAATCTGTTTCGTCATCGCTAGCGAAGTTGGATTGGTTGAATGTGGATTACCAAAGACATTTCGCAACAAGAGTTCCATATGTGTGCGAATCTGGCAATCGGCATACAATCCGCCGCCCGTATAATCGAGATAAATGTGGTGGAGTTGATCCAGACGCGCATATTCGGTCGCACGCAGTTCATCCAGCTTGCTAGTTGTTGCAAATTCGGGACATGTGATACGAAATTTGTTTTCGGCTTGGGTGAGTGAAAGCAAATTCTCTGGCACGATGCTTCTCCAGTTTTAAAAGATTAAACTTTCAGTCGATATTGCGCGTCGACAACGCGACTGCGATCCACAAACAGTTTTCCGTTCGCATTGCGCCCCACGAAGGCGCGATCCAATGCGCGGGTGGCTGGTGTGGCAAGCACACTCCCATCGCGCGTAAAGCGACTGCCGTGACAGGGGCACGCAAACTCGTCGCCGTCAAGGCGTGGCGTGCAACCCAGATGTGTGCAGATGGCAACGATGGCGTAGAATCCTCGCGCGTCGCGCCCCAGGTACGCACGCGCATTCTCAATGTGTGTCAGCGAACCGACGGCGTATTCGTCGGGATTGCTGATCTCAACTGGACCTGGCGCGGGCGTGACGACATTCGGCGTGAGAAAGCGCGCGAACATCGCCGTCAATAATCCGCTTGCGGCGAGAAAGGCAGTGAAACCCAGGTTAATCAGAAAGTCTCGTCTAGTCATCGTCTATTAGTCTTGTAGTCGAATAGTCATCTAATCTTGAAGCCGAATTGACTATTCGACTATAAGACTAGATGACTAGCGGACTACCGCATGACACTCGTGGCAATAGTCGGAGGTTTGCGTTTTGCCGTCTTGCGTGCAGGCACTGCCCTTGACCAAGGGCACATTATAGATTTGCCCACTGACCTTGTCGATCTGCACAAACTTGCTTGGCACGATTTGTTTGATGCTCCACAACAATTCGCCGCGCGCCGTTTGAATCACTTGATCGCCGACCTTGATAAAATCACTATGACCGTTGATACGCGCTTGGCGCATTGCCAGTTCGTTGGCGTCTTTGATCGTCGCCGTTTGCGGTGCTGCGGTCAAAGTGCCGTGACACGTTTGGCATTGAATGTACTGCACGTCTTTTTTCGAGCTATAGATATGCCCATCGCCCATCGCTTCTTGTGCGGTGTGACAATCGACACAGTTTAATTCGTACTCACACTTTGTGAATTCCGCAATCGGTTGATAGTACTCGATCAGTCGTCTGCCTTCGGGCGGCATCAATGATGAGAGCGGGCGTGCCACTGGCGGCAGGTCATCGCGCAAATCGAACGTCATCGATTTCAAATTATAGTTGCCGCGATTGTGGCAATGATCGCATTGCAAAAATGGAATGGCTGTTGTCAATCGATGATTGACGCCGTGACCTGGCTCGGTTTTTGAAACCGTCGGATCATTGCCGCGATACAAACCATCGTCGGCGTAAACGTAATGACACGCGGCGCATCCCGAACTACGATACGAATACACTTGCGGATTCGCCGGCCTAGTTCCCAAATGGCAACCGTCATTCAAACACGATTCCATTTTCGCATCCATCGTTCCCGAAACCGGGTTGGTCGGATACATCAAGAGCGATGCGACGGCTTTTAGCGGAAGCGATTTGCTTGCGTCGTTCACCGCATTAATGCCGAATTGGGCGACGGGCAATTTCTGCATTCCGAACGCATAGCGCACGGACGCGATACCGCCAGCGTACGTCGCTTGCACGCTTTTCAAAACACGATCCACGTGATTTTGTTCCTCGTCCGCATAACCGCCGTGACAATTGGCTTGCCCGCACGATTGCGCGGCTACACTGAGATCGGATGGATTGCGTCCGCCGCGCATCGTCGAATGCGCGCGCTCCTTGTCGAGCGCGAGTGGTTCACCACCGTGACACACGACGCAACCAAACGCCGATGCAGGATGCGACGCGCTAATATCTTCGATGCCGACGTGGCACGTCACGCAGAGTTCGGGTTTTCCAGTTTGCGTTGGCACGAGAACTTGAATCTGCATCGGCATAGGTGTGACGTTTGGTTGCGCGTTATATTGCGCGACCCAGTTTTGCCATGGTTGATGCGATTCATTCCATGCGGCGGCGAGAATCGCAAGCACGAGTGCGAGTCCTGCGATGAAGAGCCAGGTTGGTTTATTCATCGCGTGCCTTGCTTGTCATTGCGAGGAGCAGAGCGACGAAGCAATCTCCAAAGCCGATTGAGAGATTGCTTCGTCGCAAACGCTTCGCGCTCCTCGCAATGACAAAACAACGGGTCATCGCCACGCCTCGCGCATGCTCAACGCAATCAACACAATCGCCATCGTTGCAAGAATTACTTGCGGTTTCCATCGTTCACGCGCAAACCAAATCGCACGACCCGGTCCGCGTCGATCCAGAAATGGCAAGACCGTCAACAAAATCAAAACGAATGCGGGCGCGATAATCCCCGCCCATAGCGGCGGAATGAATCGTAACAGATTTTGCACCCACAGAAAAATCCAGGGCGCGCGAACATCGGCGACACTTGCATCGAGGTTTGCGGCAATGCCGATGGGCACGGGAAAAATCAACGTGATGAAGACCAGCGCGGCACTGACAAGCGCGGCAGTAATAAACTCGCGGAAGAATAATTCGTCGCGCGAAACGAATGCGCGCGTCTCGTTTTCTTTCAACATCGGACGCGCGATGCCGCCGTCTTTGCGCAATCGCCACAAATGATAGACGATGCCGAAAACACCGACAGCGGTCAGTCCGAAAATATGCCAGCCGTAAAATCGTAGTAATGCCGCCGCGCCCATCTGCGCATCGCCGACCAGCGCGCGATAGATGGATTCACCCCAGGTTGGAATTTCGCGAAAGAGATTCGTGCCAACGAGAAAAGCCCAATACGCGCCGTCGTCCCAG
>Ga0334722_10006022_pt1 | contig 12106 bp, 10 predicted proteins | sample C3_bottom_MG_FD_207210 | JGI IMG/M metagenome (GOLD analysis project Ga0334722, IMG submission 207210) | Sediment microbial communities from Yellowstone Lake, YNP, Wyoming, USA - C3_bottom | ecosystem: Environmental > Aquatic > Freshwater > Lake > Sediment | place: USA: Wyoming | collected...
GAGTCACCGTGCGGGCTGCGGGGTCCTGTCGCCGCTGGCCGCCATCGTGCTCGCTCCACCCCGCCGCCCAGAGGGTGCTCTTGAGCTGAAGGTCATGTCGCGATGCTCTGAACGGTGCATGATTGCTCGTGCGTTTTAGTGCAGGCGCATCATCGGGGCGCCGCCGGGTCGCTGGCCCTGGCCGTTCCACTTGCTGTCCGAGCCCTGGACCAGGACGGTCTCGCCGGCGGTCAGTCCCGAGAGGATCTCGGTGCGTCGCCCGTCGCTGATGCCGATAGTCACCTCGCGGTCGGTTTTCGCGCCGTCGGTTGTCTGCAACGTGACCCAGGACTTGCCGGCCCGGCGGAAGATGGCATCCGTGGGAGCGAGCAATGCGTCCGGCCGCTCGTCGATCAGCACCTCGACATTGGCGGTCATCTCGGGGCGCAGCAATTCCTTGTTCCGGGCGGTGACCTCGATCTTGACCTCGAACGTGACGACGTTGGAGACGTTCACTCCACGCGGCGAAATCCGTGCCACCTCGCCGGCGAACTCCCGGTTACGGTACGCGTCGACGGTGACTTTGACGCGCTGTCCCGGGAGCACCTGGCCGATGTCGCTCTCGTCGACCGCGGCGAGAACGAACACGCGCGAGAGGTCCGAGATCACCAGGGCGGTGGTCCCGCCGCCGACGTTGCTGATCCCCGAGGAGATGATCTGCCCGATCTGGACGGCGCGTTGGGTAACGACACCGTCGATCGGCGAGACGACCCGGGTCTCGGTGAGGCGCTGGCGCGCCAGGTCGAGGTCGACCTGGTCGTTGTCGACCTGGGCCTCCGCGATGCGGATCTGCTGTCGCGCCTGCTCCAGCGTGCGCGTCTGGTTCTTGAGCTCCTCGATGCCGGTCGCGGCGTTCTCGGCCTCGGCGGCCGTCTGGGCGGCCGCAGTCTCCGCCGTTTCGGCCTCTTCGAGGCTCGCGAGCTTCTTCCCCAGCAGCTCGCGCGTGCGGTCCGCTTTGGCGCGGGCGTCCTGCGCGCGGGCCCGGGCCGCGGTCAGGGCGGCGTCGGCGCGTTGTCGGTCTGTCTTGAGCTTTTCGTCGGCGAGGGCCAGGCTTTCCTTCGCGTTGATCAGGCGCGCCTGCGAGGCGCGGACGGTCGCCTCGGCCTGGCGCACGCGCTGCTGTTCGTCGCGCGGGTCCAGCTCCAGAAGCAAGTCGCCCTTTTTCGCCGCCTGGCTGATGTCGAACGGGAGCTTGACGATCGTGCCGCTGGCTTTGCACTTGATTTCGACGTCGAGATTGGAGACGACCTTTCCGGTCGAGGTGACGGCCTGGCGCACGGATCCGCGCTCGATCTTTGCCGTGGGTGTCGGCGTGACGGTGGTGCGGCTCTTCGCACGGGAACGCCAGTACCAGAGGCCGCCGCCGGCGGCGAGCACGACAACCAGGACGATGATCCAGATTTTCTTCACGAGAGTTCTCCTTGGGCTGCTGCGGGATGGCGTGAGGGCGCGGCCGGCGGGGCGCTCAACCCGGCATACACGAAATCGATCAGCAGGCGTATGGCGGCTGCATCCGGGGTTCGCGGCGCGGTATTTGCGGCGGTGTCCGCCGCCAGCGCGAGATGCTGCACGCGAATCATCGCGCCGATGGTGAACTGCAGACGCCACCAGAGGTCGGCGGCCGGCAGGGCCGGCAGGGCCTCGGTCATCGCGGCGCGCAACGCGTCGAAAGCCGGTTTCATGTAGTTCTCGAAGGCCCGTTGAACCGTGCGGTCGGTGTCGGAGAAGGAGCGCACGACCAGCGCCATGAAGTGCCGCTCGCCGGGGCCGCTGCGGTCCTGGCCAAGTGTCGCCTCGACAAAGGCCGCGATCAAGGTGCGGGGTGAAGGCCGCCGTCCCGCGGCGCGAGCCTGCTCGCGGACCTGCGCCAGCCCGCGCATCCGGGCCTGATTCATGGTCTGGAGTCTGCGGGCGAAGACCGCTTCGACGAGCTCGCGCTTGGAGCCGTAATGATAGTTGACGGCGGCCAGGTTGACGGCGGCCCGGGCGGTGATCGCCCGCAGCGATGCGGCGCGATACCCCTCGCGGGCGAAGACCTCCTCGGCGGCGTCGAGCAGTCGTTCCTTGGTGTCAGTCGAATGTTTCATACGATAGTTTTAAACATTTGTATAATCACGGTAGCTCCAGGGCGGCTCCGTGTCAAGCAGCGTACCTTGACACTCACGCGTTTTCTCCGGACAATCTCTGCTGCAGTGGGAAATAACGGCGAGAAAGAATAGTTCTGGCAAGTGGGCGAAAAAAATCAGAAAAGGAGTTCGCCATGCGCGGTACTCGTACATTCGGGAAAATCATCACTGGCAGGGGGGTGTCGGCGCGGATCGTTGCGGCAGCGCTTGGGCTGACGGCACTCTTTGCCTGGGGGGGGAGCGATCGCTGCCGGGCCGACGGCAGGCTGCCCAGCGACGTGACGACCGCGCCGCAACCGCTTTCCCTGGCGCAGGATTCGCCACGGGCCGGTGAGATCCCACAGCCCTGGCAGACCTCCAGCGCCCAGCAGCTACGGCAGTTCGTCCAGGCGCAGGGCTACGTTGGCGATGCTCCCCCGGAGGCCAAGTCGCCCGCGAAAGCCCAGGCGCCCCCGAAAGATCGCGAAGAGGAACCGGTAGGTTCGGTGAAGGCGCGCAAGTCGGACAAACCCGATGAATACGAGACGATCAACCTCGACTTCAAGTCCGTGTCCAAGGCGTTGGACCTCGACAAACACGAAGGTGAAAGAGGGGACGTCAGGGATCACTGGCGCGCGCTCAAGGGCAGCCGCGTCTCCTGGCACGGGAAGGTCTACCGTGTCAGTACCGGCTGGCGCGGCTACAAAATCCTGCTGATGAACGACGCGGTGCCCACCGACGAAAAATACAACATCGTGCTGACCGGCAGAGATCGCGACGAGGCGAAGGACATCGACGACGACGATGAACTGTGGTTCAAGGGCGTCATCGACAATTATAAAGCGGGCAAAGGCGAGCGCGGCACGATCGTCACGCTTACCGACGGCGACATCAAAAAGAAAAAAAGCCGCTGAGGTCAATCGGCGGTTGCGGCGGCGGCCGGTCTGCGCGTGAAGACGACGATCTCCTGGCTCAGCGTCACCTCGAGACCGTCGAGCGCGGCCGCCCGCTCGCGGCGCCCCGCCCGCCCGCCGCGATACGTCGACACCAGGAGGTCCTCGAGTTGAGGCGCCGCAAAACGCAGGCGCGCCCTCGCCTGGCGGCGTCCGGAGAGCTCGAAGCGGGCCGCATGCGCCGCGATGAGCTTCGCGACCCGCTCCTCGCGCGCTGCGCTGCCGAGAACCGCCTCGCGCAGCTCCGCGAGGTCGTCCGGGGCGGGGACGGCGATCACGAGATGTCCGCCGTGGCGGAGCGCCCGCGTACACTCGGCGGGACTGCGACGCGCGGTGATCGAAAGGATCAGGTCGACGGACCCGTCGGCCAGCGGCAGACCGCGGTCGGCGTTGGCGACCAGCCAGAGCACGCCGGGATAGCGTCGGGCGGCAAGGTCCGCGGCGCGCGCCGACAGGTCGATTCCGGCCGCCGCCAGAGCGAAACGCCCGGCAAGGGCGCCGAGGAGGGAGCCTTCCCCCGCGCCGATGTCGAGCGTGCGCGTTCCGGGCGGCAGGTCAAGCTCGGTCAGCGTCGCCGCAAGCGAGGCCAGCAGCGCGGCGCCGGTCCCGGCGTCGAAGAGCCGCCGCCGCGCCGCGACGGCCTCCGTCGCGTCACCCGGCTCCCGGGAGCGGCGGTCCTGAGGCTGCAAGAGGTTGATGTAGCCGCTGCGCGCGATGTCGAAGCAGTGCCCGCAGGGACCGCGCAGCACGGCCGTCCGCGCGCCCTCCAGCTTCGACCGTTCCGTCGCAGCGCCGGCGAGAATCGTTGCGCCGCAGCCCCGCACCGTACACCGCACCGCAAGCATCGGGCGCAGGGTAGCACAGCGCGGGCCGGAGGTCCGCAAACGGTGGCGGCTTGTCGATGTGCCTCACTACGCCGAAGTGCCGGCGGGTTTTGTCTTGACATGCCGGCGTCGCGCAAGAAAAATGACCGCGGGCAACCCATGAGGGAGATGAGCGCATGAAAGCTTGGTTCAACGCCTTCGTCATCACGCTGGTCGTGCTGGGCGGTCCCGTGGCTGCCCGAGCGGAAAAGTTGGTGAATGTCACCTTCGGCGGTCTGGTCGGCCTTGCTTACGCTCCCGACCAGAAAGGATTTTCGGCGAGCGGCGGCAATATCAGCGACAGTTTTCACATTGTCCCGGAACTCTTTCTCGGCCTCGATTTCCGCACTCCCGCCTCCGGCGTCGGCTGCGATCTTTTCGGCGGGGTCATCTCCCACGGGGGCTTCACGGGGAGCTTCGCGGGCGCGGAAGTGTCGTACATCCTGCCCCATGCCGACAAGGCCAAATTCCTCCAGCGCCTCAAGGTCGGAGCGTTCTGGGCAAATCTCGATTGGGCGGACAGCGGCGTCGACAACGTCACCTTCAAAGACACCACCGGCTTTCAGGGCGGGTATGCCTTCGATGTCGGGCGGACAGTGGCCTTTCACGGCGAAATCCTCTATCGGCAGATGGCGTTCGACCTGGAACCCGGGGCGACGTTCCCCTCCGCCGACAAGCTCGACCTTTCCGGCGTCGTCGTCAACTTCGGGGTGCGGTTCAACTTCCCCGTGGGCAGCGAACCCAGCGGGAAATAGCGCCGGCGCGGCGGCGTGAATGCCGCGGAGGTCTTCAGCCGCGGCTCAGCCTGCCGTCTCCCGGTCGGCCTTCTCCGTCTCGTCCTGCACTTTTGTCCACTCGTCATAGCTGTAGGCCAGGTTTGTCGTCAGTTCGCGGTACTCGACCGAGAGGGCGCTGACCCGCTCCGGGCTCTGACAGACCACGGGATCGCCGAGCGCGGCCTCGATCTCCAGCTTGCGATCCTCCTGAACCGCGATCCGCTGCTCGAGCTTTGCCAGAGCCGACTGCAGCGGTCGCAGACGCTTTGAGCGTTCCTGCCGCCGCTCGGCCTCCCGGCGCTTGCGGTCCTTGTCGGGCGGCGGCGTCTTCCCCCCGGCAGCCGCAGCCGCCTTGGTTCCAGACCTCGCGGCAGCGGCGGGGGGCGCTTTCGCAGCGACGGGGGGCGCTTTCGTAGCGACGGGCGCCTTCGCCGGTTTTTTCGCGGCGGCCTGCGCGGCTTCGCGCTCGCGGCGCTGCTTTTCGAGCCAGTCGGCGACCCCGCCGAGATAGAGCGAGACCCGGCCGTCGCGGAACTCCGCCACCTTCGTCGCGAGCGGCTCGAGGAAGTCGCGGTCGTGCGAGACGATGCAGTAGGACCCGGCGAAGCGCCGCAGCGCCTCCTGCAGAACCCCCTTGGATTTGACGTCGAGGTGGTTGGTCGGCTCGTCGAGGATCAGCAGGTTGGCGGGCACCAGCAGCATCTTGGCCAGCGCCAGCCGGCTCTTTTCGCCGCCGGAGAGCACGCCGACGCGCTTGAAGACGTCGTCGCCGGTGAACAGGAAGCAGCCGAGCAACCGCCGCAGCCCCTGTTGCAGTCCGGCCGGGGCGGCGTCCTCGAGCGTCTCGAGCACTGTTTTCTTCGGGTCCAGCTCGTCGGCCTGGTGCTGGGCGTAGTACGAGATGATCACGTTATAGCCGGGCGTGCGCGTCCCGGCCTGGATCGGCTCGAGGTCGGCGATGATCCGTGCGAGCGTCGACTTGCCGGCGCCGTTCGAGCCGAGAAAGGCGATGCGGTCGCCGCGCTCGAGCGTGAGATTGAGGTCGGTGAAGACCGGCTCCGGACCGTAGGCCTTCGTCACCCCCTCGAGTTTCATCAGGATGCGTCCCGGGGACGGCGGGGGCGGGAAGTCGAAGGAGATGCTCCCCTGCTCGTCGTCCATCTCGATGCGCTCGATCTTGTCGAGCTGTTTCAGGCGGCTTTGCACCTGGCGGGCCTTGGTGGCCTGGTAGCGGAAGCGGTCGACGAAGGCCATCGTCGCGCGGATCGCCTCCTGCTGGTTCTCGTAGGAGGCGCGCAGCATTTCGAGGCGGATCTCGCGCTCCTTGAGGTAGTAGGAGTAGTTGCCCTTGTACTCGCTGGCCTTGCCGTTGGCGATCTCGATCGTGCGGCGGGTCAGGTTGTCGAGAAACCGGCGGTCGTGCGAGATGACCACCACGGAGCCGTCGTAGCCCTTGAGGTACTCCTCGAGCCAGGTCAGCGACTCGATGTCGAGGTGGTTGGTCGGCTCGTCGAGCATCAGGATCGTCGGCTCGCGCAGCAGCAGCTTGGCCAGCGCGATGCGCATCTGCCAGCCGCCGGAGAATTCCGCGGTCTCGCGCTGCATGTCCGACATTTTGAAGCCCAGACCGAGGAGGACCTCTTCGACCTTCGCGTCGATCGACCAGCCCTCGCGGTGTTCGAGGTGGTGCTGCAGCTTGCCCATCTCGTCCACGAGTTCGAGGACCTCGGGGGAGTCGCCTCTGCCGGCCGCGGCCAGCGCGTCGATCTCGCCGGCGATCTGCTCGGCCCGCGCGTGCATCGCCAGCAGGTCGTCGAACGCGGTGGCGGTCTCGTCGCCGAGCGTCTTGCCCGCGTGCGTGATGCCTTCCTGCGGCAGGTAGCCGGCCGTGTGGGAGCGCGAGCGGACGATCTCGCCGGCGTCGGGGTCGACGAGGCCGAGAATGATCTTCAGCAGCGTGGACTTGCCCGCGCCGTTGGGGCCGACGATGGCGATGCGCTCGTCGTCGCCGACGCGCAGCGAGAGGTCGCGGAAAAGGTACTCCCCGCCGTACTGCTTTTCGAGGTGGCTGATGGTGATCATCTCAGCGCTGCCGTGTGTGCCGTATTCGCGGTCATTGAAGGCTGGGATTGTACCCGCGTTGCGGCGGGCGTCAAGCTCGCCGACGACGGGTCGTGTCGCGGGCATGCCGCGGGAGTTGACCTGGACCGTGCCGTGCGGAGAATGCCCGGTGTCGGGGGGGTGCGCGGAGCGTGGTCGAAATCGCTGCGGTGATCGGGGTGGCCCTGGTGCTGTTGGTCTTCGCCTCCGGGGGAGGCTTCGCCCATGCCGAGCTGCTGCTTGGCGCCGGGGTCGTCGTTCTGGCCCTGGGGCTGATTGTGGGTGTCGCCGCCGGCCTCGTGTACCACGTGGTGCTCTTCAGGGTCCTCGCGCCACTCGGGGTTTTGCGGCGCGGCTGGTGGTGGCGGCCGACGAGCATGCACGTGCACCTCTCGCCGCCTCTGCGGCAGCGGGTGATGCCATGGTTCCATGCGGGGGCCGCCGGATTCTTCGTCGCTTTGGCGGGCTGCGCGCTGGTTCTCGCCGCAGTGCTGACGATGTGATCCGGGGGGCGCGTGGTCGTTGACTTTGCCCGCGCAAACGGTGAAAGTAAACTGCAAATGCCGCCGTCGAAGGGGCGATGACGGACACTACGCCCCGGCGATGGTGGGGCTTAACGATTCACTGACCGCGGAGCTGACGCCATGACCGACGCGACCGATACTGTGCCGCCGTCCCAGCTGGTTTTGCTCATCGAGGACAATCCCGGCGACGCGCGGCTTTGCCGGGAACTGCTGCAGGAGGCGGGCGCCGGCCGCTTCACGGTGCGTCACGCCGCCTCGCTCGCCGCCGGCCTCGCCGCCGTCGTCGATTCCCCCCCGGCCGTCGTGCTGCTGGATCTCAATCTCCCCGACGGCAGCGGCCTGTCGGTCTTGGAGAAGCTGGCCGCGGTCCGCAAGGACCTGCCGATCATCGTGTTGACCGGCCTGAACGACGAGCAGGTCGGCATGCAGGCGGTGCGGGCCGGGGCGCAGGACTATCTGGTCAAGGGGGATGCGTCGGGCAACGCGATGGTCCGGGCGATCCACTACGCGATCCACCGCAAGCAGGAGCAGCAGGAGCGCGAGCAGCTGATCAGCCAGCTCCAGGACGCGCTGGCCCAGGTGCGCCAGCTGCACGGGCTCTTGCCGATCTGCGCCTCGTGCAAGAAGATCCGCGAGGACAGCGGTTACTGGCGACAGATCGAAGAATATATCCGCGACCACTCCGAGGCCCAGTTCACCCACGGGATTTGCCCCGAGTGCAGCCAGATCTATTTCCCCGGGATTACATTGGGCGGGCAGAACGACTGACACCGACAGGGCCGACGCCGTCCGTCGCGGTTCGGGACAGGCGGTCGTCGAGCCGTCAGCCGTTGTGGCCGTTCTGCGGTAGTCGCACCACGGTCAGCCAGAACTCCTCGATCGAGTGGACGACCTTGAAGAATTGGTCGAGGTCGATCGGCTTGACGATATAGCAGTTGGCGTGCAGGTCGTAGGTGCGCAGAACGTCCTCCTCGGCCTTGGAAACCGTGAGGATGACGACCGGGATGCGTTTGAAGCGCTCGTCGGCCTTGATCCGCGCGAGGACCTCTTTCCCGTCCATCCGCGGCAGGTTCAGATCGAGCAGGATCAGGTCGGGCCGTGGCGCCGCGCTCCAGACCCCGCGCCGGTTGAGGAACTCCAGCGCGTCCTCGCCGTCCTCGACCAGGTGGAGGTTGTTGCGGATCTTTGCATCCTTGAGGCACTCTCGTGTCAGGCGGGCGTCGCCCGGGCTGTCCTCGACGAGCAGGATCTCGATCGGTTGCGGGTTCTCCTCATACTGGTTCACTGTGCTCTCCCTCCGTCAGTGCCCTGTTGATGGACACGGTTTCGTGACTGCACTTCGCAGCGGGACACTTCCCTTGAGGCAATGCCCCCTCGGGCGCTTCAGAACGCTTTTCCCCGACGCGTTCCGCTGCTGAGACTCCTGGCCCCTTTCGAGAGCGGTCGCCCCCCACTCCCGCGGAGTGCGCCATTATCCGGGGCAATATATTATTTCTTGTCAACATGTGCGTGGTCTGCGAGCATGTTTGTTCTCACGGACATAACCTCCGTGTACCTGAGAGGTGACGACGCTTTCGGTGTTTTGAGGCATGTCGACAAGCCGCCAATGTTTGCGGGCCTCCGGCCCGCGCTCTGTCATCCCGCTGCTGAACCGGGGCCCTCGGGCAACGTGAAATGGAATCGTGCCCCCTGGTCCGGCGCTGTTTCGACCCAGATCCTGCCGCCGCCGTGCTCGACGATGCGCCGGCACAGCGCGAGACCGATCCCGGAACCCGGGTATTTGTGCCCGTGGAGTCGCCGGAAGACCCCGAAAACCCGCTCCGCGTGCTGGGGGTCGAAGCCGACCCCGTTATCGCTCACCGTGAAGGTCTGCCAGCCAACGGGGCCGGCGACGCTCGCAACGTGCACCTGCGGGGCGTCCGGCCCCCGGAACTTCAGAGCATTGCCGACAAGGTTCTGAAAGAGCTGCACGAGCAGCCCCTCGTCGACGAACACCGCCGGCAGCTGGTCGTGGGTCACCGCCGCGCCCTCCTCCTCGATCTGCAGACTCAGGTTCTCGAGCGCCCGGGCGAGGGCCCGCTCCGTGTCGGCCAGGCTCGTCGGCGCCGGCGCGCGCTCCATGCGGGAATAGGCGAGGAGCCCGTCGATCATCTTCTGCAGCCGCTTGGCGCCGCCGACGGCGAACGCGATGAATTCCCGCCCCTCCTCGTCGAGCCGGTCGGCGTAGCGTCGCTCGATGAGTTGCAGGAAACTGGCGATCATCCGCAGCGGCTCCTGCAGATCGTGGGAGGCGATGTACGCGAATTGCTGCAGCTCCTCGTTGCTGCGCCGCAGCTCGGCCAGCGTGCGCTGCAGGTCGTCGACCGCCTGGCGGCGCTCGACCATCCGGAAGACCGAGGCCATCAGCAGCGTCAGCTGGGCGATGTCCTCGTCCCCGTAGGCCCCCGCGCCGTTGGCCACGCCGAGCACCGCGACGATCTCCAGGCCGCTGAAGATCGGGATCGTCAGAAAGTTCTCGAGGTGCACGTGCCCGGTCGGATAGCCTTTCTTCAACGGGTGCGCCGCGGCGAAGTCGTTGACGACGATCGGCCGGCGCTGGCGCACCGCTTCGCCCCAGATGCCGGTCTTGTCCAGCTCGTAAAGGGTTTGGGGATTCGCGACCGCGCACTCCGGCATCACGGCTCCCGACCAGCTGTTGAGCGTGAACTCCCGCCGCTCCTCGTTGTAGTGGTAGAGATAACCGTAGCGGCTCCCGGTCAGCGCGAGGGCGTGCTCCAGGCCGATCGACAGCAGCTCCTGGACATCGCGCACCGGCTTCTCGGCAACGCTGACGATGCTCTCCAGGCGCTCCTGGTTTCGCTGCAGCCGCTCCTCGGCGCGGCGGCGCTCGGTGATGTCCGTGAAGACCGTGCCGAAGCGGCCGGGTTCGGTCCGGAACGCCGAGATCTCGAACCAGCGGCCGAGCGGCGCGGCGTGGCTCTCGAAATGCCGCGGTTCGCCGCTGCGGACGACCTGGGCATAGACCTCGATCCAGGCCGGCTCGATCCCGGGGATGGTCTCGCGAACGGTGTGGCCGACGACCTGCGCGGCCGGGAGCCCGGTCAGGCGCTCGAACGCGGGGTTGACATCGAGGAAGCGGTAGTCGACCGCGGCGCCCGCTGCGTCAAAAATCATCTCGTGCAGCGCGTATCCGTCCAGCATCTGGGTGAAAAGGAGGCGATAGCGCTGTTCGCTCTCGCGCAGCGCCGCCGCGGCGTGCTCCATCGCCGCGCCGTGCGACTCGGCTTGGGCGAGTTCGTCGTGGACGTGCCGCAGGCTTTGCTGGCGCCAGAGGGAAAGAACACCCGCCATCGCGAGCAGCAGCGTGAGGGTGCCGAAAGCGACGATGATTTGCCCGCGGCGCTGGATCGGGTCCAGCACCTCCGTGCGGTCGACCTTGGCGACCAGGAACCAGGCGGTATCCGGGACGGGACGCGCCACCGCGAACACCGGTACGCCGCGATAGTCGCTCCCTTCCATCACCCCGGATTCGCCGCGCACGGCGCGGGCCGCGGGCAGGCTGGTCGACTCGAGCGGCAGCCGCAGCCGCAGCGCGGTTTCACTGCGGTGGCGCAGCTCGTTGAGAAAGACGACCTCGGCGCCCTCGCGGCGCACGATCAGCGTCTCGCCGCTGGTGCTGGGTGTCGGCCAGGACTGGACGAGCGGGAAAAGGTAGAGCGAGGGGTCGATCTCGAGATAGAGGACCAGGCGGCGCGCGGCGACAGCCGGGGCGGGGAGCGGCACATACATGCCGATCGTGGCCCGGCCGCTGGTGGCGTGCGGATGAATGTCCGTCAGTAGAACGTCCGCGGGAGGCCAGGGGGTAATCGCGGCCCCGGCCTCGGCACCGCCTGGGGCAAGCCCGGAGCCGAGGAGTACGTTCCCGGGCCCGTCGAGGATGGCGGCCTCACGGTAGTCGAAGTTCCGGCGCAGCGATTCGAGCCACGCCAGCAGTTTCAGTCGGGTTGCGGCGTCCGGCGTTGCGGTGGAGAGCTTGGCGATTTCGTCTTCGAGGAGGGGGTTGTCGGTAATACCCCGGGCATCCGCGAGCCGCACGCGGCGCCAGAAGGCGATCTCCCGCACCTTGGAGTCGGCAATTGCAGTCAGCTCCTGGCGCTTCTGCTCGATGATGTCGTCGCGCTGTTCGCGAAAGACACGGTAGCCCCCGAATCCCGCAACGGCCGCGAGCAGCAGAAATACGACGACGAGGGCGAAGATCGCCTCGGGCTGGATACGGTGCCGTCCGTTCATCGGCGCGATCGTCCCCCTGCTGCGCCCCGCGGCGCACTCAGCGATTCAACGTGTTTTTCAGCACGGTGTTCGGGGAATGCCGCTCTTACGCGCGGCATTCCCCGAAAATTCCGGCGGGATGACGCGCGCTCAGTACTTGCGGCCGGTCACGCCCTTGGTGCCCTTGCCGACCACGTGGGCTTTTTCCGCCGGGCGCAGCGAGCGGACCGCCGCGCCGGCCGTCCACATCTCGGAGTCGCGGACGGCGCCCAGTTCCTTGGCGAGCTGCTTCTGGTAATCCGGCTTGCCGCACTCCTTGATCACGCGCTCCGCTTCCTTGCCGGAGGCGACGCGGGCGTAAAGTTCCTTGAAGACGGGCAGGGTGGCTTTCTTGAATTTCGGCTTCCAGTCCAGTGCGCCGCGCTGGGCCGTCGCCGAGCAGTTCGAGTACATCCAGTCCATGCCTTTTTCGTCCAC
>Ga0334722_10006023_pt1 | contig 12106 bp, 5 predicted proteins | sample C3_bottom_MG_FD_207210 | JGI IMG/M metagenome (GOLD analysis project Ga0334722, IMG submission 207210) | Sediment microbial communities from Yellowstone Lake, YNP, Wyoming, USA - C3_bottom | ecosystem: Environmental > Aquatic > Freshwater > Lake > Sediment | place: USA: Wyoming | collected...
TCATGGCAGACATCTCTTTGACCGCAGGCATGAGGAGCAACCTGCTCTCTCTCCAAGGCACCGCCACCCTGATCAACCGTACCCAGGAGCGTCTTTCTTCCGGCAAGAAGGTCAACTCTCCGCTCGACAACCCGACCAACTATTTTGCAGCCCAGGGTCACCTCGAGCGCGCCAATGACCTGACCAACCGCAAGGACGGCATGTCCGAAGCCATTTCCATGGTCAAGGCTGCCGACGCCGGCATCAAGGGCATCACCGCCCTGATCCAGTCCGCACAAGGTGTTGCCTCCGCCGCTCTGGCCTCCGGCAGTTACACCGACCGTTCCGCCTACGCCAGCACCTTCAACACCCTGATGACTCAGATCACCCAGCTGGCCAGCGACTCCGGCTACCGCGGTACCAACTTCCTGACCGGCGGCACCCAGACCGTTGAATTCGGCCAGACCACCGGCGCCGCGACTCTCGGCATCACCGGCTTCACCGCCACCGCTACCGGCCTGACCCTCGGCTCTGTCGACACAGGCGCAGCCAACAACACCTCCTCCACTTGGGGCACCAGCAACATCACCCAGGGTGCGGTTGCCATCCAGTGTTCGTCCAGCCAGCTCGAGTCGGCCCTCGGCGAAATCCGTCGCCAGTCCACGGCTCTCTCTTCCAAACTGAGCGTCGTTACCACCCGTCAGGACTTCACCAACAACCTGGTCAACACCCTGAGCACCGGTGCTGACAACCTGACCCTGGCCGACATGAATGAGGAAGGCGCCAACATGCTGATGCTGCAGACCCGTCAGAATCTGGGCATCACCTCTCTGAGCATGGCTTCCCAGGCAGCTCAGGCAGTTCTGAGACTGTTCTAATTCGGTAACAGCTCAGCGCTGAGATAACACGAGTAGGGGGGAAAGGGCGACCTTTCCCCCTATTCTGTTAGTGGGGAGGACACCATGAGAGTTGACACCCAGATCACAAACGTGGCGGCCATGACAGCACAGCTAGCCACCGCACCCAAAACGCCGGCACAACACCAGGATGCTCCAGCCAAAGCCGCCGATCAGGACAGCAAAGTACAAGTTGCTGCCACCGACAGCGTCTCGCTCAAAATTGAGCTGCCCAGGCATGAACTCGATTTGATTCAGCGTTTTGGAGATGTGAGCGAGTTTCTCACCTCGACAGCCAAGAGCCTGCGCCAGACAGACCAAGGGTTGGGCGCCGCTTCAGAGGTTGTCACTCAGATGAAGGCGCAGTTGGAGAAGATCATCAAGAATTTCCCGCCGTTCAATGCCGACAGCATGGAACGGAAGGAAATACTGATGAGTTATAATGCCCTGCAGAAACAGATCGCCAGCATGACCATCCCCCCCCCGCCACCGCCAATCTATGAAAAGGTCAAGCATCTCTGGCAAGGACTCTTTCCCAATCAGGACCGCAGCTTCGGGGTTATGCCGCTGCCGCCCGATGCGCCGGATTCTCATGTGGCGGCTGCCTCGACACAACTTGATACCGTGGGCGGCCAGATTGACCTGGTCAAAAGCGAGTTGGGCAATTCGGTGAGGAGTTAAATCCGTATGTCACTGAAATTGATTCTGAAGGCAGGGGAAAAGGTGATTATCGGCGGGGCGGTCATCCGCAATGGGCACCGCCCTGCCGAGATCTTCGTGGAAAACCATGTCCCGATCCTTCGTCGCAAGGACATCATGACTGAGACGGAAGTCACAACCCTGGCAAGCAGGGTCTATTTTCAGATTCAACTCATCTACATCGATGCGGACCGCCGCAATCTCCACCTCTTGGCCTTATATCCGATCATCGAGGAACTCAAGCAGGTTCATCCCGAGCAACAGACCGTAATCGATCAACTGGTAAACCTGATAGACAGCGGTGACTACTATCATGCCCTTAAAGCCACAAGAATCATGGTGGATGCGGGACTGTAACCGCTTAAAGATTCGCCAGTTCCTCTCTTCCCTAACTCTACGTTTGAAGCTTCCCCACGATCTGCCTGGTACGTTCATCCGCATAACCGCCTGAAACCGCAACCTGCAAAAGCGCTGCGACAAACCCATCTCTGCCGGCCACTATCAACTTTTCAACCGCTTCATTCAGGAATCCCGTGAACCCAATCCCCTGCAGTGCCAATTGACGAAACGCCTCCTCGCCCTGCTCCCTGTCTCCACGGCAGATATCAGCCACCGCCTGCATGACCAGTAGATTAGGCGATAATGGCTCTGCAAGCAGTGCAGCTCGTAGCGTGCTTTGCATCTCCGACTCCGCCCCGATGCAGAGCGCGGCCATGCAGTAATTGGTCACCGCCTCGAAATAATCGGGCTTAAGTGTCAGCGCCTTATTCGATGCGGCAAACGACTCCTGAAAACGATTCAGCTGCAGATACACATACCCCAGATTGAACCAGGCCAGAGGATAGGCTGGATCCTGGGCCAGCACTCGATGCCACAACTCGGCCGCTTCGGCGTACCGGCCCGTCCCCGCTGCCTGCACCGCAAGCTCGCAGAGCGCCCTGAAATCGTTGCCGCCACTCTCCGCCAACTTCCTCTTGCCCAGCTCGTAGTAGCGCTCTCCTTTTTCCTGCTGCTTCGACTCGTCGAGATACCCGTAATGGTGGACCGGAATGGAGCACGTTTCAATGGTCAGTCCCTGCGCGAGTACTGTTCTGTCGACCAGTTCGTGGATCGGCTGCTCGAACCTGATGCCGGGCATTCGGGGAAAGATACGCACCTTCGCGCTTGGGGCCCAGCCCATGCCGGCTTCCTCGGGATAGAAACCATCATTGGGCCGCCATTTTTCCTTGTTGGCAGTCGTCATATAATTGCGCGTTTCAACGTCATAGGCGCATCTGGGCTGGGAAAAGTGCACCAACTTTTTGAATCCCTCATGGTCAAGCACGGAAATCGTCTCGTCGGCATCCATGACCAGAATCCAGTCACCTTCAGCCCGTTCCAGAGAGATATTGCGGGCTGCCGAGAAATCACCGTCCCATGGGTACTCAAAGACCCTGGCGCCAAACAGTTCCGCTATTTCACGGCTCAAATCACTCGATCCGGTATCAACAAGCACCATTTCGTCTACAATCGGCAACAGGCTGGAGAGGCAGCGCGGCAGATTGGCTTCCTCGTTCTTCATGATCATGCAGAGCGAAACCCGTTCACCCGGACGTGTCCCTGACATTTCGATACGGCGTGGTCCCACCTGGCGGCGCAGGCTGAGTCCTGCCTGGATTACGCCGGCATCGACGCCAAAACGGAGCAAGATCGCTTGAACCTCCTCGAGTGCTTCCGTTATCTGCCCCTGCTGAATCAACAGATCGGTCAACAGAAAACGCAGTTGCCGATGGTCGGGAAAGAAGCGCACTCCTTCCGTGAATGTCACGACACCCCGTTCCCAGCACCGACCGGCATGGATGGCGGCATGGTAGCTGCGTGCCGTTTCCGGCTCTTCCGGCGCCAGCAAAAAGCCGCGTTCCAACAAATCCAGCGCTTGGGATACCTCGCCCTGCTCGAGCTGAATCGAGCCCAAATGAGTATATGCCAGACCGTATCCCGGGTCGAACTCCAAGGCGCGCCGGTAGTATTGTTCGGCAGACGCCTTATCCCCTCGGGCATGGGCTACCCTCCCTTGCAGACAGGTGGCCGATGCAGAACAAGGCTCGGCAGCCAATGCCTGCGCTGTCCAGTAGCCGGCTTCCTCAATTCGTTCCAGTCCGATGCAGCAGTGACCTTTGAGTGTGCATGCCTCGGAGGATTGTTCATGACCGGGCATTTCCTGCAAGGTTTCCCAGGCATCCTGGTAACGACTGCTTCGCAACAGCCACTGGGCAAGGCACAAATAATAGCGCGGCTCATGCTGGTCGACCCGGATCCCCTCCTGCAACACCAGATCCACCGCTTTCTGCATCTCACCCCTCTGGAAATACGGCAACGCCTTTCGCATCGTACGCAGCAGAGTGATCTTCTTTGCTCTGCCCGGATCGGTAACCGGTTCGCTCCATTTTTCGGTGAACTTCTTGCGATTGCCGGCAATGGCGGCATCATAGCTGACATTGCTGGCCTTGAACGTCACACTGCCAAAGTGATGAATAAACACATCACCGGCAATGACAATCTCGTACCCCGCCAATGCGGCCCTGAGACAGAAATCGTCATCCTCAAAATTTCCCGAACCGAAACGCTCGTCCAAGCCGCCAATCTGCTCATACAGATTTTTAGGGAACAGCATACAAAAACCGACAACCCGTTTGTATGGAACACGGCGGTGACGATATTTTTCTCTATAGGACATGGCATAGCTGTCCAGCCCGTCGAGAGTTGTGTATGCCACCTGGGGGACTCGTTGCACGTCATTGATATTATTGGTCATCGGGCCGACAATACCGATACGCGGATCGCGGTGCAGGCATTCAAGCAACCCGCTCAGCCACTGTGGCGTCACAATGACGTCGTTGTTGAGCAGGAGCAGGCAGTTGCCACGTGCTGCAGCCATACCTTGGTTGCAACCGCCGGCAAAACCTCGGTTTTCCCTGTTTTCAATAAGGTGGTAGTGCGGATTGTTGCTGACCAGTTCCCGTAACCACATCACGGTTTCATCGGTGGACCCGTTGTCGACGAAGAGGATTTCGTGCGCCTCAGGGGTATGCTTCTGGATGCTGGCCACGCATGCCCTGGTATAGTCGCACTGGTTATGGGTCAGAATAATTATGGAAACCATGGATTGCTCCTGTGATGCCGTCTGTGAAGACGGGATTTCAGATATTGCAGGGGGAATATAGATACCGATCCCGCTGGTACCGGTCTCATGACACACCCCTTCGCTATCGACAACCATATCCGGAGTAACAGTTCTCAACCATTTTTCATGCAGCCGTACGATATTTGTCTGAGCACGCCGAAACCGCTCCGGCCCGCTCTGGGATTCAAAGTGATACAAAACGCTTGCCGGCTCGTATACCACTTTCCAGCCACGTTGTCGGAGCTTCAAACAAAGGTCGACATCCTCATACCCGTTCCAAAACCCCTCGTCAAAGCCTCCTACCTCTACAAACCTCTCGCGCCTTACCAACAAACATGCCGCCGTCAGGGCCTGCAGCGACATAGCCTGATTGGCCTCGGGCACATCGTGGGGAGCGCCGTAATGCCTATGTCTGGCCAACAGAGGGTCCGGAATGATGTTGTCCTCAACCAGGCAGACCCCCCCGTGCTGAATGGTCCTGTCAGGAAACAACAGTTTGCTGCCAACTGCAGCGACACTCGCATCGCCATCCAACACCCGTACGAGCGGCTCAAGCCAGCCCGGAAGTGGTTCAATGTCGTTATTCAGGAACAGGACGTAGGGAGCGCGCGCCCGAGCAGCCCCCTGATTGCAGGCACGGGCAAAACCGAGATTATGGTCATTGCTGATCACCACGACTGTATGTTCCTGTGCCGCAAGCAGCGCTCCAGTGCCGTCCGTCGAGCCATTATTTACTAGTATCAGCTCATAGCTGCCTTCCGGTGTGCTCTTACGGAGCGTTTCCAGGCAATGGCGGGTCAGTTCCGCCTTGTTGAAAAGCGGGATGACTATGGACACCTGTGGTTTGCCCCTTTCAGAGGGCGCCACATCGGCAGTACCTGCACACATCCCATCGGCCTGGTAATAATAGATATCGTCCTGGGCAATCATGTGGGACCAGCGACTGAAAAAGAGCGCTTTGTTTCTATCGAAACGCTCCCGCACCTGCTTCAGTTCCTTTTCCAGGGTCTGATAATCCTGAAGAATTGCCAAAGCGCGTTCCGCCTCGGCAGCCGACAGTTCGTTGTGCTCAAGGCGGGCGTTTAAGGCGGCGTATTCCTCGTGAGACGGCAGGCGCGACTCCAGATCGTGGATGCGCTCACTCAATGTCCTGCTCTGATGATGGACAACCGTACTCTCGGCACAGTAATAGACTCGCTTGCCGGCCTGAAGGTAGCGATAACAGAGTTCGTCATCCTCCCAGCCGTTTAGGTACCCCTGGTCAAAACCACCCACCGCTTTGAATTCGACGGTCCGCACCAGGATGCAGGCTGCGGTGACCATCCGGTAGTCCCTGCTTTTGTTGACTGCCGGATGATCCGCAGCAAAACGGTAATATATGTGCTGAGGCTGCAGCAGGGGCGTGGCAAGGTCGGGCCACACCTTGCCGCAGTGCTGAATGGTATGGTCCGGAAATATCAGCTTGGGAGCGACGATACCGATATCGGGGTTGGTAACCAGGCAGTGCATGAGGGGGGCAAACCATCCCGCCTGCACTTCAGTATCGTTGTTCAGCAACAGCAACAGGGCACCCCTGGCAGCATCTGCCCCCTGATTACATGCCGTGGCAAAACCGCCTGCTGTCTGGTTCCGAATTACGGTGAAGAACGGGAGACGTTCACCCCATGCGGAGAGCACCTGTGCGGTATCATCGTCTGAGGCATCGTCGACAACAATGATTTCATAGGCAACATCAGTGGTGTGACGCTGCAACGATGCAAGGCAGGCGTTGGTGAAGAATGATTGATTGTGTACGGGAATGACTATGCTGAGGAGCAGGGAGGGCTTTGCCCTCCCTGTGGGTGGCCGGAGCGTCATCTCAAACTAAGAGATACGGGCAAGAAAATCGCGGGCAGCCGCATTCCACGGTTCAATTTCAAGCACGCGCTTGATGAACACGGTGGCCTGCTCCCGGAGTTTATTTTCTTCCGCAATAATGGCAAGTGCGGTCAATACTTCCACATCCCGCGGTTGCTCATTCAACAGGTTTGTATAGATGGCAATCGCCTCATCCGTTCTGCCCAGAGCCGCGTAGTACAAATCGGCAAGATTTTTTCGGTAGGTGGTGCTTGTCGGGTCATTGGTCACCGCCATTTCATAATGGTACAAGGATTTCTGCATATCATCCAAAGCGAAATACACGACCCCAAGATCATTGTGGGCCTGGGCATGCCCGGGGTTCATGGCTATAATCTGTTCGAGAGCCCTTGCTGCCGCTGCGTGGTCTCCGGCAACCGAACATCGCTGGGACTCCTGCAAGAGCTCATCGACTGAAGGTGTCGCAACAGTTGGTGCGGCCGGTGTCCGCAACCCGGCCAGGATCTCCTCGACGGAGCGCCCAGCCGGCTGCGGTGCCGCCACCGGCTGAACCACCGGCTGGGTATGGGGTAAACGATATTCGGCGGCAGACACCGGGCCTTCCAGGTTCGCCAGAGACTGGCGTACGTCCTGATTTTCGGGATCGATAACCAGAATACGCTTATAAAAGGAGCGGGCTTCGTCCAACCGATTGATTCTTTCACTGATGATCGCCAGCGACGTGAGAATCTCGGTGTCGTGGGGGTAGCGATCCAGAAGACCGGTGAGCAAGACGATGGCATCATCAGTCCACCCCAGCTCGACGAAGTAGAACTCTGCCAGGTTATTCAGAATCACCGGCGAATCGGGTTGCAGGCGGTTGGCTTTTTCATAATGGGCCAACGCCAGCAGTTTATCCCCCTTCTTGTGATGGAGCACTGCCAGATCATTGTGGGCAAGGGCAACGTCCGGGAACATCTTGAGGAATGTCTTAATCTCGGCCATGGCCGAATCAACACTATCGGTCGAGAGAGTTGCCTGCAATCTCTGGTAGGCATTCTGCGCTTCGCTCATATTGTAGAGTACAATGGCATTACTCATTGGTAACCTCGCTGAAATAGATGCCGCATTTTATCCTACTGCCTGATTAATGCAACCGATTTTCGGATGACTTTGATAAGACATGCTGCATCAATAGCAGCGCTTCCCGGTTTGCTGGATCAAGCTTTATCATATCATCGACAATAGTACGTGCATAATTAGTTAGACCATGTGATATCAAATGCTTTGACAAGTTCAGCATGGCGCCAGCATCGTCGGGAAAATGCTTCAAGATCGAAGCAAAAATGTACATCGCCATGTTGCTATTGCCATACGCATGCAAATATTTGTCGGCATTCGCCATCCCGATCGGATGTATCAGCCCTTCTGCTTCTAAGATCGACTCATAATCCACACCTATCTTGCCCTGCCAGCGATAAAGAAATAACCGGGCGTTTTGATCATCATAAACTTTTCGGCCCGGCGTTGCGCTTTCCAGATGAAACAATACACTCTCAGGCGTATAAAGAATTCGCCGACCCTCCAGAGTCGCACGGCAACAAAGCTCAATATCCTCAAATCCATTTACATATGCTTCATCAAAGCATCCCAAGTGAATAAACAGGTTACGGGAGATAAGCAGACAGGCCCCGGTAACTGCTTGCAGCCAGCGTTTCTTGTTCACAGCCGGATGGTCTTCAGAAAATCCACAAAACAAGTGGGAACCCAGACCATCCGGGAGAAAGACAACACCTGCATGCTGAACAGTTCTGTCTGGATACAATAATTTTGCCCCAACAATATCGGCATTATCCTGTTCCGCGCCCCTGACCAACGCCTCCAACCAGCCTGCCAGCGGGATTGTGTCGTTATTCAAAAACACCACATATTGCCCAGAAGACACCTCCGCACCCTGATTGCAGGCATGGGCAAATCCCATGTTGTTGGGGTTTCGAATAACGGTAATCTTGTTGTCAAGAGAAGCCAGATAGTTCGCTGTGTCATCAGTAGAGGCATTGTCAACAACAATTATGTTTGCAAGCCGGTGGGTCTCGTCGAGCGCGAACAAGGCCTCGAGGCATTGACGTGTGAGTTCGACACGATTGAATACCGGTATGATTATAGATACTTTCGCCACTACGGTAGTGTCTGTTTTACTAAGGGTATTGTACTTATGGGCAAACCCTGGCAAGTTTCCAATAATATATTTTTCTACATCTCGTTCAAGTAAACCGAATTGCTTTGAATATACAGGACCCGAGGCATGAAAGCACGTAACACCCTTGAGAATACCGGCCCTCATGGCTTTTGACTTTACGCGGCCATAAAGTATTGCATCCTCACCCAGTGCCATGCTGAGAGTAGCACCTGCAAATCCTCCCACATCGACAAATGTGGCACGCTTGACGCAGAGGCAACAACCAATAACCGGGCCTTCTTCCACTGTCATCATGCCGCGGGCATCATTTCGGTAATGTTCGACTCCCGGCTTTGCCCCATTGGTGTGTTCATTTTGGACTACATCCAACCCTAACAACCCATATTCCGGATAAGCCCTGAAATATTCTTCAAATGTAAGATCAAAATATTTCGGCAAATCCAAGACATCGTCGTCCAAATCAATGATGTAGTCGCCCTGCGCTGCAGCAAAAAGCTCACGATACAATTCGAGGCCGGTATTCACAGCACTTTTGATACGTGTGTCTATCGGGAAACGTGACAAAACGTCCGCCGTGTTATCGGTTGACCCATTATCTCCCACAATTACCTGACAGGAATTTTTATAGAAAAGAGACCGGTAGAGGGCTGTCAGACACTTTTCAAGCATTGCTGCCCGATTCCAGCTCAATATCAGTATGGAAAACCGTGGGGGTGTCATGGTCAGGTTTGCCGTATGGAATAGTTTGCGAGGATGTTACGGTAGGTATCAAGCCAAAGTCGAGCTTTAGACTTCAAGGTAAACTCTTCCAAAACTTTGTGACGCGCATTTGCCGCCAGTTGCATCCGCAACTCCGGATGTTCAACCAGAAGACAGATTGCCTGAAACCATTGTTCCGGATCGGCTCCTACAAGTAATCCGGTCGTGCCATGCTCAATGCAGCTATTGTACGGCGCCATGTCTGCAAAGATGCCAGCGATCCCGCACGCCGAGTATTCCAGCCACTTGATATTGCTTTTAGCCTGGTTGAACTCTGTATCTACGAGAGGAATCAATGCAATATCCATATCCGAGTGTCGCAAGGTGTCGACATATCCTAAATAATCATTCTGAAATGCTATGATCTTGCCTGACAACTGAATTTCAGGAGCATGGCCAATAAAGCAAAAGGTTACTGCATCGCGGTACCTTGTAGCAATCCGCTGCAGAACCGGCTCGATGCCCTTGATATCGGCAGCATGGGTAGCTGTCCCGCTGAAACCGATGGTCACGACATCTCGATTAACTGAAATTTTTCGCTCATATCGGCTATCGTCCAACAGATTGGGCAGCACATATGTTGCGGGATTAAACCGGCTATAGCGTTCTTTGAGCCGTTCAGTCGACACCGTCACGGCAGAGAATCGTGGTAATAATTGACGAAGCATGCCTGCCGTTTCGTCGCCCCATTGCTTTAAAGGATGCCCTCCCGGAAGGCTCATTAAATCATCATCTGTTTCATAGATAACCGGCTTGCCCGACGCCAGAATTGCCTCCAGGTATGGCAACGTTTCTTTGCGCGGGTAAAACCTTTGTATTACTATGAGATCTGCTTTTTCGAGGGATTCGAGATTCGTTGCACAGGTCCGGCCATCATTTGAAGCCCCCCAGAGCAACATGATCTGATTCTGCAACGAAGACAGAGGCTGCATGATACGAAGCTGAGCACAAGCGGAGTTGGGTGCATCGAGAGAATAGGCCACCACTCGCATCGCAGGTAGTGTCTGAGGGTTGGGTATTAATTCAACATGGCTGTTAAGTGCCTCAATTTTTTTTCGTGACGCAGCAAAGTGAGGTTCGAGAGGATTTGCCTGTTCGAGAGCTGCAAGCAATCTAACAGCATCTGAATTTCGCCCGGCTTCAAGATAGTTTGACACCAAGTCAATTTTAGCCGGATAATTTTGATCATCTTCGAAGAGAGCCTTTTCAAGCAATAAAATCGATTGTTCTCGATCCATGCAAATGGCCGCAGATTTCCAGTAATAGCACGACCTGATTTGCGAGGTTGTGGCACCTGTGCTTGCAAGCTCTGTATAGGGGAGTTCAGCCACGGGGACAGCGATGTCGATACGTTCGCTAATAAAGTAAAAGACCCTTAAACAGGTCTCAAACAGGCTTTTCTTTTTGTATAAAGCAATGGAGCTGTCAGATGCTTTTTCAGATGCATACTTGTGATAAATTTTCTGTAATGTGGTCAAAAATTTGGGCAATGAGCCGCTTGTCATGCCGCTGCCGTCGCTTCGATAGGTAAATTCGCAGGTGACCTTGGGAATATGGGCAAATTTATAATGCCGTGACATGCGTATCCAGAGATCCCAATCTTCATGCCGATCAAGACTTTCGTCAAAATAGCCCGATTGATCCAGACATACTCGACGATGCATTATACAAAGCACTGGAATGAAGTTTTCTATGAGAATACGGTCGTAGTCAAAATCGAATGAGTATGGCGTATCTTTCTGGGTGGTGACATAGGTGCCGTTCTGTAGCACCTGCATTGCACGATATGCATCGGTGTACGCAACACTGACATCGGTACCCTCCAGAAGCGTTACCAACTCCTCCAGATGATTGCTGTAATAAACATCGTCGTCATCAAGATAGGCAATATATTTGCCTCTGGCCGCCCTAATGCCCGTATTCCGGGCTGCAGCCAGTCCCTTGTTGCGTTCGTGTGTAATATAAATAATTTTATCCGTATCAAATGAGGCGACAATCCGGGAGACATCCTCACCGTTATCGTTAACTACAATAATCTCAAAATCTTTGAACGTCTGGTTAAGAATACTTTGAATGGCAATTTCCAACATGTCCGGACGATTGTGGGTGGGAACGATAACAGAGATCATGGGGCACGCATCGACTCGGTATTCCAGGATCTCATTTCTCAGTTCTCTCATTCGGGCCGCAATGGATTCAGGTTGGTCGAATGATGAAGTAATTCTCCCGTTACAGATGAGTTGTTCCCATTGTCGCGCCACATGTTCCCAACGATAACATGCATGCCAGTGATCATGGCCCAAGGCCCCCATCTCCTGCCCCAAGCTTTTCCGAGACCTGAGGCACTCAATCACTTCAATGAACGAATTTAATGGAGTGACTATGCCGCCAGCGAGATCATAAACTGAGCCACATTCGGGCGTAGCAACCCAGGGGACACTGTGACTCATGGCTTCCAGAATCGTTACAGGAGATACTTCCCCGTGAGATGCAAGGACCAGCACATCGGCAGCATCCATAGCCGATGCAATTTGTTCGGCTGGCAGACCCGGTATGAGGAGGGCTCGCGAATCC